>Ga0126304_10000110_pt1 | contig 25532 bp, 29 predicted proteins | sample Plot25_FD_92538 | JGI IMG/M metagenome (GOLD analysis project Ga0126304, IMG submission 92538) | Serpentine soil microbial communities from UC McLaughlin Reserve, CA, USA - Plot25 | ecosystem: Environmental > Terrestrial > Soil > Grasslands | place: USA: UC McLaughlin Reserve, Lake County... | reverse complement strand
TTTTTTTTGAACCATAGTTAGACTGCTATAATGCTATGATGCTAATTTAGAAGGAAAATAAAATCATGTTGCTTTTCTATAACCATGGGTAAAAGCAGCATCATAAACTTTAGAAAATTCATATTTGTTTGGAGCTAATACGTCTCCTACTATAACTAGCGCAGTTTTAATTATCCCAGCCTGCCTTACCTTTTTCGTGATATTGTCCAAAGTTCCCCTGATTATGGTCTGGTCCTCCCAACTAGCTTTATAAACTACCGCGGCAGGCGTATCTCTAGTATAAGCGCCTCCCTGAAGTAGTTCTTTTATTATATTTTCAATCAAATGGACACTAAGATAAAAGACCAGAGTGCTACGATGTTTTGAAAGCTCAGAAATGCTTTCCCGATCCGGCACCGGTGTTCTTAATTCTGCTCTAGTTACAATCAGGGTTTGTGTAATTCCGGGTAGGGTGAGTTCCAAATTCATCTCAGCAGCCGCTGCGAGCAAGGAGGTAACGCCTGGTATTACCTTGCACTGTAGACCTTCATCCTCTAACTTGTCAATTTGCTCTCTGATAGTACTGAAGATCCCGGGGTCTCCGTCATGCAACCTTATCGAGAGCATGCCACGCTTTGTTGACTCTGACAATATTCGGCTTATTTCCTCTCTGCTAATGAGTGATGCATCATACAGCTGAGCGTCTTGTCTTGCATATTCTAAAATCCTCGGATTAATTAAAGATCCAGAATATACAATAACGTCAGCCTTTTCCATCATATTCCTGGCTTTGAGTGTGATAAGATCCGGGTCACCAGGACCACAACCCACAAAATAGACTATCCTATTATCTTCCATTTTTTCTTTTTGCCACCATGAGTGAGAAGTATTTTTCAGTTGTTTCTTTATTCTGACGAAGTTCCTTCAGATTATTTCGCTTCATTACCTCTTCTCCTGCCGAAACATCTTGAGCAATAGTTATTACCGATTCATCCGAAAAACCGACGTCCCCCAGCATATTGATGACGTCAACGAAATACCTGCCATCCTTTAGGAAAACAAGTGTATCACATGAATTAGCCGTGCGTTTTACCTTGTCAAGGTCATAGCAAGCAGGAATGATACCAAGGGTTTCATCTCCTTCTGCAAGGCTAATCTTGGCCTGAGCCGCAAATGCAAATACCGAGGGTATTCCAGGAATAATTTTAAGGTGAATTTCGGGATATCTTGAAGTGATTTCTCTTTGTATATATATCCATGTACTGTATAACGAGGGGTCGCCGACTGTTAGATAAACTACCTTCTTACCCATTTTTGCAGCTCCTACTATTTGATCAGCGTTCTTTCTCCAATATTGTTTCGTATGTTCTCTGTCCTTAACCATCGGAAAGATTAAGTTTACGGTCTCGACAGCTGCATTCAAGTATTTCTGTACGATTGATAAGGCTATACTAGGCTTGCCTTCACGAGCCGTTGGAGCAAATATTATATCCGCATTTTTCAACAGAGTTGCGGCTCTAACAGTTACAAGATCAGGATCGCCTGGACCACACCCAATGCAAACAACTTCCATTTTTATGACTCAATGTAACAACTATTTAAATCAGAGGGGACAGACGGGAATATGTTATTTAGGGTTTGGTCGCAGATATTATGGTGACAGTATTCCTTGCAAGCATCATCGTACCAGTACTTACTTGCCGGCCCTTCGCAAGAGTTGCCTGTGTGATATCAATGCCACTCAATTTGGAATACCTAAGTGTATCAAGTGCCTTATACATTGTTTCAATCAGGATTGTGTCAATTACTATTCTTCCACCATTGACTAGCCTGTCTATAGCCAAAGTTAGAATTTGACATATATTTCCCCACGAACCTCCAATCATAATTGCATCTACTTTGGGGAGAGTTGGCAAGACATCTTCTGCTCTAGCAAGCATCGTCAACGCCTTTACCCCGAACTTGCTAAGGTTTTTCTTGGTCAGATTTATAGCTTTTTCGTTAAAATCAATAGCATAAACGTTATTACTGTTTGTCTGAAGACAGAGCTCCACCGTAATACTTCCACTTCCACACCCTATGTCGATTGCAGCAAAGCCTTCTTTTAATCTCAGTTTACTAATTGCAATAGCACGTATTTCTTCTTTAGTTATGGGGACTTCCTGATCAGTTTCAAAAAGTTCATCCGGAATACCTGGTGTTCTGTAATTCCAAAACAATAGATGGTAGTGGTGGGACCTTATATTTAACTAGCAATATTCTGGTGCAGCATAGTATAAGTAATAATCATAAACATGAGTAACAAAAATATAAATGGAAAAATTCCGCTAGTTGCCACCTTCCTCCTCTCTTTTTTGGGAATGTTGCCAGATACTCTCTTGGCAGCAGCGTACGAAATTATATAGAAAACTATTGAAATACCGAAGGCAATTCCTATAGCGGTAGCTTGATCTATGCCTGGACCTACTGCCAAGCCAACGGCCACTCCTGCAACTAAACCCAAAATTGCCCTAATGTAAAAAACTCTATCTAGCGGTTCCAATTAGATAGGTTCTTAAAACACCCTGTTTAATTCCTTGCGGCCGTTTCATATCTAATCGTTTTGGTTAATATTAGTGACTACTTTTTCATATATTATGGATCTCTCAGGTATAGAGTTGAGTTTTATTATAAATGAAATTAAGGCGAAGACTATTCAAGGATATTATGTGAGCAATATCACCCCCGTAACTAGAACCTCCTTTCTCTTTAAATTGCATCATACGACTGAACCTGACATCATGCTTATGATTTCATCCAAGGGTATTTGGATTACAAGACTAAAGTTTAGGCCGCTCGAGCAAAACGACTTTGGAGAAACAATCAAATCTCACTTAGAAAGATCGAAAATAGAAGCAATCCATCAGCCAGACAGTGAGCGCATAACAATCTTTAATTTTAGGCATCTAACAAATGGCCTAAAAATTTTAGTTGTTGAATTATTTGCAGATGGCAACGTAATATTATGCGACGAAAAAATGAATATCCTGGCTATTTCCAAGACCATGGAAGTAAAACACAGAACATTAAGAGTTGGAACCCTTTACAAGTTTCCTCCAAGCCGTGGAATTGATGTAGTTACTGCATCGCTAGATGACTTTGTCAATATGAGTGACAAAACTGAATTATTTAGTCTTCCAGTTGTCAAGTGGGTAGGTAGAATTACTTCTCTTCCAAGGAAGTTTGTAGAGGAAATAGTGTATAGATCTAACATTCAGTCAAAAACCGTGGGAAATATAACGGCCGACGAAATTAAGAGGATTTATGTAAATACAAAATACCTAATCGAAGAAATAACTACATGTAGTAAGCATTGTCCTATAGTAATAGAAGACGAAAATGGAAACCCTGTAGAAGCATTTCCTATACCAACACATGCCACAGCCAATGCTCGTACAAGAAAGGTTTTGGAGTATATGCAAGGAGTTGACGAAGTACTAAGTTATCAGCTAATAAATCTAGGACAGAAGTTAAAAACCACTCATATAGAGAGCAGAATGGCTAATTTATTACATGATATTGCAGAGCAAGATAGGGCCAAGGAACGGGTAATTGCTAAAGCTCATGTCATTAGAAAGGTTGCAATGGAGCTAATGTCAATGCCCTATATAGGCTCTGACATCTTAGCCTCTGATACTTTCAATAAGTTGATTGAGGAAAAGTCAGTAAATCTTTTCAATGCTAAAGGCACTAAGTATCTGGAAGTAGCAGGCGAAAATGTCGAACTGCAAGAAAATCCAGCTAGAATGTCTTCCGTGCTGTTCCAACGGGCAAAAGATATGGAGAGGGGATTATCATCAATTGAAGAGGCTAGAGCTAGGTTAGTGGCTCGTATAAACAAGCTTAAAAGCCAGGCAGTCTCGATTGAAGCTGAAAGTGCTGTCATTCACCGCGTGAGAAATAAAGAATGGTACGAGCGTTACCGATGGTTCATCACAAGTGACGGTTTGTTGGCAATAGGAGGTAGGGATGCCTCATCCAACTCAGTTATTATCCGTAAACATCTTGTAGAACAAGACCTCGTATTTCACGCCGAAATACATGGTTCTCCTTTCTTTGTCCTTAAAAACGCCCGTTTATTAGATAACATTAACAAGAGCTTGCTAGAGGTTGGCCAGGCAACGATATCCTTCAGCAGGGCTTGGAGAGACGGGTTATTTGGAGGCGATGCGTATTGGGTACTGCCAGATCAAATAAAAAAGGGGGGGCCCACCGGGCAATTTGTTCCTAAGGGATCATTTGTTATTGAGGGTAAACGAAATTATATAAAGGGAATTGAAATTCAACTAGCTATCGGCATTATAGAACAGAAGGGGAATTTTTTTCTTTGTTGTGGACCTATCCAACCAATTAAGAACAGGGCATTGGTATCTGCAAGTTTATTGCCAGGAGGCCTAGATCCAATGAGTGCTGCTAAGAAAGTTAAGAATGAGTTTATATCTATCTTGGCGGGGGACACAAATCAGAAGATGTCACTTTTGCAATTTGTCAAGAACATGAGTCTTGACGATTTTGTTAGAACTCTGCCTACCGGACAAAGCAAGATAACCAACTTTGGCCGAGATAGAGCCGACAAAATACTTATTTCACCAAACATATAGATGGTTAAATAACTAGTGGCTTTCGAGGTAACCTGTCTTTGGTCTTGGACCAGTTACAGAAGCGCCTTTAGTTTTTGTCTCCGATGTTGTGGTAGAAATTCCTTTTATCATGCGTCTTAGTTCTAACATCTTATCGACTTTCTGCGCATTAAGAAGCGCAGCTAGTCTTAGCTGGTCTTCCTTAGTCATTCTATCCATATTGTCTTACTGACGTATTTCATGATACATTCTAGATCTGCACTAGATACTTTTGGAGGCTGTGGCTTGTATTTTATTGGTTTCATACGTGTCTTTTCTATTTGATATTTTATAGGTAACTTATTTAAAAATAGATAGAAATCACAACATATCAAATGGTAAAAAAGAAGGTGCTTTTACTTCACTATTACACTTCCTGTCTGCCATGGATGCAGAACACACAAGTAAACACATTGCAAAAAATAGACGAGAGAATAGAAGCAATGAAAGAGGAGGAGGGAGAAAAAACTGCCAATGGTATTTCTAACCAGTAACAAAATCACTGTCGTCTATGTCGATAGAACCATATTCACCTGCAATGTCTAGCCCACCATGTTTATTCACAATTCTTCTAGCCTTTGCAAGTGCATTACACCCTTCCCTAAAGAAACCATAAGTTCTGTTAGCCAGTCTTTCATTCATGTTATCGTTATGGTATCGCTTCCAAAGCAGCCTAGCAGCTGTTGTTCCTTCTGGCGTATATTGTAGAATGATGGGTACAGCTGTGGGTCTCAGAGGTTTTGCCGCTTTTATCTGGCCATTGGATACAACGATATCCACCATTAACATTATCTTTCGAAAAGTCAAACATAAGTAAAAGTTTTGTTTTTAGCTTTCATAACTATAGCTAGTTATAGTTATAGAACCCCCTGCTATTCATAATAATAAGTGAATAAGATTACTATTACCGCTATAACTTCTATTATACCTATTGCAATGCTTTGTATAGGGATAGGTATTGTAATGGTTCCTCCCATAGTATTTGAAGCATTTTATTCATATTCTCCTGATAATGAGACAGTAATAGAAGAAACAACAAATAGTACACTAATGGTGTCAACGCTTCCAACTTTATTGTATCAAGCTGGTACCTTTAAGCTTTTATCTAGACGGTAAAAGTTCTCTTTCACCAAGTCGTGCGTATATTACTTTACACTGTATAATCGCCTTATAACTGAAATGATGAAGGTCTTGTTGAGCAAAGTAATTAAAGGCATCATGTAGATCTAGCGTTGTGGTAAATAGACCTACCAAGAAGCATCGTGACGCCAACATGCCTACTAGGGTTCTAGTCAGGGATATAATGAACAGCCCAGTGATTTCTGCCCCACCACACAGTACTGTTGAAGATGTGGCATCCAGAATGAAGGAGTACAAGATTGGAAGCATCATAATTATAGAAAATGAAAAACCTCTTGGTATCGTTACCGACTGGGATATCGTTTCAAACGCGGTAACAAAGGACATCAAACCTAGCATGTTAAAAGCCTCTGATATTATGCAACAGTTGCACACTATAGAGGGAGAAGAAGGAGTAACAGAAGCTGCTCGTTTGCTCAGACAACACAATATTAAGCGTTTAGGAGTAGTCTATAAGAGCAAACTGGTTGGGATAATATCAGCGTCAGACGTTATTTCAGTTACACCAGATTTGGTAGATGTTATTTCGGAAAAGGCCTCTCTTCTAAGAGGTGAAATAGGTAGAGAAGCAGGCAATATTTCTGGTTATTGCGACGAATGTGGTGAATGGTCTGATCTTTTACAATATGAAGGAGGCAGTTTCACATGTGAGGAGTGCAGAGCCGAAGCACAAGTTTAAGTCTTATTCGCCATCGTTTTTGGTTGATGCTATGTTAGGGGACATTGCCCGAAAACTAAGGATCTTCGGATATGATACACTGTATGTGAAAGATACCTCAGATAAGAGTATTTTAGAAATTGCGTCCCGAGAAAAGAGGATACTGTTAACTCGTGACAAAGAATTGTTTAAAAGAGTAGTGAAGACAGGCATAGAAGGCGTCCTTCTAGAGCAATATGATGAAATAGATAATATTGCCTATACTCTATCAAAATATGGGATACCTTGTTTATCATTCAATACTGGAATTGCTAGGTGCCCTTGTTGCAACGGTATTTTAACGTTCAAGGAAGCCACAGAGTTCAATGGATCTTTACCAGAGAAGATTATAAAGAATCACCGCGTGTTTTTTCAGTGTCTGAATTGCGATAAAATATATTGGGAAGGAAAGCATGTGAGTCGTCTCCACCTACTGGTAAAAAAAATTAACAATAAAATCCGAAAATTTGAAAAGGAATCGGCTAATTAACCATATGCCCTGTTCCTCAACAAAAGGTTAAAATCCCTACATAATAGCAAAACAGTACTATCGCAAAATGCACAGAACTCCAACGTTAGATAGGACTGTAGACAAGGTTCTGACACAGAAGCTAGAAGAGTTTATAGTTCAGATTGATTCTGCCAATCAACAAGCATTATCGAACCTTGAATCCTCAAAAAGTAGTCTTAGATCAGAATATGAACGAATTATACAAACCTCAAAGAAACAATCAGAAAATCTGAAAAGACAAATTTTAGGCTCAAAACGCCTTGAATCCAGGAATCAAGAGCTTCTACTAATTGAAAGGTCTGTTAATGACTACTTCGAAAAAGCAAAAGAAAGGTTACGTGAGTTGCCAAGAGACAAGGAATATAAAGGTATGATAAATGAAATGCTCGAAGACTGCATTTCTGCCATAGGCTCAGAAGAAATTATTATCGAGTCAAATGAAAAAGATTCAAAAATAGTTTCAGAACTCATGGGAAAAAAATCTAGGCAGGTGAAGGTGTCCCTCTCAGAGAAGCCTATTAATGCTCTCGGTGGACTGAGAGCAAGATCTGCAGACGGTTCATTGACATACGATAGCACTCTTGAACTACGCACAGAGAGGCTCAAACCTTTAATAAGGAAGGAAATAGTCCAAAGATTGAGAGGAGATAGATGAGCAATGGTAGCCAAAGGTAAAATTGTCTGGGTTAGTGGTCCTGCTGTAAAAGCTGACGGTATGTCGACGGTCAAGATGTATGAAACAGTCGAAGTAGGGGATTTGAAATTGATCGGGGAAGTAATCCGGTGCACAGGTGATGTAGCATTTATTCAAGTTTACGAATCAACATCTGGATTGAAGCCTGGCGAGCCAATAAAAGGCACAGGGCAGCCTTTGTCCGTATTGTTAGGTCCTGGCGTTATTGGCAAAATCTACGATGGTATTCAGAGGCCCCTTGACGAGATAGCCCAAAAGTCAGGATCTTTTATTGGAAGGGGTGTTGCCACCACACCTGTAGATTTAAAAAAGAAGTACAAATTTACGCCAAGAGTAAAAATTGGTGATGAAATTGGAGCAGGCTCGGTTCTTGGTTTTGTCGAAGAAACCCCCTTATTAACTCACAGCATTTTGGTTCCACCAGATCATCCTGGTGGCAGGATCACTGAAGCAGCAAAAGAAACTGATTTGAATATTGATCAAGTAGTAGCGGTCTCAGAGAAAAATGGCAATAAGCTAGAATTAAAGATGTATCACAAATGGCCCGTCAGAAAACCTCGTCCTTATGTTGAAAGATACGATCCATCAGTTCCATTGATAACGGGCCAGCGGATTATTGACACATATTTTCCTATAGCAAAAGGTGGGACCGGTGCCATCCCTGGGGGTTTCGGAACAGGAAAAACAGTCACATTACACCAGATAGCAAAATGGGCTGACTCAAAGGTAGTAGTTTACATTGGCTGCGGCGAACGAGGCAATGAGATGACCGAGGTTCTTGTCGAATTCCCTCATCTAATCGATCCTAGGTCAGGAAGACCTCTAATGGAGCGAACAGTTCTTGTAGCGAATACAAGCAATATGCCTGTAGCTGCCAGGGAAGCCTCAATCTATACGGGGGTCACAATAGCGGAATATTATAGGGATATGGGCTTCGACGTCGTCCTCGTGGCAGATTCTACTAGTAGGTGGGCTGAGGCTCTAAGGGAAATGTCTGGTCGTCTTGAGGAGATGCCCGCTGAAGAAGGGTACCCATCTTATCTTGCATCGAGGCTTGCCGATTTCTATGAACGCGCAGGCCGTGTTAGAGCAATGGGCTCCCCAGAAAGGTCGGGCTCAGTAACTATTGTCGGAGCAGTTTCGCCCTCAGGCGCAGATTTCACCGAACCTGTTACCACACATACTATCAGATTTATCAAGACCTTTTGGGCTCTTGATACTAGGCTCGCTTATTCTAGGCATTATCCATCTATAAACTGGATGCAGTCATACTCAGGATATTTAGAAGATGTAGCAAAATGGTGGAAGGAAAATGTTAGCGCAGAGTGGTATAATCTGAGGGCTGAGTCATATCACATTCTTCAGAGAGAGGACACATTGAAAGAAATTGTTAGACTCCTCGGTCCTGAGGCTCTACCCGACGAAGAAAAGTTAGTTCTCGAGGTGGCACGAATGATCAAGATTGGGATCCTGCAGCAGAATTCCTTCGACAAGGTAGATACCTACTGTAGTCCTCAAAAGCAGCTAAAACAAGTAAGATTAATGGTACAATTTTATAAGAATGCGCAAATGGCCTTAAAGGAGGGAATATCCTTAGTTGATATTCGAGCAATGCCAATTATAACCTCTCTTCTAAAGGCCAAGTTTGAGATCACGGACGAAGAGGTTTCGAAGCTGGATAATTTGGAAAAGGTGATGGCTGAACAATTCAGCAAACTGGGTCAACGTGAGGAGGTAAAAGTAGTTGTCTGAGACGGCTGCAGGTATCGAATATACCAAAGTGGCTGAGATCAAGGGACCACTTATGATTATAGATGGCATAACAAGAGCCTCCTTTGATGAGCTGGTAGAAATCGAAACTCCGGATAAGGAAAGGCGGCTGGGTAGAGTATTAGAAGTAGGTTATGGTAAGGCAGTAGTTCAGGTGTTTGAGGGAACTACTGGTCTTGCAATTAGTGGGACGAAGGCAAAATTCCTTGGGAAAACCATGCAATTACCAGTTTCACAGGAGCTTCTTGGTCGGGTATTTGATGGGCTGGGACGGCCTAATGACGGATTACCCGAGCCCATTGCGGACAAATTTCTTGATGTAAATGGAGAACCTATGAATCCAGAAAGAAGAGAATATCCTACATCCTTCATACAGACTGGAGTATCAGTAATTGATGGCATGTTAACTCTGGTTAGAGGCCAGAAGCTCCCTATTTTCTCGGGCTCTGGAATGCCTCATAATATCCTGGCAGCTCAGATTGCAAGACAGGCGGCGGTGGTAGGTACTAAGGAGGACTTTGCAGTCGTCTTCGCCGCAATAGGAGTCCAGTATTCTGATGCCCAATATTTTAAGCGCAGTTTAGAAGAATCAGGCGCTCTGAGACGCAGTGTTTTGTTCTTAAATCTCGCCGACGACCCAGCTATCGAGAGAATTATAACACCTAGGGTAGCATTAACTGTAGCGGAGTATCTGGCCTTTGAACTAGAAATGCACGTGTTAGCAATTCTAACTGATATGACAAACTATGCCGAAGCATTAAGAGAGATTAGTGCGGCTCGAGAAGAAGTCCCTGGACGAAAAGGGTATCCTGGTTATTTGTATACAGATCTTGCGAATAACTATGAACGGGCTGGCAGAGTAAAAGGAAAGAGCGGAAGCGTTACACAGGTACCAATTTTGTCAATGCCAGCCGACGACATCACTCACCCTATTCCGGATTTGACTGGTTATATAACGGAAGGACAAATAGTCTTAGGGCGTGATTTATTTCGAAAAGGTATATATCCTCCAGTTAACGTGCTCATGTCACTTTCAAGACTTATGAAGGATGGTGTAGGCGAAGGAAAGACCAGAGCTGACCACATGGAAGTTGGGAACCAGTTATACGATGCTTATTCCCGGGCTCAAGAAGTGAGAGCACTTGCGGAGATTGTTGGTAAAGCAGGACTGACCGGCGTTGATCTCAAATATATGGATGCTGGCGACATGTTTGAAGACTATTTCTTAAGACAGAGTAACGATGAAAACAGAACATTAGAAGAGACCCTTAGTAGAGCGTGGGAAGTATTATCTTCGCTCCCAGAGGGTGAACTGACCAAGATTAAGGACAAGAATGTAAGACAATATTATAAGGGAAACAAGTAGTAGCCCTATGTCGTTTGGAAGAAAAGTTGTAGCTACAAAAATTGAGCTGATAAAAATTCGTCGCTCTATCCAGGTTGCAAGGATGGTACATAAAATCCTTGACGACAAAAGAGAAGTTTTGCTCAAAAAAATAGATGAGATGATTGAAGAGGCCAATAAGGCCCGAGGTGATATATGGTCACCCTTAGGAGAAATCTATACTTCTGTATACAATGCGTACATGTCATTAGGAACGACAACCCTGGAGTCAGTAGCTGATTCTACGCCTAGTATTATGGAGGTCGACGTTAATGTGAGGAGGGTTGTAGATGTAAAAATTCCCACCCTTGAGGTCAAAAGTAAAAAAGGCGGTCAAGACTTATCATATGGCTTCTTAGAAACTAATGCCTCCGTAGACAAGGCAGCTAGGCTCATAAAAAATATGCTTCCTAAAGTCTGCAAAGCAGCTGAATATGAAAATGCTATTTTCAGCTTGGCAAAGGAACTCCAAAGAACTCAGAAACTGCTCAATGCCTTAGAATATGTTATTATTCCACAATACGATAGTGCGATATCCTTCATTCGCGCGACTCTCGAGGAAAGAGAGCGGGAAGAATTTGTCAGACTAAAGAAAGTAAAAGTTGTTCTCGACAAGAAAAAGATAGTCGAATAAAATTATCGAAATATTCCCTTCACGCTTTAGAAATAAGTAAGGTAAATGACTTATCAGAGAAGACACAAATGCATATCCTAAGATGTTTAATAACAACGTTCAAAATAAGCGGTGAAATAGAGAATAATTGTATCGGCTATTCGTATTATAGCCCCAGTCTGTGTATATTAGAGCTTACTTCAAGCTTTAGACACCATCAAAAACTAGTCATCCGCAGTTATCATTAAATATGGCATTTTGTCTCGAAAGTTTATGAAAACCGAACGGAACCGAATCTCTGCCGGCACTTCTTTTGCAGTTATTATAGCTAGCCTAATTTCCGCTGGAATATTCTTAGCATTTAGCCAGCCCACACTTCCAGTTCCCGCCTTTGCTCAGGAAGGGGCCACAGGTGCAGATACAGCTGCCTCATCAAAGCTCATAGGTGCTGGAATGGCATTTGGTCTAGCAGCATTAGGAGCAGGTATTGGTTTAGGTTTTGTAGGGGCTGCAGGGCTTGCCGCGATAAGTGATAATCCGAAAATGCAGTCAAGGGTGTTTATTATTGTAGGTATGGTTGAGTCAATAGCCATATATGGTATAGTCATGATGTTTATCATCCTGGGTCAGTAATAGTAACTAGTGCGTAATAGAGAAACCCCTACGCACAATTCTGTTTCTTTTATTATACGAGGCTAGATTCTGCTGTCTCCTGAGAGTAAAGTATTAAACAAAATATTAAGCGCAAGATTTTAAAGGCATTGAAGACAGACAAAGCAATGTTAATGGGACTAGCGAGATTAGTTAAAGCCTCTCTGGTTTTACCGCGAACAGAAACCCAGCAGGCCGTTAGCAAACTAGCAGAACTTGAGTGGTTTCATTCTTTTGAGAATAATTCTGAATTCTCCAATAGTTACTATGACGATCTCGTACTGAGAGCACAGAGGTTATTTCAAGACATTGATGATATTGTACGTACACTGGGAATACCCCTTGAAACTGGAGTAATGGTAACCATGTTCAAAGGAGCTCCCAAAGGTAAGACCAATTATGTCATTGACGAAATACAGAATTTTATCGTTGAATTGGAAGACAAAAGTAATCTTCTTTTAGGAGAGCCAAAAAGCCTGCTAAAGCAACAGGCAAGACTTTCAAAAGAACTTGAGGAATACAAGAATATTGAAGTTGCACTTGAAATGGCTGCGAATCTTGACATCAATATTTCTCTTTTCAAAAACCTAAAGTTATTTTTTGCTACCATTTTTATTATCAATTCTTCTGATGAGTCTGAAATTCTAAAAAGCCTTGGAGATATTTTTATTCATACACGAAAACTTAATGAAAATAAGTCAGCGTTAGTAATCTTCGGTTCGGCAGAGGACTCTGAACGAATAACAAAGATCCTTAGGAGCTTTGGTGTACATCCCCTTAGTATACCATCAAATATGCCACAGAATCCCAGCACGGCCTATAAGGAGGCTCAAGCAAGGGTTAAGGAGTTGGAATCAAAGATAATGAAAGTGAACAAGAGTATAGAGAAGACCAGGCAATCGATATTGACAAAGGTACTTTCATTACACGAGGCTGCCAAGGCTGCAAAAGATGTTTTAGAGACCACAAGAAAACCTCCTGGAACTAGGCATTTTGCAATTATTCAAGGATTTATTCCTGAAAATATGCAAGGCAAGTTTAAGGATTTAACAAGAGAGTATAAGTCAGTAGTTGAGCAAGCAGATGGCGCCAATGACAATAATACAGATGTTAGTAAAGAAAAGTTACCTTCCCTTCTAACAAATAAACGATACACTCGCACATTTGAAGTAATAACTGAGACACAAGGACTGCCAAGATATGGTGAAACTGACCCGACACCTATTGTTGCTATTGTTTGGCCTCTTTTCTACGGCTTAATGTTTGCAGACTTTGGGCATGGTATATTACTTTTTGGCCTCGGAATGCTGCTAAGGCATAGAGGAAATGGCTCAATCCGTACTTGGGGAACCTTACTAGCAGCGAGTGGGGCTGCAGCTGTGTTTGGGGGCTTGGGAACAGGCGAATTATTTGGTTTTCATTTTGAGAATTTTGGTATATTGAGCCCCCTGGTTGAAGCAGTGCCATTTATAGGCGCGCTAAGCGTGTCCGAACTTACATTCGAAGAGGTTACCAAAATACTGGAAATATCAATAGCAATTGGTATAGTCCACCTCTTGTTGGCATTTTTCCTGAGACTCCGAGCTGACATTAGAGGGCGAAATAAGTTACTTATATGGACAAAGGACATTCCAACAATCTTGCAGTATTTTGCGGTCGTTGCGATAATACTTGCGGCTATCGGTTCAGGATATGATATAATAGGAATGTTTGGCGTAACAGGAGTAACTCATACTGAACCTGTACCATGGTTGACAGTTCTGTTCGGCGAATGGGTGACTGTCGAACTTGTGGCAAAGGCAGCGCCTCTTGTGATAATAGGTAGCGTCATAGTAATGATTATTGGCGGAATGAAAGAGGAAGAACATGCACGAAAGCACGGAAGGGATGAGGGCGGCGGAATGGTAGGGATAATTGTAGAGGTTATAATGGTAAGGATAATTGAAATGCTTTCCAATACTATTAGCTATTCCAGACTTGGCATAATGTTGTTAGTTCATGCTGCCTTATTGGTTACAGTTAATAACTCCTTTGAACATGGTGGCGGATATGCTGTCCTGATTGGTGGTAATATAGGTATAATGATGATTGAAGGCCTAATTGTCTATATTCAGACTATCAGATTGCACCTATATGAATGGTTTCCTAAATGGTATATCGGAGATGGCCAAGAGTTTAAGAAAATAATCCCAAAGATGCTTTACACTAACTTCATCTGGAAGGATAATATAGTTTCAAAGCCCTCAATTATTACCAAAAAGAGAGAGGACCTAAAGCAAGTGGCTAAATAGTTTATCATATATTCATGTCACATTAAGAAAATAGCCATTTTTTATTCATAACCATATTCAGGGAGTGTCATTTAAAATCTTGCTAGAGAAGAGTCATTGTGAGTTATTCTGGTCTCACTAGATTCGCAATGATGGCATCTATAGGAACCCTCTGCTCCACACCTGATGTAATAGCGCATAGATTTCTAATTTCTACCATCAACAGCTTTAATGCAGACAGCATGATAGAAACACTAAACATTGTCCTAAACGAACTAATAATTCGTCTCAGGCCTATAGCCTCAAATCCTGACTCGAGTTGCATGATCGCGTCTATGTCATTTTTCGCTGCTTGCGGAATTATCTCCTTATATACCGTGGAAGCGAGTTCTCCAATAGCTTCCGAGATTTTTTCGTAATTTATCATCTTCTGAAGAGTCTCTCTTGTGACCTTCGGCGTTGTCGTCACAATCAGATCATTGATTTCCACTGGATTAAGATTCCAGTATTTTCCTCTAAGAATCGCAAGAACGTTATAGGAATCTATGTCTGTCGAGACGACTTTCTTGGTATCTTGCGATTGTGCTTCTGTAACCATAGCTCTGTCTAAAGATTTGTAGAAAGCATGATCAATGTAGGTATCGAACAGTCGTAGGTCGCCTCTTTCCTTATAGGCCGAAGCAGCTTTTGCGGCGTCTTCTGCAAATTCGCTTCCAGCTAAGGCAGACACAGCCTCGTCAAGATCCTTAGCCACAAGAGCCTTCACCACTAGGTCGCGCCTCCCTACGAGCTCTTCAGCTCGTAGGTTTATTCTAGGGAGTAATTCTTCGTATGATTTGTTAAGTGCTTTACCTTTTAAAACTAGTTTCAAGTTCCATGTGATATATTTTACAAAGTATGCGTTCAAGATCCCACCTCCTCCGACGATGTTGACTATTTTTGCGTGTGTATTTACAAGGTATTCCCTTAGTGCTGTTTCTACCTTTTCTGCTGTGTAAGGTTTGGCAAGTTTTGCAAAAGCATCTAGATAAATCGTGTTTTTCATCCTAGTTACCAATTCTTCTAAATCACGTGATTCAGCTAGATTTTGAAGTTCATTCTTGGTGAGCATTCGTCCTCGTAACCCGTGAGAGAGAACAGTGCCAAAGATTTTGCTCGGCATACTTACCTTACTCATGGGTAGTGGTAGGTTCAGCTGGATTTTAATTGTATTGCTAGCAAACAGTATGGCATATGCTATTATTATTTTGAGTAGAAATTATAGGCGATAAGACGATAGGTGATAAATGATAGGTGATAAACGATTAGTATAGGCGATAAGTAATAAGCGATAGACTGATTCTATGTCAGAGTAGGCGAAAAAGTTTGGTCTACGTAGTTTTAACATAAACGCCGTTTTCCATAAAGCGATTTTGAGAAATATGGAAATACGCGGTTTCTAACTATACAGTATAGAGTAAGTTAAAGTCATAAATACGTCTCGTCGCATTGCTGCAAAGATGATGATTAGAACGATTAAACAAATAATCCAAGTACCGCATTTTGTTGTCTGATTCTCAAAAGAGACGAACTTGATCAGGTACCGGCTGGTCAAACAGAGACAGTAGCGCCTGAGATAGCCTCGGAGAAAGAGCAAGCAGGATAAAATGGATAGTAAATCCTGATAGACTACTTACTATTATATTGTTTGTCAGGCAAAGCAAACCCAGAAAAATGCCCAACGAAGGAAGTGATAACACTAAGGCAAGAGCTGTACTTACCCATATTGATTTTAACATGTCGTCAGGAGTTCTCTCATTATTTATGCGTCGACTATTGAAGACTAACCTTGGCATCCTTAAAGGGTCACTCATGAAATATCTACAAAAGACTTTGTACGATATTCAATTTAAATATTGATTATATGAACTTTGTTGGTAATAGCAATAAAGTAACAAGAAAATTTATATTCAATGTTATTTCACTAAAGTTTTGTCTCAACAGCTTCGGTTTACCTCAAAAGTATAACTAACCTAAACTAGGGATTCTCTTAAAGTATTGACAATAAATAAACAAAGGAAATTTGGGTTCTGTTATTTCTATCTTATCATGCTTCATATAGGCTTGCCCAAATGTCTAGTGCACTATATGTAACATTTTTTTATATGGATTGCAGATGGTAAGCATTCCAAGAAAATGATAGAATCGGACCCGCCGAGCGGCCCACACAGGACTACCATAGGAAATTTATTTGTAACAAGCACTATTCTTGCATTAACAATTTCCCTCCCCGCTATTGCAATTACTCTGATATTGCATTATGTTATCAAAACAAACCTGATTTTTACGATTTCAGCAGGTTTAGTAGCCTTATTCATTGCAATGGGGTTCAGTGTCAAAATATCGAAGAAATTTATTCGGTATTGAAACCCATCAGTCCGATATGCTATTATTTTGAATTAGCTCAACCTTCGGACTAGGCATTGAAAGTAGTACAAAATGGAGAGGAAACTTTGGATAAACTAGACAAAATATTTCAACTGCAAAAAGATCTGGCTGCATTTATCTCCTCAGATAGATATCCTTCAAGAAAAGAGGAAAGGGTTTCAGTTCTTTGCACGGCTATCACGCATGAGGCCATTGAGCTTCAGAGGCTCACGAACTGGAAATGGTGGAAAAAAAAAGTGGAGTTCGACGAGAACCAAGCACGTGAAGAATTGATAGATATATTGCATTTTGTTGTCCAAACTGCTATTGAGCTAAATATTAGTCCGCAGGCCATCCTAGATGAATATCTAAAAAAGAATGAGATCAATAGACAGAGGCATCTGAACGACTATTGAGTCATGTGCAGTCTAAAGTGCAAGTGGCCAAAAGTCCAGCACATTTTGATTAGATTCATATTTCGGCTGGAGTTGTCGCTCTAAAGGTCAGTAATTCCTTCTTTTTCTATACCGAAATAGCTACTTTTTGATACACTTGGATGTAATAATGTAGCCTTGTACTGAAGCTTGTTAGAGTCCAGGGTTTCGAGCTTAGCTCGGACATGTGCGTAAAGTGAAATAGATGTAGCCATAAATTCTCGGGCCATAAATGATCTATTTCTTTGTGAGTATCTTAGCATATTAGTTACGATTACAGCGCAGTCAAGGGAGATGGCGGTCAGGCATAAGGCATGCATATGCCTCATTAGAAAGAGGTGCATCTGGATGCCGGTGAACTCGTTAGAAATTAGAGAAGAGATATTATCCACTATCATCATTTTTGCATTCATTTGGGCAACTCTATTTATGGCATTGAACTGGTCAGAGGAATTGAAGACCCTGAGGTAAGAGATTTTCTTTAGTACATCGATCCCACCTTTGTGGCTAGCTATTTCTCTAATTCTTTCTGGTCTAAAATTGCCAGTCGTATCAATAAAGATGATCGTTTCACCAGGAAAAATCTCCCTGGCGCAATTCACGCAGAGGCTAAAGCAAAGCTGCGATTTTCCTGTTCCGCTTTTACCAAAAAAATCTGTGACTAGGCCAGATCGGATACCGCCTCCCAGTAAACTGTCCAAGGATGCTGAACCGGTGCTTATAATCATTGTCAAATTGCTTCGCTGCACTATGGAATAAACCCACCGCCGGACGATTTGGGTCAAGGGAAGCTTTTTATTGTAGGCGCGGTGTCTTTGAATTTCAGTGATTAATTAGTTGTCTTCATCGACGTCACAACACCAACCCAAAAGACCTCTCACAACTCTACAGCGGGGCGTAAATAGAAGAGTGGCAGTAAGGCTAAAAAGCGAAATAGAATATCGCGGCAAAATGAGTAATGTCGATTCATATATGAATCTCATTCTAGTTGATGCCGAGGAATTTAACGGATCAAATGTTATGGCAAATTATGGAAAGGTAGTGATAAGAGGGAATAATGTGCTCTTTATTAAATTAGAAAAAGAATTCTGACATGAGCTAAGCTTGCACCTGCAGATTATTCCCTGATAGGTAGAAAAATGGTTCGACGGTATCTCTTTACTTCTGAGAGTGTTACGGAAGGACATCCAGACAAAATTTGCGATCAAATTTCGGATTCTATACTAGACGAATTTCTAAAACAAGATCCTGACTCGAGGGTCGCGGTGGAATCAATGACCACGACTGGACTTGTCCTCGTTGCTGGCGAGGTAACTTCTCGAGGTCGAATAGCTATCCAGCAAATAGTAAGAAATACGATTAAAGAAATTGGCTATGACAAATCCGAATACGGATTTGATTGTGACAATTGTTCTGTATTGGAATCCCTTCATGAGCAAAGTCCAGACATTTCTCTTGGGGTAACACCAAATAGCTTTAAAGAACAAGGTGCAGGAGACCAGGGTCTTATGTTTGGCTATGCCACAGATGAGACTCAAGAGCTGATGCCACTGCCTATTGCAATGGCCCATAGGCTATCGAAGACCTTATCAGAAGTTAGGCGAAATAAGAAATTAGGATGGGTCAGACCCGACGGTAAATCGCAGGTCTCAGTGGTCTACGAGGATTTTAGACCAAAGAAAATTGATACCGTCGTTGTCTCTACTCAGCATTCTCCTGAGATAGGATTGGAACAGCTCCGACAAGAAATTATTGAAAATGTCATAAAACCTGTGTGTATTGACTGGATTGATGACACTACCAAGTTCCTCGTTAATCCAACAGGAAGATTTGTAATCGGTGGTCCGCCTGCGGACACTGGCTTAACAGGACGAAAGATTATCGCCGATACTTATGGTGGGATGGGAAGACACGGAGGAGGGGCGTTTTCAGGAAAAGATCCCTCAAAAGTAGACAGATCTGCATGTTATATGGCAAGGTATGTAGCCAAGAATATTGTGGCATCCGGGTTAGCAGCCAAATGTGAGGTACAACTTGCCTATGCTATAGGAATTGCTGAGCCTGTCTCAGTCATGGTAGACACCTTCGGTACATCAAAAATTGCTGAGGAACTAATTGAAAAAAGAATTAGAAATTCTTTTGATATGAAACCAGCAAGCATAATCCAAACACTCGATTTGAAACGTCCTATATATAAGAAAACTGCAGCATACGGACATTTTGGCAGAAGTGATCCTTCATTTACGTGGGAAAACACAGACAGGCGGTCTTTATTGCTCAGCTAATTCTGGTCAGAACTTCTTCCAAAGCTTCAGAACTATTTATTCCCAAGTGAAATCTCCTATTAAAGAAATTTACCACGTTAGAGATGTCTCTTCTTATCAACAAGTCAGCATTAGGATGTCTTCGCGATACTGACTGGGGCCAATCTATAATCCAAGGATGGCTATTAATATCAATCAATATATTGTATTCACTTAGGTCGCAATTTATTATGTCGTGCTGATACGCCACCCTGACGCCCCGTAGAACGTCGTAGAGTGTTTGCCTAGGGTTCACTATATCTTTGGCTTCTGCTAATCTTATTCCCTCTATTCTGCTCATTACTATTGCGTGGAGAATCCTGTAATAAGGAGTAGGAATAGTAACTCCTTGGTTGTGCAGCTTACGCAAAACGGTGTATTCTTTTTCTGCTGCTCGTATATTTGTCAATAACCAATGATGGAATTGTTCTTCAGTAATAAATGACCGCTTCTTTCTTACCTGCCTGAAGCTAGTTCTTCCTATCCTAAAAAACTTAATCGCACGTATTTGCGCATTTTCAGTAATTGCTTCAACAACATCTGATTCCTTACCTACACCAATAGGCATTCCAAGACCCTCGACAATATTTTTTTCGACGAAAGTTTTCAGAGCTACCACATCTAGACCTGACATCAATAAATATACCCCATTGGTGCTCTTAGAAATCAATTTAAAATCACTTAATCTGCCTATCCTATAGCCAACTACATCTCTGTGCATCTTTGAACAACCTGCGATTTGATCTATATTCAGAAATTTATGACGCAAAATAGCCGAACTAAGCGCTTTTAGGACCATGTGGTCTTCAGTCTCTAGTATCTTAACAAGTTTGGCAACTGACTGCACCGACGACATTAAACAGTCCAACCTCATCTCCTAATTTCTTTAATATATAACGATTGAATAAGGCACAACAGATACAAATAGTATATCTAATGTTCCATTCTAGGATTTGTTGCTAGAAGGCAAGGTCGCACTTGTTACCGGCTCGACAAAGGGATTGGACTGGCTATTGCTAAAGAATTTGCAGAGCAAAATGGCGCTATAGTTATAGTCTGCTCTAGGAGTGAGGTTAGGTGAGCCAAGAAAATAGCAGCTCAACTCAATGGTAAAACAGACTTTGCTGGTATTGATGTAACCAACGATGCAAGTGTTTACAGATTGATGAAAAAGGTGCTTCTTTTCCTGCTACTTCTCATAAGCATATAGATATTCTCGTAAATAACGCTGGATATCCTTTTGAAAGAAAAATTTGGTACAAACCATTTCATAAAATTGAAATCAGAGATTTGAATGCAATACTGGAAGTCGACACAATAGGATCAGTTAGGCTATCCAAAGCGGTGAATAGTATGCTCAGTAACTGTCAAGGAGGAGTCATAATCAATATATCATCTACTCCTGCAATATCTGGTCACTTTGAAGGAGCTCCATATACAATGGCCAAAGCAGGAGTCATGGCGCTGACTAAGCATATTGCACGCGAATATAGCAGTAATAATATTCGGGCATACACTCTTATGCTAGGCAATATCGCAACAGAAGCTACCTACAGCTATATGACAGACGAAGAAAGGCAGAGAGATGCACAGGAGGCTGCTATGAAAAGATGGGGAAAACCAGAGGAAGTAGCAAAAGTAGCGGCGTGTGTAGCGAGTGACCACTTTTCTTTTGTTACAGGCAATACTATAGTAATCGACGGGGGCGCAGTAATATCGTGACAAGGGCTGACATATAATCGATTTGACAAAATTGAACTCAGGACTAAGTAAGCCAAGTCAGGATAGTGGAAATAAAGAAGAATACGATGACCTTGACTTAGCTGAGCAGGAGCAGGAACTTCCTCTTGAAATAGAGGAAAAAAAGAGAAAGGGAACTCTTCGCTCAGGATATACCACAGGGACCTGTGCGGCAGCTGCCACTAAAGCTTCTTTATTGACACTGCTTACTGGAAAGTTGGTAAAAAGCATCGATGTTTCTTTGCCCAAGGGCCAGTATGCTAATCTGTTAATATCATGGACAAGGACAAACAAAGACTCTTCTGTCACATCTTCTGTCATAAAAAATGCCGGAGATGATCCAGATGTCACTCATGGCGCAGAGATTTGTTCTACTGTTTCATTTCTTCCCCTAAAGGGACAAATTATTATTGACGGGGGAGTAGGGGTAGGAAGAGTAACCAAGCCGGGCTTGGGACTTGAATTGGGGAATGCCGCTATCAATCCTGTCCCATTCTCAATGATCATGCAAGCAGTAAGGGAAGTGGCATTACATCAACTCAAGTCTCATGGCTTTAGAGTGGTCATCTCCGTACCAAGAGGAGAAGAAATTGCACAACATACAGATAACCCGAGACTTGGCATCATTGGAGGGATTTCAATATTGGGCACTACAGGAATCGTTTTACCTTATTCTACGGCATCTTTTGCAGCATCTATTAGGCAGTGTCTGGATGTGTCATTTGCAATGGGAACAGATACGGTAGTTCTAACTACCGGCGGACGCAGTGAAGACTTCTCAAAAATGCTTTTGGGTAATTCAATTCCGGAGCATGCATTTATACAGATCGGCGATTTTATTGGCTATAGTATAAAACAATGCGTAAATAAGAACATCCAAAAAGTGATTGTTGCCGGCTTTATAGGAAAATTAACAAAGATGGCAATGGGGGTTAGACAAACCCACGTAAAAGGATCACGCATAAATATGGAATTCATGGCCAAAATTGCTTCTAGGTGTTCATCATCGGCTGCGATTATTGAAGAAATAAAAAAGGCAAATACTGCAAGACATGTTTCTGAGATTGTTGATAGGAATAGAGTGGAGGGATTCTACGATGCTATATGTAAAGAAGTCTTTGATCAATTAAATGAATATTCTAGTGGTAGGATTAAATTGCAGGTTATTTTGTTCGAATTCGACGGAAAAGTTAGGGGCTCGTATCGCCAGTAGCAATTCTTCTAATTTATATTTCAGTCTACATTTTGCTAAGTAATACACTTTTGAATGAAGTCACTTGTCAGTGAAGATACAAACCATAGAAAAGAATATTTCTGTCTATTTTTCTTCATTAAAGTCTAATATTCATGACCATGCACAGTCCTGCAATTATAGCAATAACAAAACAAGGAATCGCGATTGCAAGAAAAATTAAGGAAAATATTAGCGATGCTGACATTTATGTTCCTGCCAAATACGATGACTCCAAAAAGGATATTATATGGTTCAAAGAGCAAACAGGAGACATTGTAGCGTTACTATTTAAGAAATATGATGCATTAATATGTATATTTTCTCTTGGCGCAGTGATAAGACTTATCGCACCGGTTGTAGTGAACAAGAAGAGTGATCCTGCTGTGCTTGTCATAGATGATAAAGCCAATTTCGTTATTAGTGCATTGTCAGGACATCTCGGAGGAGCAAATGAATTAGCAAGAAAAGTGTCATCTTTTTTTCCGAATTCTAAACCAGTTATCACCACAGCAGCAGATGTAAATGAAACCATACCCGTTGATTTGATAGGAAGGCAATTCGGTTGGGAAATTGAAAATGATCAAAATGTAACAAAAGTAAGTGCATTTATGGTCAATGAGGAAAAAATTGCTATCTATCAGGATACAGGCCAGAAGGATTGGTGGACGAGCGCTCCACTTCCGAAAAATATTTCAAAGGTCACCAATGTGGAGGATCTAATGAACCCAGACTTTAAGGGCTGCCTAATAATCTCAGACAAGATAATTAGCCAACCAGAAATTCTAGATAAAGCTGTTATTTATCGACCTAAAAGTCTTATAGTTGGTCTGGGTTTGCACTGGACGACAAGTAAAGAGAATATCGAAAATGCTATACAAACTGTCATGAAAAGTCATGGCTTGAGTGTGAAGTGTATTCACTCTGTCGCCTCCATTAATCGGGGTGCTATAGTAGAGGGATTGCAAGAGTTTTCTGAACAAAAAAAAGTCCCAATCGAACTCCACAATAAGGACGAATTAAGCAAAGTCAATGTACCAAATCCGTCTCAGGCCGTCCTTGACTACGAGGGAACAGCGAGTGTATCTGAAGCATCAGCAATGTTGGCTTCTAGGGGAAATCTCATCATCCCTAAACAAAAATTCCCACCTGACCTAACGGTAGCAATCGCTAGGATATGTTACTGATCAAATTGAAAAGAGCTCTACTGATCGTCGATAGGGGAAGCCGAGAACCAGAGGTAAACCAAGAACTATTTGAAATCTGTTCGCTTCTCAAACTCAAAGGACATTATGATTATTCCAATTATTGTTTCTTAGAAGTCCTTCCCCCTTTTATAGAAGAGGGCATAAAGAAATGTGTTCAAAACGGGTCGGTATTTATTACGATAATTCCATATTTTCTCTATCCTGGCCTAAAACTAAAGGAAGCTGTTAAACGAAGCGCAATTATTTGCAAGAATCAAAAGTTGAGAATTGGGATTGCAAAACCGCTGTGTTATCACTATCTTTTGAGTGAACTTATTGTGGAAAGAATTTCTGAAACTAAGATAAAGAACAATATCAGTTTGAAGGATAAAGAGTGTGACATTCTAGTCATCGGGCACGGAAGCAGCGACAAAAGAGCAAGAGATGCATTCGTTCATACTGTGGGTAGCCTTAAACGGTCTTATCATAGCGTGAGTTTTTGCTTTCTTGAATTGGACGAACCCAACATTGAAAAAGCAATAACAAAGATAGTTTCACAAGGTCCAAAGACATTATTAATTATGCCCTATTTTTTGCATAAAGGTTCACATATTAAGCACGATGTAGCCCAAGAAGTACGTTCAGCACTGGTCAAGAATAACTTCAAAAAAGCATTTCTCTCAAGACATTTAGGAGTAGACAAAAAGCTAGTCGAGCTAGTCTTACAGCGCGCGTTGGAGGTAGAAAAGAGATCTGGGCTTAAACAAGACTAAAAAAGACCGTAAAAAACATAAGCAGAGTGCAAAATGTAGGAAGATGTCAGAGAAAGCATATGACATAGAATCGCAGAGTTTTGAAATTATAGAAGAAGAGGTAGGAAAACATCCATACAATACATTAGAATGGTCGATAGTCAGAAGGGCTATTCATTCAACAGCAGATTTTGACTTTGCGGGTTCTCATGGAATAGTCTTTGGACACAATGTGTTTGCATCTGTCTTCAACGCCATTGAGAATAAGTGTTCAATTGTGACCGATGTAGAAATGGTCAAAGTGGCTTTGAATAAAACTCTGATTTCAAATCTAGGATTAAGAGTAGTATGCAATATTTCAAACGAGAATGTAATTAATGGATCACGAGCTCAGAACAAGACGAGGTCTGAACTTGCCATGCGATATTCCTCTAAGGATATGGATGGTGGCATAGTTGCGATTGGTAACGCGCCAACAGCCTTATATGAAACAATCAAGATGGTTAAAGAAGGAATCGCAGAACCTGCGCTCATAATCGGTGTACCGGTAGGGTTTGTCTCTGCTATAGAATCCAAAAGGGAACTTGCCATGACTAACATTCCGTTTATTACCAATAATGGAAGGAAAGGAGGAAGTGCAGTCGCATCTTCGATTGTGAACGCAATAATGTTGCTCTATCAGGAGAGAGTATTCATTTCCTGAAATCCTTCAATTCTGAAGATGTAATAAAGGTACAACACTGTAGGAGGAAATGTGAGTTAGTTTGCCTGTCACTTTATTTCTCTTATCTTCAGAGATTGGTGAGTCTGTTTGTTTAATAGAAATTATATATAAATTCTCATTAATTAAAAAAGTCTTAAGCTTTATAAGTCTAAATCGAGGGTTTTAGTTGCACTAATTTTGGAAGAAACCCCACAATTTTCATTTGATGTTAATAGTTGCGGCGAAAAACACTCTTGTGAGGAGCGTTTGGCCTTTCCAGAAATAACTTTCCACAAAATCCTAGTAATAGGACTAGGACAATTAGGACTACCAGTAGCTAAATATGTTAAAGAAAAAGGCTTTGACGTATATGGATATGATATTAGCACAAAAGCACTTGAACGTGCAG
>Ga0126304_10000109_pt1 | contig 25549 bp, 20 predicted proteins | sample Plot25_FD_92538 | JGI IMG/M metagenome (GOLD analysis project Ga0126304, IMG submission 92538) | Serpentine soil microbial communities from UC McLaughlin Reserve, CA, USA - Plot25 | ecosystem: Environmental > Terrestrial > Soil > Grasslands | place: USA: UC McLaughlin Reserve, Lake County... | reverse complement strand
GACGTCATCGAGAAGGCGATCACTGATGTCTGAGACCACCGTCGACGTCGGCCTGCCAGCAGGCCTTCGCGGCGTTCCCACCACCGACGTACCGGAGACCAAGAAGACGTTCACCAGCGACCAGGAGGTCCGCTGGTGCCCCGGCTGCGGTGACTACGCCATCCTGGCCGCCGTCCAGGGATTCCTGCCCGACCTCGGTCTGCGGCGCGAGAACGTCGTGTTCGTGTCCGGGATCGGATGCTCGTCGCGGTTCCCGTACTACCTCGACACCTACGGCATGCACTCGATCCACGGACGGGCACCGGCCATCGCGACCGGTCTGGCGTCCTCGAGGCCCGACCTGTCGGTCTGGGTCGTCACCGGCGACGGCGACGCGCTCTCCATCGGCGGCAACCACCTCATCCACGCCCTGCGCCGCAACGTCAACCTGACGATCCTGCTGTTCAACAACCGGATCTACGGGCTGACCAAGGGCCAGTACTCGCCGACGTCCGAGCTCGGCAAGATCACCAAGTCGACCCCGATGGGCTCGCTCGATGCGCCCTTCAACCCCGTGTCGCTCGCTCTGGGCGCCGAGGCCTCCTTCGTCGCCCGCACCATCGACTCCGACCGCGGTCACCTGACCTCGGTGCTGCGCGCGGCGGCCGCGCACCGCGGCACGTCGCTGGTCGAGATCTACCAGAACTGCAACATCTTCAACGACGGAGCGTTCGACCTGCTGAAGGGTCCCGACACGCGCGACGACGTCCTGATCCGTCTCGAGCACGGGCAGCCGGTCCGATTCGGTGCGGATCTGGACAAGGGGATCCGTCACACGTCCGCGGGCTCGCTGGAGGAATGCGCCGGCGACGACCCCGATCTGATCGTCCACGATGCTCACGCGGCCGACCCGTCGCAGGCGTTCGCGTTGTCCCGACTGGCGGATCCGGGATCGCTGGCCCGATCCCCGATCGGCATTTTCCGGCAGGTCGAGCGCGCGACGTACGGCGACCTGATGTCCGCCCAACTCGACCTCGATGTCGAGAAGCGCGGCCCCGGTGACGTCGCCGGCCTCCTCGCCGGACCGGACCCCTGGACCGTCGAGTAGGCCGAAGCAACGTGCGTCCGCGCAGACGTTCGCAACCTGAACGGTGCGTGTGCCAGGCACGAGCCGTGCGATAACACCCCCGTAACGAGCTCGCCCACCAACCAAGACGGCCAGCGATCAGACATGATATAGCATTTCCTCCGACGGAAGTTGCGCCCGGAAGAGGAGCCCTGATCGTGCACGCCACTAGTTCGATCACTGTTCCGTCCAGCTCAGCCCGCGGAGGCGAGCGGTCTCAACCGGATATGCCTGTCGTCGACGTTCACAACCACGTGCTCACGCCGCCCGTCGAGGATCTGATCCTGCAGCACTACTCGCGCGAAGAGATCACTGCGAACGAGCCGAACGACTTGTACGTCGGCGGCCAGAGCGGCCCGCAACCGCTAGCTCGGGCCCGAACTGACGCCGATGACCGACGCCGCCCAACGAGTCCGCGACATGGACCGGATCGGCGTCGATATCCAAGTGCTCGCAACATTCGTGTCCCAGTACTACTACTGGACCGACGGGGAACTCGGTCAGCAGATCGCCCGCATCCAGCATGACCGGCTGGCCGAGCTCGTATCCTCGAATCCGGTTCGGTTCACAGCCGTGGGCACCTTGCCCATGCAGGACTCAGCCCGTGCGGTCGCTGAGCTGGAGTACGTCGTCAGGGATCTCGGCTTCAGGGGCGCAGATCTCGAGCAGTATCGACGGTAGGGATCTGGCCGATGCCTGCTTCGTGCCCATCTTCCAGAAGGCAGAGGAGCTCGGGGGCTGTCGTCGTGTCCACCCGAATGGCTGGAACAGCGGTCGCCGACTCGCCGACTGGTACTTGATCAACGTGATAGGTAACCCGCTCGATTATCCCTTGACATGGGTGAGTCAGATCCGATCGGCCTCAGCAGCAGTCTGGAGTGTCAGACGACGAGCGTCAGCGCGTCCGCAGAGGAAGCGCCGTTCGCCTGTTTGGTCTGTCGTGAGACGGCCGGTTCCACCCGGCCGCACCTGGTATCCGTCGAACCCGACGACGGGAGAGGTCCGTGAGTGACGTACGTGATGGAATGCGAGTCGAATGGGATGTGCCGATCGAGATGGACGACGGCATCGTGCTCCGGGCCGATGTGTTCCGGCCGATCGACGATGGCCAATACCCGGTGATCCTCAGCTACGGGCCATATGCCAAGGGCTGGCGGTTTCAGGATGGCTATCCGAGCGCGTGGGAAGCGATCGAGCGCGACCACCCCGACGTCCTGGAAGGCTCGACGAACAAATACCAGCAGTGGGAGGTCGTGGATCCCGAGAAGTGGGTTCTCGACGGCTACGCCTGCGTGCGAGTGGACTCGCGCGGCGCCGGACGTTCGCCTGGCTACCTCGACCCCTTCTCGCCGCGGGAGACCACCGACTTCGTGCTCTGCATCGAGTGGGCCGCCGGCCAGGCATGGAGCACCGACAAGGTCGGCCTGACCGGTATCTCGTACTACGCCATCAACCAATGGCAGGTCGCATCAATGCAGCCCGAACATCTGGCTGCAATTTGCCCCTTCGAAGGAGGTGCCGACTTCTACCGGGATCTAAGTCGCCACGGTGGTATTTATACGACTTTTTGGGGCAATTGGTACGACAAACAGATCAAGGTGATACAGCACGGCTTAGGCAAGAACGGCCCGACCAACCCCAACAACGGTGTCCTGGTGTGCGGCGACCAAACTCTGCCCGACGAGCACCTGGTCGCCAACCGAGCCGATTACGGCGAAGAGATCCGCAAGCGGGCCATTGACAGCGAGTGGTACCGAGAACGCTCAGCTCGGTGGGAGCGGATTACTGTGCCCCTGCTCAGTGCAGGAAACTGGGGAGGTCAAGGCCTGCACCTGCGCGGCAATGTCGAAGGGTTCATGCGCGCGGCATCCGATCAGAAGTGGCTCGAGATCCACGGGAATGCGCACTGGGCGGAGTTCTACACCGACTATGGCGTGACACTGCAGAAGCGGTTCTTCGACCACTTCCTCAAGGGTGAGAACAACGGCTGGGACCGGCAGCCGCCGGTCCACCTGAGAGTGCGGACCTTGGACGGCTTCGTCGACCGGGACGAGTTCGAGTGGCCGCTGGCGCGAACCGAGTGGACCCAGTTGTACCTCGATGCCAGCACGTGCGCGCTGGTGAACACACCGGCGGCCGAGGCCGCGGTGACCTACGACGCTACGGGTGAGGGGATCACCTTTGATCTGCCGCCCTTCGACGATGAGACCGAGATCACCGGTCCTCTTGCAGCCAAGCTGTTCGTGTCGTCATCGACAACAGATGCCGACCTCTTCCTCGTTGTTCGGGTGTTCGCGCCGGACGGCGAGGAGGTCGTATTCCACGGAGCGAACGATCCGCACGCGCCGATCGGCCAGGGCTGGTTGCGAGCGTCGCATCGGGCCCTGGATCCGGAGCTGAGCACTTTCTACCGCCCGTACCACACCCATGACCGGATCGAGCCACTGGAACCGGGTGAGGTCTACGAGATGGAAGTGGAGATCTGGCCTACCTGCGTGGTTGTACCCGCTGGATACCAACTGTCGTTGACGGTGCGCAGCCGCGACTACGAGTGGGACGGGCCGCCAACCTTCCTCAAGCAGTTCGGGAACCCGCTCCGTGGCTGTGGTCCCCTCATACATGATGACTCCGCTGACCGCCCGTCGGAGGTGACAGAGAACGAGGTGACATTGCACACAGGGGGCGAGCATGCCGGGTGCCTACTGGCACCGATCGTGCCGCCGAAGCAGCGCTGATTGCGCTGCGACCATTCTCGCGCGGTGCCAGTCGGCCGCCTCGGGGAGGAAATCATGGGTGAGAAGGTTCGGCTCGGATCGGTCGGCCTCGGCTGGTGGGGAGGCAGCCTCGCAGACGCCGCAACCCTGTCGGGTGAGGCAGAGATCGTCAGTTGTTTCGCGCGGACCGAATCCGCGCGACAGCAATTTGCAGACAGATACTCCTGCCGGGTAGCCGGTTCCCTCGAGGAGATCCTGGCCAGCGACGACGTCGACGGCTTGCTTGTCGCGACACCGCACTCCACCCATGTCGGCATCGTCGAAGCCGCCGCCAGAACCGGCAAGCACCTCCTCGTCGAGAAACCGCTCGCACTCTCCGTCGCTCAAGGCAGGCGTGCCATCAAGGCCGCGGCTGAGGCCGGCGTCGTCCTGCAGGTGGGCCATCACCGGCGTCGTCAGCCCGCGACACGACGTCTACGCGAACTGGTCGAGTCGGAAGAGCTCGGTCAGCTCAGCCTTCTCGAGGCCAACATGTCCGGCCGGAGCGGCCTAACGCCGAGGACCGGCTGGCGCGGGGACCCCGAGGAGTCGCCCTTGGGGGGTATGACGGGCATGGGCGTCCACATGGCGGACAATCTGATCTACCTCGCCGGCCCGGTGGGGTCGGTGACGACCATCAGCAAGAAGACGCTGGCTCGCGGGCCGTTGCACGAGGCCACCGCTCTGGCTCTCGAGTTCGAGAACGGGGCCGTCGGCTATCTCGGCACGAGCACCGTGATTCCCCCGATGTGCAACACCGCCGCGTTCGGCTCCGAGGGTGCGGCCTGGAGCGAGGAGGAGGGACAGCGCCTTTTCCGCCAGGGGATCGCCGAGCCGGCGCGCCACGAGGTCGGCGTCAACGGTGCCGACGCGCTGGTCGACCAGGTGAAGGAGTTCGCTGACTGCATCCGCACCGGGAAGAAGCCCGAGGTCGACGGAGAGCAGGCCCTGCTCGTCGTCGCGCTGCTCCAGGCCGCGGTCCTCAGCCACGAGCGAGGGCAGGTGGTCCAGGTTCGCGAGGTCATGAGATGAGTCCGGCCCCGCTCCGCTTCGTCACTCGAGTTGTGTGACGGCCGGTGTACCCGGCTGTTCGCGCAGGTAGTTGAGGTCGAGTGGGGAGGGATCCCAGCCCGCCATCCCCCGCCACGCAAGCGTTCGCGCCGAGCGGTCCGCGCCGTATCGGACGCGGAACAGGAGGGTGCGTTCCCGGCCGTTGACGTACTCGTGAAATTCGCCCGGTGGGTGCACCACCACGGCGCCCGGTACGACATCGACGACATCGTCCGGGGTCCGCATCCGGCCCCCGCCCTCGAAGCAGAAGTAGATCTCCGTCGCGTACGGATGGCAGTGGTAAGGGCTGATCTGACCGGGCTCCCAGCACGCGACGGCAACGTCGCCGTCCTCCACGGTGCCGAGGACCCGCTCGACGCGGACCTCTGGATCGAACCGTTGCTCAGCCCTCAGATCGAAAAGGTACACCGCCGCTTCTCCCTCCGACTGGGCAGCGTTGTATTCCAACATCATGCATGATATAATTCGCCTGTGGGGGCGTTCGGCACGAGAACAGGTGCTTCGATCCCCACCCGCAGCGAGATCCGCGACGACATGCGGATCGACTGGCACATGTCGATCGAGATGGACGACGGCAACGTACTGCGCGCCGACGTGTACCGACCCGATGACGACGAGACGCACCCGGTCATCCTGAGCCACGGGCTCTACGCCAAGGGGCTGTCCTTCCAGGACGAGATCTACCAGATGCAATGGCGCAAGCTCGTGAGCAAGGAACCGTCGATCCTGACCGGATCCACGAACAAGTACCAGGCATGGGAGACCGTCGACCCCGAGCGCTGGGTTCTGCACGGCTACGTGGTCGTACGGGTCGACTCGCGCGGCTCCGGATGGTCCCCGGGGAACCTCGACCCGCGGTCGGCGCGGGAGATCGAGGACTTCGCTCGATGCATCGAGTGGGCGGGAGTCCAAACCTGGAGCACGGGCAAGGTGGGGTTATGCGGCATCTCGTACTACGCGGTCACGCAGTGGCTGGTCGCGGCCAAGTCGCCGCCCCACCTCACGGCGATCATCCCTTGGGAGGGGTACGTCGACTACTACCGTGGCCCCACCCACCACGGCGGTATCCGCTCGGAGTTCCAGGACCAGTGGTGGGAGCGACAGGTCGCACGAGTGCAATACGGCGTCGGTGATCGGGCGCCGAAGAACCCCAACACGGGGGAGTCGGTGGCGGGTCCAGTCACCATGCCAGAGGACCAGCTGCGGCAGAACCGCGTCGACCTGGTCGATGAGCTGCGGGCGCGCACCCTCGACGACGGGTGGTATCGAGAGCGGTCGGCTGACGTCACCAGGATCACGGTTCCGCTCCTGTCGGCGGCGAACTGGGGTGGGCAGGGCATTCACGCCACGGGAAACTTCGAAGGATTCGAGCATGCGAGATCGGAACAGAAGTGGCTCGAAGTGCACGGTGACACGCACTACACCCATTTTTACTCGTCATACGGCTTCGACCTGCAGAAGCGCTTCTTCGACCATTTTCTGAAGGGCATCGCCAACGGGTGGAATCGGGAGCCGCCGGTTCAGCTCAACATCCGCCATCCGGGCGAACGGTTCGAGCTCCGCAAGGAGAACGAGTGGCCCTTGGCGCGCACCGATTGGACACGCTTCTACCTCGATCCTGAGCACTTGACGCTGCGCCTCGTGCCGCCGGAGAGTTCCGCGACTGTCACCTACGAGACGATGAGCGGAGGGCTGACGTTCTGGCTGCCGGCCCTTACCGAGGAGCTCGAGATCACCGGTCCGATGGCTGCCAGGCTCTTCGTCTCGTCGGACACGACCGACGCCGATCTGTTCTTGATCGTGCGGGTCTTCGACCCCTCGGGCGTAGAAGTCACCTTCGAAGGCGCCAACGACCCCAACACGCCGATCGCGATGGGCTGGCTACGTGCTTCGCACCGTGAGCTCGATCAGGAACGTAGCCGACCGTACCGGCCGCGCCACACCCACCTCCGGAAGCGGCCGCTTGCCCCCGGGGAGGTCTACGGGCTCGACATCGAGATCTGGCCGAGCTGCATCGTGGTGCCTCCTGCGTACCGAATCGCACTGACGGTCCGCGGCAAGGACTACGAGTACGAGGGCGAGCTCGACGAGTACGGGAGCTCCTTCTACTACGCGACGCGCGGCACCGGCGGGATGACGCACACCGATCCCGACGACCGACCGCCGGAGATCTTCGACACGAAGGTCAGACTCCACACCTCGCCGCGCGAGCCTTCGTACCTCCTCCTGCCTGTCATCCCGTGATCACGAGTAACGGAGGTCCTCGTCGGTCGCGTACCAGTCGAAGGGCTCGTCGTGCGTATTGATGATGATGCTCTTGGGGACCGTGTACGTCCGGTAACCGTCGAGCCCGTTCTCCTGACCCATGCCGCTGTCCTTGCGACCGCTCCAAGGGGACGAGGGGTCGATGCGGTGATGGTCGTTGATCCAGATGATGCCGGCGTCGATCGCGTCGGCGACGCGGTGAGCCCGTGCGACGTCCCGAGTCCAGACTGATGCCGCCAGCCCGAACTGAGCGTCGTTGGCAAACGTGATGGCCTCGGCCTCGTCGCGGAACGGCTTGACGACCGTGACGGGTCCGAAGATCTCGTCACGCCACACCGACATCGACGGGTCGACATCACCGATGACGGTCGGCGCGTAGAAGTAGCCCTTGTCGAGAGGTGCGGCGGTCAGGCGCTCCCCTCCGCACAGAATACTGGCGCCTTCCTTCCGTCCACGCTCGACGCTGTCCGACACCCGTTCGAGTTGTCGTCCGGACGCGAGCGGCCCCAATTGGGTGGAAGGCGCCATAGGGTCGCCGACCCGAAGCGTCCGGGCCCGCTCCACAAAGCGGTCCACCACGTCGTCGAACACGGCCTCCTGCACAAGCAACCGCGAGCCCTGGATGCAGACCTGCCCGGTCGCGATGAACGCTGCGAAGGCGGCACCGGCGGCAGCAACCTGCGGGTCGGTGTCGTCGAAGACGACCACCGGCGCTTTGCCGCCGAGCTCGGCGGCAACCGGGATCAGGTTGCGACCGGCCGCTGCGGCCACTGCACGGCCCGTCTCCGTTCCTCCGGTGAGGTCGACCTTGGCCAGCATGGGGTGCTCGGCAAGGGCCTGGCCGGTCACGGAGCCGTAACCGGTGACGACGTTGGCGACGCCGGCAGGCAGACCGGCGCGCTCGAGTACCTCCACCACCTCGAGAGCAGCGACGGGTCCGAACTCGGAGGGTTTGATGACCACGGAGTTGCCGGCCGCGAGCGCCGCGGACAGTTTCTTCATCAGGATCAGCAACGGGTGGTTCCACGGCGTGATCAGGCCCACTACGCCCAGCGGCACGCGCTGGACGATGTTGAGGTGCTGCTCGCCGATGTCCGGGATGCTGCCCTCGGCGGTATGCGCGACACTGGCGTAGTACTCGAACCACTCGGGTGCGCGCTGCACCTGTGCACGCATCTCGCGCAGGGGCCTGCCGATCTGCATCGTCTCGTTCCGCGCAAAATCCTGGAGCTGGTCGGACAGCGCGGCTGCCGCGCGTTGAAGGACACGAGCCCGGTCACGCCCGCGCAGCTGCGACCATCTCCCATCGGCGAAGGCGGCTGACGCGGCTCGGACTGCCGCGTCGACGTCCTCGACAGCGGCGGCCGCCACCGTCGTGACGACGTCTCCGGTCGCGGGGTTGAGAACGGGCAGCGTGCTGCCGTCACGAGCCGGAACCTGTTTGCCGTCGATGTGCAGTCCATAGTTGCTGCGCATGTGACAACCTCCCACAGCCGGGATGCCCGGGCCCTGAAGCACTGCGATCATACATCGTATAGAATGGTAGAATCGTGTCTTCACAAGGAGTCGACATTTGACGGAGATGGCGACCGGAGCAGAGCTGTTCCTGCGAACGTTGCAGGACCGGGGGGTCCGCTTCATTCTCATGAACCCTGGAACCGACACATTTCCCGTCCAGGAGGCATACGCGAAGCTCTCGGCGGCAGGCGAGCCGTTGCCTCAGTTGCTGATGTGCCCATTCGAAAGTCTCGCGAGCTCGGCCGCTCAAGGGGTCTATCTCGCGACCGGTCGCGCGCAGGTCGCGTTCGTCCACGTTGACGTCGGCACGGCCAACGCCGCGGGTTCGTTGAACGACGCCAAGGCGACCCGAGCCGCGGTCGTGTTGTGCGCGGGCCGCAGTCCGGTGAGTGTAGAAGGGGTTCCCGGAGGTCGTTCCAAGTTCATCAACTGGCTCCAGGACGTCCCGGACCAGGCCATGCTCGTTCGCAACTACGTCAAGAACGAGCAGATCGCCTACCGCGCGGCTGCGATTCCGCGAACAGTTCAGCGAGCCTTCCAGGTCGCCGAGTCCGACCCGGCGGGAGCGGTGTATGTCACGTTCCCTCGCGAGGCGTTGATGGAGGAAACGAGCCTTGGCGGGGACATCGACGCTGGCCGATTCCCGCCGGTCCGGGCCGGGTCGCCGAACTCTGAGGACATCGAACAGATCGCTGAGTGGATACTCGCCGCGCGGCGTCCGGTTGTCCTCGCGGGCTACCTCGGCCGCGACCCCGACGCCGTCCGCGCCTTGGTGGAGCTGTCCGAGATGGCCGGAATCGGTGTCGTCGAATACCGCGGCCGTGTCAATTTTCCCTTGACGCACGAGCACCACCTCGGCTTCCGCCCGGAGGCCGCCACCGAGTCCGCCGACCTGATCATCGTCGCAGAGCACGACGTGCCCTACGTGCCTGCGTTGACCGAGCCGTCCACGCAGACCAAGTTGGTCCATGTCGGTCATGATCCGTTCTTCGAGACCGTTCAGACCTGGGGGTTCCCGTCGGATCTGGGTATCCGGGCCGATGCCAGGCGGACGTTCGAGGCGTTGCGGCGGGTGATCGCCGACCGCCTCGAGCCGTCAACACAGAAGCGGATCGACACGCGCGCGGCAGCGTTCCAGGCCGAGCACGTCGCATGGTCCGACCCGGCGTGGGCCCAGGTCGACGCGCCTGCGGGGGAGCCGGTGTCGCCGACATTCATCGGACAGGTGCTCGCCGAAGACCTGCCCGACAACATCGTTGTCTTCGAAGAGGCGGTCACCTCGGGCAATCCGATCGCCTTGCAGATGAAGGACCTCGGCCCAGGCCGCCTGTTCCGCAACGGTGGGAGCTACCTCGGTTGGGGGCTCGGCGCCGCCGTGGGCTTCGGGCTTGCCCGTACCGGCGACATCCCGGTCGCCCTCTGTGGCGAGGGCTCGTTCCTGTTCGCGGTGCCCTCGGCGGTTTTGTGGTTCGCCGCGACCAACCAGGTTCCGATGATCGCGATCGTCGCGAACAACGCCGTTTACAACAGCGTGCGCCTCGCCGGTCGAGACGGCTATCCGGACGGTGCACAGGTGAGGCACGGCTACGTCGCAAGCGACTTCGGACGGCCGCCGGCCGCGGACGAGATCGCCCGGGCGTGTGGCGTGGCCGGCTTCCGGGCGGCTGACGGCGAGCAGTTCCGGGCCGTGCTGAAGCAGGCGGTCCAGACAGTGCAGTCGGGCCATCCAGCGGTTGTAACGGTGGACACGACGATGGCGGAGCGCCCACTGTGAACGAACCGGCACCTCCCGCCAGCCGACCACGGGAGGGCCGGCCTTGCCCCCAGTGCCACGAATGGTCCGGATTGAACGCGATATGACGACCTACGACGTCCATGCTCATTGCGTGCCTCCGGGATTGTTCGACCAGCTCAGACGCGGCTCGAGCAGGTACGGGGCGGAAGTCGTCGAGCGTGACGGGCTCGTCTCCATCCAGTTCGCTGGTGGGCCGACAACCCCGGCGATCCGCGACGACCTGGTCAACATCGAGCATCGAATCGCCACCATGGACGCCGGCCGCGTCGACGTGCAGCTGATCTCGAGCTGGATCGATCTGACCGGCTACGGCCTGCCGAGCGGCGCTGCCGTGCGTTACACCCGCATGTTCAACGAGGCGCTCGCGGCGACGGTCGCGCTACACCCCGACCGCCTCCTGGGCCTGTGCACGGTGCCTCTCCAGGATCCGCCAGCCGCGGCGGCCGAGCTAAGGCGATCCGTCACCGAGGCCGGGTTCGTCGGCGCCGAGATCGCGACGACGATCGATGGCGTGGATCTGGACGATCCCGGGCTCAACCCATTCTGGGGGGCGGCGGCGGAGCTGGGCTGCCCGATCCTGATCCATCCCTACCTGCCCCTCGCCGGACGCGACATGTCGCGCTACCTGCTGGAGAACCTCGTCGGGCGCGCATCCGAATCGACCATCGCAGTAGCACACCTGGTCTTCGGCGGTGTGCTGGAGCGATTCCCAGGACTGGCGCTGATCCTTGTGCACGGTGGGGGCTTCGTTCCCTGGCAGGCCGCTCGCTGGGATCGTGGATACGAGGCAGCACCGTCCAAGACGGCCGTCAATCTCACCCGCAAGCCGACCGAGTCGCTGTCCAACGTCTATTTCGACACTGTCCTGCACGATCCGCAGGTTGTCGGCTTCCTCGTCGACTGGGCCGGTGCCGACCGGGTAGTCCTCGGCTCCGACTTTCCGTTTCCGATGGGAGATCTGACACCGGTCGACACGCTTGACGCGGTGCGATCGCTCTCCGGGTCCGACCGCTCCGCCATATTGCACGGCAACGTGGAGCGCTTGGTCGCCGGTATCCGGCGGTGAGCCACCTGCCTGACACCCACGTCGCCGTCGCGTCATTGTCACGCTTCGTGTGCGCGGTTCTCCACGACCTCGGAATGTCCGACGAGCACGCGGGCACCGCCGCGTGGGCCATCGTCGAGGCTGACCTACGCGGCCAGCGGGGACACGGCGTAGCTCGACTACCCTCCTACGCGGCGGCGCTGGCCACGGGTGACATCAATCCGCGCCCTGAGCTGCGCGTCCAACAGGACACACCAGTTAGTGCACTCGTGGATGGCGATCTCGGGCTCGGTCACGTCGTGGTGATGCGGGCGGTCGAGACCGCGATCGAGAAGGCCAGCTCGATCGGCATCGGGTGGGTTGGCACTCGGCGAAGCACTCACGCCGGTGCCGGCGGCGTATACACGGGTGCAGTGGTCGAGCGCGGGTTCATCGCCTGTTACCTGGCTGTTTCCGACATGAACTTCATGGCGCCCTGGGGTGGGACACAGCGGCTGCTCGGCACCAACCCAATCGCCGTCGCCGTCCCGGCCGGGCCAGGCCCGCACTTCGAGTTGGACATGGCGACGGCCGTCGCCTCGTGGGCCAAAGTCGCCACGGCGGCCGGGACCGGTGCGCCCCTCCCTATGGGCTGGGTAATGGACCCGGAAGGTCTACCGCTGACCGACCCGCACCGTGTGAGCGAGGGCAGCTTGGTACCAATCGGCGAACACAAAGGCTATGGCTTGAGCCTCGCGGTCGGGCTCATCGCCGGCGTGCTTAACGGCGCTGCGTTCGGTCGCGACGTGGACGCGCCGGCCTCCGCGTCGGGCGGCATTGGGCAAACCATCCTTGTCGTGAGACCCGACCTCTTTCGCCCGTTGGACGAGTTCACGCGCGACGTCGACCGTCATCTCGACGACCTGCGCCGGTCTGCACCGCGGCCCGGTTTCGCGCCCGTTCGTACCCCTGGCAGCCGGATCCCGACGGACAGACAACGAATGCTGGCCGCCGGGATCCCACTGGCCGCGACACTGCTCGAGGAGTTGCGGGGCCTCGCCTCGGCGAAGATCGCCCAGCTCCTCGAGCAGTGAAGTCACCGGATTTCGTCGAGCACCTGCTGATACCGTTCCGCAACCTGCTCGGGCGAGTCGTCCGTGCCCGTCACGGTCAACTCCTCGACCAGATCGATCAGGACCTCACCGACCGCGTTCGTGTTGGTAGCCGGCGGGATCTGCGCTTCCAGATTCTGGAAGATATCGAGCAGCTCCGCGGTGAAGAATGGCTGCTCCTCGGCCATCTGCTCGCCTTCGAGCACCGGGATCGACTGGACAATACCGGACTCCAGCTCGAAGTACCGCTCTGCGGCGATCTCCGGCTCCGACAGGTAGCGGAGCACGAGGCTCGCCTCGTAGGGGTGCTCAGTGTCCGCAGCCATCGACCAGCCACGAGGCACGCCGAGGTACTGACCGCCATTCTCCTCGTGAACGGGGTACGGGGCCGTCATCCAGTCCTCGCCATACTGGAAGTCGTCCAACATGAAGCCGGGACCGCCATTGAGGCCCTCGTCAATGAACGGTAATTCGCCTGCCACGAACGCACCCTTGGCCTCGTCCTGCTGACCGATCATGAACTCGGGGTCGGTGATTCCCTCTTCGTACATCGTCTGGAGAAAGTCGATCATCTCGACGCCCTGCTCGCTGGTCAGGTCCGGGATGTTTCCGTCGAATGGAGTCCCGAAAGAGAACAGCCAACGGAACATGCGGTCGTGGCTGGCTCCGCCGGTGCCGTAGTACGCCGGCAGGTCCGGGTTGGCGTTCTGGATCGCGCGCGCCGCGTCCACCAGATCCCAATAGCTGTCGTACGGAGGCGGCTCGACACCGGCCGCCTCTAGAAGGTTGACGTTGTAGTAGAGCGCGTCCACGAGACTCTTGTTCGGAAAGTGATAGATCTCGCCGTCGTAAGTGCCGTCCTCCCAGACAGATTCCGGGATGGTCGCATAGAGTTCAGGCTCCTCCTCCTCGAACCTCGCAATCTGCTCAGTCATGGGCGCCGCGAGTTCAGCCTCCAACAGGGCGGGAGTCAGGTGCGAATCGATCTCAACGATGTCCGGCAGTTCCTCGCCGGCGTCCCGCATACGCAGCATGTCGGTGATGATGGCATCACCTCGGATGTCCCATTCAACGATCACGTCATGCTCTTCCTCGAGCGACGCGAACTCGTCCGCCGGCACCGTTTCGCCGTTGAACCAGACGGTCACGACTACGGGCCCGTCGTCGTCCGCGGATTCGTCATCGTCAGCGCCACATGCGGCCATCGCGAGCCCTAGGCCCGCGACGCCCGCGGTGATGCTGGCTCGCCGCGACCGCCGTTGGCCGCCAGCAGTTGTCAGTCCAGCGGAACCTGTCCTCTTCATGTCCACTCTCCCTACTAGAAATCTTCGCGGTTGCTCGCTACTTGACTGCTCCGCTGGTAATGCCGCCGACGACATACCGCTCGATGCGGAGGTAAACGAATATGAAGGGGATGATCGTCATGATGGCAAAGGCGGCCTGCCCGGGGTTGTCCTGGAATCCGGTGGTCTGTGTCATCAGGAACAGCTCGTAAGGAAGCGTCCGGCTCCCCCGGCTTGTTGTCAGTCCAAGCACGAGGTTGAACTCGTTCCACGCCTCCCGGAACGCCAGCACGCCGATGGTGATCATCGCGGGCACGGCAAGCGGCAACACGATGTAACGAATTCGGGTGAACAGTGTCGCCCCGTCAACCATCGCCGCCTCCTCCAAGCCACGCGGCACGTGCTGGAAGAACCCGACGAGGAGCCACACAGCCAAGGGCAGGACCGTTCCGGTGAACGCGACGACCAAGGTAAAGAGCTTGTTGATCGCGCCCAGCGCGACTGCAAGTTGGTAGAGCGGGACCATGAGGCCGAGGCCTGGAATGAGGCGTGGCAGCAGAGTGAACAACAGCAGCAGGTGTCGACCGCGGAACCGGAACCGAACGAACGCGTAGGCCGCCGGGACGGCGAGGACCAGCGTGAGCACAGCCGTCCCCAGGCCGACGACGACGCTGTTGACGAACGCGGACCGGAACCCCTCTTGCTCGAACACCGAGATATACCCCTCGAGCGTGGGGTTGGACGGGATGAGCCCGGGGTCGGCCGACACATCGGCGCGAGTCTTGAACGAGATCGACAGCGTCATCAGGATCGGGAAGATCGTCCATACGGCCAGGACGGCCAATGGGATCCAGATTCCTATCCTGCGTAGCCACCTCTTCACGACGACATCGACGGGCGGACTGGTGTGCGTATCCCGGGAACGCACCTTGGCAGTGGCCCGTGCACTCATTGTTCCCCCACGTCGTACCGGCGGGTCACGCCGATGTAGCCGAGGGTGAGGAGCGCATTGAAAAGCAGAATCACGATGACGATCGCGAGCGCCTCGTTCGTCTCCAGGTCGACGAACGCGGACTCGTAGAGGGCGATCGGAAGGGTCCTCGTCGCATCCACGGGTCCGCCACCGGTGAGCGCGACGATCACGCCGAGCGATGTGAGCGCCTGGTAACTGAGAAGGATCGTGGCGAGAGAAAGCTGAGGCATGATCATCGGGATGGAGATTCGCCAAGCCCGCTTCCAGCCACTGGCGCCGTCGACTTCGGCGGCATCCATCAGTTGTGGGTCGATCAACTGCAACCCACCGAGTATCAGCAGCACAGCGAGTGGCAGGTCAGCCCAGACCTGCGCAAGGATCGACGCCAACATCGCCAGGTTCGGGCTGGAGAACCACGCGGGCGCCGGGATACCGAACAACTCCAGAAACCGATTGACCTGGCCGAAGTCCTGGTTCAGGATCAGCCGGAAAATCACTGCGGTTGCGATGCCCGAGATGAGATACGGGACGATCGTCACACCGCGAAGGATGCGCAGCCTTCCGGCGGCCCGGTTGAGTGCAAAGCCGAAGACCAGCCCGAGCGTCATGCCGAGGACCAGAACTCCGACGACGAAGATGAATGTTCGGCTGATCGACCACAGGAAGTCGGCATCGGAGAACAGGTCCACATACTGCTGCAGTCCGACGAAGCGTTGCGGGCCGCCGAGGAACTCGGACTCGAATAGGCTGCCCCATGCAGCGTAGGCCACGGGAAACGCCAGCAGCGCGCTAACCATGATGATCGACGGTGCGGACAGCAGGTAGGGCGTGGCCCTGCTGTGGCCGACCAGGCTGGTCTGATCCGGCCCTGCTTCCCTCGTGGCTAGCCAGCGCGGGCGTCGCCGGGATCTCCCCACAGTCGTCACGACATCAGCCGCTCCTCGACCTCGAAATCGGCTGGGGGACGAAGATCCGTGCTCTCACAAGGGCTTGACTCCCATTCTCGGCATCTCCATCCAGACAGTATGTAGGATGTATACCATCAGGCCAAGGGTTGGCCACGCCTCGGGAATGTCGTAGCGGCCGGCCACCCCTTTTGAACCACGGCCGGCTCGAGCTGCTTAGGCGGTGGTGTGTCCTCCAGCCGTCGTGCCACGGAACGGGGGCTCGCGGAAGGGTTCACGAGACGCCCGTGTTAACGATGGTGTGCAGCTCGTAAACAATCGGCTGGCTCGCTTGCCGTCGAGGTGCCAGAGTCCACACGATGAGATCGGCAACGGCGCCGACCGCACCTGACGCCGTGCCCGATCACCTGGGGGGAATCATGACCATCACCGAGCTGCGGCATGCGGACTCTGCTCGCCGATCCGCGCTCCCGGACGTTTCGGCATCACGCTCGACCGCGCACAAGTTCGTGCTCGATGGGCTGCGCGATGCCATCCTGAGCGGGTCGTTGCCCGCCGGGGCACGCCTGATCCAGACCGAGATCGCCGCCCGGCTCGGAGTCAGCACGACTCCGGTGCGGGAGGCGATCCGAGACCTGGTCGGTTCTGGACTCGTCCATTCCGACATGCACCGCGGAGCGGTCGTGCGTGCTCTTGACAGCGACGAGCTCCCGGAGATCTACGAGATCCGCAAGATGCTGGAGACCTCGCTCATTGACAAGATCGTCGAGAACATCACCGAAGAGGAGCTGGCCCGGGCCGAGAACCTCCTCGAAGAGATGGACCGCACAGTGGCGCCGGCGACCTGGGGAATGCTGAACCGGCGATTCCATGCGATGTTCACGGCCGCGGCGCGCTCGCCACGGCTCGAGGCGATGGTGCACAGCGTCCCCGATCTGGCGACCATGACCGAGGTCGAGGCGGTGCGTGAGACTCCGTCGCTCACGATCGAGGCGGACCGCGAGCATCGCGCCCTTCTCGACGCGATCCGGCGCAAGCGGGCCGACCAGGCCCGTGAGATCCTGCGGCAGCATCTCGACCGGGCGCTGGCCGCTGTGCTGCGCACCCGTGGAGAAGCCGTCGGGAACGTAGCCAGCTGACCCTCGGGACTTCGGCCGAGCATGACCCGCCTCCCGGGCCAACGGGGGGTTTGATCACCTAAGCCATGCTGGGCTCGGCGTGTCAGTTCACCTGGTAGTCGGGTGCCTCGCCGGTGAGGACCTTGACGACTTGAGTGGCTGCCTTGGTCTGTGACTCGGTGAGCGCCGCCTCGGAGTAGAAGGCCGAGTGCGGCGTCGCCAGCAGGCCGGGCACGCCTTCCAGCCGTGCCGGATCCGGCGGCTCGTGTTCGTAGACGTCGAGGCCTGCGCCGCGGATCGTTCCGCTCCGAAGTGCGCCGAGCAGGTCGTCGAGGACGACGAGCGGACCCCGTGAGGTGTTCACGAGGACCGCGTCCGGCTTCATGTGCGCGAGCTGCTTTGCGGCGATCATCCCTTTCGTCCCGGGGAGGAGCGGGCTGTGCAGGCTTACAGCGTCGGCGGTCGCCAGCAGGTCGTCGAGCTCCATCGGCTCGAACCCGGGTAGGTCGGCGACGTAAGGGTCGTACCCGACCATCCGGGCACCGAAGGCCCCGAGAAGGCGAGCGACTTCACGACCGATGCGACCCAGTCCCACGACGCCGATCGTGGTCTGGGACAGCCTCTTGATCGGGCGAAGCTCGTCGACGCCCCAACCGCCGCGCTCCAACACGGCCTGGCCCTCCGGAAGCCGCCGCAACAGTGACAGGACCATCGCGACGGCGTGCGCGGCGACCTCCTCGACGCAATAGTCGGGAACGTTCGTGACGACTATTCCCCTCTCCCGGGCCGCATCGAGGTCGATGTTGTCGACACCGATGCCGTATCTCGCGACGATCCGGCAGCGGCGCAGGCGACCGAGGGCCGCGGCGTCGAACGAGAAGTACGTGTTGAGCAGCGCGTCGGCATCCGCGGCGATGCGGAGAACGTCGTCCCGGCTGCCGGATGCGACCTCGAGCTCGGCGTCGATGCCGGCGAGAATCTCACGCTCGATGTCGATCGTCGGGAAGATCTGGTCGGTAATAACGACCCGAAAGCGTGCCGTCACGGTACCTCCACGATCAACGAGGCAAGATTATGCATTCTACGTGATGCACCACAAGACGTCCGTGGTGGGATCAACGCTCGGGAAGCTCCGGCACGCTCTCCAGCGTGGTGTGGATATGGGCGATCATGGTGTGCCGGGCCGCATCGATGTCGCGGGCCCGAACGGCCTCGAGCAGCTGCCAGTGTTGAGCGTTGGCTTCGTCCGTGCTGCGGGTGCCGAGCGTGAGGGCAGCGACGATGTACATCGTCGCGCTGTCCTGCAGCGTCTCGACGATCCCGGCCAGTCGCGGGGCGTCTGCAACCCGGGTGAACACCCGGTGGAACCGGCGGTTCAGGTCGACCCAGGACGCCGGGTCGTGCTCCTCGTCGGCCAGCCGGAGGATCTGCGCCGCCTCCTCGATGTCGTCGTCGGTGATGCGCTCGATCGCCCGCTCCATCACCTCGGGCTCGAGGAGTTGCCGGATCCGGTAGATCTCCTCCAGCTCGGCCTGACTCGGCTCGTGCACAATTGCGCCGCGATGGGCATCGAGGCGGATCAGGCCCTCGGCGGCGAGGTCGCGCAGCGCCTCGCGGACCGGCGTCGTGCTGACCCGCATCTGTTGCGCCAGGTCGGCCTGGACGAGGCGTTCGCCACCAGGTATCTGCCCGGTGAGGATCGCCCGCCGCAGCGTGTCGCGCACCAACTGATGAGCGGTGCGGCGCTCACCCTCGTTGACCAGCAGACTCACGAAAAGCCGTCCTCATGCAGCCGAAGTATCGATGACGCACTATATCTGCCCGCGGGAGTGTGACGCCCGACGAACCACCTTCGTCCTGTCAAGAATGCAGCACGACGCCGCCGCCATCACCGTCGACGGCGGCGATCGCATGACTAGCGGAGAACTCGCCCAACGTCGCACCGTGTTTGCCAACGCCGACGACGGCCGGGACGCCCAGGGACCGAGCGATCTCGACCAGGTGAGCGCCCGGGTTGCCGCCCAGCGTGACCAGGCCCGCAGCTCCCCACAACATCGGGGCCAATGCCGGCACCGGGAATGGAGCGACGACGACCGCTCGCCAAGGCGCCACCGGGGGGGCGTGCGGATCTCTGACCACGGTTACCCGGCCTGCCCCGCCGCCCGGCGCCGCCGCGATGCCCGGCGTGGCCTTCCTCGCAGCCATCAGCGTGGCGTACACGAACGGTTCCCAGGTGCCCGGCCCGAGCGCTGGGCTCGGTGCCGACGCCGTGCCCTCGAACCAGGCCCGGACCTGGAGGGGGTGATGACGCCAGACGGCGTCCGCGGTCCTGGTCAGGCTCCTGGCGACGGCTGCTGCGGCCACACCGTCCACGAGCCCCACGAGTCGCTCGCCGACGGCCGCCGGTACGGGCCGCAGCCGGGCGAGTGCCGAAAGGGAGGAACGCCCATGGCCCCGCACCCGGCTCAGCGCGGTGCGCGCCCTGGCCGTTCCGCCTTGATCCGCCCAGGCTTCCTCGGTGAGCGTGGCGGCGAGAGCAACGGCTGCGTCGAGGTCTTCGATCGGATGCGCGGACGGATGCGCGGCGGGCCGGGCGACCTCTCTGTCCGCGGCCAGCCACCACGGGAGCACCAGTTCCTCACCGAGTAGACCAGGAAACCAGGCAGCACCGACTGCGATCCGCAAGGCGATCGGATCGTCGATGCCCTGGTGCGCGCGCGGGCGCCGATCGGGGCGCCTCGGTCGGGCCGACCTGGTCGACTGCAGCAGGAGGACGTCGTCGTCCACGACGGCCCACTCGACAGCGTCGTCGCCGAGCAGGTCGTGGACGTCTCGCGCCAGGGCTGCGACGGCGGCGAAGGGACGCAGTCTGAACGGCTCCAGCGCGCCTGCAGCGCGAACCCCGCCGCTCGCTGTCACGGTGGCCCGTGTACCGGTGGCCCAACCCGCCACCAGCTCGGCCAGTCGACCGTCCGTCGCGACCACGTCGACCGTGCCGTCATCGCGCACAGTCGCAACGCCGCCACAGTTCGGCCTGATCTGTGGCTGGATCAGGACCGCCATGCCGGTCTCGCGCGGATCGAGGCCTGTCGCTTCGAAGCGCTCTAGCGCCTGCACGGTGAACATCGACGCCCACACCCCGCGCAGGGCGGTCGACAGCTGGTCCGCGGTGACGTCCTCGAACGTGCTGAAGGCTCCCGACCAAGCGCCGCCGGACTCGACCGGACTCGAGGAGCGCACGATCAAGGGCCTCGCAAATGCGGTGGCGGCATGTCCGAGCTCGGCCAGGACGGCGGCGTCCGGGTCCACGGCCATGACAGCCAGGCGCGCTGCACCGCTCCCGCCGGTGCCGAGGGCCTTGTGGCCCTGGTCGATCGACGGTCGTGCACGCTCCACCGGCACGATCGCCCCCGGCAGGACCGGAAGGCCACCCGTATGAGCCCGGGCCAGCCGGGCGGCCTTCGCACCGGCCTGGCGTGGATCCCGGGCGCGCGGATCGTCCAGCGAGAGAAGCACAGGTCCGCATTGCGAGGCCCTGGCAACACCCTGGGCAGTCACAGCCGGACCACCGCGGTCGGCCCACGGCCGGATCGACCGTCACGTCGGCCCGGCAGGCGGGCGTCTGCGCAGGTCGGGCACTGGTGGCGGTCCATCGATCCGGTCGGTCGGCGCGGGAACACGTCCGACATGATGCACCAAGCCGTGCGCTAGACCCCGCCCGGTGCTGAACTTCCTCGCCGACCCGGCCCGAACCGCGACCGCCTACACGGCGGAGAACTACCGGCGCCTCCGGCACGCAGAGGCCACCTACGACCCCAACAACGTCATCAGCCTCAACCACAACATCCCGCCGGCGCGCGCCGGGGGCATCAGCCCACCGAGATGATCTCGTCGGACTTGTAGGTGGACAGCATCTCCGGACCGTCCTTGCCCACCACCAGCATCTCCTCGAGCCGGACCCCGAACTCGTGCAACTTCCCGTGCTGGGTCTCGAGCGCGAAGACCATGCCCTCCTTGATCTCGACCGGGTGGTCGAGCGACCAGATCCGCGAGATCACCGGCTGGTCGTACTGCGCCAGGCCGAGACCGTGTCCCCAGAGGTTGGCCGCGGCCTGGTCCTCCTCCTCGTAACCCCAGACCTCCTTGGCCGACGGCCATTTCGATGCGATGTCGCGGGTCGTCACGCCGGGCTTGACGGCACCGATCGAGTCCCACAGCCACTTGTGGGCCCGGTCGTAGTAACTCTTCATCTCGTCGGTGGGCGTTCCCCCGACGCAGTAGGTGCGATAGACGCAGGACTTGAAGCCGTTCCAGGTCAAGGCGGCCAGGTCGATGATGACCAGTTCGCCCGGCCGGATGATGCGGTCGGAGAAGTTGCGCCAGTTCGGCCAGGCGTTGGGGCCCGACGAGACGATGACGTCCTCGACGTCCTCCATACCGGGGATGTCGTACAGGTATTTGAACCCGAACGCCGCGACCTCGTTCTCGGTCAGGCCGGGCTTGAGGAACTGGGTGTACTCGTAGTGCAGCACGTCGCAGATCGCGCCGACGATCCGCATCGCCTTGATCTCGTCCGGGCTCTTGACGGCACGCGCCTCCATCATCGGAGTCATGCCGTCGCGCCACTCGATCCCGGCACGCTCGAATGCCTTGATCATGTTGATGTCGATGAAGTCGACACCGAGAGGCTTGTCGGCGACGCCTGCCTCCTCGAGGTCGTTCAGCAGGGCCCGGGTGAACTTGTCGACCTGCTGTTCGGCGGCAGCACCCGCCGCCCCCTTGATCCAGCTGTAGGAGTGGCGGATGTTCTCCTTCGGGATCCACGGGCTGTGTACCTCGAGGTGCAGCCCGATGTCGCCCTGCTCGTAGACGATCGGCTCACGGCCCTCGACCAGGATCCCGTAGCGCAGCCCTGGCTTGAGCCGGTTCCAGCCGGGCGTCAGCGTCGAGGAGACGTAGCGGAGGTTCTCGTCGTACATGCACAGGATGGCGCCGAGCTCGTACCGTGCCATCGCCTCCCGCGCCCGGCGTAGCCGCCACTCACGTACCGAAGCCCAGTTGATGCCTTCCTTCCAGTCCGTGCTCAGCACGCCGAAGGCTTCCTTCATCGATGCTCCTCACGAGCCGTCGCCTGCAGACAGGATGATCGCTCCGGCCGATTCCTCTCAGCCTGAGGTGAGGGTATCGTACATAATGTACGACGTCGGGCCACCGGTGACCACGTCGTACTGCCCGACCGTATCCGGCACCGGAATGAGGATGGTGGACACCATCGACGTTGGCGTCATCGGCACCGGTTGGTGCGGACGCATCCGGGCAGCCGCGGCGGCGACGAGCCCGCTGGTCGGGAACGTGCACGTCGTCGAGGTCCGGCGCGAGCGGCTGGCCGAGGTGGCCGCGGAGGTCAACGCGGCCAGGGCCACGGTCGACTACGCCGACCTCGTCGCCGACGACAGCATCGATGCGCTGATCATCTCCGCCACACCCGAGACCACCCACTACCCGATGGCCAAGGAGGCACTCGCGGCCGGGAAGCATGTCTTGCTGGAGGAACCGATCGCGCGCGTGAGCGGGCGAGGACGTCGGCCAGGTCTTCGCGGGACCGATGGAACGCGAGACGCAGCGCTTCCTGGAGTGCTTCGCCTACCGGCGCAGCATCCTCGTGACACCTCGCGAGGCGCACCAGGTGATGGAGGTCTACCTTGCCGCCGACCTGTCAGCGGCACGGCACGAGCCGATCAAGCCTGCCCACTTTGAAATGCATCATGTAGGATATTTGCTTCAAGTGCTTGGAGTTTCGATGGCCGAACAGCAGGTGGCTTGGCACACCGACCATTGGTTCACGTCGCCCTGGAACCATGACGCCGAGGTAGCGAGCCAGTACCAGTTCCCGCCGCAAGTCCAGTTCCATGACGTGACATTGCGTGACGGCGAGCAGCAAGCCGGCGTGGTCTTCTCGGCGGACGAGAAGATGCGGATCGCCGAGGCGCTCGCCGATGCCGGCGTGCAGCGGATCGAGGCCGGATTGCCGGCCGTGTCACACGAAGACGAGAAGGCGGTACGCCGGATCGCCGCGGCCGGCCTGCCGTCGACGATCTACGCGTTCTCGCGCTGCATGGTCGACGACGTCAAGCTGGCTGTCGACTGCGGGGTCACCGGGGTGATCATGGAGGTGCCGTCGAGTCGTCACCTGATCGAGCTCGGCTACCGGTGGAGCGTCGAGAGGGCGATCGACCTGTCGGTCCAGGCCACGACCTACGCGCACGACCAGGGTCTGACCGTGTCCTTCTTCCCGATCGATGCAACCAGGGCCGGCCTCGAGGACTACCTTGCGCTCGTCGGGCAGGTCGCGTCGGAGGGGCACATGGACGCCCTGGTGCTCGTCGACACCTTTGGTGTGCTCGCGCCGCAGGCAGTGCCGAGGTTCGTCGAGTTCTCCAGGGCCCGCTTCGACGTGCCGCTCGAGACGCACTTCCACATGGACTACGGCCTGGGTGTCGCCAACACCCTGGTGGCTGCGGCCGCCGGCGCTGCCACATTGCAGACCACCGTCGCCGCACTCGGCGAGCGCGCCGGCAACACGCCGATGGAAGAGACCGTGATGGCGCTGCACACGCTCTACGGGATCGACACCGGAATCGACACCACAAAGCTGACGGCGCTGGCCCGGACGGTGTGCGACATCGCCGGAGTCGAGCAACCGCCGAACCGGCCGGTCACCGGCAGCAGCCTGTTCGACGTCGAGTCCGGCATCATCGCCACCTGGGTTCGCAACGTCCGAGACACCGACGTCACCGAGTGCGTGCCGTACGATCCCAGGCTGGTGGGTCAGGAACCGCCACGGATCGTCCTGGGCAAGGGGTCCGGCCTGGACTCCATCACCGAGCACCTCGCCAAGCACGGGCTCTCGGCGACCGAGCACCAGGCGAGCGCCCTGCTAGAGAAGGTCAAGGCGGCGTCGCTGGACAAGCACGGCCTGCTGACCGACGATGAGTTCGCCGCCCTGGCCCGCCGCGTTCTCGAGGCGTCCTGACGTACATACCGACGACTGCGGAGCCGACGGTGCCGCCAGTTGACTACACCGACATCTCGGTCGAGTCCGTCGAGCACGCGGCTGGTGTGTGGCCGCGGACCGTCCCCCTCCGCCCGACGTAGGTCGTCCGGGGACGGTGTGCCCACGAACACGTACCCGCTGTCGGCCACGCCGGCGTAGAGCCCGATGACCTCGGCGGGTTTTGGCTTCGGCCGCGTTGTGGAAGAAGTGCTCGACCCCGCAGGTGATGACACGAGCGTCGCCGTTCCCGACGTGGAGCCGGTCGTCCCCGGTTCCCACAAGGCCGCGTCGGGCCGAAGTAGACGCACAGCTCGTCGGCCTCGTCATGGCGGTGGATCTTGTGCTGTGAGCCGGCGAGGAAGCGGCCGTGGAAACCCGTAGAACTGCTGCCCTCGCCACCGGAGACCACCACCCGGAACGGCGAGATGCTCCAGCCCTGGCCGCTGTCCTGCAGTTCCGGCTCGATGTCCTCGATTCCGACCAGGGGCCGGCCCCCGGTGTCCATCAAATGGCCGACCATCCGCCGTCGACCAGGAGCATGTGCCCGTTGACCATGTCCGACGCCGGACTGGCGAGGAAGACGACGGCCCCCACGACGTCGTCCGGCGTGGCCAACCGGCCTGCCGGGATCCGGCTCAGCACCCGCCCGCGATACTCGTCGTCGTCGAACAGGGCAGCATTCATCGGCGTCACCGTCGCGGTCGGCCCGACCGCGTTCACGTTGACGCCCCGCGAGGCCCACTCGAGCGCCATCACCCGGGTGAACTGCAGGACGCCTCCCTTGCTCGAGGCGTAGCTCGCCCGGCCCGGGAAGCCCAGGCCGGCGAACGTGGACGCCATGTTGACGATCTTGCCGCTGCCCCGCTCCACCATGGTTCGGCCGACTTCCTGCGCGACGAAGAATGCTCCCTTGAGGTTGGTGCCGACCACCAGGTCCCAGTCCTCCTCGGTCACGTCGAGCACGTCCTGTTGGACATTGGTGCCCGCATTGTTGAGCAGGATGTCGATCTGACCGTGCCGACCCATGACGTCGGCCACCAGCCGCCTGATGTCCGAGACGTCGCGGACGTCCACCGTGTGCGCCGTGGCCTCCCGACCGGTCTCACGAATCTCGGCGGCGACCTTCTCCACCTGATCGACGCTACGAGCCGCGAGTGCGACGTCGGCGCCGGCATTCGCCAAGCCGAGGGCGCATGCGCGGCCGATGCCCCGGCCCGCCCCGGTCACGAGTGCAACGCGACCGGTCAGGTCGAACAGGTCCACGGTGCACCCTCCCAGGCCGGGTTTAGGAATCAGACAATATATATCATTGCTCGGAACCGGCCGACGGCTGCCCCGGCGATTGGCACGCTCGGCTGCTCCACAAACGGTGCAATCGGCCGCGCGAGGTGTCGACCTACCGTGCCAATCGCGGGATTGCGGCGTGCCATTCGGACTCGATGCCGAGGTGCCTGCCGAACTTACGGTCGGAGGCGGCGCCGCAAGGACGGCGCCAGGCCACGTCATCGCCGCGGGAGTCGGGCGGTAACGCGAACGGCGAGGTCTAACGGCTCCTCGGACGTGCCGCCGACCG
>Ga0126304_10000108_pt1 | contig 25570 bp, 26 predicted proteins | sample Plot25_FD_92538 | JGI IMG/M metagenome (GOLD analysis project Ga0126304, IMG submission 92538) | Serpentine soil microbial communities from UC McLaughlin Reserve, CA, USA - Plot25 | ecosystem: Environmental > Terrestrial > Soil > Grasslands | place: USA: UC McLaughlin Reserve, Lake County... | reverse complement strand
GCCAATCCGAAAGTGGCGACCCGCAATGGCGTCAACGGCATCATGATGGCGGCCAATGTCGCGACGCGCGAAGAGGACATGACTGGCCGCAGCAAGACGCAGAAGGACGCGATCGAGACGATCACGCTGCTCATCGCGGCAGGTACCGATATCAACGGGGCCGACAACCAGGGACGCGCGGCCGTGCACGGCGCCGCCCTCTGGGGTCTGACTGACGTCATCACGTTCCTCAAGCAGAACGGCGCCAATATCAACGCGCCGGACAAGCGCGGCTACACTGCGCTCGACTACGCGCGCGGGCTGGCCGGCGGCTTCGGTTTCGGCGGCAGCGCCTCGGTTGTGCACGAACCGACCGCGAAGGCGATCGCCGATCTCGGTGGCGCTCCGGGTACGCCTATCCCTGCAGCGCCAGGCGCGTCAGGCAGCCGCCGCGGCGATCGCAGCCAGGACGACCCTCAGGATGATCGGAACTAGCTGGTAGCTGGTAGCTGGCAGGCGGTCGCTTGGTAGCAGTTCAATGTGCTTGCTACCCACAACCGGCCACCGGCTACTAGCGACGGTTCCGCTGCTCGCTCTTATCTACCTGCCGTTCGTAAACGGCGGCCTGCTCACCGACGACTTCGCGCACGTCGTACATCTCTCCACGATCAACAGCTCGGCGCGACTCGTAGACGCGCCTGACGCGTTCGGTTTCTATCGCCCGGTCACGCAGGGAACGATCGCCGTCACGCCGGGGCTGCGCGGCAGCCACCCGGCCCAGGCGCGTGCGTTCAATGTCGTCCTGCACGCGCTTGTCATCGCTCTGGCGTTCATCGTCGCGCGATGTGTGCTGCTGTCGCCGCTTGCAGCTGGCCTGGCCACGCTCGCATTTGCGATGACGCCCAAGGCCCCGTCGATCGCCGTGCTATGGATCTCAGCGCGAGGCGAGCTGCTGATGGCGCTGTTCTCGCTCGTCTCGATCGCCGCCTGGATCATGTGGACACGACGAGGCCGCTGGTGGTGGCTGGCTGCGGCTCTCGCCGCGTACGGGCTCGCGCTCCTGAGCAAGGAGACCGCGACGCTGCTGCCGCTGCTTCTGCTCCTGACCCCGCGATCCGAACGCTCGGTCTCAGCACGGGCTACTGCAGCGACCGGCTTCATCGTGGTCGCACTGGTTATCTACGCCTGGCGATCGCAGACCGGCGCGCTGACGGCATTTGCCGGGGACGAGCACTACAGCCCAGAGATCTCAGTCGCACTGTGGCTGCGCAACGGAATCAACTACGCAGGCCGGATGATCGCCGCACCGGCCGCCCTCGTCGCGCTGCTGGTGATCGCGCGGTGCTTGGACAGACGTCACCCGGTACCAAGCGGGTCGCGGTCATACCTGATACGGTTCGATGTGGTCGCGTTTGCCGCCGCGTTCGTCGTGATCTTCCTTGCGCCGGTGCTCCCCATATCGCTGCGCAGTGAGCTGTATCTCTACCTGCCGGTGTTTGGTATGTGTCTGGTTGCTGGATGGCTTGGCGCGCTCGTTGTCTACGACGCAACAACGCGCCCGCTGATCGTGACGATCGCGGTCTACACGCTCGCGCTCGGCGGCTATCAGATCGCGCGGGCGCGCGATGTCCAACAGGACCTGCGATTCTCCGAACATCTCGTGACGGCTCTGCGCCGCATCACCCCGCTCGCCACCACCAACGCCAGCGTGCTGCTGATTCCGTCAGATCCTGTCACCGAGCGGTCGCTGCAGAGTGCGATCGGCGGATATTTCTACGTCGTGCTGCAGTACGCGTTCGATGGTCCGCCGCGCGCTGGTGCGGTGCAGTACGGCGGCGAGCCGCCGCGTCACGCCGACGTGCGCCTGACGGCCAGCTATCGCACCGACGGCAGCGTCGTCATTTCGCCGGGCCCGTAGGATTCGTTGCCCAGAAACCGATCGGCACGAGACGGAATCCCGCGGAGTGCGCCGGCATCACCGGCCAGTCCTCGGGCCGCGGCAGATGCAGCACCGAGTTGGTGTACCAGAGCACGACGTCCTTGTCGACGATCGGCCGATCGTTGGCGCTCCACATCTCGACACCCTCGTGCTCGCGCATCAGGTTGACCCACTCGCCGGACGCGTACATCTGACGCGGGTCGAAGAGCGTCACCCACAACTGATGTTCGACGAATGACGCGCGGCGGCGCGGCGCCGAACCCGGCGCCTGGAATGACGGTGCGTTCTCGCCAGGAATGAGCGCATAGGCGGTGTGCTGGCCGAGATCGTTCATCTTGCTCGAGCTCGCCACCACCCACCGTCGCGCGGTGGACAGGTCCATATCGCGACGTGCGGCGACCTCGCTCTTCAGGGTCGTCTGCCGCATACCGAACCATTCGCCGACGCGATCCTTCAGCTGCGCCTGCGCGTTCGACGTGTTCATCTCGAGCACGCGATTACTGTCGCCGTCCACGTCGAGGTCGAGACGCCACGTGAAAAAGTGCTGGTGGTTGGGCGCACGCACGCGCGGCGCAACCAGGTGACCGAACATCGGCTCATCGTCTCCGTGGGCCGAATCGCGCATCGACGCCACCGGGCGCACGTTCATGACGCCGGTCAACTGGGCCTGCACGTCGATGGCGCCGTCCTGACTGAAGATCCAGTGGAACAGGTAGTTGTAGTTGTCCACTGTGGTGTAGCCGCTCAAAACCAGCTGCCTGGCCCGGCTGGATCGAGCGCTGTGTCGCCAGAGCACGCCGCCATCGCGCTCGTAGATCGCCACGACGCGCGGCACCGTGACCGGATGTCCCTTGGGATCGGCAAACACCGCCGGCACGAACGTCGCGTTGGCCGGTGCATCAGAGCCGACGATAGCGCTGGCCCGCGCGCCGCTGTAGATCGACATGCCGTAGTCGCCAGCATCACGCGGAAACCAGGAGACGTATTCGGGATCGCCGTACGGCGTCATCAACTCAGCGAGCCCGGCGCGATACAACACCGGCCGCATCTCTTTGCCGTCCACAATCGCGACGTCGTAGATCTCCAAACCTCGGCGCGGATGCACACCAAAGTGAATACGCCAGCGGTCCCAGAGGATCTCGCTGCCGCGGATGCTATAGCTCGGACCGTTCGGCTGCGAGATGACCAGTGGCCGCAGCGGACGGCCCGGCGATGGCGACGGAACCTGAGGCTCCACGCGACCACCGCCAAACACCGGCGATTCGAGCACCTCTTCGACCGTACCAGCGGCGAGATCGACACGGACGTCAACGCCGCGCACTTCCATGTCGTTGCCGATCGGATCCCACACCAACGGCGACACGATGAGCGGAACCGACGCTCCGCGTCGCGGCAGGCGTGTGCCTTCGCCCAGCCCACCGAGAAACGTGATGCGCTCCAAGTCCTTCACGCCCTGTCTCGCCAGCGCCTGCACTACGCGGCGGTCGGCGATGGCGATCTCCGTCGCGCGATCGATGACGACGCGGCGGATCGGCGGATCGCCAGTCGCGATCGTCGTCGCCGCGCTGACGGCGCGGCTCTGCAGATTGACCGTCATCTCGGTCGTGGCGCCGGAGCTCCAGTCGTAGAGGACCGCCCGCCCGACCCTCGTTTGCGAGCGCGATGCCTTATCCGGCTCGGCCAGTTCGATCGTGACGACACGCACGGCAGCAGGCATACGGCCCGCTTTCGACAACGCGTCAGTCACGACCGTGATTTCAGCCGCCGAAAGCGGGTCGAGCCGGTGCACGGGCCCCGCGTTCTGCGGCGGCTGTACTCGCGGCGCCGGTGTCTGGGCGAGGAGCAGGATGACGAGCAACAGGCTGAAAGATTTCATGGTGTACGTAGGGGCCGCTTTGAGGCGGCCCGCGCTGTATGCTGTGACGGGAGGCTCATCGGTGGCGCGTGCGACCAGGCGACAGTTTATCGGAACGCTGACGGCGGGTGCGGGTGCTCTGCTGGCCGCGCGGATGCCGTCGGCTCAGGCGCAGCCTGCGGCGGTGAGGCGCATCGACATTCATCAGCATTTCGTGTCGCCGAGCTTTCTCGCCTTTCTCGGTGCGAAGAATGCGATCAGCCCGGTTCCCGGGTTCGCGGCCTGGAAGGATTATTCGCCGGCGCGGGCGGTCGAAACGCTCGACCGTGTCGGTACGCAGACCGCCATGCTGTCAATCACCGCGCCTGGCGTCTGGTTCGGCGACGCACCGGAAGCAAGGAAGCTCGCCCGAGAGATGAACGAATACGCCGCCGCGAAGATGGTCTCGGACCACAAGGGTCGCTTCGGCCTGTTCGCGGTGCTGCCGCTGCCAGACGTGCAGGGCAGTCTGCAGGAGATCGCCTACGCGCTGGACACGCTGAAAGCGGATGGCGTCGGCGTCCTGACCAGCTACGGCAACGCCTGGCTTGGCGATCCGCAGTTCGCGCCCGTGCTCGAAGAGCTCCATCGACGCAAGGCTGTGGTGTACACGCACCCCACTGACGCGCAGTGCTGTCAAGGGTTGATACCGCGCGTCAACAATCAGTTGCTCGAATATCCGACCGACACCACCCGGACGATCTTCAGCCTCGTTGTCAGCGACGCAGCAACGAAGTACTCGGACATCCGCTGGATCTTCTCGCACGCCGGTGGCACGATCACCTCAGTCGCGGGTCGCTTACTCGGACCGGAAATGACCGCCGCGAGTCTCGCCGGTCAGCCCAAGCCGAACTCGCGTCTGTTCCATCTGCGCCGCTTCTACTACGACACGGCGGGCTCGGCGAATCCTGTCAACATGAATGCGTTGAAGACACTCGTACCAGCGATGCAGATTGTGTTTGGGACTGACGCGCCATTCTTCGATGGCGCACCGCAGGTGCAGGGGCTTCAGGCGAGTGGCTTCACGGCTGACGAGCTGCGCGGCATCGAGCGCGAGAACGCGCTGGCGCTGCTCCCGCGGTTACGTGCGTAGTGTCCGTCTTGAGGCGGACGTAGCGGTCTGCTTTAGCCGGACCGGAGAACGACATGCCTCCTTTCGACCACATCGTGACGAGCGAGCAAGATCTGCGCGAGATGCTGGGCATGCCAGCCTCACGCTCGGTGCTCAAGGAACGGACAGCCCTCGACGAACACTTCCGCGCCTACATCGCCTTATCGCCGTTCGTTCTGATGGCCACTTCCGGGGCCGACGGCACATGCGACGTCTCGCCGAAAGGCGACACGCCAGGCTTCGTCCGTGTGCTCGATGAGCATCGGCTTGTCATGCCCGATCGCCCCGGCAACAAGCGCTTCGACGGGATGAAGAACCTGCTGGCCAACCCCCACGTCGGCTTGATCTTCTTCGTCCCCGGACGCGACGAGACGCTCCGCATCAACGGGCGCGCGTGGATCACGAAGGATCCGGAGCTCCTCGCGCGTTGTGTGGTGCAGAGCAAAACACCACAGCTGGCTATTGGCGTCGAAGTCGAGCAGTGCTTCCTCCATTGCGCGAAGGCCTTTCTGCGCTCGAAGCTGTGGCGGCATACGGAATGGCCCGCACCTGACGCGCTGGCCTCAATGGCGCAGGTGCTGCACGACCAGATCGAGCCAGCCGGCATCACCGTGCAGGATTACCAGTGCGAGATGGAGGAGCGAAACCGGACGCAGCTGTACTAGGCTGCGGGTTGGAGTGGCATGACGTCCAGACTGACGCGACGCGAGTTCATCAATGCCGCAGCCACTGCAGGCACACTCGTGGCCAGCGCACGGAGCAGTTCGCTGGCGGAGCGGCCCAACGTGCTGTTCATCCTCGCAGACGATCTCGGCTACGGTGATCTCAGCGGCTACGGACGTCCGGACTACCGGACGCCAGTGCTGGACGAACTCGCTAAGCAGGGTGTGAAGTTCTCGAGCGCCTATGCAGCGGCGCCGGTGTGTACGCCGACACGGTGCGCCTTTGTCACGGGGCGCTATCCGCAGCGTCTTGAAGTAGGACTACACGAGCCGCTGACTGGCCGCGATCGCGACAAGGGTCTTCCAGCAGACCAGCCCACGATCGCGTCGCTGGTCAAGGCCAACGGCTACGACACCGCCCTCATCGGCAAGTGGCATCTCGGGTGGAAACCCGAGTTTGGACCGAATCGTCACGGATTCGACGAGTTCTTCGGCATTCTGAGCGGCGCGGGCGACTACTTCACACATCAATCAAGCGACTCCGCTGGCGCTGACCTGTGGGACAACCTCCAACCGGTGCAGCGTGTTGGCTACCTCACCGAACTCTTGTCTGAACGAGCCGCTTCGTTCGTCACACGTCGAAGGGACAAGCCGTTCTATCTCAGTCTCCACTACACAGCGCCGCATTCACCGTGGGAAGGACCCGAGGATGAAGCCATCGGCCACACCCGCCATGGCGAAGGTCCGATGGTCGATGGCGGATCGTTGAAGATTTACGCCTCCATGGTGAAAAGCATGGACGCTGGCATCGGACGGGTGCTAGAAGCGTTGCGACGCGCACGGCTCGAACGCAACACGCTGGTGATCTTCACCAGTGACAATGGCGGCGAACGATACTCGTACAACTGGCCATTCTCCTTTCAGAAGTTCTATCTCTGGGAGGGTGGCATTCGAGTTCCGGCGATCGTCAGGTGGCCCGGCATGATCCCGGCGGGCCGGACGAGCGATCAGCCAGTCATCACGATGGACTGGACAGCAACGATCCTGGGCGTGACCGGGGCGACACCGGACGGCGCGTACCCGCTGGACGGAGAAGACATAATGCCGGTCTGCACGGGCAGGCGTCCGCCTTACAGCCGCACACTGTTCTGGCGAACACAGGACCGCGCCGCCGCACGCGTCGGCGACTGGAAGTACCTCGACGAATCTGGCAACGAACAGCTGTTCGATCTCGCAATCGATCCCGGAGAAAAGAACGATCTCCGAGGCTCACACCCGGAGGTCTTTCAACGGATCCGAGCTCAATACGCCGACTGGAACGGGCGTATGTTGCCGAGACTGCGCGGCTCATAGCTGAGGCCGGCGGCACGGGCCTATAGATGCCCTGGCGGGCGGCCGAAAGACACGCCGTGGGCCAGGCCAAGCGATGAGCGCCGTCGTCCGGTTCATAAACGCCTATCACCACGCTCGGCCGCCGATTCACTGACCTCACGATGAGGGCCATCTCTTCCCTTCCGTGCCCACGTGTCACCTGCCCGAGCTGTCGCGACGCCTCGACCGTGTGCCGCCCGAGTACAAGGACCTTACGGTTTATTGACGAACCGCACAATCGCCTGAATCATCGGCTCGCCGTCGAGCAGCGATTCGTCGTTGTGATCGGCGTCAATCTCCACAAACGTCTTCGGCGCGGTGATCGCGTCATAAAGCCGGCGGGTGTGACCGATGGGAATGATGCCGTCCGACGTGCCGGCGATGACGAGCACCGGACAGCGGATCCGCGGTGCGCGATCGATTGACGCGAAGCGGTCGCGGAGCAGCAGCCGCACGGGCAGCAGCGGGTAGTGATGCTGCCCGATCGACGTGAGCGACGCGAACGGCGACCGAAGCACGAGCGCCGAGGGTGGATGTTCGATAGCAAGACGCAATGCCACTGCGGCGCCGAGCGATTCACCGAAATAGACGACACGTACGGGATCGACATCCGGCCGACCGAGAACGTACGCGCGCGCAGCTTGCGCATCACTCACAAGCCCTTCTTCCGTAGGCGTTCCAGGATTGCCGCCGTACCCGCGGTAATCGGTCAGCAGCACATTCAGCCCGACCGAGCGAAGCGCACGAGCCAGGGGCACTCGATAACCGCGATGACCGGCGTTCCCACTGAAGACGACGACGGTCGGCCGAGGCGAGGAGCCCGACCCCGCGATGAACCACGCGGCGAGCCGTAATCCATCGGACGTTGGGTACGTCACCGCCTCGGCGCCCGCAAGCCCTGCGCGTTCGAGTGACGGCGGGCTCGGGTCAGGAAAGTAAATCAGCCGCCGCTGTCCCAGCCAGATCAGACTCAGCACGGCGACGCCGATGACCGCCGCGACTGCGAGCGCCAGGGTCACCCTGCGAATCAGCTCGGCCTGCCGGTAAACAGCGTTGTCGCGTCGACGAAACAGAGCGGGTTGCCGAAGGGATCGGCGAGATAGAACGACCGCTCGCCCCACGGCCGCGTCGCGATCTCCCCCATCGGCAGACGACCGTCACCGACGTGGATAGACAACCCTCCGAGCGTCTTCGCACGTCGATAGACCGCTTCGAGATCGTCAACTGCGAAATAAACGTGGTCCCAGTTCGGACGCGGGTCGCGCGGATCGCCGTCGCCCTTCGGGCTATACACGGCCAGCGTGACGTCACCGCACCGGAAGTAATGGCGTCCGCCTGAGACACGCATGCCGGGTTGTGCCAGCAGCTCGGCATAGAACGCCGCCGCAGACTCTATGTCACCAACAGGCAGAATCACGCGAAACAGACGAGGCATCGACATAAGATGCCCATTCTCTCATTTCGCTCGACGATTCACCGGTGGCGCGTGGACACCGCACGCATCCCCGTGGGTCGTCACGCCCTCACGCTGAGTGCTCATCAACATGATCGAGGCTTTCGTCGTCCTGGGATCCCATCCCTGCTGGCAGTACATTTCGACGCAATACCTCAAGTCCGTTTCGCCCGCGTAATTGCTCTTGAAGTGGACCTCATACGCGGCGTGATGCGTGCCGCTGATGATTTTGAAGTACGCGAACTGATAGGTGCCCTGCGAGGGAGCCTTTGCCGCCTGACGCGCGGCAGCATTCAAGGCTGCCATCGGACACGCGAAGGTCACCGACTCTAAATCGCTCAAGCCGTCTGGTGGCGTCGTTGGTGTGACCTGCGCCTGCGCGTGGGTCTGGGTCGCCGCCAGAGACTGCGTTGTGGCGACGGCAAGACACACGACGAGAGCGATGGCGCCCGTAATCAGGATCGGTTTAAAGGCCATATTGAACAACCTTGTTGCTGAACGTTGCGACGTAAACTTTCCCGTTGGCGATGACCGGCGTCGCATACTTGGCGAAGTTCCCGATGTTGTTGACGGGATTCGTGTCGCTGTGAAACAGCTGCTTCAACTTGCCGTTGATCACCGCTGTCGCGTCATACGCGACCAGCGCTCCGTGAACGACCTGTGCATTCGCATTGCCCTGCGTTGGATACACGCCCCAGACGATCGCGGTATTTGGCGTCGTGCCATTCGATGACACCACAAGGCGTCCCCCGGGCATGCCGCCAGGCGCGGGCATGTTGCCTGACGCGAATTGTGTCCCCTCTGCGCGGAAGCCAGTGATGCGCCGCGTCGCGAGATTCATGTTGTACGCCTTGAGCCGCTCGTTCTCACCCCAGATAAAAAGAATCGCCGTATTCGCCTGCTCCATGTAGACCGGCGTCCCGTGGATGTGATGGCTCTTGCGCGTCGGCGTCTGCGCCGGCAGGTTGCGATCGCGATTGACGATCGGCCAGTTGGGATTCGCTGCCGTCGTCGTCGGAAGACCCGCGGCACCGTTCGGCGGGTCAGGCAGATACGAGGCGACGAACGGAAGATTGAACTGCGGATCCCAGGTCGTCTTTCCGAGATTGTTCTTATCGAGGTTGTAGAGGATGCCGTCCTTGCCCCCGCCGATCAGATTGCCGCGGTCAGGAACGAGCACAACACCCGCAGCGCCAAGATCCTGATCTTCGTCAACACGACCAAAATCGCTGAACGCGCCCCAGAAGTCGGCGACCACGAGCTTCGGCGTGCCGCCGTCCACACCGGCAACTCCCGGGGTGTATCGAAGCTTCACAAAACACTCGCCGAAGTTGTCGGCCGTCGTTCCCGGATCCATGCCGTTGCCGGTGGCGAGGTAAATATCTTCGCCGTCGATTGCCGGACCGGAACCCGACATCCAGATGCCGCCCGCGCCTCCGCCCGGAGTGACGTTCCACACCGCCGGTGTCGGCGTGAATCCCGCTTCGCGATTCAAACCACGCACGTCATAGGCGACGACGAATCCATGCCCAGGACCGCGCGGGTTCTCACCATTGATCGAGAATGAGATGACGATCGCCTTGTTGCCCGCGGCGTTGGTGAGGAGCCCCAGGCCGGCGCGCAGCTTTTGATACGGTGTCGCGAAGCCATTGGCGATCGCCGCGCCGCCGTTCGCCGCGTTGCCGGCAATCAACACCGGCTGTTGTTTGTCGGCGAGCGTGTTCGCGTCGAGGATCCACAGCATGTTGTTGCGTTCGCCGTTCGGACTCCCCGGGTTCGGCTTCCCGAACGTCGTCACATAGATCGCGTTCGTCGCAACGTCGATCACCGGCGTCGCCGTGATGCCCCACTTGCGGTAAATGTTGTGGAGGTCCATGCCCAACCCGGGTGGATTGGCGATGTCGGCCGGATCGAATGGCGCGGCGAGCTGACGTCGGGCAAGCTCGGCGCCGGTCTTCACATCGAAGACGAACGCGGTGTTCGTCATCGTGAACACATAAAGCTTGTCGCCGACGACGAGCGGTGAGACGTCGATCTTTTCATCAACGATGAACTCGCGAATCTTCTTCAGTTTGGGAACGTTCGCAGGCGTCAGAACGGTTTCGAACTTGTTCCAGCCCTGTCGCGTGTTGTTGAGACCGACGGTCCAGACATCAACGGCTTGAAGCCACGACGCTGATGCGAGCAGACCGGTGAGCACCAGAACGCTCGTGCGGTGCCACGGCATACATGTTCACTCCGGGAGGACGTACACCGCAGACTATAACGCCATTTCGCATGCGCCGGCGGCGCCACGAATCCGTTCGTCAGTTCTGACAAAAGTGCAGCAAACTCGATCGACGTTCCGCACCTGGTAGCGAGGCGATGGAGATCCAGTAAGAAATGTTCTGCACGTACGGACGTGGACTTTCGGGAGTCTTCAGGACGCGCTTGTCGATCGGCTCGCTGTGATCGTGCAAAAACGCGGCGGCACGCACTTCAATTCCGGACGGCCATCCCGGCTTCAGCGTTGCGCCCGCTTTCGTCAGCGCCGAAATCAGGCTCTCGTAGCGTGTGCGCACCTCTGACGAGATCGGTGCGATCAGGTCGTCTACGATGTAGCCGATTCGGAAGTCCTGCAAACGCGTGTGACGCGGCGCTTGCATGCGCCAGGTCCACGCCTTCCCATCGTCTCGAGCCGGTCCGGCCCAAGGACGGTGGCGCCCGCTGATTCGAGGCGTTCGATGGCAACTGCCGTCGTGGGGCTCGCCGCGTGCGCGAGGTTGGGCAATCCTCATGTGTTCGGAGTGCCGCGAAAGCGAACGATTCTTTGATAGTGAGCGGCACGCCGTGCAATGGACCGAGCGCGCCCCCTTCGGCCAGCGCTTAGTCGGCGGCCGCGGCGCGCGTCAGCGCTGGAGCCCGCAGGGCGCCGACGATGGCGTTCAGAGATGGATTGATTCTGTCGATGCGTTGGAACGTGAGCTCGACGAGCTCGCGGGCTGAGATGGTACTGTGGCGAATCGAGGGCACCGTTTCAGCGGCCGTCGCGAAGGGGTTCATGACGCGTCCTCCCCTCATTTGAGCGTCAGGTCTACCCGTGGGACAAGGTCAAGCGCGTGTCGCTTTATGACCAGCGCCACGCAGGCGTCGTAGCAGGTCTTGAAGATCGTCCGGAAGCGGCGCTTCGAACGTCAGCTTGCGTCCATCGATCGGATGTGCGAACGCGAGCCGATGCGCGTGAAGTGCCTGACGCGGATGCGTTCGGCCCGTCCTTGTGGACAGGCCACCCGTATACTGCCGCTCGCCGACGAGCGGGTGTCCGCGCACCGCGGCCTGGATGCGAATCTGGTTGCGCTTGCCGGTGTGCAGCCGGACCTCGACGAGTGACGCTTCGCCGAATGTCTCGAGCACCCGATAATCGCTGATCGCTTCAACACCTCTCGGATCCTTCGCACCCGTCACGGTCTGCCTCAAGGCATCATCGTCCCACGCCAGGTGATCGCGCCATCGTCCGCGGGACGGATGCAGCAAGCCGTGAACGAGCGCCCAATAGACGCGTTCCGGCTGCCGCCGAGCGAACTGATCCTTGATGGCCTGCTGCGCCGCTGCGGTCTTCGCAAACACCACGATACCCGACGTGTCGCGATCGATCCGATGAACGATGAACGGCGTACGCCGCCCACGGGAACCGAGGTGGTCGGCGAGCAGGCTGTACGCAGACCGCGAGGGCGTTCCACGTCCGAGCGGTACGGCGAGAAGCCCCGCTGGCTTGTTCACGACGAGTAGCGTCTCGTCCTCGTAAAGAATGTGGAGGCCGCTCGCCTCGAATCCGCCCTTGCGGCGACTGCTGCCTGGCCGGTCGAGCCAGATCCGCACGGTGTCGCCTGATGCGAGTGGGACTCCCGCATCGCTCACTGAGACTTCGGCGTCGTTGAAAAACACCTGACCGCGTTCCAGCGCCGTACGGACGCGGCCGCGCGATCCGAGTCGCCCAGGGACGGCGAGAAACCGATCGAGCCGGAGCCCGTGTTCCTCAGATGTGACGATCCAATGTGGGACTGACGCCTTCACGACGTAGAGTTTGGATCCTAGCAGAGCCGTTGGATGCGGACTTGCCGCGCCGCAGTGACTCAGCGGCAAGGCACAGCACTTGCACGATTAGGGCGCATGCGCGAACAGTCACTCATGGCGCGCGATACGCGCCGGCCGCTTCCTCTACTTTGCACGGGCCGCTGCGAAGTTCTCAAGGCATCCATCCACGGCGTGGTGCTTGGGACCGCGGCTCTCTGTGCTCTTTATAACTTTGCTGCGTGGACCGTACGCCACCAGCGGCACCTGGCCGTCAATACGGGACTCTATACCGCGTTGGCCATCTGGGAGTGGATCCACGTGCAGCATCACGTGGACGCCATTCCGGCCGCCGTTGCCGCGATTGTCGAACACATCGAGGAGCGTGAAGAAAGCCCGGCGGCGTGAGCCGCGTCAGGGCGTTGCACTGTAGACGACCTCACCGCCGACGATGGTCATGCGCACGGTCGTTGTCAGGATCTCTGACGGCGCGATGCGCATGATGTCCTTTGAGAGCACCACGAGGTCGGCAAGCTTGCCCGCCTCGAGCGTACCGAGTCGTGTTTCCGCCTGCGCCGCAAACGCAGCGTTACGCGTGAAAGAGGCGAGCGCCTCGTCACGCGACATGCGTTCGGCAGGCATCCAGCCGGATACCGGCTGTCCCATGGGGTCCTGCCGCGTGATGGCAGCGTAAAAACCGAGCATCGGGTTGGGCAGCTCAACCGGGAAGTCCGACCCGCTCGCGATCATCGCGCCAGCCGACATCAGTTTGCGCCAGACGTAGGCGCCCTCCTCTGTTCGCTCTTGTCCTATGCGCGCCAACACCCACGCCATGTCGGACGTCGCATGCGTCGGTTGCATCGACGCGATGACGTTGAGGCTGGCGAAACGCAGCATTTCAGCGCGATCAAGGATCTGTGCGTGCTCGTTACGCATCCGCAGCGCTCGTGAGCCAGGCACTTCACGTTGGACGCGTTCGAAAACATCCATCACCAAGCGGTTGGCACGGTCGCCAATGGCGTGAATCGCCGTCTGAAATCCTGCCTTCGATGCGGCAAGCGTTTGCGCGTATACCTCATTCGGAGGTGTTGTCAGAAGACCGGTCGTTCCCGGCTCATCCGAGTACGGCTGGAGCATCGCCGCACCGCGGGAGCCAAGCGCTCCATCGGCGACAACCTTGATGGCGCGCACCGCCAGGTGATGATTGCCGTAGTCGAGGAGCGGACCTTTGTCTAACAACGGCTGCAGTGTTGGCAGCGGCCCGCGCAGCATCACGTAGAGACGCGTCTTGAGGCGGCCGGCGTCGATCAGCCGCTTGTAGGCGTCCACCGTTCGGCCGTCTGTTCCCGCATCGTGGATCATCGTCAGACCCAGCCGGCGCGTCTCGCGGTCGGCAAGCAGGATCTGCTCTTCCAACTGAGCCGTGCTGACCGCGGGAATCTTCGACGACACGAGCGATTCCGCCGTGTCGATGAGAACGCCGGACGGGTGATTTCCGCTCGCACGAATCAGACGGCCGCCTGCGGGATCGGCCGTTGCCTCGCCGATCCCGGCCACATCCAGCGCGCGGCGATTCGCCAGACCCGCATGGCCATCGACACGCGTTAGGTACACGGGGTTATTAGGAGATGCGGCGCTTAGCAACTCGTGCGTCGGCCATTGTTTCTCGGGCCAGTCGTTCTGATCCCAGCCGCGGCCCAGGATCCATTCACCTGGCCGCGCGGTTGCGGCCCGCTGCCGGACCATGCCGACGACCTGCTCGTATGTGGTGGTGCCTCGCAGGTCGATGCTCTGCATGCTGGCACCAAGGCCGGTGAAATGTGCGTGCGCATCCTGCAGCCCGGGGACGATCGTCCCGCCCGACACGTCGATGACGCGCGTGACTGATCCACGGAGAGCGAGGACCTCGGTATTGGCACCCACGCGGGCGATCCGATCGCCGCGTATGGCAATCGCCTCCGCCGTCGGGTGACTCGCGTCAACGGTGTAGATCCGCGCGTTTTGCAGAATGAGGTCCGGGGTTTCCGACACCTGTCCGAGTGAGAGCGCGGCGACGACCGCTGTCAGCAGTCGGATGGTCATGCGTCGACCGGAAATACCTGAAGGGCACGGCTCAGGAAGCCGTGCGCCGGGTGCTCGATGAGCAGCGCGTCGGCCTCGTCCCTCGAGACCCACCTGCGTTCGCGAAGGCCCGCTTCGATCCAGTCCTTGTGGTGCTCGAGCACTTCCATGACGAACACCATCACCGTCAGGGCACGTCCGTACTTCTGGTATTTGTACGTCCCGAGCGAATCGCCCACCAGTCGACCGCGTAACCCAGCCTCTTCCCACGCCTCATTCAATGCGGTGGATTCGTGCGTCTCGCCGGAGTCCACGGTGCCTTTCGGGATGCCCCACGATCCGGCGAGCCGCTTTCTGATGAGGCAAACCTGCACATCATTGCCGCGGCGTCGAATCGGAATAGCGGCCGCCTGCTGCGGCAGGCGCGCCTGCTGCGGCTTCACGATGTCAGGGTAACCGATAATGTTCGTGATTGGCTGACGCCACCATCGAAATCCGAGTCGTGCCGCGGGCTGGCAAGTCAGGCATTGCCGGCATGCGTGGTGAGTCGCTGCTCGTGCGGCTCAACGCCGCTCCAGTCGATGGTGCTGCTAACGCCGAGCTCATCGACGTACTCGCTGATGCCCTTGGCGTTCCCAAACGCGCCGTCTCGATCGTGGGCGGAGAGCGAAGCCGACAGAAGCGTGTTCGCGTCGAGGGGCTGACGCAGGCCCTCATTGATTCGAAACTGATCTCGAAGTTACGCTGAGTTGGTGCGCATCGCCGCCGACTTCGTCATCGACCACGTGAGCCTCGCAGCAACGTGCGCAGGTCAGGCGCCTCGCCGCGGCGCGGCACAAGGCGACATCACGCCAATTCGCAATGCCTGCATTGCCGCTCACCAGGGCGTTATCGTCTACGTCGGACCGGCGTCGGACGCCGAGGATCAGCTCGATCTGCACGATGAGGCCGTCCGTCTCGATGCGCGCGGGTGCACGGTCGTCCCGGGCTTCGTCGATCCGCACACACATGTCGTGTTCGCCGGCAACCGGCAGGACGAGCTGCACCGCCGGCTGGCCGGCGCCACCTACGAGACGATCGCCGCTGAAGGCGGTGGCATCATGAAGACGGTCGCCCTGACGCGCGCCGCGTCGGCGACCCAGCTCGCCGACGCCACGCGGCCGCGGCTCGACGAGATGCTGGCCGCCGGCACCACCACGTGCGAAGCCAAAAGTGGCTATGGTCTGACCATCGAGTCAGAGCTCAGACAGCTTCGCGCGATTCATGATCTCAATCGCACGCACACCATCGACATCGTTCCGACGTTCCTCGGCGCGCATGACATCCCGCCCGAGTTCACGTCTCGTCGTGCCGACTACGTCGATTGCATTGTGAACGAGATGATCCCGAGAGTGGCCGCACAGGGTCTGGCCGAATGGTGCGACGTATTCTGCGATGCCGGCTACTTCACGCCCACGGAGTCGATGGCAATCCTCAACGCCGGCAGACGCGCCGGCCTGAAACCCCGCATCCACGCCGACCAACTCGCGACGAGCGGCGGATGCAACGCCGCTGCGCATGCGGGGGCACGCTCGGCGGATCATCTCGTGCACGTGGACGAGTCGGGAGCGGACGCCCTGGCCTCAGCGAACGTCTGCGCCGTGCTACTCCCGATTGCCGCCTTCTACTTGAAGCTCGGCCGCTTCGCACCGGCGCGCATGCTGATCGACCGCAATGTGGCAGTGGCACTGGCCACCGACATCAACCCTGGCGGCGGCTTCTCACCGTCGATGCCATTTGCGATGTCGCTCGCCTGTTTCGGCATGGACATGACCCTGGAAGAATCACTGGTGGCATCCACGCTGAATGCCGCGTGGTCTCTCGATCGCGCCGACTGCGTCGGCAGCCTGGAGGTAGGCAAACTGATGGATGCGGTTATCGTCCGCGGCGAACTGACTGAGCTCCTGCGCGTCGGAACAGGAGCCATTCGAGACGTCATCAAACGAGGAAGGATCGTCTCGCGATGAACCAGTACGCTCGTCTTACTCTCCCGGAGCTTCTTGAAGCATTCGCCTCGAACCAGCCTGTTCCTGGCGGCGGCTCGGCCGCCGCGTTGACTGGGGCCGTCGGTGCATCGCTACTCATTATGGTGGCGGGGCTTCCCAAGACTCGTCATGGAACGGACGAAGAGCGCTCGGCACTCACCGCCGCTGCCGCGCGGTTACGTCCGCTGCGCGATGAGCTCGCGTCGTTGATCGAGCGAGATAGCGACGCGTACACCTCGGTGATGAACGCCTACCGCCTTCCGAGATCAAGTGACGTCGAACAGGCCGCGCGCCGTCACGCCATCGACGAGGCGATGCGCACCGCCACCGAAGCGCCAATGGCGACGATCCGCGCGTGCGAACGCGCGATGCGTGAGGCCGAGGTGATTGCGACGAGCGGCGCCGCGTCCGCGGCGAGCGACGCCGCCGTGGGCATCGAGCTGCTCAAGACCGCCGCGCGCGGCGCTGGGTTGAATGTGGACACCAATCTGGCTGCAGTCAAAGACGACGAGTATGTGAAGCGGGTCAGCCAGGAACAGCGCGATCTCGAACAGGCGATCGAGGAGTTACTTCCGTCCGGATCCTAGCGGCTCGCCGAGCGAGATCGCATCGACGACGAACGTGAATTTCACCGGCCACGGGTAGTTGGGAAAGAAGTCCACCGTCTGGATGTAGTAGCCCTGAGCCACCGTGCGCGTTCCGTCGCGGCTCACCGTCACGTCGTCGGGTCTGATCGGCACACTGAGCTCCGTCGCGCGGGCCACGATGTTGGCCTCGACCTCTTCAGGGTCGGACCGCTGTCCAAAGAGCACCACCTGCTGCGCGGCGTCCTTGAACTGGTAGTACTGCCACATCGCCAGACCGCCGCGGACAGCGGCGTTCAGCACCAGGATGGCGATCACGAGTTTCAACAGCGTTTTCATCAGGACGTAGAGGCGGCTCTCGAGAAGCCGCGTGACACTCAGTGGATCTGACGAAGGATTCTAGCCCAGCGGACGTTTCCTACGCTGCCCTCGCCTTGCCCGAAGGAGACATACAGGAATAAAGCCTTGCCCTTCACGTATTCCCGCGGCAGGAATCCCCAATACCGGCTGTCTTCCGAGTTGTCCCGGTTGTCGCCCATCATGAAGTACTGCCCAGCGGGCACCGTGATGGGACCAAACTTCCGGCGCACGTCCCCCGGCGGCACATCGGCGATCTCTTTGAACAGGAAATGGGCATAGGGTTCGTCGAGCGGTTTTCCGTTGACGTAGACGCGCCGGTCGCGCAGCTCGATCGTCTCGCCCGGAAGCCCGATCGTTCGCTTAATCAGGTCGCGTTCCGGCATCTTGGGGTGTTTGAACACGATGATGTCGCCTCGGTGAATCGCAGTAATGGGCAGCAACGTGTCTTCGGCCCTGGTCAGCGTCGGCGCGGCCACGAACTTGTTCACGAGAAGATGGTCGCCGATGAGCAGGTTGGGCTCCATCGAACCGCTTGGGATTTTGAACGCCTGGACGACGAAGGTGCGGACGAAAAAGGCGAGGATGACGGCGACGCAGATCGATTCGAACATCTCGCGCACCTGCGACTTCTTCGCCGTGTGCTCGTAGCGGCGGGGCTTTAGACCGGCCTGACCCGCAGGCGCCGGCGTTTCAGGGCGCGCCCGCCGTTTGTTGCGGGCCATCAGTGAATCTGGTGCAGAAGTCTGGACCAGCGGATGTTGGCCAGGCCTCCACCCTCACCGAATGAGAAATAGACGAATAGCGCCTTGCCCTTCACGTACTCGCGCGGCATGAACCCCCAGTAGCGGCTGTCCTGAGAGTTGTCGCGATTATCGCCCATCATGAAATACATATCGGACGGAACGGTCATCGGCGGGAACGAGCGCAGCAGATCGCCAGCCGAGCCCACATCAGGCGCGCCCGATCCGGCGTCATCCGGCGGATAGATGAAATGCGCGTACGGCTCGCCGAGGGGTGTGCCGTTCACATAGACCTTCTTGTTTCGCATTTCAATCGTGTCGCCGGGCAAGCCGATCGCGCGCTTGATGAAATCACGCGACGGATCTTCCGGGTACTTGAACACGATGATGTCGCCGCGACGGATCGGATCGATTGGCAGCACCATGCGCTCGAGGGAGGTCATGGTCGGCGCGAACACGAACTTATTCACGAGCAGATGATCGCCGATGAGCAGGTTCGGCTCCATCGAGCCGCTCGGGATCTTGAACGCCTGGACGACGAATGTCCGGACGAAGAAGGCCAGAATCACCGCCACGCAGATCGATTCGACGTACTCGCGAACGACTGATTTGCGGAATCCGGGGCCGCCGGCGTCTGTCATACGCGCTACTCGGTTCCGACCTTCAGCACGGCGAGAAATGCTTCCTGCGGAATTTCGACGCGGCCGACGCGCTTCATGCGCTTCTTGCCTTCCTTCTGCTTCTCGAGCAGCTTGCGCTTGCGCGTGATGTCGCCGCCGTAGCACTTGGCGAGCACGTTCTTGCGCATCGCCTTCACCGACTCGCGGGCGATGATGCGCGAGCCGATGGACGCCTGGATGGCAATTTCGAACATCTGGCGAGGGATGAGCTCGCGCATTTTCGAAACCAGGGCCCGGCCCCTTTCGTAGGCGGCGTCTTTGTGGACGATGATTGACAGCGCATCGACCGGATCGCCGTTGACCAGGATGTCCAGCTTCACGAGCGGCGATTCCCAGTAGCCGGTGACGTGGTAATCGAGCGACCCGTAGCCGCGGGACATCGTCTTGAGCTTGTCGTAGAAGTCCATGACGACTTCATTGAACGGCAGCTCGTACGTGATGAGCACGCGGTCCGACTTCAAGTACTCGAGCTTCTTCTGCACGCCGCGCTTGTCCTGACAGAGCTGCAGAATCGGCCCCACGAACTCTGACGGCGTCAGGATCATCGCCGTGATGATCGGCTCCTCGAGTTTGTCGATGCGGCCGGCATCCGGCAACTTCGCCGGGCTGTCGATCTCGTGTACCTCCCCATCGGTCGTCGTCACGCGGTACAGCACGCCTGGCGCCGTCGTCACCAGGTCCATGTTGTATTCGCGCTCGAGACGCTCCTGCACGATCTCCATGTGCAGCAGACCAAGGAAGCCGCACCGGAAGCCGAAGCCGAGCGCCACCGACGTCTCCGGCTCGTAGAAGAACGACGCGTCGTTCAGCCGGAGCTTCTCGAGCGCCTCGCGGAGCTCGGCATACTGATGGCTCTCGACCGGATATAGCCCGGCGAAGACCATCGGCTTCAGTTCCTTGAACCCGGGGAACGGTTCCGTCGTCGGCCGATTCGTCTCGGTGACCGTGTCACCGATCTTCGCGTCGGCGACCACCTTGATGTTGGCGACGACGAATCCGACCTCGCCGACGCCGAGCTCGTCCACCGGCGTCGCCTTCGGCGAGAACACCCCGAGGTCCAGCACCTCGTAGTCCTGCTTCATCGCCATCAGGCGGACCTTCGTCTTCGGCCGCAGCACGCCGTCGATCACACGGACGACGATGACGACGCCGCGATAAGCGTCGTACCACGAATCGAAGATCAGCGCTTTGAGCGGAGCATCAGGGTCGCCTTTCGGCGGGTGGAAGCGCTCGACGACGGCCTCGAGGATGTCGCGGACGCCGGTGCCGTCTTTGGCGCTGGCCAGGATTGACGTCGAGGAATCGAGACCGATGATGTCCTCGATCTGACGCTTGCACTCGTCCGGCTGCGCGCTCGGTAAGTCGATCTTGTTGATGACCGGAATGATCTCGAGACCGTTGTCCACGGCCAGATAGGCGTTGGCCAGCGTCTGCGCCTCGACACCCTGCGAGGCATCGACGAGCAGCAACGCGCCCTCGCAGGCGGCCAGCGAACGTGTGACCTCGTAGCCGAAATCGACGTGCCCAGGTGTGTCGATCAGGTTCAGAACGTACTGCTGGCCATCAACAGCGGTGTAGTTGAGACGGACCGGGTGGGCCTTGATGGTGATCCCGCGCTCGCGCTCGAGGTCCATCGCATCGAGGACCTGTGCCTCCATCTCACGGGCCTGCAGGGCACCGGTGAGCTCGAGGAAACGATCGGCCAATGTCGATTTGCCGTGATCGATGTGGGCGATGATCGAGAAATTACGGACGAATCGCTGGTCCATTCAACCCAATCGATCATACCCGACGCCTGCGATGTACCGCTTTTCCATCGCCTGACGTCCTTCGCCGATGGTCGCAATCCGCGTTGATTTGGGATGAGGAGTTGAGCGGAGCGCCTATCGTTGCTCGAGCGGCGCGAAGCGTTGCGGGTACGAGGGCCCGGTGTAGTCGGCGCGCGGACGGATCAGACGATTGTTGGCGTACTGCTCGAGAGCGTGTGCCGTCCAGCCGGAGATGCGACTCACCGCGAAGATCGGTGTGTAAAGATCAATCGGAATCCCGAGCGCGTGGTAGGTGGACGCTGAATAGAAGTCAACGTTCGGGTTCAGCTTCTTCTCGCCCTTCACCAGCGCCTCGATACGCTGCGACATATCGAACCACGCCGTGTTGCCGCTGCGCTTGCCCAGCTCGCTCGACATCTGACGCAGGTGCGTGGCACGCGGGTCTTCAGTCTTGTAGACGCGATGACCGAACCCTGGAATCTTCTCCTTGCGTGCCAGCTTGCCGCGGACGACATCATCCACGCGATCGCCGCTCGCGGTCTGTCCCAGCTCGAGAAGCATCTTCATGACTTCAGCGTTGGCGCCACCGTGCAGCGGTCCTTTGAGCGTGCCGATCGCGGCGACGATTGCCGAGTAGATGTCAGTCAGCGTTGCGGCAGCAACACGCGCGGCAAACGTCGACGCATTGAGCTCGTGATCGGCATGCAGCGTGAGCGCGATATCGAAGGCGCGAATCGCCGTCGAATTGGGCCGCTCACCGGTGAGCATGTAGAGGAAGTTGGCGGCGTGGCCCATCGCCGGATCCGGCGCGATCGGTCCTCCGCCGGCCTGTAACCGTCCCCAGGTCGCGACGATGGAGCCAATCTGCGCGGTCAGGCGAACGGCTTTGCGGTACTGCGCGGAGGGAGACGTCTCCTCCACATCGGATTCGTAGTGGGCGAGCGCCGAGGTGATGGTGCGGAGCGCGTCCATCCCGTTGACGGGCGGCAGGCTGCGCATGAACCGGATGATCGGCTCCTGCAGCGGTCGCGCCGCGGCCAACTGCGACTGGAGGTCGCCGAGTTCGGCACGCGTCGGCAGCCGCCGATGCCAGAGCAGAAAACACACTTCCTCGAATGTGGCCGACTGCGCGAGGTCGTGGATGTCGTAACCGCAATAGGCCAGCACACCGCGATCGCCATCGAGGTAGCAAATCGCGGACGAGGTCGCGACAACGTCTTCGAGCCCGGCTTTGGATTTTTCAGCGATAGCCATTTACCAGCCATCTTGTAATGCAAAACTCAAAATTCAAAATGCAAAGTTCGTTGCGAACCCATTTGCATTTTGCATTCTGCTTATTGCATGACAAACCTCAGAACCAGCCGCATTTCTCGCAGAACGGCTTCACTTCTTGCGGTATCACGACAATGCCGTCCACGTGAGCCCGGCAGGACGGACCCATCGAAGACGTGACAAATCGTTTGATGGCTCGCGGTTACATTTCTTCTTCGGCGACGGGCTTCAGGACGACATCACCTGCGTACTGCTGGATGATCGAGAGCAGGCCTGTGTAAAGAAAGCCAATCTGGAAGAGCACGAGGAACGGCAGCGTGCCGTAGATGCCGTTGGCGAGTGCGTAGAACACCGTGGCCGTGAAGTAAAGACCCAGCGCGAGCTCGATCATCGGCTGGACAACGAAGCTCTGACGGTATTTTTTGCCGATCCATTCGTCGGCGCCGGTTTCGACGCGGTACTTCGGCGTGCGCGTAAACTCGCTCTGCTTGTTGAACAGCGCCTCCAACACTGCCTTGGTGTTATTGATGGCCAGCCCGATGCCGATTGACATCAAGAACGGCAGGTATTTCACGCGCGTAATCCAGTCTGCGTGCAGCTCACGCTGGCAGACCATATAGAAGTTGGCCACCGACGCCGTTGCCGCGAAGAACAGCGGCACGTCGATGAGCAGCATCTCGTACCAGCCCATGTTGTAGCGGATGACCATGGCCGGCGCCATCAGCACCGACAGCACACACATCAACGGGTAGTTGAAGTTGGCCGTGAGGTGGAAGAACGCCTCGGCTTTGACGTGCAGCGGCACGTTGGACCGCAGGATGCGCGGCAACAGCTTGAGACACGTCTGAATCGATCCCTTTGCCCAGCGGTGCTGCTGCGACTTGAACGAGTTCATCTCGACCGGGACTTCCGCCGGCGCGATCAGATCGGGCAGGAAAACAAAGCGCCAACCACGCAGCTGAGCGCGATAGCTGAGGTCGAGATCCTCGGTGAGCGTGTCGTGCTGCCAGCCGCCCGCATCAGTAATTGCGGCGCGACGCCAGATGCCAGCCGTGCCATTGAAGTTGAAGAACAGGCCGGCGCGGTTACGCCCGCCGTGCTCGAGCACGAAGTGACCGTCGAGCAGGATCGACTGAATCTTCGTGAGCAGCGAGTAGTCCTGGTTGATGTGTCCCCATCGCGCCTGGACCATCGCCACCTGTGGATCGGTGAAAAAGGGAACGGTGCGCGTCAGGAAGTCGTGCGTAGGAATAAAGTCAGCGTCGAAGATCGCGACGAATTCGCCCTTGGCAACCTTGAGCGCGGCGTCGAGCGCGCCAGCCTTGTAACCGGACCGATCCGTGCGATGGATATAGGTGATGTCCACTCCGCGGGCGGCGTTGCGGCGCACAGCCTGCTCGGCGACACTCCGGGTCTCGTCGGTCGAGTCGTCCAGGACCTGGACTTCGAGGAGCTCACGCGGATACTCGATCTGACACACGGCATCGATCAGTCGATCGGCGACGTACATCTCGTTATAGATCGGGAGCTGAATCGTAACTGTGGGCCAGGTCTCCTGCTTCCCCGCCGGGACGGGCAGCCGTCCCTTGTTCTTCATATATAGGTAAACGAGGTAATACCGATGCCATCCATATACCGCTAGGATGACCAGTACGAAGAAATATGTGGCGAGGATGAGCGTCTCTGAAGGCGTCATGCGGGCTGGGCGCGAAAAATCACTTGATTATAGTGTCCTCGTCGGCCGCCGATGCAAGAAGGAGGCCCCTTTTTGCCGTTTCTCTGCAGTTTCGCATGACTGAATCCGACCTCCGACAGATGCTCGACGAGGTGCGCGCGGGCACACTCGATGCCGACTCCGCCGCCGCCCGCATTCGCGACGCGCTGGCCGCGGCGCCGTTTGAAGATCTTGGCTTCGCGCGCGTGGATACCCATCGCCACCATCGGCAGGGCTTTCCGGAAGTCATTCTCGGGCTTGGTAAAACGCCATCGCAAATCGCTGCGGTCGCCGCGCGCATTGTCGCCCGCGGACAGTCGCTGCTCGTGACACGCGCGACGCAGGAGGCGTGGGAGGCCGTCCGAGGCGTCGCCCCCGAGGCGACGTATCACGAGGGCGCGCGGGCGATCACGTTGAAGCAAGCCGACATTCCCCCCGGAATCGGCACTGTATTGATCGCATGCGCGGGCACGTCAGATCTTCCCGTTGCCGAGGAAGCGGCCGTCACCGCGGAGATCATGGGGAACACGGTCGATCGCCTCTACGACGTCGGCGTCGCCGGCCTGCATCGTGTGCTGAGCGAACACGACCGATTGCGTCGCGCGCGCGTTCTGATCGTCGTCGCCGGCATGGAAGGCGCGCTGCCAAGTGTGATCGGAGGGCTGGTCAGCGTTCCGGTGATTGCTGTCCCGACCAGCATTGGTTACGGCGCAAGTTACGGCGGCATCGCAGCACTGCTCGGAATGCTCAACTCGTGCGCGAGCGGCGTGGCGGTGGTCAATATTGACAACGGTTTCGGTGCGGCGTGTATCGCGTCGAGAATCAACCACCTTTAATCGAAATCGATCTCAGAAACCTGGCAAGCGACGTGACGAATGCGGACTTCACGTGGCAGCAACGAGGCAGATCTGTGAGTCGTCGTTTGTTTTCGTGCAGCGGACCGCCGAGAGCCCGCGTTTCGCGTGTTAACATCAGGCGTCCTCGTGCGCCGTATGCTCGTCGTGCTGGTCGGGGTTGTTCTCGGCGCCAGCATTTCTCGCAAGGCAACGTATCCCACCGCACCAGAAGCGCCGCAGCTGGTCGCTCTGCAGATCCAGTATGTGTCGCCAACCCCTGATCCGCGCGTCGACAGAACTGTATCGTTCGCCGCATACACCGTCGATTCAGAAGACGTGTGGACTGACGTGACGAGTCAGACCACGTGGTCGGCGACCGACTCCTCGATCATCCGAGCCTCCACTGGATTGCCGACTGTGCTCGCTGTCGGGGCAGGGACGACCACGATCGTTGGGTCGTATAGTGGGCTGACGGGCTCGATTCCTATGGCGGTGCGGCCTCGATAGTGCCTTGATGAAGTTGACGTAATGAGAACCGATCACGCCCGAAGCAAGTCACGTAACGATCGCGCTCAGCCTCGTACGCCCACACGTGGGGCCTTGGGAATTCGGAGTTTACGGGTACACTAATCTGTCAGCTAAGCCCCGCCACTAAGGTCTTCATCCATGCATCCGGGCACTCTCAGGGCCCTCGAGCTCGATCGCATCGTTTTGGTCGTCACCGGCCTCGCTGTCACGACACTCGGCCGCGACCGGCTGGCCGATCTCCATCCGTTGACGACGACGGCGGAAGTCCTCGCGGCGCAGCGGGCGACCACCGAGGGCACGCGGTTCCTGGCCGACTATCCGGGATTCCCGCTCAGAGCGCCGTCGGATCTCGGCGAGATCATCGACGCGCTCGGTGTCGAGGGGCGCGGGCTCGAGCCGATGCGGCTGCTGGGATGGTCCGGATATCTCGAGTCGATCGAGCAGTCGCGTCAGGCGATCACGAAAGTCGGCGCCACATTTCCCCTGCTGCGCATGCTGGTCGAAACGGTCTCGTCCTTCAAACAGGAAATCGCCGACGTGCGG
>Ga0126304_10000107_pt1 | contig 25585 bp, 21 predicted proteins | sample Plot25_FD_92538 | JGI IMG/M metagenome (GOLD analysis project Ga0126304, IMG submission 92538) | Serpentine soil microbial communities from UC McLaughlin Reserve, CA, USA - Plot25 | ecosystem: Environmental > Terrestrial > Soil > Grasslands | place: USA: UC McLaughlin Reserve, Lake County... | reverse complement strand
CCTCGTTCCGCAGCATACGAATGCCAACCGCCTCGAGTTGGATCGTCACGCGTGCCGCCACTTCTGGGTGCGCCCAGTTCTGGCCGTAATCGTGGTTGCCGAGAATGCCGAACGTCGCCAGACGTCCGCGCGGCGCGTCGGCATAGACGCGCGCGGCATGGGTGTAGACGTCCGTGTCGTAGCTGGTGAAGTCGCCGGTATAGACAACGATGTCCGGAGCGAGAGCGGCCACGCGACTGAACGTCTCGAGGATGTACGAGTCGGACACCCGCGGCCCGACGTGGAGGTCACTCAACTGTGCGAGCGTGCGGCCGCGAAGCGACGAAGGGAGGCTTCGAATCGGCAGAGGCCGTCTGACAACCTCGAGCCAGTGCGGCTCGACCAGCCAGGTGTACAGTCCCACGCCGGCACCCGACACCACCGTCGCAGCGGACGCGTACAGCAGACGGCGGCGCGTGATGAACATCAAGCGTGATGAAGGTTATATCGACGACGTGGCCGCGACACTGTTGACTCGCTGCCGCACGGTTTCAATGTCCCGGACCGGGCGAACCTCGATCGTTCCCGTCTGCGCCCAGGGGAACTCGGCGGCCATGCGGATTGCCTCGTCGATGTTCTCGGCTTCGATCAGATTGAATCCGCCGAGCACTTCCTTCGTCTCCGCGAACGGTCCGTCGAGTGTCGTCTGTCGTCCGTTGCGGATGCGCACTGATTTCGCGGTGGAGGCATCCTCCAGCATCTGCGACTCGATGAGACGGCCGTGGTGCTTGAGTTCGTCGGCGTGCGCGAGACAGTGCCGCATTTTGTTGTCGAAGTCGCCGGCTGGCAGCGATTCGAGCGCGGCGGGATCGTTGTAAACCAGCAGGATGAATTTCATATCGGCCCCCATCCTAGCGTAGACATACCCGCAGCTGACAACCGCCGTTGTCAGAACGGTGTTTGGGGTCTGACCCGGGGTCAGACCCCGGGTCAGACCCTCAGTCAGGCGTGGGCGCCGGCGAGGTCGTAATGGGAGACGTCGTTCAGGAGGACCAGACGAGCCTGGTCGGGACTTTTGAAGTCGAGCAGGTTGAGGCAGGCCGGCAATTGCTCGATGCGATCGCGATAGGTTCGCAGGTCGAACCCCAGCCAGTGCGCGATCAGCAGGCGGTTGGTCGCCTTATGCGCGACGACGAGGACCGACTGGCCGGCGTGACGCCGGATGATGTCGTTGATGACCGGCAACGCTCGCGCGAGGACATGTTTCCCGGTCTCACCACCCTGCGGGGCGACATGCACCGGGTCATGCTCCCAGGCGGCATATTCGTCGGGATACATGCGCTGCACCTCGTCCCGCCGAAGACCTTCCCATCGTCCGTGATCGATCTCGCGCAGACCGTCACCCAGCACCGGCGCCAATCCGTGTGGACGACCGACAACGGTGGCGGTCGTGACGGAACGTTGCAACGGGCTCGAATACAGTGCGGCCAGCGGCGCGGCGGCAAGGCGATCCGCCAAACGTTCGACCTGAACCTGCCCGTCCGGGCCAAGTGGCACATCGCTGGATCCGGCAAAGCGGTCGTCGGCCGTCAGCGTCGTGGCACCGTGTCTCACCAGAAAGACACGCGTGATCATGTCTGCTCACCTGCCGCTGCGCGATCGAGCATCCACGACAGTTCGCCGTCGGCCGGTTGGACAAGTTGCGCGGGTAACGGCGACGACACGGGATCCCGGAGCACCTGCTGCACGATGGCGGCTTTCTCCACTCCGGTCGCGATAAAGACGACGGCGCGAGCCGCGTTCAAGACCGGCAGCGTCACCGTAATGCGGTAGCCTTCAAATTTCGCAACCCAGTTGGCGACGCAGATCCGCTGGCGTTCCTCGAGCGCGGCGCTCCCAGGAAACAACGACGCAACGTGCCCATCGGTGCCGATCCCGAGGTGAATGAGATCGAATCGAGGCGGCGGCTCACCGTTGACGCAGGCGAGAATCGTCTCTTCGTATTCACGTGCGGCGCGTTCGGCATCGGGCAGTTCACTGCGTACGCGATGGACGTTTGCCGGCGGAACGGGCACCTTCGACAGCATCGCCTCCACCGCCATCCGGTAATTGCTGTCCGGATGATCGGGCGGCACGTGACGCTCGTCGCCCCAGAAGAAATGGATATCGTTCCAGCGCACGCGCGTACGAAACGCCGGCGCCCCCAGCAACTGGTAAACGCCCCCCGGTGACGACCCGCCGCTCAACGCCACCGTGCATCGGCCGCGCGTCTGCACGGCGTCTGTCGTGAGGCGCACGAACTGCTCCGCTACCTCGTGGCTCAGCGCGTCAGCGCTCTCAGCGACTTCGATTTTCATCCCAACACTGTAAGGCCACTCTCCAACGTATACACCCCCCGTGTCGTTGCCATCTCAGGAAATCCCCGAGGAGACGCGACCGGTGCCCATTGCGAGAAATAATGGCGTGCGGTTTAACTCACGGTCCGGCTCATACATGACTCGCCCTCAACATCCACAGAACGCCGAAACACAGCGGCTCGCCCTGGCCACCTCCCGTGAAGTGGATTGGAAGCGATGGGGTCCGTACCTCGCCGAGCGGCAGTGGGGCACAGTCCGCGAGGACTACTCTGCCCGCGGCACGGTCTGGGAATACTTCACGCACGACCACGCGCGAAGCCGCGCCTACCGGTGGGGAGAAGACGGACTGCTGGGGATTTGCGACCGGCAGGGCCGTTTGTGCTTCGCGCTCGCGCTGTGGAACGAACGCGACGTCATTCTCAAGGAGCGGCTCTTCGGTCTCACCGGAAAGGAAGGCAATCACGGCGAGGACGTGAAGGAGTGCTACTACTACCTGGACTCGACGCCGACCCACTCCTACATGAAGGCGCTGTACAAGTATCCGCAGGCGGCCTTTCCCTACGAGCAGCTCTACGACGAGAACCGCCGGCGCAGCCGTCTCGACCCTGAGTTCGAGATCAGCGACACGGGTATCTTTGACGAGAACCGATACTTCGATGTGACGGTCGAGTACGCCAAGGCCTCAGCCAACGACATCCTGATCCAAATCGAGGTCGCCAACCGCGGGCCGGAGCGTGCGCGCATTCACGTGCTGCCAACGCTATGGTTCCGCAACACATGGTCATGGGGTCGAACCGGCGAAGGGTACTGGCCCAGACCGCACATGTCGGCAGTCCCTGCGGATGCGCTCAGGGCAGACCCTTCGCATTCACTCAGGGCAGGGTGCGTGCGCGGCATTCGTGCCGAGCATGTGACGCTCGGCACCTTCGAGCTGCGCGGCGATGCGTTCGGTAAGCACGCCCCTGATCTGCTCTTCACCGACAACGAAACCAACTATCAGCGCATCTTTGGCGTCCCGAATCGCACGCCATTCGTCAAGGACGCCTTCGGCGAGGCGATCATCAACGGCCGTCGCGAGGCGATGAATCCTGAGCAGACGGGCACGAAGGCGGCGCTGCATTACGTCTTCGAGGTGCTCGCCGGCGCGACATCAGTCGTGCGTGTGCGGCTGGCCGATGTCGCCACTCCGTCATCGTCTATTGATGATTGGTTCGGGGAGGCATTCGAGCAGCCGTTCCAGCAGCGTCGTGCCGACGCGGATGCGTTCTATGCGGCCACGATCCCTTCGCACGTGACCGGCGATGCACGACAGGTGAGCCGGCAAGCCGCGGCAGGTTTGCTCTGGACGAAGCAGTTCTATCACTATGTCGTCAAGGACTGGATCGAAGGCGATCCCACCGATGTGGCGCCGTCACCCGAACGCGCGCACGTCCGCAACGAGGACTGGACACATCTCTACAACCGCGACGTCATCAGTGTGCCCGACAAGTGGGAATATCCGTGGTACGCGGCGTGGGACCTGGCGTTCCACATGATTCCGTTCTCGCCGCTCGATCCCGAGTTCGCCAAGGATCAACTCGTGCTGTTCCTGCGCGAGTGGTACATGCACCCAAACGGTGAGCTGCCCGCGTACGAGTGGCAACTCTCGGACGTGAATCCACCGGTCCACGCATGGGCGGCATGGCGCGTCTATAAGATGACCGGTGAACCCGGTCATCGCGACCATCAGTTCCTTTCTCGCGTCTTTCAGAAGCTGCTGCTCAACTTCACCTGGTGGGTCAACCGCAAGGACGTCGATGGCCGTCACCTCTTCTCTGGCGGCTTTCTCGGTCTCGACAACATCGGCGTCCTGAACCGCTCAGAGCTGCCGTCGAATCATCAACTGCGGCAAGCCGACGGCACGGCGTGGATGGCGTTCTACTGTTCGACGATGCTGTCGATGGCGCTGGAACTGGCGAGAGAAGACCCGACGTATGCGGACATGGCGTCGAAGTTCTTCGAACACTTCGTGGCCATCGTCGATGCGATGAATGAGCTCGGGGGGACCGGACTCTGGGACGAGGCTGACGGCTTCTATTACGACCGCCTCTCGATCGACGGGCACGTGGTGCCCCTGCCCATCCGATCAATGGTCGGCCTGCTGCCACTCTGCGCGGTCGAGGTCCTCGACCAGACGACGATCGACGCGCTGCCAGGCTTCAAGAAGCGGCTCGACTGGTTTCTGGTCAATCGTCCAGACCTCGCCCGGCACATCACGTGTATGGCAACGTCGGCGCACCACGGACCACACCGGCTGCTCGCCATCCCGTCGCGCGAGCGGCTCCACCGCATGCTGCGCTACATGTTGGACGAGCAGGAGTTCCTCTCGCCGTTCGGCATCCGCTCGGTCTCGCGCATTCATGAATCGCACCCGTTTACCCTGCGCTTCAACAGCGACGAGCATCGTCTCGACTACATCCCTGGTGAATCGACCTCTGGACTCTTTGGCGGGAACTCGAACTGGCGCGGGCCGATCTGGCTGCCGCTCAACTTCCTGCTGGTTGAGGCGCTCGAGCGGTATCACCACTTCTATGGAAACGCGTTCACCGTCGAATGCCCGACTGGATCAGGACGGCATTTGACGCTCGAGCAGGTCGCCCGGGAGATCTCGAGACGCGTTGCCTCGCTGTTCCTCCGCGACGGCTCAGGCCGTCGTCCGTGTTTCGGGACCGATCGGAAGCATGCCGACGATCCGCATTGGCGGGATCTGATGCAGTTCCATGAATACTTCCACGCCGAGACCGGCCGCGGCTGCGGAGCCAGTCATCAGACGGGATGGACGGCGCTGGCAGCGCGATTCATCGCCGAGCGAGCCGCACCACCACACGGCTCGTAGAGGCAGGTCTTCAGACCCGAGGACGCGCTCCTGCTCCTCACCAGTGCGTGAGCGCTGGGGCGTCCCGTTCGAACCGCTGCAGGCGGGACAGAATCGTGCCGCGGTTCTGCACCCGGCTGCCGGGAATCTCGATCCAGCTGAAGTCGTTCGGGTCGATGGTGCCGATCAGTTCTGACCGTTGGGGGGCGGCCGGCTTGTCTTGCCGTCCACTGAGTCAACGTGCGAGGCCAGGCTTTCGAACAGGACGGTCAGGGACTAGACTTTTATTTCGAGGTTGTTATGAAGACGCTCGTGCTCATCGCACTGTTCGCCGGTCTTCTCGGCGGCGCGAAACTGCTCGCGCATCATTCGTTTGCCGCAGAGTTCGACGACACGCAGCCGATCAAGCTGACCGGCACGCTCAAGAAGGTCGAGTGGACGAATCCGCACATCTGGTACTACGTCGAGGTGAAGAACTCTGACGGCACCACTACGCTGTGGGGACTGTCGGGCGGCGCGCCCGGGCAGTTGATGCGTCGCGGCATCCGCAAAGAACAGCTCGTGGTCGGCGCGATCGTCAACGTCGATGGATTCCGGGCGAAAGACGGATCGCATAACGGGTTCGGCCGCAGCGTGACGTATCAGGACGGCCGAAACGTGTTCACGGCGTCAGCCGCGGATCAGCAATCGAAGTAGAGGCGGGTCTTCAGACCCGCCTGGCGTAGAGGGGAGTCTTCACACTCGCCTGAGAGGTCACCATGCTGCGATACACACGCTGGCTGTTACTGATGCTCGCCCTCGGTGCGCTGACGGTGATGACACCGCTCTCCGCGCAGAACACGTCCACGGCGAAGCCGGCGCAAATCCCGCGTAGCGCCGACGGCAAGCCGGACTTCGGCGGCACGTACCAGTGGCCGACGTATCTTCCAGGGGCCACGCGCGGTCGCTCGAACGCGACGATCTTCGACAGCAAGAACTTCGCCCCGCTCAAGCCAGGTGGCGAGCCGTTCTTCGAACCGCGCACCGGTGATCCCAGGCACGACGAGCCGCGCGACTTCTGCATGCCGGCCGGCTTCCCCGCCAGCGTGTTGTCTGGCAATGCGATGCAACTGTTCCAGACGAAGACTCATCTCATCTGGGTACACGAGTTCCAGCGCAACACACGGATCATCCCGCTCGACGGCCGTCCACACCGCGAAGGCCTCGAACCGATGTACGACGGCGACCCGGTCGGCAAGTGGGAAGGCGACACGCTGGTGATCGACACCACCAACTTCAAGCGGTGGGCGCTTGACGATCACCACTACACGAATGGCGAGGAGTTCCGCATGCACAGCGACGCGCTGCACACCATCGAGCGCTTACGCTGGAAGAGCCCGACTGCCATCTCCTACACGATCACGATTGACGACCCGAAGATCTTCACGAAACCGTGGTCGCAGGAGTTCGAAATCATCGCCAAGCCCGAATGGGAGAAGGACGGATTGTTCGAATACGTCTGTCAGGAGAACAACCGCTGCCCCGGTGGCAAGTGCGGATCGAATTAATCGAATATTCATCTTGCACCTAGCATGCTTGGCGCGTGCGCCATGCGTGCCGGGTGTTTGCAATCGCCGCGTTCGCGTCGACCGTTCTCGCTGCGGCCGCAGACCAGGGGCAGTCGCCGGCGGCGGCCCTGACCTACAGCGCCGCGGTGACCCGCGCGCTCACCGCCAATCCTCGTATCATCGCCGCCCGGCTCCGCCGCCCGATCAACATCGCGTCGCGCGACGTCGCTGCCGAGCGGCTGAATCCTGAGGTTCGCTTTGAAGCCTCGAAGGAAACACCAAAGGAGGGCTACACCCTCGCTGTTCCGCTGGAACTCGGGGGCAAACGCGCCCGCCGCATCGCCGTCGCGGATGCCGCGATCAAGACTGGCGAGGCGGAATTGAACCTCGCGATCGCCGAAGTACACGCCGACGTGCGGCGCGCATTCATCGCGCGAGTGATCGCGGAGAACCGGCTCGCGCTCCTTATCGACATGCAGATGCTGGCTCAGCGCGCGCGCGACGCGGCGCGGGCGCGGTTCGACGCCGGCGGCGTCCCGCGTCTCGAAGTGGTGCAAGCGCAACTGGCGCTGTCCGACGCGGAGAACCAGGCGACTGCGGCTCGCGGCACGGTGGATGCGACGCGCGCCAGGCTCAACGCCGTGCTCGCCTTTCCCCTCGATGCGCCGACGCCGGTCGAAACGTCACTGGACATCGAGCCGGAGCTGTCGGTGGAAACCGTGGTGGCGAGAGCCCGCCAGTCGAGCGCCGAGCTCCTCGCCATCGATCGGCGGATCGACGAGCAGCGCGCGCGGGTCGCGCTTGCGCATGCGCTGCGAACACCGGACGTCACGCCGGAAGCGACGCTGACCAGAGTCGCCCAGCCCGAGTTCGATACCGGATGGCGCGCGGCGGTGGCGATCTCAATTCCGGTCTTGACCACTCACCAGGCCGCCGTCCGGCTCGAGGACGCGACGCTCGCGCAGTTGACGAGCGAACGCGAGGCCACCGCGGCGCGCATCGCCGGTGAGGTGACCGCCGCGGCAACTGTCGCTGAATCGCAGCGACAGCAGTTCGTCAGGTATCGCGACGAGATCGTCCCCCAGGCGCTCGAACTCGAGCGCATGGCCGAGGACGCCTATCGACTGGGTCAAACCGGCATCGCCGCCTACCTGCAAGCGGTGCAGTCGTCGCGTGACGTGCGGCTGCGATCGATCCAGGCCGCCGCCGATCTGCAGAACGCGATCGCAGATCTCGAGCGCGCCGTCGGCGCACCGTTGACGCCTACAACGCCTACGCCATGATCACTCGCACAGCCGCGTGGCTCGCGATCGTCGGCATCACCTTCTGGGGTGTCGCGTGTCATCGAGACGCACCGGAAGAAATCGACAGCGAGACGGTTGTCCCGGTGACGGCAATGGCGGCGGAAACCGGATCGATTACCGCCGAAGCGCATGCGACAGGGCTCGTCGCCCCAGCGCCTGGCGCAGAGCTGCTGGTCGTCGCGCCCGAGCCTGCTCGCATCGTCGAGATACCGAAGGCCGAGGGCGACACGGTGAAGCGCGGTGACGTCCTCGTACGATTCGAGATCCCCTCAACCGCCGCGGAAGTGTCGAAGCAGGATGCAGAAACCAAGCGCGCGCAGGCACGGCTCGAGAACGCGCGCGCCGCCCTCGCCAGGGCGAGAGACTTGTTCGACCGCGGTGTCGCGGCGCGCAAGGAAGTCGAAGACGCCACCAGGGAGATCGCGGATGCAGAAGCGGACGTTGCCGCCGCACAGGCAGCGACGACGGCTGCGGGAGCGATGGCCGCGAGGAGCGTCGTTCGTGCCACGTTCGATGGCATCGTCGCCAAGCGATCGCATAACCCGGGCGATCTTGTGGAAGCCACCGCTGCCGACGCGGTCCTTCGCGTAGTCGATCCACGGCGAGTCGAAGTCATCGCATCCGTACCAATCCTGGACTCGCTGAGTATCAGGGTTGGTGCACCGGCGCGGATCGTTGACGCACCGGCAAGCGCGGGTGACAACAGCCTGAAAGTCGTGGCGCGACCTGCAGCCGTCCAACCCGGGACGGCCACCGTCGCGGTTCGGATCGCCTTCGCGAAACCGACTCGTTACCCGGTCGGTACGCCGGTGCAGGTCGGCATCGAGACCGACACGCATATGAACGCGGTGCTCGTTCCGGCATCGGCCGTCGTGCGCGAGGGCGAGGAGAATGCGGTCTTCGTGGTCGAGAACGAGACCGCGAAGCGGCGCGAGGTGAAGATCGGAATTGAGAACGGCGGCCGCGTCGAGATCATCAGCGGCGTCAAACTGGGCGAGATGGTGATCACATCCGGGCAGAACGGCCTTCCCGATGGCGCGAAGGTCACGCTCGCAGCCCGAGACGAGAAATGAGCGTTGCCGCTGTCGCCGCCAGGCATTCACGGGCCGCGCTGCTCGTGACGTTCGCGCTGGTGGTTGCCGGTGCGATTGCCGCCTTCACCTTGCCCAGTGGCATCTATCCCCCACTGCAGTTTCCGCGCATCGTGATCATCGCTCGCAGCGGAACACTGCCGCCGCAGTCGATGACGCTGACCGTCACGCGTCCGATCGAAACCGCGGTGATGGAAGTGCCAGGCATTCGCCGCGTCCGTTCGCGCAGCATTCGCGGCGCCGCCGAGATCTCGGCACAATTCGATCCGGCGACCGACATGATCGTGGCGCTGCAGCAGGTACAGAACCGTCTCGCAGAGGCGCGCGGAGAACTGCCGACCGACCTCGATCTGACGGTCGAGCGGCTGACCCCTGCGGTGTTCCCGATCTTGATCCTGAGCATGACGGGATCGCTCCCGACACCGGACTTGAACGACTTCGCGACCTACGTCGTCAAGCCCGAGCTCGCGCGCGTCCCCGGTGCGGGACGAATCGAAGTACTGGCCAGCGACTCTCGTGAGATCGAGGTGGCGCTCGATCCGACGCGGCTGTCAGCCGCCGGTCTATCAGTGGTCGATGTCGCCGATGCGCTGAAGGCCCAGAACCAGCTGCTCCCGGTCGGCCGCTTTCCACAGTCCGGGCAGCAGCACCTGTCGCTCGCCTCAGGTCTATGGCAGTCTGCCGAACAGATCGCCGACGCGCCGGTGGTGGTGAAGAACGGCGCGACCATTCGCGTGTCGGATATCGGACGCGTCACGCCGGGTTCACCCGATCGCACGCTGCTCATCACCGGCAACGGCCGCGACGCAATCTCGATCAGCATCTCTCAGCAGATCGAAGCCAACATCCTGGCCGTCAAGCAAGGCGTCGATGCCGCCCTGGCGACGCTCGCGACGTCGTTGCCCTCGGGCATCCGGTTGACCAAGGTCTATGACCTCGCCGAATTCGTCAGCGCCGCGATCGCCAACGTGCGCGACGCCATTCTCATCGGCGGCGTCCTCGCCGTCGTAGTCTTGATTCTGTTCCTCCGCGACGTCCGGCTGACGCTGATTGCCGCATCTACGCTGCCGCTTGCGGTCATCCCGACGTTCGTGTTCCTGCGGCTCTTCCACGGTTCGATCAACCTGATGTCGATGGGCGGACTCGCCGTCGCCATCGGCCTGGTCATTGACGATGCCGTGGTGGTGGTCGAGAACATCCACCGGCGGGCGTCGGAAGGCGACGAGACCGTCATCGACGCCGTGCAGCAGTTGATGGGACCGCTGGTGAGCTCGACGCTGACGACGGTCGTCGTCTTCATGCCGCTTGGCCTGCTGTCCGGAGTCATCGGTCAGTTTTTCCGTGCGCTCTCTACGAGTCTTGCTGTGGCGGTCCTGCTATCGCTTGCGCTCTCGATCACGGTAGTGCCGATGATGGCGCGATGGGCATTTCGTCGTCACCATATGAAACGGCAGCCTGGAGGCGCTGAGACGAGGCTGACGCAGACATACGCTCGTGCCTTGACGACGATCGTGAAACGGCCCGTCGCAGCCATCTTGCTGGCGGTAATCCTCGCCGCGGCAAGCGTCATCGGGTTCTACTCGGTGGGCACCGGCTTCCTGCCCAAGGCTGATGAAGGCGGGTTCGTGATCGACTACCTGACGCCGGCGGGCTCCTCGCTCGAGGAAACAGACCGGCAGGTGCGGGCGATGGAACGCGTCATCGCCGGTGTTCCCGACGTGGCGTCGTACTCACGACGGACTGGATCGGAGTTGGGTCTGTTCGCGACCGCGCAGAATTCCGGCGACATCCTCGTCCGGCTGAAGCCGCGCGACCAGCGCGATCGATCCTCGGAGGACATCATTTCGGCGATGCGTCCCTCTTTGCACGAGGCGGCACCGCTCGCCGAGATCGAGTTCGTCCAGCTGCTGCAGGACATGCTCGGCGACCTCGAAGGTGCGCCGACGCCGATCGAAGTCAAGGTATTCGGCGACGATCCCGACGCGCTCGAGCGCATTGCCGACTCCGTCGAACAGTTGCTCGAGAAGGTCAGCGGCGTCGTCGACGTTGTCGGCATGCAGCGCGGTAATCCTGAAGTCACCTGGCAGATCGATCCGGTGGCCGCAGCCCGCGTGGGACTGACGGTGGAGCAGGTCGGCCAGCAGATGTCGGCGTCATGGCTCGGTGATGTGCCAACCGACCTTCGTCTCCTCGATCGCCGCGTCCCGGTTCGCGTTCGTCTGGAAGACACGTTCAGATTCGATCCCACTCGGTTGCCGGAGACGCTCATCCGAACCAGCGAAGGTGGTCTCGTGCCGCTGTCGAGCCTGGCGCACACGACGCGCGCCAACGGCCAGGCGGAGTTGCTGCGCGAGAACCTCCGGCAAATGGCGCTCGTCTCCGCCCGTCTCGAGCGGCGCGATATGGGAAGTGCCGTCAACGAGATTCAATCGCGCTTGAAGGATCTCAAGTTACCGGTTGGCTACACCTACGAGATCGGTGGCCAGCGTGAGTCGCAGCAGCAGGCGTTTCGTGAATTGCTGATGGTGTGTGGGCTGGCGGTCGTGCTGGTTTTCACTATTCTCATCGTCCATTTCCGCGCGTGGCTTCCGGCCACGCTGATCCTGCTCGCCGCTCCCCTCTCGCTCGGCGGCGCGTTCCTGCCGCTGGCGTTGACGGGAACGGAGCTGAACGTCACCGCTGCGATGGGCCTGATTCTGTTGATCGGCCTCGTCGTGAAGAACGGCATCATGCTGCTCGACGTCTCAGAACATCTGCACGAACGCGGCGAGCCGTTCGACGAGGCGATTGCGCACGCGGGTCGAATCCGGCTGCGGCCGATTCTCATGACGACCTGCTGCACGCTATTCGGCCTGCTGCCGCTCGCGTTCGGACTGGGCGCGGGCGCTGAATTGCAGAAGCCGCTGGCCCTGGCAGTGATTGGCGGCCTCACGCTCTCGACACCAGTGACGCTACTGGCGATCCCCGGGCTGTATTCAGTGTTTCATCGAAGGCGTCGCCGGCCGGAAAGGACGTAGAGGCTGCGAAGGAAAGCGCTCGTCAAGCCTCAGCCGGTGCCCGATTCCTTCAGTGTGCCCGTTGTCGGGATGGCGAATCCCTGAGCGTCAGATCGCGCTGGCGTGGCGTCAGCTCGGACCGCGCGCGGCAGCGTCACGACGAACACACTGCCCTCGCTGCTGGACGAATCGAGTTCGAGCGTGCCGCCATGCGCTTCGGCCATCCACCGCGCAATCGGGAGTCCGAGGCCGGCACCTGGACGTCGTTGATCGAGTCGGGTGAACCGTTCGAAGATTCTCTCGCGATCGACGGTCGGGATCCCTTCGCCTTGATCGGTGATACGCACGCGAATCTGGTGTTCAGCAACGTGTGTATCGGCGGTCACGAGACCGCCGGCGCGTGTGTGCGCGGACGCGTTGTCCAACAGATTCGTGAACAACTGCCGCAGGCAGTCGTCATCGCCAACAAAAGGCACGTCGGTGTCGCCTATCGCGACCACTCGCACGCCTCGCTCCGCGGCGATCACACTCAGCTCGCGAACGCAGTCCGCAACAATCTCGTCGAGATACACCGGTTCGGGGCGGAGCGTGCGGCCACCCGCTTCCGCCCGTGACAACACGAACATCGCGTCCACCAGCTTGGTCAGCCGGACGGCTTGCTCGGCAGCGATGGTGATCGCCTCACGGTAATCGTGTTCGGGCCGATGCGGCTGACGAAGCGTCACATCGGCGGTGGTTCGCAACACCGACACTGGTGTGCGCAGCTGATGCGAGGCGTCAGCCATGAATTGGCGTTGCGATGACAGCACCGATAACAGCCGGCCAAGCAGTCCGTTGAATGCTGATGCGAGCCGGCCGAGCTCGTCGCGGGGATTAGGAGCGGCCAGTCGTGTTGTGAAATTGCGTTCGCCGAGCGCGGCAGCCTGTTCGGCCATCGCCGAGAGCGGACGCAGTGCGAGCTTCCCAATCAGCAAGCCGCCAAGTACAGCGACCATCAGCGCAGCGGCGATGCCGACGCTCAGTGTGCCGAACAGTTCGCGCCGATCTTCTTCGAGGGGCGCCATCGCGGCCAGGACCACGACCACAAAGGCGTGGCGCCCGTCCGCGACGACGCGGCGTGCGGCCGTTCGATAGTTCGCGCCATTCAGTGTCACTGACGAGGCAGCGTCGTTTGGCGATGCGACATCCGGATGCCAGGACGAGGGGACCGTGCCACCCCACGCTCGCACGATTGATCCGTCCTCTTTTGCGATCAGCAGAATGCGTCCCGGAGTGACCACCTCGGAGCTCGCTTCCAGTGCCGCACCGGACAAATCGAGACCCTCGCCAAATTCGTTGAGCATGACGGCGCCGAGGGTCAGGTTGAGACGCTGCAGCTCCGCGTCAAGGCGGGCCAGACTGCTCCGCGATTCGATACCGGCGATGACCACAGTCGCGGTCGCCAGGACCGCGAGGACGAGCGCCGAATAGGACAACGACAGGCGTGCGCGGATGGACAAGCTCACGTCGCGTCGCCCGTCTCGATCATGTAGCCTTCGCCGCGCCGCGTGACCAGCAGTGCGCGCGTGCCCGGCCGTTCGATCTTGCGGCGCAATCGCTGAATATACACATCGATGACGTTCGACAGCGGCTCGTAGTCGTTGTCCCACACGTGCTCCGCGATGAGCGCGCGCCCGACGACCGCGCCAGCGTTGAGCATCAAGAACTCGAGCAGTGCGTACTCGCGCGAGGTGAGCTCGAGCACCGTTCCCGAACGAGTCACGCGACGCGCGCGCGTGTCGATCTCCAACGGACCGACGGTGAGGCGATGAGGGGTCAGCGGCCGATGGCCGCGGCGGGTCAACGCGCGCAGGCGGGCGAGCAGCTCTCCGAAGTCGAATGGCTTGGTGACGTAATCGTCGGCGCCGATATCCAGACCCTCGATGCGCGACTCAATCTCGTCGCGGGCCGTCAACATCAGGACCGGAACCGTGGAGCCCGACGCACGCAGCTGCTGACACACGCTGAACCCGTCGCGCCGCGGCAGCATGACGTCGAGGATCACCGCGTCGTAGTCAGTGATCGACGCGTGGTAGAGCGCCTCGTCGCCGTCGCCCGCGACATCGACGGCATACGTCTGTTCGCGAAGACCTCTCGCCAGCATCTGCGCCGCACGCGGCTCGTCTTCCACGAGGAGGATGCGCATAAGTCCGAGTGGTTATCCGGGGCCAGAATACACCCGGAGTCGCGGACTGAGTGGATCGGGAGTCACGGCGTTCGCACGAGCGCCACCATCATCCCCCCGGGCACAGGCACGGGCTGCAAGGCGTACTCCGATCGGCCATGACGTCCGACAATCGTCCATCCAACGGCTTCGCCCAGAGCCGCACCAAAGACGACGTCACTCACCCAGTGGCGGTTCTCGACCAGCCTCGAGGCGCCGACATAACTCGCTGCCAGCAGCGCCGGCCACGATGCGCGATAGCCGAAATGCCGCTCGACGACTGACGCAGCTGCAAATGCGGTGGCGGCATGACCAGAGGGAAAGGCGCAGCACTCACCGGTCGGCCGATCGCGCTGCGCCGTGTATTTGATGCCCTGGACCAATGCCTGCGAGACGATTTGCGCGCGCATCAGGTCGAACCCGAGATGCGAGAGCTTGTTGGTACGCGACCCGTCCTTCGCCGGAACGATGTAGCGTCCGACCGCCCACAACCCCACGGACACACCGAACTGAAACGGCGCGCCCCCAATGATCTTGCCCGGTTTGAAGAATTTGTCGGCGGCGTCGTTCCCGAGGATGTGGCTCTGGACATAGTCGTCAGCCGGATGGACCGCGAGCGCCGCGACGCCTCCGCCCGCGAGCAGGACCCATGTGGATTTGCGTCGTGGAAACGCCACAAAGTCTCGGCCCGTGTCCTTGATCAGCGTCTTCCAGCCGGTGTGCTCAACGGGCGGCACTGTGTCCTGTCCGCCTTGTGCGGATTCCGTTGGTGGTGGTTCCGGCGTTTGAGCGGCGGCCTGAGTCGTGGCCACCACCAGCGCCAACATCACTCGTGCGGCCCATCTCGCGCGCATCGTGCCTCCATCGTCATGGTACGGACATATCCATGAACGCACGATGACAATTAAGGCAGTGCCACAGCAGCCGAGTTGTCTTCCTTGTCGCTGCGACGCGGAAAATTCACGGCATCCGTAGCACGGCTCGGCTATACAAACCACGAACCGTGCATCGAACGTCACAAGAACACATGGCACTGCAGTTGCCCGTTAGGGCCATGAACCGACGCAGCCGCGTCAGAGCTCGAACTCAATACGATCGAAGGTGTCCCATGGGCCACGTCCAGAGAGCTGTGCTGTCGTTCGCTTTAACCTCGGCGCTTGCGCTGTCGCCAGTCGTCGGCACTGCCGCCGCCGACAAAACCACATCCATTGGCGCCAGCGCGTCACGCACGCGGATTCACATCGACAACTTTGGCGAGGTCAACGCGAACTACTTCCGCGGAGCCCAGCCGACCGGCCGCGACTACACCGATCTCGCGGCGCTCGGCGTGAAGACGGTCATCGATCTTCAGCGCGAGTTCGATCCCGCCGAGCAAAAGCTCGTCGAGGCAGCCGGCATGAAGTTCAAGCGCATCGGCATGACCACCCGCGTGGCGCCGACCAGAGAACAGCTCGCTTCATTTTTGAAACTGGTCAACGACCCGGCGAACCAGCCGGTCTATGTGCACTGCGCTGGCGGGCGACATCGTACGGGTGTCATGACGGCGGTCTATCGCATAACTCACGACAAATGGGGCGCTGAGCAGGCATTCAAAGAGATGAAACAGTTCAAGTTCGGCGCCGATTTTCTGCACCCTGAGTTCAAGCAGTTCGTGTACGGCTATCAGGTCGAACCGCAGCAGACCGCGTCGGCCGTTCTCGCTACAGGCGTCATCGCCGAACTGGCGTTGGCACGATAGCTGGAGCGCGTGTGGCAGGCAGGGCTCAGGCGCGGAGATCGTAGCAAAGCAACCGCGGCGCAGTACCGCGGTTGATCTCACGGGTGTTCTGCGCGACGTAGAGCAACCCGCGGCTAAGCACAGGCAGCGTCCATGATTCGCGGGCCTGAAACAGCCAGGCTCGCGAGATTTCCTTGTAGCCCTTCGGCGTCAGATCCATCCACATCAGGTGTCCGAGCTCGCCGAGGCAGAGATAGCTGCCGTCAACAGCGAGTAGCGAACCGCGGTACGTGCCGACAGTGGCCTGACGGCCGCCGACGGTCTCGTTCCATTCTGGCATCTCGCGCCACGCAACTTTTCCCGTCGCCACGTCGATACATGCCAGCGACGCGTCGGGTTCATTGCGGCCATCGAACCCGTACAGATACCCGTTGCGATAGATGGGCGTGTTGAAGTGCAGCCCAAACTCCTGCGTCGTCCACAGGACTCTGTGCGAGAAGTCAGCGTTGATCTGCAACAGCGCGCCGCCGGTGCGATAGCTCGCCGAGATGAAGACCTTGTTGTCGAAGACGACCGGACACGACGCGTTTACCGACTCGTAACTACGGCTGCGCCACGGGAACGAGAAGTCCACCTTGCCGTTCGCCGGATCGATCGACATGAGCCCACCGGTTGGCGGATCGGATTCGCCGCCGGCAAACACGAAGACACGTCTTTGACCATGCACGACTGCCGGTACCGGTGACGCATAGCTCGGCCCCCACGCATTGCCGGCGCGCCACACTTCTTTCCCCGTCGCAGTATCCATTGCGACGACGCACGGACCGCCTGGTGCACCGACGTTGACGATCAGCACACGGCCTTCGACGAGCGGCGAGGACGCTGTGCCGAAGAAATCCTGCGGCACCTTGTAGTCGGCGCGGAGGTCGCGCTTCCACAGCACCTTGCCCGCGGCGAGGTCCAGGGAATGTAGCTTCCCTTCGGCCCCCATCGTGTACACGCGGTTGCCATCGATAACCGGACTCGCGCGCGGTCCGTTGTTATAGCCGTAGCGATCCTCGAACACCGTGGCGTATTTGAACTGCCAGCGGCTGACACCCGTCAGAGCGTCCAGACATTCGACGATCTCCTCATTGCCGATGCGGTAGATGTACAAGAGCCGATCGCCGGAGATCGCCGGCGATGAATAGCTGGTGCCTTTCGAAAATTCCCAGATGAGTGGTGGCGGCAGCGTGCGAGTCAGCTTCGTCTCAGTGGACACCGCGTTGTGCGTCGGGCCGAGGAACGACGTCCAGTCATGCGTGACGGCACCGGCGGGCAGCGGCTTCGGTCTGCCGAGGAGTCGTGCCTGCGCCCACGCAACGCGCGCCAGCAGCGGCTGAGCGATCAGCGATTGCAACAGGAGGCGGCGAGAGATGGGCATCGATGTAGTGTCCGGCTTCAGCCGGACGTGCGGTGATTGTAATAGAGTCGTCTTCGTCGATGGATTCCGGCACAGCCGACTCGATCGCCGACGGCATCAGCCGTCAGCTCGACCCGCGTTGGATCACCGTTCAGCGGCTGCACGCCGCGATCTTCATCGTTATCCTGGCGGCAGGGTCGTTCGTGGCGGTCGTGTCGCTGTGGGTGGCAAGCGGGATTCTCGAGCTTGGCGCGCTGCTTCTGCCACTGTGGCTCGTCGTCATCGGCGCACTCGGCTGGCACCTGCAACACTGGCCGGCGATCGCCTATCGCCACACGTGGTACCGCGTCGACGAGGCTGGGCTCGAGATCCTGCGCGGCGTGTACTGGCGGACGATCACCAACGTTCCACGATCGCGGATCCAGCATACCGATGTCTCGCAAGGGCCGCTCGAGCGCCGGCATGGCCTCGGCACGCTGGTCGTCTACACCGCGGGCACGCAGCATTCCGAAGTGAAGCTGCCCGGTCTCGAGTTCACCATCGCGCAGCGCGTCCGCGCGCATCTGCTCCCCCGTGATCAGGGCGATGCCGTCTGATCATCGCCTGCACCCCTCGTCCGTCCTGTTTGCGCTGGCTCGCAGCCTCCGAGCATTTCTGCTGCCAGCGGTCGTGCTCATCCTGACCAGCGGCCGCTCCTCGCCACAGCCCTCTGATCCTGGAGGATGGGGACCCGCGCGATGGATGAACCGATGGATGCCCGGCGAGTTGGAGATCGCCAACTGGCAGTTCTGGATCCTGCTCTTTCTGATTCCAGCGACCATCGCGGCGCTGGTGCGCTACTTCTCGTTCCGTCTGCGTTACGAGGGTACGGAACTCGTCATCAGCTCGGGCATCCTCTTTCGCAACGAACGCCACGTGCCGTATGCGCGGATCCAGAACCTCGATGCAGTGAGAAACATCGCCCACCGTCTGTTCGGCGTCGCCGAGGTTCGTGTCGAAACCGGCGGTGGAACGGCCCCTGAAGCGACGATCAGCGTCCTGCACGAAACCGTCTTCCACGAAATGCGCCGCCGCGTCTTCGCCGGACGCGCGCTGGTTGCGGTCCCGGAACCGGAACCATTGACGACGCAGGGCACCGCGGCCGAGACCGAACCTGGGCAGCGTCGCGCGGAGCGCGAGGACGGCCGGACGTTGCTCTACCTGCCGGTACGCGAGCTGCTGCTGAACGGGCTGCTCGAAAACCGTGGCATGGTGATCGTGGCGGCCGCGTACGGCGTGCTGTGGGAGGCCGGGCTGTTTCGATCGGTGTGGGAGCAGCTCACAAGCGGCGCGTATGCGCCCGGACTGCTGCGTGACACGATAGCCACAGTGGCCGCGGGCCGACTGCCCTCGTTCGGACGCGTCGCGATTCTGCTGGTGGGCGTTATCGGACTGTTGCTGCTCGTGCGCGTGCTGTCGATGGTGTGGTCGTTCCTGCGCCTGCACGAGTTCCATCTCACCCGCGTTGGAGAAGACCTGCGGACCGAATACGGCCTGCTGACGCGTGTGACCACCACCGTTCCGCTGAAACGCGTGCAGTCATTGACCGTCACCGAGTCACCGCTACAGCGGCTCGTCAATCGGATGTCAGTGCGTGTGGAAACCGCGGGCGGACACGGCTCTCCTCACGACGGACAACGCACGCAGCCGCGCGAGCGGCTGGCGCCCATCATTCGGAAGGCCGCCGTTCGGGCGCTGGTGCACGAAGTGCTTCCCGGGTTCGATCTCGACAGCGTCGCGTGGCAGCCGCTGCACCCGCGCGCGTTTCGGCGCGCGGTGAAGCCCGCTCTCGTCCTGCCGTTCATCACCGTCGTGCCATTCGTTTTCTGGTTCGGTTGGGCAGGACTCATCGTGTTGGCGATCACAGTGCCTTGGATCGTGACTCTGGCCTGGCAACACGTTCGCCATACACATTGGGCTGTCACTGAAGACGCACTCGTTCTGCGCAGCGGGTGGTGGTGGCGGCAGAACACGGTTGTGCCGATCGCGAAGATTCAAGTGGTTGGGCGTGCCGAGTCTCCGTTCGATCGGCGAGCTGCAATGGCGGGCATCCGTGTCGATACGGCCGGCAGCGCCTCTCCAGTCCACCGAATCAGCATCCCCTACCTTGCCCGCGAGACGGCCATGATGCTCCATGAGCGGCTGGCCACTCAGACGGCCCAGACAGCGTTTCGCTGGTAACTCGCCCTATACTCTCAGCGTGATGAAACACCTGCGATGGGCCGCGGCGCTCGCGGCAGCCGTGGCGATTGAGGCAGCCCTATCAGCTCCCGTCTCGGTGCAGACGAAATCACCAGCGGTGAAATCGCTTCGGCTCTATGTCTTCGACTGCGGCACGCTCACGCCCAATCGCGAGGGGGTTGAGCGCTATCACGTCACCATGCAGGAGGTCGGCGAGATCCGCATGCCGGTGCCCTGCTTCCTGATCGCCCATCCGCGCGGGACGCTGATGTGGGACGTCGGCGTCATTCCTGACAGGGTCGTCGAGGCGCAGACGAACAACGCGAAGGCCAACGTCAATCCGACCGTCGCAGCTGTTGTCACGCGCACGCTGAAGAGCCAACTCGCGCAGGTTGGCTATAAGCCTGAGGACATCACCTACGTCGCGGTTTCGCACGCGCATATCGACCACACCGCGAACCTCAACGCGTTTGCCGCGGCGACGTGGCTGACGCGCGCCGCGGAGCGCGACTTCATGTGGGCCGAGAATAACCCGCGCGTGAATCCGGCGTTCTACTCGTCTCTGAAGGGCAGCCAGGTGGTTGTCGTCGACAAGGATGAGCACGACGTGTTCGGCGATGGCAGCGTGATCATGAAGGCCGCGCCCGGCCACACTCCGGCGCATCAGGTCCTGGTTCTCAAACTGGCGAAGACGGGACCCATCATGTTGAGCGGTGATCTCTATCACTACCGCGAGGAGCGCAGCTTCAAGCGGCGGCCGCCGGACAACGAGTTCAGCCCCGAGCAGTCGGCGGCCTCACGGCGCGTGATCGAGGACTACCTCGGGAAGACGAAGATGCCGCTCTGGATCGAGCACGATTACGAGTTCATCACCAAATTGAAGAAGGCGCCGCAGTACTACGACTAGATCGGACGGGGAAAAATTCCGCAGTGCTGCGAGCAACTTCGCAGCCTCCCGCACGTTCTCGCGGATATCGCGCGAGATCTCCAATGTGCGTGCGTGGCACGCGCGTTGCTCCCCAGCCGCCCATCGAACTGTTACGTCAGGAGAGCGGCGCGTCTGCGCTGGCTGTCACCAGACGGCAACTGAAGATGGAGGCAAACGCATGACACGACTCTGTTCGTACGTCGGTGTGGCGGCATTGGCCCTGTGCTCGCTCGCCTACGCAGAGACTGGCCAGCTCTCGGACCAGGATTTCAAGAAAGTGGCGCAGTCCCACAGCACCGCCGAGGAACATCAGAAACTTGCGGCGCACTACACGGCGCACGCGGTCGAGCATGAGAACGACGCCAAAGTCCATGAAGACCTGGCGACGCTCTATGAGAAGAGCGAGGCGAAGCTGCTTGGCGAGGCGCGACACTATGCCGCGCATTCCCGCGAGGCTGCAGAGGCGCTGCGCGCGCTGGCCAAGCTCCATCTGGAGTTGGCAAAAGAGCACGCCGCGAAGAAATAGATTAGGACGCCAACATCGCCACGGCATCAGGACGGCTCCCACCTGCTCGAAGACTTCGTCCGCTCGCGCGACGCGACGAACGTCGGTCGTCCCGCGAGGTTCTTATGCCCGCATGCTTGGCCGCAGCCCCGGGCCGCGCTCATCGTCGTCAGGAGAGGGCTCTTTTCGCTGTGCGATCGGATCCTCCGGCTCGTTGGCCGCGCGCGCGCGACGGTCTCTCATGAAGAGGAACACGGCGGCGACCACGCCAACGAGCGCGACGAAGAGCGGGAAGAACTCGAAGAACAGCACGCTTAGTCGAGAGTGAACGCGATGTAACTCAAAAGACCGAGACGCTCGATTTGCAGCACCACGGCATCCCCAGCCTTCTTGCCCGCAAGTGCGCCGCGCAGCGCCTCGAGCGTCATGATCCACGTGCCGTTCACCGCATGAATCACATCGCCGGGCACGAGCACGCCGCTGTCGGCGTCGAACGTGCCGGCCGTCGCCGAGACGACCACCACACCTGACTTCGCGCGCAACAGCGGTAGCAGCGCCGCAACGTCGGGCCCAAGGGTCACACCGAGGATCCCGAGACGCTCGACGACGTTCTGTCGTGGATCGGCGAGCCCGGTAATCCGCGACAGCGGATCGTTGCGTTCGGCCACCGAGACGTTCACCGTCTTGACCTGTTCGTTGCGCAACACGTCGAGTCTGACCACGTCGCCGACGGCCTTGCGATACAGCGTCACGTTGAGCTGACGTCCGTTTTCGATCGGCTTGCCATCGATCGACAGCACCAGGTCGCCGACGGCCAGGCCCGCGCGATCGGCCGGCCCACCGGGCACGACATCAGCGAGCACTGCGCCATAGTCGCGCGACAGACCCAGTCCCGCTGCAAGCACCGGGGTCACCGTCTGCGCCCTCACACCGATCTCACCCCGTCGCACACGGCCGCTCTGCTTGATCTGATCGAACACCGTCTTGACAATGTTGCTCGGTGCGGCGAACCCCAGCCCGCTGTTGGCGCCGGAGGTGGACACGACCAGCGTGTTGACGCCGACCAGATGGCCCCTCGCATCGACCAGCGGGCCGCCACTGTTGCCCTGGTTGATCGACGCGTCGGTCTGGATATAGACCATCGGCGATTCGGGCTCGAGTTGCCGGGCCACAGCGCTGACAATGCCAAGCGATACCGAGTTCTGCAGGCCCAACGGGCTGCCGAACGCCAGCACGACCTGCCCCGCTTTGAGGCCGTCGGAGTCTCCGAACGGCAGCGCGCGCAAACCGCTCGCATCAATTTTCAGCACCGCGATGTCGGTCTCCTGGTCGAAGCCGACGAGCCGCGCCGTGACGATGCGGCTGCGGCGTGCGAGGAGCGACTGCCCGGCCGGGGACACCGGCACTTCGACCCGGATCCGCGACGCACCGCGCACGACGTGCGCATTGGTGATGACGAATCCCTCGGCGTCCACGACGACGCCCGAGCCGCTGGCTCGCACCGGGGTGACGAGATCCGACGGCCCCTTCACCACGCCTTCACTTGTCGCGAGTCCGGACGTAAAGATCTGCACCACCGATGGATCGACGGTGCGGACCAGTGATTCGATCGTGCCGTCGAGATCGGTGAGCACGGGTAGCGCGGTGGCCTGAGCGCGGCCTTGCGCCAGCGCCGCGGGACCCCACAACGCGAGGACGATGGCGCCGGCAGATATGACCGATCGAACGCGAGTTCTGGTCATAGGGACCCACGCATCATACAGAACACGATCACTTTCTACCGGTTCGGCGGACCGGGACGAGAACGAACCACCTGCCAGTGTCCTGGGCACGCCAACTGTCCGGATACACGCAAGCTGCCCTGGTCAGGTTGGCCCGCCGGAGGCAGGCTACGTCCGACGAAAGGCAGGGCCTGCCACGCCGAAGCCCTAACGCGAAGGCGGGTGATACCATGAACGAAATCGTCTCGCATCGAGGGGTTCTCGCGTGCCGAAGGCGCGCATTCCCCGTACCCCGACTGTTCCGATGACCTCATCCCAGACCCGGGCCGACCCGGCAGTCATGATCGCGATGATCTGCTCGGCGGCCGTGAGCGCGCAGTTCATCGCCGGTAAGGCCACGCGGGACGCGCTGTACCTCGCGAACCTCGACGTTACAACGCTGCCGACGATCGTGATCGCCACAGCCGTGGTGTCGATCCTCCTTGTGATAGCGAGCTCGCGTGGCCTGCAGAGGGTATCGCCGGCGACGTTCGTGCCAATTGCCTTCGCGCTCAGCGGCGCCCTGCTGTTTGCCTCGTGGCTGCTGACGTTCTCGACGCCGGTCCTGGCGGCGCGGCTGGTCTACCTGCAGATCTCCGGTCTGGGTCCAATGCTCGGTTCGAGCTTCTGGCTGATTGCCACCGAGCGCTTCGATCCGCACACCGCACGGCATCACTTCGGCCGAATCGCCGGCGTTGTTACGCTCGCCGGCCTTGGTGGTGCGCTCGTCGCCGAACGCGTGGCGGTCATGGTTGGGGTGACGGCGATGCTGCCGCTGTTGGCCGTTGTCAACGTGTTCTGCGCCTGGCAGATTCGGCGGCTTGCGCAATCGGCGCCGCCTTCGCAGCACGCCACGCTCGAGACTGTGCCGCCTGATCTGGCCGCGACGTCGCCGCAGTCTGGTCTCCATGTGCTGGCACAGGCACCGTATCTGCGCAATCTCGCGGCACTCGTGCTGCTCGGGACGATCGGCGCCGCGCTGGCCGACTACGTCTTCAAGGCTCAGGCCGTCGAGACGTTCGGACGCGGCGACAGCCTGCTGCGCTTTTTCGCGCTCTATTACGCGGGTGTCAGCTTGTTGTCGTTCCTGGTCCAGACCACGTCGAGCGCCCTGGCGCTAGAGCGGTTGGGCCTGGGTCTTACAGCAAGCACGCCGTCAATCGCGCTGACGGTCGGCGGCCTGCTCGGACTTGCGTTTCCTGGCCTGGCTGGCGCGCTGCTCGCGCGCACGGGTGAGTCGGTCTTCCGCGGCTCGCTGTTCCGGACTGGCTACGAGATCTTCTATACGCCGATCCCGGCCGACGAGAAACGCGCCGCCAAGTCGATCATCGATGTCGGCTTCGATCGGCTCGGCGATGCGGTCGGCGGTGGTGTGGTGCGGCTGCTCATCCTGCTCCCGGCGACGCAGCAATACGGCGCGATCCTGCTCGCCGCCGTTGCATGTTCCGGGGTGGCGATCGTCGTGGCGAGACGACTCAGTACCGGCTATATCCAGACACTCGAGCGCAGCCTGCTCGATCGCGCGGTCGAACTCGACTTGTCGGACGTGGAAGACATCACGACGCGCACGGCGATGATTCGCACGCTCCGCACGCCGTTCACGGCCGGCCTGACACGCGACCGTACGATCGTGACGACCTCATTGACGGGTGCGATGACCATGGAGCACCCGGTTCCCGTCGGCGACCCGGAGGTGATGGAGATCATGGCGCTGAAGTCGCGGAATCGGGACCGCGTCCTCAGTGTGCTGCGCGACGAGGAAGGGCTCCCGCCGACACTGGTCCCACACGTGATCCCCCTCCTCGCCTGGGATCCGGTCGCCGAAGACGCCGTGCGGGCGTTGCGCAAGATTGCCGAGGAACGTGTCGGTGAGCTGATCGACGCCCTGCTCGATCCCAACCAGCCATTCGCCGTCCGGCGGCGGCTGGCGCGGGTGTTTTCTATCTGCGTGTCACAGCGCGCAGTCGATGGGCTGTTGCTCGGTCTCGAGGATCTGCGCTTCGAAGTACGATTTCAGTGCGGCCGATCGCTGTCGTCGATCCTCGAGAAGAATCCACGCGTCCGGATCGATCGCGAGCGCGTATTCGACGTGGTGCGCAAGGAAGTGGCGGTCGGCCGTCCGGTGTGGCAGAGTCATCGTCTGCTCGACAGCATCGATCCCGAGCAGCGGTCGTTTGTCGATGAGTTCCTGAAGGATCGGGCGGGCCAGAGCCTCGCGCATGTCTTCACCCTGTTGTCGCTCGTGCTGCCGACGGCACCGCTCCAAATTGCCTATCGCGGTCTTCACACCGACGATCCGAAGCTGCGCGGCACGGCGCTCGAGTATCTCGAAGGCGTACTGCCGCAGGACCTGAGTCAGCGTTTGTGGCCGTTCCTCGGCCGCGAACAGGCGGCACCGCGCGACGTCCGCCAGCGAGATGAGATCCTGGCCGACCTCTTGCGATCGAATGAGTCGATCATGTTGAATCTCGAAGAGCTGCGCAAACGCGTGGACAAGGGTGCCTGAGGGCACGGAACCCCGGATGGGCACGAGCCACGAATCACGTCGAATTGCACCGCACGCCACGCCGGCGTCCTCGATCGGCGATTCAGGCCGAACGACGCGGCTGCCAACGGAGCTGCTGTCGGAGCAGGCCCAGCGGCTGGTCGTGTTCAGCACGGTGGCACTGGTGCTGTGGACCTTCGCCCTGATGCTGGACTCGTTCGTCATGCCGTGGCTGTG
>Ga0126304_10000105_pt1 | contig 25623 bp, 22 predicted proteins | sample Plot25_FD_92538 | JGI IMG/M metagenome (GOLD analysis project Ga0126304, IMG submission 92538) | Serpentine soil microbial communities from UC McLaughlin Reserve, CA, USA - Plot25 | ecosystem: Environmental > Terrestrial > Soil > Grasslands | place: USA: UC McLaughlin Reserve, Lake County... | reverse complement strand
TTATCCGATTAGCCGATAGAAGACAGTGAGTTAATGTAGTGGTTAGCCAATTAGCCGAGGAGCAAATCAGTTGGCGAGCGATTGCTTCCGTTTTATCGGCTAATTGGTAATCGGGCTATCATCAAAGTTGATTGCTTGTTTGTTGGCGTCACTTCATCGGCTAATCATCACATCGGCTCATCATCAGCACATCGGCTCAGTCCTTGAGGGCAGGATTATTGCATCGATTTTACAAAATTTGCGTATGAAAAATAGCCCATACTTACCGGTAGTTTTGATCTTGTGTATGTTGTTTGTTCTGGCATGCGAACCGAAAAATAAAGCCCTGGAGGAGAAAGACGATCCGCGTCTTTCTGCGATAAAATTGCCGCCAGGTTTTAAGATCGGCTTTTTTGCAACGGATGTTGACAATGCGCGTTCACTTGCTCTTGGAGAAAGAGGAACTGTTTTTGTTGGCAACCGGCAGGGGAAAAATGTCTATGCCCTGGTTGACGCAGACAACGACGGACGTGCGGAGAAAAAATACACTATAGCGGAGGGCCTGAACATGCCGAATGGTGTTGCCTTTTATAAAGGGTCGCTATACATTGCCGAACTTAATAAGATCTCAAGAATCGATAACATCGAGTCAAATCTCGATAAGCCGGGAAAGCCGGTATTGGTTAGCGATACATTCCCCTCCGAAACACACCATGGGTGGAAGTATATTGCGTTTGGACCCGATAATAAATTGTATGTTCCTGTCGGAGCTCCGTGTAATATCTGTAACGACAATGAAAAGGATCGGCGTTTTTCTTCGATCACAAGAATGAATCCGGATGGCTCTGGATTCGAAGTATTCGCACACGGAATTCGTAACAGTGTAGGCTTCGACTGGCACCCGGAAACTAAACATTTATGGTTCACTGACAATGGTCGTGACCAGATGGGAGATGATATCCCTGCAGATGAACTCAATGTAGCCTTTCAACCGAACCTGCATTTTGGATATCCGTATTGCCACCAGGGCATGACTCCTGATTCAATATATGGCGAAGGCAAGGATTGTTCACAATATATGCAACCAGCTGCTTTGCTTGCTCCGCATACAGCCGCGTTGGGGATGAAATTCTATACGGGCAATATGTTTCCGGCTGAATACCATAACCAGGTTTTCCTCGCCGAACATGGATCTTGGAACAGATCTGAACCCATGGGTTATCGCATAATGACAGTTACACTTGATGGTAATATCGGGAAGAGTTATAAGCCCTTCGCAGAAGGCTGGTTGCAAAATGGAAAAGCCTGGGGCCGGCCGGTTGATGTACTCCAGTTAAAAGATGGATCGTTACTAGTTTCCGATGATCATGCGAATGCTGTATATCGCATCACATACGAGGGAGCGGTAAAGAAATAATATAGCGTATAGATTATGAATATGTATCGATAGACGAGTTCATGGCCGACCCGCTAACCTTCATAATCCTTAATTCTTAATTCAAAAGATTACATTCATAATTCATAATCCTTAATTCTCAATTAGAAACAAATATGACCGTAGATCACCGGGCATTAACGAAAATTGTTTACCTGGCAGCAGGCATATTTGTCGCCATCTGGTTTACCTACGAGATTATCCAGGTCATTCTTCTTTTCTTTTTTGCAATAGTCATTACGATTGTGCTCAATGCGCCGACAACCTGGCTTGAAAAAAGAAAGATCCGACGGACAATCGCTGCAATAATTGTGTTCTTCGTCTTTCTTATTTTCCTTACAGCGTTGGGATGGCTTATAATTCCCAAAATAGTTTACCAGCTACAGCTGCTAATAGCCGATCTTCCTCAACTTCTGCGAAATCTCAATCATAGGATTGTTTCATGGTTGGGGGAAAAAGCTGCAATTGGTGATCCACTTCAACCGGGAAACGGAGGGTTGGCTGAAAAACTTCCCTCCGCACAGGTGATCCTTACAGGAATTTCACAGTATTCAATTTCACTACTCGCATCTGTGCTGTTGTTTATATTTTTCCTTTGCCTCGTAGCGTATATGCTCATCAACCCGAGGCCATTGCTCGAACTATACCTGTCTTTTTTCCCTGAGGCAAAAAGACAAAAAGCGGCCATTGCTTTTGCGAATGCTTCTGTGATGACGATAGCCTGGATGTGGTCGAACGTTTTAGCCGGCGCGATCAGGGCAATTGTTGTATTCTTTTTCCTGTTGTTTATAAATATTCCCGGTGTATGGATCTGGGCAGGAGTTACTTTTTTTGCAGAACTGATTCCGCGCATTGGTTTTTATATCATGGCCGTTCCGCCCATTCTCATTGCCTTATCGATCGACCCAATAACAGCGATGTGGGTTGCTATATTTTACCTTGTACTCGACGAGATCATGGGAGATTTTATAATACCGCATATTCGTGCTTCGACGATGAAAATTCATCCCGTTTCCTTACTCATTATGTTACTCGCAATGGTAACTGTTTTCGGATTGATGGGAGCCCTGATCGCTACTCCGCTTACCGCTTTCATTAAAGCTTATTACGAAGCGTTCTATCAAAACAGACCATCTGAGACAAAAACGAAGGAGCAAGTTGATTTGATGTTGTATCGAAACAATATTGATAGTAAGAATGCGGATACATCAAACTAATCTTGTAAGCCCACGATCGAATCTCTAAATAAAAAAGGGCCAGGATGAACATCCAGCCCCTTGTTAAATCCAATATCCTATGAAAAATCAACCAGATATACGCTAACTACGGTCCATTGGATTCCACGCCAACCAAATTATTTCAATCCACTGCCAGGCTCGGCGCCCGGGTTCGCATGTTTTTTTCGAAAAAAAATGACCTGATAATGTCAAATTTTATAAGCCGGTAAAACGCATAAAGTTTGGGTAATTTCGTTTTAGCAATTGGAATTTAACCCCTTATTTATGACCAGGACGCTGCTCGTTGCTCTAGCTATGCTGCCCTGCCTAGTATTTAGCCAGGACTATCTCAAGATGGCTAAAGATATCCAACAAAAATATAAGGATGCGGAGGCTTTTATTATACAATCAGGAGCCGATTTCGTTTTTGCGAAGGACCCTCAGACCGGTGCCAAAATAACGATCAATGAAAATAAGTCACTGCTTTCCCTTCGATACAATGAATATATTTCTGAAGTAGAGGTGTATGATCAACATTCGCACATCGAAAAATTTTCCGCAGAAAGTAACTTGAAACAAAAAGCACCCGATGGAGCCAAACTGTGTGGTACATATACCAGCGAGGGGATGTTTTATGACGACAGCAAATTTTGTACGCATCAGTTGAAATTGAAAGAAGTGGGTGAGGTGTGGGATGTTCGCAGTGTCAAAAAATTAAATGATCCAAAATACCTGACAACAGTTTTCTTCCAGGATAAATATCCGCTTGCGGAAAAGCACCTGACCTTTCTGATCCCTCTGGATATGGAGGTTGAAATCAGGGAATTTAATTTTTCTGGATTTACTATTACTCGTTCAGAACGAACAGAAGGTGGTAACAAAGTGATCGAGTATATCGCAAAGAATCTTTCCGGTATGAAATCTGAAAGCTTAGAGAGAGGCATGCAGCATAATTACCCACACGTGTTAGTGCTCACAAAATCTTCAACTATTTCAGGTCAAAAAATAAACTTGCTCACGTCAATCAAGGATCTGTACATATGGTATAGTAGCCTGATAAAACAGCTGAAACCAAAGCCGGAATTTTTTAAACCAGTGATTGCAGAGATTGTGAAGGATAAGAAAACAGATGAGGATAAGATTAAGGCAATTTATTACTGGGTGCAGGACAACATTCGTTATATCGCCTTCGAGGATGGCGTAGCCGCTTTCAAGCCGGATGAGGCCCAACATGTTTACGAAAAAAAATTTGGCGACTGCAAGGGAATGGCCAATCTCACCCGCGAAATGTTGCGTACCGCCGGATTTGATGCAAGACTCACCTGGATTGGCACCCGACGCATCCTGTATGAACAGGACGTTCCGTCGATTGCGATCTATAATCATATGATCTGTACGGTAATCCTGAAGGGAAAGAAATATTTTCTTGATCCAACAGAGAAATACATGCCCTTTGGAGAAAACGCATTGCGGATTCAAAACCGTCCGGTAATGATCGAAGATGGAAGCCAGTTCATTCTCGATAAAGTAACACCGTCGGATAAAAACAGGGATGCCGATATGCGGGAAATAGCGGTTGCACTAAATGGCGAAACACTGGAAGGAAAATATTCAATCAGACTGAAAGGAGAAGCAAAAAAGAACTTCCTCTATGCTTATCATTATACCAGAACTGATAAGAGAAAGGAATTCGTGGAAAATTTCATATCGAACGGCAATGAGAAAATAAAGGCGGCCGATGTAAAATTACCCGACCTTGAAGAGCGGGACGGAACATTGGATGTTGTAAGCACCACCACCTTCAAAAGCGCGGTAAGCTCATTTAATAGAGAGCACTATATTGATATCGATCCATTCAAAACTTTCAAAGACTGGGAGATCAAAGACACTCGCCAAAGCGATATTGACTTTGGAGAAAAAGTTAATAAGAAGTTATCAATCACCCTGACTCTTCCAAAAGGATATTCCGTGTCGCATATGCCCGAAAATACGCAGGTAAGTAACCCGGGCTTTTCTTTCAGTATTCAGTACAAGATGATGGGAGATAAAGTTGTTTACACTAATGAGATTAGTATACCTGAGGGAGTCATCTCAAAAAAATCATTTGAAAGCTGGAACGCAGCTGTTATCCAATTAAAGAAAGCATACGAAAATCAAATCGTCTTAAAAAATTGACCGGTTCTATGAAAACGACAATCCTATCGCTCATAAGTATTCTTTTCTGCGTACATCTTGTAACTGCCCAAACCGAAGTTGAGAAGAAGATCAGGGAAGAAATGTGGGAACGTCCCGCGCCGGAGTTTAAAACAACGCAGGTTCCAGAGAAATGGAAAAACGAATCCGCAGTCCTGTTAGCCCTGCAACGCGAATACATATCCGACTACAATACAAAACTGAGGGGAATAAGCCCTACAAAAGTATTCGTCCAGAAACTGAGCCTTCATTTTCGTATTAAGGTGCAGGACAAAGCTGCTGTGGAAGATTTTTCCGAGATCGAATTCAACAACAAATCCGTTAAAACAAATCTGTTCGGTAAGGCCTCCGAATACCGGGTGATCGGTATAAAGGTGATTAAACCAAATGCAACCGAGAAGGAAGTAGACTTGAAAGCGGCGGTTAAAACCGATGCCGGAAGCAGTAGCGAATTAAAGATAGCAGTCCCTAATCTTGAACCTGGTGACATACTGGATTACTTTATAGCGATCCGTGACGAAGATCTGAGCATTTCGGAATTTGGTGACGAAGAAACCCTGGAAGGCAAGTATCCTATTGTGAGCCAAACTCTCAGGTATCGCATACACCGCTTACTGAATTTTCACGCTGCTTCTTTGTATGGAGCACCTTCATTCAAGACTTCTGCTGAAGGAGAGGGAACCAGTTATATTCTACGAGACCAGATGCGTGAGAAGTCGCCCGATATTCTCTGGAACTATGCTTACCGGACGTCTCCACAGATCCGGTATATGATACGCAAAGGAGACGACAAGCCCGACATGAAGAAACAGGCGCAAAGCTTACTCTCATATTTTTCTCCCAATACGTCTGACATCGGTTTCATGATGGACTTCATGCGTGGTAACTTCAAAAATGAAAAGGACATCCGAAAAATTGTTTATGAATTGTACTATATGCTGCGTAACCCGATCTATCTACGGGCATACTTCAATGTGCCGCAGGGAAAGCCTTTGGATGTAGGTGCAGCCGGAAACTTGTTTTTTTACCTGGTTACAAAGTATCTTGATAAGCATGATATAGATCACCAGATGATATTGGTGCCATCACGCAGAATGGGCGCAATCAGTACATTGTCGAATTTCCAAAGTTGTGATTTCGTCCTAAAAGTTAATACAAAGCCCGCTATTTACATTTACAGGCCCACGCCATTTGGACTGCCTAATGAATTTCCAGAGTTATTTGAGGGGATGGAAGGCGTTTCAACATCATCACGAGCGAATCCCGGTCCTATGCCAAAATCAACAATGGAACAGAACAGTACTAAATATTTTATTCAACTCTCACTACATCCCGGGGATAATACAAAGCTTGATCTTAAACGCACTGTCGAAGCAGCTGGTCATAACCGGTATTACCACCAGTATCGTGTTGTTACAAATTATGATTATCTGAAAGAGTATGATCTACCTAAATACCAGGTGCAGAGTTCACACCTGATGAGAGACATCATAAAGGATTACAATAAAGAAAAAATAAAGTACGAACAAAGAATCACACAGGACTATAATGATCGTGATACGCGGCTTACGAAAGACATTGAGAACGATCTTGACGTCAAGGTAAGTGCATACAAGCTGACACTCAAAAATCCGGGCATGTGGGATAGTTCGCCGAAAGTGATTTACCAGGATGAATTTACAGCCGAAAACCTGACGAAGAAAGCAGGCCCTAATCTCATTCTTGAACTGGGCCGTTTGATTGAACAACAAACTACTATCAAGGATGAGCAAAAGAATAGAAGGGTTGATGTTTACATGGATTATCCGCGATCGTATGTTCATGAATTTACACTCGCTATTCCGGATGGGTATAAGGTGGAGGGTTTAGAGAACTTCAACTCAAAAGTCGAAAACGCCACAGGGGGTTTCGTGTCCACGGCAACTTTGGAAGGAAATAAACTTGTGATAAAGGCTAGGAAATATTATCTCAAAAACTTTTATCCTGCCGCTGAATGGCCGTCTATTACGGAGTTTCTTAACGCCTCCGTGAATTTTTATAATGCGAAAATCTTATTGAAGAAGCCTTAGCGATTAGCATCTATTACTGCTCTGTGTCCTTTGTGTCTTCCGTGGTGTTCTTTGTGAATCCTCCGATTGCATAGTCAAGGGTTCACAAAGAACATGAGGGAAGACGTGGAGGACGGAAAGTAAGCCGCCTGCAATCAAAGCATCTATTGGCGCTACGAATTAAAATATTTGAACGGCCGATACGTCTACGTATATGTTAACCGATTTATCATTTCAAAACAAACAACATGTACTACAATCAGTCATGTGCCGCAAAAGGCGCCCACTACGGAGGCAGGTATCAGCAGCACCAGCCTTACCGTTCCATGCAAAGAGCTGCAGTAAATATTTACAAAACGGAAAACAGCTATGAAATGCTGGTTTTTGCTCCGGGACGTATTAAGGAGCATTTCCACCTCGACTTTAAAGGCAATGAACTAACAGTATCTTATTCACCCCCGGAAGGATTTCCGCGTCCGGATTGGGTGAGAAGAGAATACAGCCGGGGAGGATTTCAACGCAGCTTTACATTAGATCCGTCGATCGATATGCAAAATATCACGGCGAAATATGAGGACGGAGTGTTGCAGGTAAGCCTGCCAGTCATTCCTGGTAAAGAAGCACAGGAAATTAAAATCAGCTAGGGCCCAGTTTATGTAACAGGAAAGGCCGGAATTTCCGGCCTTTCTTTATTTATCGTCGATTGTTTTCGTTTTCTGAACAACTTTTGTCTTGGGTTTTTTCTTGTCTTTATGACGTCCTAGTAAATATCCACCAGCAGCACCCGCGGTGCCACCTATGATAGCACCCTTGCTATTATTTTTACTTACTGCCACACCCGATGCAGCGCCGGCAGCGGCGCCAATAGCTGTATATTTTGCTTTGCGGCTTTTCTTCACTTTTGTTTTTGTAATGGTTCTAGTACCATCTCCGTTATCTACTTCAGTTCTCGTTTTATCCTGTGCGCTTAATTCATTGCTCGGTACCATCGCAAGACCCATAGCTACGGACAGTATTAAAATGAACTTTTTCATACAAATCATTTTTAAGTTTAGAAATGCATTCAATAGTGTACGTCCAGAGTTAGTCAAGATCCCTGCCATGTGCGATCAGAAAGCAAAAAGGTTCAGGTTTAACGTCTTAGAAATGTGAGGGCGAAAATGAATTGGAAATATTTTGTGGAAAATCTGTCCTGAATAGGGGCAAAAGAAATGTTAACACAACAACATGACTTCTCTGCTCTTTGTCGAAGTATTCATCAGGAATTGTAGGTTTTACGCTCCTACGATGTTGTTGGTGGAAATCACACTCGAAAAAATATGTTCAAAAAAATAGCACCAGATAAATGGAAGCATTATATCGTTGGGATTATCATGTGGAGGCTGCTGATGGTTACATGGTGGCGATGGTCTGTACAAGCTGAAGGTTGTCCCAGGTGTCAAATTATCACGTCGCATAATTCCATCGGCCGTTCATCTTCAAATTTTCAAATGTTCAAATTAGGTCGTAGTAGGATCGGCGCTCAACAGCTATATCTTTACTACTCTATAGCCAATGCCTTCCTTGATTTGATGTGTTTCAACTTCAGTATAATATACACCATCAAGAAGATAATATTCGGTGCCTCCTATGTTTTTTACTTCATATCCATCTGGTAACGCGTCAACAATAGCGCCTTCCGGTGCATCCACTACTTCATATTCATCACTCTTGTCCGCTTTCACATAAAACGTTCCATAGTAATAGTAGTGCGGGCGGTTTCTGAGTATGAATCGCCTGTATCCGACTGGTAACACTTTGATCCTTATTCCCGGAACGGGACGTATAATGGTAAAACCCGGTTGACGATATATATAATAAATACCGTTGTGAAAATAGTAGGGACCATATGGAGAGGATATGACGATAGCGCTGGCAGGACGCTGGCTTACGACCGTGCCCCAACGGGGTAAATGCGCATAGCGTACATGAGCAGGTCTGATTACCTCAGGATGTACTCGTACAAGTCGTGTATGATGATATCTTACGACTTTTACCTTGTCAGGCCCTCTTCTCCCCTGGGCTTGTAAATCTCGCGGTAGAAAGATTACGGTAATCACCGAAAAGATAAGGGATGGCAAAGTGATACATTTTTCCATTAAGGGCAGTTTTATGATAGAGTTACAGGGTTAATAGGATCAGACTATTTACTTACCATAAGGTTTAACACTTTGTGAACAACGACCGATTAGTCGGTTCTGCGCTCAGGAGCCAAATGACATAAATCTGTACTTTGCATATTAGTCGATCAATACAAGCGCTTAATTAATAAAGCTTTTATAAACGAAACACAAGCTCTTAATGCGGGATTCAGAAAGGATAGATTTCAAAAATAGACTAAAGCTGATATGTAAGTCTCTGATTGAACAGCGGATGGATGCTTCAAAATTGGCCATGCAGCATGCGCAGGAGGCTGCAAATAACGAGGAAAAAAGTTCAGCCGGAGATAAGTACGAAACTGCAAGGGCAATGAGTCAACTTCAGAAGGATATGCATTCAAAGCAATTGGCCGAAATCATAAAGGAATTGGCCGTCCTTTATACGATCGATGTAAATAAGATTTGTGAAGAAGGAGAACCAGGTGCATTTGTAGAATGCCTGCGCGTTTCATTTTTTATTGTGGCTGGTCTGGGAAAACAAATTGTAGACGGGCAAGTGATTTACTTTCTTTCGCCAAAGGCCCCGTTGGCCAGGGCACTGTACAACAAAAAAACAGGAGATCATTTCATGTTTAATCAGATTGAAACCAAGATTGTAAACCTTTATTAATCGTTCTCAAGTCGAGATTTACTCCGCTAGGGTCACTTTTTGGATTGCGCTCGGCACAATCTGCCTATCTTGCAGAACGCTTTACCACATCGTGAGAAGGCTGATGAAGTTCATTCAAAAAATCGTAAGCGAACCATACATGGCAAGAGGAAGGAACAGCGTGAATAGTACCGGGAAGCGTGAAGGAGTACGAAAAGTAAAAATCTCAAAGGAAAGTCTGCGACAGGCGCTTGTGCTTTTTTCTTATCTGCGACCGTATCGCGGTAAATTTTTTCTAAGCCTTGTTTTTATTGCACTGTCTGCATTTACCACAAGCTTGTTTCCGTTGTTTTTGGGTAAGATGATCGACGCTGCCGCTCCAGCAGCAAATATCCCAGGACTCGGCGACAATAACATCAGTTCGCAGTTCGGATTTGATCTGAAAAGCATTCGTTGGAGTTTGAACACAACACTGATGCTGATCTTTATTCAACTGGGCATTCAAACGATCTTTTCTTACATGCGTGTGTACCTGCTTACAGAAGTTGGTGAGAAATCACTGGCTGATATGCGCCGGGACGTCTATAGTAAATTATTGACGATGCCCATGTCATTCTTTACCGAAAAAAGAGTTGGCGAATTAAGTAATCGTATATCCTCCGATTTGTCGCAGATACAGGATGCGATTTCGTTTACACTCGCTGAATTTTTACGGGGAATCTTCACACTAATTATAGGACTAATATTCATTTTCTGGATCAGCACAAAGCTGGCACTTGTAATGCTTGCGGTTGTACCTGTGATTGCGATCCTCGCGGTTGTCTTCGGTATGCGTATTAGAAAAATGGCTCGTAAGGCACAGGACCAACTGGCTGAAAGCGGCACAATCGTACAGGAGACATTCCAGGGAATTGCTGTTGTGAAGGCATTTACAAATGAGTTTTATGAAATAGGAAGATATGTAAAAAGCATTTATGCCGTAGTCAACACGGCCATTTCAAATGCACGTTATCGCGGTGCGTTTATCTCGTTTATGATCTTTAGTGTATTTGGTACCATCGCTTTTGTCATGTGGTATGGAGCCAATATGATTCAGTCGGGTCAACTTACAATGGGTTCGTTAACGATGTTTGTGATTTTCTCCATGTTTGTGGGTGGCACTTTCGCAGGATTTGCAGACATGTTTTCGCAACTTCAGAAAACCCTTGGTGCTACTGAAAGCATACGCGAAATTTTAAGAGGCCATGGAGAAAGTTTGGAACTTAAACACACTACCATTGAACCGAGGTTTACCTTGAAAGGCAATGTACGGTTTGATCGTGTAGCGTTTAGCTATCCGTCACGGAAAGACATGGCCGTACTAAAAGATATTTCACTATCAGCCGAAAACGGACAGCAGATTGCCATAGTAGGGCCAAGCGGCGCAGGTAAGAGTACTATTACATCGTTGTTGCTTAGATTTTACGAACCGGACAAAGGATCTATATTCTTCGATAGTTATCCGGCCAACTCGATTCCATTATCGCAATTGCGTATGCAAATGGCTTACGTTCCGCAGGATATTTTATTGTTTGGCGGAACGATTAGCGAAAACATCGCTTACGGTAAACCGGGAGCAACGGAAGCTCAAATCATAGAGGCTGCCGTTAAGGCAAACGCGCATGAATTTGTTTCTAAATTTCCAGAGAAGTACAAGACAATTGTTGGCGAACGGGGCATCAAATTGAGTGGCGGCCAAAGACAGCGTATTGCTATTGCCCGGGCGATTCTCAAAGATCCAGCGATCTTGATATTGGACGAAGCAACTTCATCGCTCGATAGTGAAAGTGAACAGCTGGTGCAGGATGCGCTTGAGAACCTGATGAAGGGCCGTACTTCATTTGTAATTGCACACAGACTTTCGACAATACGCAATGCCGATAAAATCATAGTGATCGATAAAGGAATAGTGTTTGAGTTAGGCACCCACCAGCAATTAATCAACCAGAACGGCTTGTACAGGAAGTTAAACGATATGCAGTTCGACTTTGAAGCAATAACACAATCGCCTGCCCGGGAATGAGAGTAGTTAATAACGAAGTCAGGTCATTCGTAAAATTCTGCAAGTGAACCGAAATAATTCACATCCCAACCCTCGATGATTTCCTCGTAGTCTTCATCTGGTATATTGGTCTGTCTCAATTCTACAGATGTTCCCTGTTTATGAGGGTGAAGAATAATCGTTACAATGGAATCCTTTTCCTGGTCACCGAAATACCATTGCTGTACAATCTGTTTACCCGGTACAAATTCGACGTTCTTCCCAACAATGCTTCCTTCCCATAAAGAAAATTCACTCCCAGGAACAGTTGACATTTGGGCTTTCTCGCCGGTCCAAAGCTGCAGCGTGGCCGGATTGGTTAAGGCCATAAAAACTTCTTCCGGAGATGCATGAATGATGTAGTATTTTTTTAACGCGCGAATGGACACTGATTTAGGGCACGAATTTACGTTAATGAACGAAAAGTATAAACTTCTTCGTGACGTTTCCTGGCTTCTGATGTACGGCGCTTTCCTTAGCTTTCATAGTGGGGTACGAAGCATCTGAAACGCTCGAGTGTTTATTGATGCTGTTTAATAAATCGTTCGAGTAAGCACCACGCATCCCTTCTATTCCTTGAGGATTGATGACAATCCATTCCCAATTAAGCTAAACATTTACTGCATTGGGTACTTTATGTTCTCAAACATCTTTCTTAAAAGATGTAATACTTTTTCTTTTTTCATGATACTGATTTGAAACAAAATTTCCTGATAATCTATCTGTAGCAATCTTCTAATTCGTAATTACACGCAGAAAGCACCCTGGAAGACCAGGATGCCTGTTACTTTCTGCGTGAATTAGCGAATGCTGATTGCTTCATTGTGATAACGGACCAAACCAACAAAATTTAATTTATTGTGCAGTGATTGATACATCCTGTACCAATCTTGAAGTTGCGTTCACTGTATAAGCAACACGAGACTTTGTTGTCTTGCTTACTACTTCGAATGTTACCCCTGTGGCGTCTGCATCATCAAGGTTAAGTTGATACTTTCTTGAGAGATTTGCGCCTTTGATTTTTTCTTTGTAAATCACCTCATTGCCTTTGTTTCTGATAGTGACTACAAATTCATCTGACTCAGTGTTAGTAAGAACTAACTGAAATTGCGGCTGATTATCCCGGCTTCCAAGATATTTCAATTCAGCAGGAATTTCTGATTTGCCATGAGTCTCTGGATTCGTTGAAAAAGACATTGTGAAGACTGCTAATAATACAATTGCTGTTCTGCTTAAGGTGCTGATTACTGTTTTCATAAATTAAAGTTTAAATAAATAATAGGTGCTTTCTTTAAAAATTTGCTATGGCAGCAAGGATAGAAAAAAGGCAGGCAAGCAAAAAATCAGATTTGAATAGCGAGCGGTTGTTTTGGTTTCCTGGAACAAAAATAAACCGGAAATGCAGTGATCAAAACTCATCATTTGATGCTTTTCTGCATCTTAAACATCAGACTGTTCTTCTGAAACCCTTGTGGTGACTGGGGTTTCAAACAAATATCACAATGATCTCCAACGAATTTTCATAAGTGCAAACTATGATTTGCCTCATGCATTATTTACTATTTTTAACGGAGTTTAACAGTTTCATTATGGTATTTTTAACAAGTGCGAATCATTCTTCACAGAGGTATGTGACGAAGAGGCACGGAGAAACACCTCGTTGTACAAAAAATCGGCAGAAAAATTTGCAGCTTCCATCCATCTTCGTTTGGTAGCACCACTTCTTAGTATCGGTATAAAATGTTTCTGTAACTCGTGGCCAAAACTTTCGTATGTTTTCAAGCGATTTGGAATATTCAGCGAATCTGCCTTTAGATGAATGATATAACTTCCATAAAGCGAGTTGCCATTCTGTTTGTAAGGAACAATACGATCCTTTCGTCCATGTACACTTATAATCGGCACATTCGCATTTTGTAACCAGGTTGTATCTAATAGAGCTCCCCAAAAATTAATCACTGCTGCAACAGCCGTTGGCCTTCGTGGTGAAGGCAACGTGGAATCATTTTTGTTTGTAAGCGCGGAAAGTTCGGCGTTGCTGCTGTAGGCTGCTTGCAATGCGATGATGGCTCCTGCTGAATTTCCGGCAAGTATAATGTTACTGGTATCAATTCTGTACAGAACTGGATTTTTTTTAAAGAAGTCAATTGCCTCTGCCAGGTCTTGCCAGCGTCGTAACAACCCTTCACTAAGGCGTCGAAGTTCTTCAATGGACTTTTTTTGCTTAGCCTGTAATTAATCGCAGCGCATACATAACCACGTTTTCCAAAATCCCTGCTCCACATACGTATTCCCTTCGCTTTCTTCGAGCCAAATTTAAATCCACCTCCATGCATCCATATAATAAGAGGCCTGCTTAAACTGCTGTCTTCAGTTGCATAGTATAGATCAAAGCGATAGCGTTTTTTCTTGGCGCTTCTGGTATTATTGCAGCATAGGATGTATTTTTTTGGACGGTGATCTTCGTAAATATGCAATCCCTGTATCGGCTTGCCTTACCAGGTTGTGAGTAGCCATGGACGGAAAGAGAAACAAGTAAGCACACTGCTAGTATGATCTTATCCATTTTCAAAGAAACTGAATTCGATATTAAAACTGAATTGCGTTTCATTCTCAAATGCCGTTAAACTCACCAGGCCCCTACTCGTTGTCATTTTTTAATGAAATCGCTTTAAGATCAGGTGATTCGGTTGTATGTTTATTGCATGAAGCAACTCCCCCCAACCCTTTTGCTGCTTTTATTTTGTGGTATTTTGTTTGGCCAGAAAAGTAAGAGCGACATTTTTTACCTATGGGACTCTGCGTGGAATAATGTGCCTAAGGTTGAGAATGCTCATTTTTTTACCAGGGTCAGATTTGTAAATGATACCTGTTGGCAGCACCATAACTATAAGATTGGTGGTCCTATGTTAACCTTAGAAGAGTACAAGGACCGCGAAGCAAAAATTCCTCACGGGCGTTTTTGTTATATGGATAGCCTCGGACGCCTTGATTCTACCGGACATGTGGTAGAGGGCAAGGTTCATGGAACGTGGTATTTTTTCAGCGATACTGCGAGTGTTATTATGACGAAAGAATATTCGTACGGAAGGCTTTTGTCTGTGTGGAATGCATCCGATTCCAGAAAGGAGGAAAAAAGGAAGTTAAACAGCGAAGGTGATGTTGAATCCGAATTTCCGGGACCAGTGGGCGCGTGGAGCAAGTATCTGATCAGGAATTTCACATATCCGGCCGCCGCTCAGTCAAAAGGAATACAGGGTACTGTAATGGTAAATTTCACGATTGGCACAGATGGACGGATACAAGATGAATTTCTAACGAACTCCGTAGAGTTCACACTCGACGACGAGGCCGTACGGCTAATAAAGCAATCTCCCAAATGGATCCCTGCAACGCAGAATGGCAGAAAAGTAAGATCATTCAAGCGTCAGCCTGTTCAGTTCAAACTTTAGAAAGATTTTGATTAGGATCATTCCAAAAGGCATCTAAGGCAAATAGGACCAAGAAAACGGCGTCGTGGCGTTAGTGGTTTATTTTCTACAAATCCCCAGAAAGTTTGTTTAGCGTTTTATATAGGATAACAAACAAAGGTTAGATGTTAATCGTGGGTGCGAGTGAAGAATGTTTGCGGAGTTCGTCCAAAGACCTTCGCTTCTTGCTTTTGTCTGAAAAGAGAAGCTAATCCTGTTATCAAAAATAAAAAGGGGCCAGGATAGAAATCCAGCCCCGCTTTTAAAATCCAATATCCTATGAAAAACCGATTTATAAACGGCTAAAGATGTGCCAATCGTATTTAGTCGATGGTTTTTTTTCTGCATTATATCCTCATGGCAGAGTTATGACCATTGCTTCCTAAAAATTCCTGGGTGGAATAGACGTTATCAGCTTCTGAGCAGCTCTTTGTATGTAGATAAAAGAGGATCACTTTTTAAGCTCGAACACTTCTGCCAACAGTTCGAATGACCTTCTTCTATCCGCCGCATTATCCGTCATTGTTGCAATCATGATTTCATCTATGTTGAAGTCACTAGCCAGCTGCAGCAGCTGTGATTTTACCTGCTGCTGCGTACCCGACACAACACGGCCACTGTTGTATTTAATTCTTGCCAATTCTTCTGGCGTGAACTGATGGTCTTGGATCGACTGATAGCTTCCCGGTTTATCGAAATTTCCTTTTTCAAACTGTAGCAGGCGATAATCCATCAGCTTGCGCATTTGGTTTGCTTTTTCTTCCGTTTCTGCACACAATACTGAAATAGCCAACAACTCCCGGGGTTTGCTGAATTGCTCTGAGGGCTTAAACAATTGGCGATATCGTTGAACCATCTCAGGTTGCGCATGGCCATTAATGAACCGCGCGATCGCTAGTCCCATTCCGTATTGTGCCGCGATCGCACTGCTTCCGCCCGAAGAACTCAATATCCATTGCATCGGGATAGTATCCGACTGTGGAACGGCGAGTAATGATCCGTATTGGGTACCTGCTGTATCATGGAAATAATGTTGCAAATGGGTTAGCTGAAGTAAATAACTTTCTTCACTGAAATCATTTGACGGATTTAGAACTCGTGCTGTTATCTGGTCACTTCCGGGTGCACGGCCCATCCCTAAATCAATACGACCAGGAAACAGTGTTTCGAGCATGCGAAAGTTCTCGGCTACTTTCAGCGCGCTGTGATTAGGCAGCATGATACCCCCTGACCCGATCCTTATATGATTTGTTTCATCTGCCAGCTTTACTAAAAGCACTTCCGGCGTGGAGCCGGCAATAGAAGATGCATTATGATGTTCCGAAATCCAAAAACGTGTGTATCCTAATTCTTCTGCAAGCTTAACAGTCGCAATCGTCTCTTCAACGGCATCGCTGGCAGTGCTGCCTTGTCTTACAATCGACTGATCCAATACGCTCAGCTTTACCTTTCTTTCCATTCGATCATTTACCGCGCGTATTACAAGTACCATACCTTTTTGATTTCTCTGACAAATATGGTATGCTGCAATGCAAAAATTATCATAACATGGGCACTTATGATAGCTTAGTTAGCGCGTTGGACATAATGAAAAAAATATCCGTGTAATGCAGGCAGAGTAAGGGTTTTAACGGATTACGGTTGGTTTTGAGATAATGAATCAGCTGTAACATTGGCCTTGCACATGCAGAAAAGCGTTATACCTTTGTGACCAGATCAAGCTACTAATAAAGATTATAGCAAGTGATCTATGAAGCTTCAATCATTGCCTGTTTAATTATTTATGCACGACAGGCGAAGAATACAGGATAGGGTTAGAGAAACTCTTATCACACCTGTAACCTCTGCAAAGGTTTGTTTCATTATCTGCATTGCGATTGGTTGTCTGAAAATTTTGGGGGCGGGGGTTAACAATATTAACAAACTTTAAAACAAAAGTTATGAAAGGCAAGTATATAACCATATACGTACGAATGGCTGCATTGTCTCACGGCAAAAAACAGTCTAAAACCGCTGCATAAAAAATGCAGTTAAATTATCTAAATAAATTTTAAATAATAATTTTATGAAAGGAAAATACATCACCACGTTGATTCGCATTACAGCGTTATCGCATGGAAACAGAAGATAGAGAGATTTAAAAACTGATTAATGAGCCATTAATCATTAAACCTTATAATATGAAACGGAAAGATAGAAACATATTAATTCCTCTTCCCGCCTTAGTCCGATGGATTAAAACATCGGTGAATCCGGCTTAAAGGATTAAATCCCATGAGAAAAAATTAGTCGCCTGTGGCGGCTTTTTTTTTGTGCTATACAGAAGGGAAAGAATATACGATTTAAGATGTGGGATGCACGATGTGAGATGTGCGAAGTTAGAAGGACGATTATCAGGTAGGCATGAGATGCAAACTTTATCTGGGGACGTCCCACGCCGTACACCGTGCATCTGACATCGTACGCTGTAACATATCATTTAATCAATTGCCTGAAACGTTTGAGATCGGTGATCTCCGAAGGAGAAAGTAACTCGTTGTTATCATACTTGGCTTTCAGGAATAAAACACGCTTATGCTGTGGATATTTATCCAGAACTTCCTGTATCATCTTGCTGGTATTCTCATCCTTCTCATACAGCGGCCTGGGAGGCGGAGCTTCGGATTTGTACCGTGTTGGCATCTTCTTGATGATCGCTTCGAGCGTGCCTAATTTCCCCGGAGAGATTCCTTTTATTTTTGAAGCCTTTGCATGCAAACCCTGCAACTGCTTTTTGCTAAGACTGCCCCATACACCGTATTGCTTATACAAACTGATAATAAAAGAAGATATGGGGTAAGCCATGATACAATCTTCCAAAACCTCGTTGATAATATCTATTCCTTTCTTTTTGTTTTCCATAACTGGAGCAATGACAAAACAAAAGTAAGAAAGTCTCCCAGAGGATTATCTTCTTTATTCGTTGCCCGATAAGTTACTGCGTATTTGTTTTCGACAAATCATTCACGCGTATTCACTGAACATCGCGGAAGATCCGGCTCTGCCTTGCATTCGCTGTAGCCGCATTTTTTTCAGAATATGTGGGTGTGTTGGCAGAAACGTTTAACAAGCGGCTTTTCTGAAGCCAGGTTTTGATTGTAAGCTTCCATGAGGGCATCATCTCATCCGTTTTTTTCTTAACCCCTTTAGAAATAATTTCAAAAACAATAAAGCCGATAAGAATTGATATTGCGTATTCAAGGATGCTGTAGGTCTGTTTATCGATCAATGTTTTTTTAGACGTTAAACCCCATAGATTTCTTATGCTTCTCGTCGCAAAAAAGTGTGAGACAACACGGGTAGATGCCATACCAACAATGAAACCGAGAAAGTTGCCGAGAAAGTTATTATACAGGTATAGGACCAGCTTCTGTAAGATTGTATTTTTCATAAGACGGATTTTGTACAAGTAAAATACTATTCTAAAACGTAAAATGCAACCGCCCTCGAAAATCTATTCCTCGCGGTAATTAGTATTAGCCGCCACACGGGGGCTGCTGAAAAACAACTTTAGGATCTTGAAAAAGGTAAAAAGTAGCTGATTAAGTGATCTTTTTCACATTCGTTGCGCTGGCTCCTCTTGGTCCCATTTCTACCTCGAATGTCACTTTATCATGCTCCTTGATTGGTTCGGATAATTGGTTGACGTGTATAAAGACACTTTCCTGAGTTATCGAGTCTTTAATGAATCCGAAACCTTTTGCGTCATTGAAAAAAGTAACCACGCCTTGTCTGACAGGATCCTGTTCTTCCCTTGACTGCTTACGAACACCAATCTCCATATCTTCCTGCTTGAAGATTTTCTTTTTGTGAGGATCAGGGGGAGTGGAGGAAAGATTTCCATTTTCGTCGAGGTATGCCATCATGTCTTCGAGCGACTTGCCTTTCTTAGCGTTCGCTTTGCGCTCTTCCATTTTTTCTGCCTTATCCTGACGTTGCTTCAATTTTTTCTTTTGCTTTTCCTTCTTACCAAAGGTTTCCTGTGATTTCGCCATAGTCAATACTAAATTAGTGTAGGTGAAGGTCGTCTTTTTTTTATTATCATTATCTCGGAAAGACCTTTATTAAAGCCACTGGGCCGAATAATAAAGATTTTTAATGAAAAACGGCCCGCAGTTAGCAGTAAAAAAGTGCGATGAAAGCAAACAACAAAACGATTTTTACGATAGGGCATTCCACCCATCCACTCCATGAATTTATTGATATCCTGCAATCTTTTTCGATCTCATTACTTGCTGACGTGCGGAATTTTGCCGGATCCAAACGTTATCCGCATTTCAATAAAGAGACGCTTGAATTGTCGTTGAACCAGAATAACATCCGCTATATGCACTTTAAAGAGCTTGGTGGAAGGAGAAAGCCGGCAGCTGATTCGATCAATAAAAGATGGCGAAACGAGGCTTTCCGAGGCTATGCAGATTATATGCAGACAGAGGGCTTTAACGAGTCAGTCCGTCAGCTGCAGGATACCGCGAGCAAACAACAGGTTGCTTACATGTGTGCAGAAGCAGTCTGGTGGAGCTGCCATCGTTCATTGATCTCCGACTATCTAAAAATCAGGGGTTGGAAAGTAATGAATATCATGTCAAAGGGAAAAGCCGATGAACACCCTTTTACTTCTGCTGCAAGAATTGTTGATGGTGAGGTGAGGTATGATGAGCCCGGCCTTTTCTAAATAGGAGACAAGTACTTAAGTGTGCTAACGGCGAGTCTCCACCTTACGCTATTTTAAAAACATTTCCCTTCCGCGGGACTCGCCGTCCGCAACTCACGAATGATGTAATTAATATGATAAGGGGATAACGACGCGTAATATCGTTTTGAATTTGATACTTCGTGGTTCGTATTTCAAAGTACGCTGCAAACAAGGTGAAAGAGCAACCCAGTTAATCCAGTTCTTCAAAGATGCCGGTCTCCTTATTTTTTTGAACATTGTCCCAATTAAAGCAACGGCCATTCATTGCAACATATACGCCGGGCTTTAGCGTTTGGGCGAAGGCCAAAGCGCTTCCAATGTTGAACAAGCCATCAGAGCTCCCGAATTTTATGGGAATCATGGCACCAGTAAGGACGATGGTCTTATCCGAAATTCTTTTAGCAATTACTCTCGCGGTTTCTGCGATAGTATCTGTACCGTGTGTAATGACGATGCGGTCTTCTTCACATTGCTTGCACTGATGAACCATCAACTCCCGATCTTCCGCTGTCATTTCGAGGCTGTCGATCATCATGAGCGTCCTTATTTCCACCGGCACTTTATTGCGACCCATTTCAAGAAGATCATGCAAATGAGTATCCTTGAAATAAAGCTGACCATTCAGTTCATTGTACTCTTTGTCAAACGTACCTCCGGTGATAAAGATGCGGATGCTCATATTGCCTTCTTGTTAGCGGTCGACCCTCCGGTCAACCGCTAAATAAAAGATGATGGTACCGGTTATGCTTATTTCTTCGTTTCGAGTAACTTGAAGAATTGGTCCAATTGTGGAAGTATCACAATTCTTGTACGCCTGTTAACGGCGCGGCCTTCGTTTGTATCGTTTGTCGTAAGTGGCAGATATTCACCACGGCCTGCAGCAGCCATTTTTGCGGGGTCGAGTCCGTATTGATTTTGCAGTACCCTTATAACAGCAGTAGCACGTTTAACACTCAAATCCCAATTATCCACTAATACGCCTCTTTTAAAAGCAATATTGTCGGTATGACCTTCTACCATAAACTCAATATCGGGTTGATTCTTTAATACAAGGGCCACTTTTCCAAGTACAGTGGTTGCGGCGGGAGTAATTTCATAACTACCGCTCTTGAATAATAGCTTATCGGATATATCAATATAAACGACTCCCTTATCCACTTTAATATTAATGTCCTTATCGTCAAGATTTCCAACTGCACCTTTCAGGTTCATCACAAGCGCCATATTCAGTGAATCTTTTCGAGCCATCGATGCCTGTAAATCCTGGATATAAATATCTTTTGCGCCGATATTGTCAAGTGATTTCTTAATACTCTCAGCTTGAGAAGAAGAAATAACAGAGAGGTCCTGCAGCTGTTTGAGGGCTTGGGTGTTGTTCGCCTTCAGGAATTCGATCTGCTTGTTCAGACCATCAATTTCAGTTTGTAAAGCTGAACCTTTGCGGATGGCTTCCGCCTTCTCATTTTCACAACTTTTCAGGCTGGCCTGCAATTGTGTGTACGTGTCGTTCAGTTGTAGATATCTGGCCTGCTCAGCTTTGAATTTTTTGTTGCTTACACAGGAAAATAAAAATACCGAACTGAATACTACCAGTACAAGATGTCGAATGTGCATAATTTAATCTTTAAAATGAATAATGCGTAAAGGTTATGATTTTCTGGAACCTTTACATTCAAACTGTAAAAATAATTCGTATTGTGACTGCGGATAGTTAAAAAAGTTGTTTTACGGTATAATTCTAAGTGCTTTTCTTTATGTTTCTGTGACTATGTTGTATTTTTTTACCATATAGTCACATAGAAACATGGGGGCGCATAGATTAGCTGAAGACAGTGATTATTCTCCTTAGAACTTTCTGAAGATCTATTCCCCTTCCAAGCACACCTTTAAAAAGATCACCTTCCGATTTTAACCGATCAAGCATATTGTAAATGGTAAAGTCCTGGATGCTCAACCCCTTTTTTATTTCATCCCAGTGTAGCGGCGCTGAAGCGGTAGCCCCTGGCTTTGGCCGAAGGGAATATGGCGCAGCAATTGTTTGTATTGCGCGGTTTTGTAAGAAATCGAGATAGATCTTTCCCTTCCTTTTTGATGGATTTCTAACGATACTTGTAAAATCCCCAAGTTCTTCATGTGCGAAGGTGACAATCAGCTCGGCAAGTTGTTTCGATTGCTCATAGGTGTATTTTGCACCCAGTGGGATATAAATATGGATGCCCGTTGAGCCGGATGTTTTCGGGTAAGAAGGAATATTAACCGCATCCAGTATTTTCCGTATCACATTTGCCGCTTCAATCACCTGCTCAAAAGAGTTCGTGTCGGGATCAAGGTCAATTACACACCAATCCGGGTTATCCGGGGAGTCTATCCTGCTATGCCAGGGATTCATTTCTATACAACCCAATTTGGCGATATATAACAGTGATGCCTCATCGGTACAAACAAAAAAGGTTTTTTGTCCTTCGTGCGTTGTGTTTTTGTAATGATGTGTAGTGATCCAGTCATCAACTTTACCGGCCACATTCTTTTGATAAAAACTCTCTCCGTTGATGCCGTCGGGATGCCTGTTCAGGGATTGAGGCCTGTCTTTCATATAGGGCAACATATAGGGCACCATCTTATAGTAATAATTGATCATATCCCGCTTAGTGATCTTCTCCTTCGGCCAGTATAGTTTGCTGAGATTTGTAAATTTAAGTTCACGTCCATTGACGTTTTTTGTTTGTGTTTCTTCGGTGGGGTTTAAAAACGCTTCTGCTGCTTTCTCTTGCGAGAATGTAACCGCTTTTTGATTTCGCCGTGACTTAACAGCAGATTTCTTCACACCAAGATCTTCTTTCACTCCCTCAATCGATGCCGAGTCGCTCTCCCCTTCCACGGGAGGGGCATGGGGGGAGGCCGCAACTTCTTTCGGTTCCTTATCCTCCCTCAAACCAAGGAATGAAGGATGCCGCATTATGCCTTCGCTTGTTAACTCCTGGTACCGGACTTCACACACAAGTTTTGGCTTTACCCATGTAACATCCGCTTTCGGAGGCCTTGGTCGAAACCGCGTAGGTTTATTTATAACGGGCTCTATTTTGAAAGGACTTTTTGTTGTTTCCCATGGCTTCAACATCTTCAATATCTCCGTCTGCATTTTATCGCTGAAGCCAGTCCCTGCCTGTCCAATAAATTTAAGGTCACCATTCTCATATACTCCCAATATCAAAGCGCTGAATAATTTGCTGCTTCCTTCATTGCGTGTATAGCCGGCAATGACGGCCTCATGTCGTTGTTCCGTTTTTACCTTCAGCCAGTTCTTTGTTCTGATATCGGGATGATACGTGCTGTCTGCCTTTTTCGCGATAATGCCCTCTAAACCCATTTGCCGGGCCACTTCAAAAAACTCCGTTCCACTCGCTTCGAAGTTTTCACTGAATTTGATAATGCCTTCATGTGGTACAAGCTTCCGGAGAATATCCCTCCGATCGAGCAGGGGCAGATCCAGGCAGTTGAATCCATTGAGCCAAAGAATATCGAACACATATATTATCAACTCACCATCGGCTTCACTACTCCAGTTCTGTAATGAACTGAAGTTAGACAGTCCTTCGTCATTCACGACAACAATCTCTCCATCCACTATTCCCTTTATTGGCCATTCTTTTAACGCATTGTAAACGGGATAAAATTTTTTGATAAATGAATTGTTGTTCCTTGATCTTAACTCAACATCTCCCTTGTTTAGATAGGCGAGTGTTCGATAACCATCCCATTTCACCTCGAAGATCCAATCCGGATCATCGAATGGTTCGTCTACCAGGGTCGCCAGCATTGGCCTGAGGTCTTCTGGCATCGCAGATTTGTTTCTCTTCGGAATTGTTTTTATAATATCGTTTACTAGCTTGTCATAATCTTTCTGCTCATCAGGAACTGTCTGTTCTTCATTTTCTTTTCGACTTCCGGCTTCCGACTTCCGACTTCGTTTGCCGCTCTCCTTCTTAAGCTTCCCATCCGAAGAGCGATTACTAATCCATTGCTTTGACTTCTTATCGGCGGCCATCTTTTCAATGGTTTTCCCGGAGACCACCGACTTATCTTTTCTCGTAATATCTTCTTCAGTCGCATATTCATCACGATGCTTAATCAGGAGCCATGCATTTTCCTCCTGTCCGGAAATTTTTACCAGGGCAAACTCTCCATTCAGTTTTTTGCCATGCAGCTTTACCTTCATGGAGCCGCCATAAAAAGATTTTAATAATACTTTCTCCTGTTCAGACTTTGAGAGATGGCCCAATGGCTTGTTCGGACTTTTAAGACTGCGAGACGGCCCCTTTTTTTTAATCTCTTCAATCGGCTCATAGGTGCCCTGGTCCCAAATGATCACTGTACCTGCCCCATAGTTGCCGGGAGGAATGATGCCTTCGAATTCATTGTACTCAATCGGGTGATCTTCCACCAGCATAGCCAATCTTTTATCAGCCGGATTTAAGGAAGGCCCTTTCGGTACAGCCCAGCTTTTCATAGCGCCCTTCATTTCCAGGCGTAAATCATAATGAAGATGGGAAGCATCATGCTTTTGAATGACAAATATTAGCTCCTTGCCATTGCTTTTCGATTTGCTTCCCATTCCACCTTCCGGTTCTGGCGTGTCGGAAAATTTTCGCTTTTTCTTGTATTCAGTAAGTGCCATACTGGAAGATGTAAATGACGTGTAAAATATAAGGAGATTTTTATAAATAGACCGCTTTACTGCCCGAGGACGGGTAAATGTCATGAGACGTTAGGCTTTTGGTAAAGTGAGCGGGGGTATTGTATTTGCAATCAGTAGGGCAACAAAATCAATTTCTTTCTCATGATTCATTCCATGTCATTAACTGCAACAGCCAAACCCTGGATTGAAAAGATTGCCCGGATCGGATTGATCGCAAAAGGGGTGGTATATGTGATACTTGGCACGCTGGCATTCATGGCAGCATTTGAGATAGGCGGACAGTCGAACCAGGAATCTACAAAGGAGGGAGTGTTTAATTCGATCAAAGAATTTCCTGGAGGGATCGTGATATTGATCCTTTTTGCAACAGGGTTGATTTGTTATAGTGCCTGGCGAGGAATACAGGCATTTTCTGGACGAGATAGTTCAGAGATAAACTGGACGAAAAGAATCAGGTATTTTTTCAGTGGAATTTTCTACCTATCACTTGCAGGGACGGCCATTCAAATGATATTTCGTGATCCGAATAAAACAGGTGATGAAAATCAATACTGGGTTTCACAAATGCTGAATCATTCTTTTGGTCAATGGATAGTTGGATTTGGAGCTTTTATTTTGGCAGCTGTTGGTATATACCAGTTATATTATGGACTATCTGAGAAATATAAAAAGCATGTACAGCAACTGAATCTCCATTCAACCGGATCCTTATTGTTGCTTCGATCCGGGAAAATAGGTTACATATCCCGCGGAATTGTTTGGCTGATCATAGCTTTTCTACTGTCACGGGCTGCGCTTCACAACAATTCTTCTGAGGCCGGTGACTCGGGTAAGGCTTTTAGTCTTATTGAAAGCTCTTCTTTCGGTTCATACCTTCTCGCAGCTTTAGGAATCAGCCTGATAGCTTACGGTATCTTCAATTTCATCCGGGCTCGATATGAAACATTCAGGTAGCTGCTGGATGAGCCGATGTGATGATGAGC
>Ga0126304_10000104_pt1 | contig 25680 bp, 28 predicted proteins | sample Plot25_FD_92538 | JGI IMG/M metagenome (GOLD analysis project Ga0126304, IMG submission 92538) | Serpentine soil microbial communities from UC McLaughlin Reserve, CA, USA - Plot25 | ecosystem: Environmental > Terrestrial > Soil > Grasslands | place: USA: UC McLaughlin Reserve, Lake County... | reverse complement strand
TCGCCTACGCCGGCGACCTCGAACAGCTGCGCGCAGCGGTGGATGGTCTGGAGCCGCCGGTCGAATGCGTGTCGCTCGCCGACGCGCTGAGGAATTTCGATCTGCAGCCGAGTTCGGCACCAGTTGAGATCGTGCTCATCGAGCACGGCGACAAAGCCAGTGTGGCGATCGCCGACGTGCGCGCCCGCAATCTCGAGGTCGCGCTGGTGCTGCTCGTCGAGCCCGCCGACGAGCGAACTGCATTCGAGACATTCGGCGCCAGCCTCGATGAGTACATCGCAAAGACGTCCGACTGGACCTCACGCCTGCAGCTCCGGCTCACCGCGGCACGCACGCGTTACCAGCAGACGCGCGAGCTGAGGTCCTTGCGGCTGAAGGAAGCGCGGCTGCGGTCCCTGGTTGAGAAACTGCCCGCCTCCATCGTTCGGCTGTCGGCCGATGGCAACGTGCTGGCGACCAACGATCGCGCGGTGACGCTGCTCGGCGCAGGCAGCGCCGCTCACATCCTGAAGAAATCATTCGACACGATGGTGCGCGACGAGGATCGCGAAGCGTGGACCGAATTCGTCGTACGCGTATGCGCCGGCGAGACGAGATCCACCGAGGTCACGATCACGACGCTCAATAGCATCGAGCGCGTGATTGAGGCCGCGGCCGTTCCGTCACCTGCGGAATTCGGACGTTCGCCATCGCTGTTGATGGTGCTGCGCGATGTCACTGATCGCAAGCGGCTCCAGACCGCGGTCGAATACGCGACGGAGCTGGCGGCAGAGCCGCCGCCCGAGCTCGAAACTGACACCGATCTGGACTTCCTGCCGGAAGCACCGGTCAATGAGCCGGTAATCTCCGCCCCGGCACGAGTCCCGATCGAGGCGCGACGCCCGCTGCGCGAGCTCGAGGCCGATCTCCATCGCATCTCGGGTACCGCGCGAGCCACGTTCCAGGAATTGGGCTCGCTGCTGCGCGATGCCGAGTCCCAGCACGATGCGGCCTTGACCCGGCAGACCGACGAATACGCGAAGCTGAAGGCAATCGAGCTCGAGCACTTCCAGTTCTACGAAGCGTTCGTGCAGGCCGCGTCGCAGGGCATCTTCCGCGCGACACCTGAAGGCCGGCTGCTGAGCCTGAATCCGGCGATGGCGGCGGTGCTCGGATACGACTCGCCGGCCGCCGTCCTGGCCGCCACGGCCAGTCTCGCTGTGATGATGGACGGCGCGGTGTGGAACCAGGCGGTGACCCGATGGCGTGGCCAGGGCGGCGATCCTCTCGACACCCCGTGGCTTGATCACAATCGGCAGCCGCTCACGCTGCGGCTGCACGGCCGTCTGCTCGAGAGCCTGCACGGCGACGGCGAGTGCGTCGAAGTTGTGGCCGAGAACGTCACCGCGCAGCGCATGCTCGAAACGCAGCTGCGTCGCGCTCGGAAGTGGGAGGACGTGGCGCGTGTCACCAGCGGCATCGCCGCCGACCTGACGCACGTCGTCACCGCGGCCAGCGAATCACAGGACATGGAATCGATGCAGCAGGCCACATCGAAAGCGGTGGCCCTGAGCCGTCAGCTGGTGGCGTTCGGACGACGACAGGCACGCAATCTCACCCCGGTGGATCTGAATGCTGTCGTCAGCCAGATGGAAGACGTGCTGCGCCGTCTGATCGACGAGCACATCGAGCTCTCGTTCGCGGCGAATCCGTCGCTGCCGTCAGTGCTCGCGGCGCAGCCGCCGATCGAAGAAGCGCTCGTGAGTCTCACGGTCACGGCCGTTGACGTGTTGCCCGCTGGGGGCCGCATTCACATCGAGCTGGCGAGCGTATCCATTGACGCCGAGAACGGCGCGCAGCACGAAGGCATCGAGCCGGGCTCGTACGGCGTGATCTCGTTGACGGCGACCGGCTGGGGCATCGACGACCGGACGCGCGAACGTCTGCTCGCCGGACAGACGCGAGCGGAAGACGTCAGCCGTGAGTTTTCGTTGGCCGTCCGCGCAGTTGGACAGGCCGGTGGTGGATTGCGTCTCGACAGCGTGAGCGGCGATTCGCTGACGTTTAGGGTCTATGTGCCACAGGTGACACGAGGTGTAGAGGCGGGTCTCTGACCCGTGACGTAGAGGCGGGTCTATAGACCCGTCTGACAGTGGAGCGATGAGATGTCTCTAACGGAACCCCTCGACGAATCCGGATCCCCCGGCCCCGGCGCGCAGGAGCATCGTTCGCCGCGCGTCCCGGTCGCCCAGATCGGGAAGCCGCGGGCTCGCTTGTTGCCGGGTGGAGACGTGGACGTCATCAACATCTCGGACACCGGCCTGCTCGTCGAGGGCAAGGCGCGTCCCGGCGTCGGCACGATCGTCACGGTTCGTATTCAGGGATCGCGCGCCAAGCTCGAAGGCCGCATCGTTCGTTCGAAAATCTCAACGATTCATCGCGACGGCACACTCAGCTACGAGTCGGCGATCGAATTCGACACGCCGACGTCAGTGCGGGACATCGTGGACTCCCCAGCCGCCGAACAGGCTGCGACGGGCGAAGTCGATCGGGACGTGTATGTGATCGACGGTGACAATGACTGGTAAACCTCAGAGTGACGACCAGACGCGGTGGCGGCCGGTCAAGGCCGGCGAGGTCGTCGTGTCGAAGGTGGCGGCGGACGTGCTGTCGACCAGCGCACCGGTCGGTAGTTGTATGGCGGTGTGCCTGTGGGATCCGGCGTCGGGCGTCGGCGGCATGCTGCATTTCCTGTGGCCCGATTCCAAGCTCAATCCGGAGCGTGCCGGCGCTGCGCCGGCCTGTTTCGCCGACACCGGCGTGCAGTTGCTCTTCGATCAGGCGGCTGCGATGGGCGCCATGAAGGGGCGCTGCAAAGTGCGAGTCGTGGGCGGCGCCGAGATTGCCGATCGTGAGCAGGCGGATCGCTGGGCGAAGCGAAATCTGCTGGCCGTGCGCAGCGTGCTGTGGCGGAGTGGTGTGTTTCTCGAGGGTGAGGAAGTCGGCGGCACGAAAGCACGCCGCGCGACGCTCACGGTATCGAACGGTGAATTGTTAGTCGGCCTTCACGAGTAGCCGACGCTGGGTGGGGTGACGACATTGGCAGGAGCTGACATGAATCAGAGCAGTGCACCAGCGGCGGCGGTGAAGCCGCTCAACATCCTCATCGTGGACGACTCGGCCACGATGCGCGCGTTGTTGCACCGCGTCGTTGGCCTGGCGGATCTGCCGATCGGCACGATCTATCAGGCGCCGAACGGCCTCGAGGCTCTGAAGATCCTCGAGACGCACAGCGTGCAGGCAGTGTTCACCGACCTCAACATGCCGGTGATGAACGGCATGCAGTTACTGCGGGAGATGGCTAAGCGCGACAGCTGGAAGGCTCTGCTGCGCATCATCATCTCGACCGACGGCTCGAAGCTGCGCCGCGAAGAAGCGCGCGAGCTCAACGTCAACCTGTACGTCGAAAAGCCATTTCGACCGGAGGTAGTGCGCGATGTCCTCTGCCAAATTGCCGGCGCTTAATCCCGCGGATTTGCACGACGCACTGCAGACGGCGCTCATCGAAGTCTCCGAGAACGCCTACTTCGTGTTCGTCGAGCCGGCCGATCACACGCAGTTTGCCGAGGCGGTCAGCCTGGTGAAGGACATGTGGTTGAAAGTGTCCGTCGCCTTCGAGGGCTCGTTCGCCGGCGCCGTCGAGATCGTGATGCCCGAGCCGCTCGGCATGTGGCTGGTGACCTCGCTGCTCGGCATGCAGGCCGACGAGACGCTCGAGGAAGTGGCGCAGTTCGACGGGGTTGGTGAGTTCGCCAACATGGTCTGCGGGGCGTGGTTGAGCAGGCTCAGCGACGACTGCTTGTTCGAGCTGCGCGTGCCCGCGGTGACGCGAATGACCACCGGCTGGACGCCGTTGTCCGACGCCAACGGGCGGCAGGGGCTGATCTGCCGGATGGTGACGATCAACGAACTGCCGATGCGGATTCTGATCCGGGCCAACTGATGCGCAAAAAGATTCTGCTCGCCGACGACTCCAAGACGGCGTTGATGATGGAGCGCACGTTACTGGCCAACAGCGCGTACGACGTGGTCGTGGCGCGCGACGGCCGCGAAGCCGTGAAGCAGGCGCTCGACGAGCACCCGGATCTGATCATTCTCGACGTCGTGATGCCGTGCATGGACGGCTTCGAGGCATGCCGCGAGCTGCGGCGGCTCGACGCCACGCGCGAGATACCCGTGATCATGGTCACCACGCGCGGCGGCGGAGACGACATGGAGAACGGCTATGAGGTCGGCTGCAACGATTACGTGACCAAACCCATTCACGGACCTGAGCTCCTGTCGAAGGTCCGCAACTTGATCGGCGAGTAGCGCACCGATGTCCGCGTACACCGAGGAGTACGTGCAGGGGCTGCTCGCCGAGAATGAGCGACTGCGTCAGCTCGTGGACGGCCTGAAGGCGGAGAGCGAAGCCCAGGTCGGCAATCTCGCCTCGCTCTACGTCGCGGTGACCAGCGTGCACGGCGCCGTGGATCGCCCGAGCGTCCTCTCGTCGGTGCAGGAGATCGTCACCAACCTGATTGGCTCCGAGGAAATGGCGATCTTCGAGACCGATGCCACACGCGGCCGTCTGACGCTGCTCGCCTCGATGGGCATTGAGCCCGGCCGGTATCAGGAGATCGCCCTCGGCGAAGGCGCGATTGGCCACGCCGCGGTGACCGGCGACCGGTTGATCCGCCAGGAGGGCGGTTCGCTGACCGAGGACGGCGATGCGGGCCTGACCGCGTGCATTCCCTTGAAGGTCGGCGGCCGCATCGTTGGCGTGCTGGCTGTCTTTCGTCTGTTGCCGCACAAGGGCTGCCTCGATGCAATCGACATCGATCTCTTCGACGTGCTCGCGGCGCATGCCGCCAGCGCGCTGCTGTTCACGCGTCTCTATGCCGCCTCCGACGACATGGCCGGAGCGACGGCGTGAGCCTCCGACAGAAGGCGGCGGCGTCGGCGTTCGAGCGTCCATCGAGCGGTGTATTACGGCTGCCGCCGACGGGCACGCTGCAGCAGGCCTATCTGCACGCCGGTCACATGGTGATCTCGCGCGAACCGTGCCGCGTGACGACCGTCCTCGGGTCGTGCGTTGCCGTTGGCCTGTGGGATCCGACATCGGGCATCGGCGGGGTGAATCATTTTCTGCTACCGCACGGCAGCGATCCCAAGTCGGCGCGCTTTGGCAACGCGGCCGTGCGCACGCTGATTCGCGAGGTCGTCGCCGCCGGCGCACGCCGCCGCTCGCTGCAGGCCAAGCTGTTTGGCGGGGCCTGTGTGCTCCGCGCATTCCGCGGCTTCGGTACCGGCACGCATCTCGGACAGAAGAACGTCGAGGTCGCCCGCCACATTTTGCTCGATGAGGCCATTCCGGTCGCCGCCGAAGACGTTGAAGGCGAGCGCGGGCGCAAGTTGATCTTCCAGACCCACGACGGCGCAGCCTGGGTACGAAGCCTGTGATGGAACCGAGTTTTCTCGATCGCGCCGAGCTGCTGCAGATCTTCAGCGCCGAGTCGGAAGAAAACCTCCGCGACATGGAGGTGTCATTCGTGCAGCTCGAGTCCACCCCGCAGGACGAAGAGACGCTGCAGGCAATCTTCCGCGCCGCGCACACCATCAAGGGCAACGCGGCCGGCCTCGGGTTCCCTGCGTTGGCCAAGTTCGCGCACGGCGTCGAGGACGTCCTCGACGGTCTCCGCACCAGCGCGATGGTCTTGACCACGCCGCTTGCCACGATTCTGTTGCAGACCGTCGATGCGCTGCGGCAGCTCGTCACGTCGGCCGTCACGGGCACTGACGAACTGCTCCCCGAACACCTCGAGCTGCTCGAAGACTTGAGGATCGAAGCCGCCGGCGGGCAGAACTCGGGCGTCGCGCACATCGAGTCGACGCAGGAACGGCGAGCCAGCCAGGGCCGCCGTCGTGCGGATCACTCAGGCGGCATGCGCGCACAGACGCTGCGCGTCGAGATCGAGAAACTCGATCGCATGCTCAACCTGACCGGCGAAATTGCCGTCGCCCGCGAGCGGCTGGCCGGTCTGCTCGACGAAGCCGATGGCGCCAGGCAGAACGATGGCGCCAGGCAGAACGACGACATCCTCGAGGCTCACCGCGCGGCCGATCGCCTCTTCATGGACCTGCAGGAAGAGGTCATGAAGATCCGCATGGTGCCGCTCGGGCCGACGTTCCGGCAATTCGTGCGCACCGTTCGCGATATCGCCACCGCGCAGGGCAAGCTCGCCTACGTCGAGCTCGACGGCGAGGATGTGGACGTGGACATGAACGTGATCGAGCATCTCCGCGATCCGCTCACGCACATCGTCCGCAATGCCGTGGACCACGGCATCGAAGAACCGGAGAGGCGCAGGGAACTGGGCAAAGATCCCCGCGGTCGTCTGTCCCTGCAGGCCTGGCACGAAGGCGGCTCGATCGTCATCAAGGTCCAGGACGACGGTGCCGGCCTGGAACGCGCCAAGGTCATTGAGCGGGCGCGAGCCATGGGCTACACCGCGGACTTCGACAAGCTCAATGACAACGAGCTGTTCCGGCTGATTCTCGAACCGGGCTTCTCTACGGCGTCAGAGGTGACCGAGTTCTCTGGACGAGGCGTCGGCATGGACGTCGTGCGCCGCAATGTGGAAGCCCTGCGTGGCGTGATCTCGATCGAAAGCCGCGCCGCGATCGGCACCACGATCACGATTCGTCTGCCGCTCACGCTCGCCATCATTCGCGGCTTTGCCGTGGGCGTGGACGAAGAGACCTACATCATGCCGCTCGATGCCGTGATCGAGTGCATCGAGTTGCCGCGCGATGGCAGCGAGGAATTCGCCAGCCGCGGCGTGATCAACCTGCGCGGTCAGGCCCTGCCGTACGTGCGGCTGCGCGACTGCTTCCGGCTTGGCGGGCAGCCCACCGAGCGCGAGAACGTGCTGGTGCTGCGCTATCACGATCAGCGCGTCGGCCTTGTCGTAGACCGGTTGTTCGGTGAGAACCAGACGGTGATCAAGCCGCTCAGCCGCACGTTGGGGGAGCTGCCGGGTGTCTCGGGTTCGGCGATTCTCGGTAACGGCCGCGTCGCGCTGATTCTCGAAGTCGAAGGCCTGCTGCGTGAGGCGCTTCGTCAGAGTGGGAACTGAAGGAGAGAGTGATGAAGGGCATGTTTCGGAACTGGACCATCGGCAAGAAGCTCTCAGGAGCGTTCGCGCTGATGTCGATCCTCGTCGCCCTGGTCGGTGTCATCGGGACGCTCGATGTGGGCCGTATCCGCACGGAGGCCGACATCATCACGTCGTCGGCGCGCGAGGCGGGCCGCTTCGCGCAGATTCAGGTGGACATGCTCAAGCAGACCGCCGCCGAGAAGGACTATCTGCTCTCGGGCGATCAGAAGTTGCGCGAGCTGCACCGGAGTCTCGGCGAGCGCGTCGCCGGCAAGCTCGATACCGAGATCGCCAAGGCGCGCCAGTCGGACGACCCCACGCGCGCTGAGGCGCTCGAACAGGTCAAGGCCAAGAGCCAGGGCTACGAATCGACCTTCGAGGAAGCCGTGGCGCTCTATGAGTCGAAGCGGACGATCGAAGCCGTGAACCTGTCGATGAATGAATCGGAAGTTCGCGCCGACCAGATGGTCAGCGGGCTCGGCCAATTGATTCGTGAGAACGACGCGCAGCTCGATCTATCGTCGCAGACGCCCGTGCTCACGGTGATCGCCATCAGTTCGGTGCTGCTCGCCATCTTCTTCGGTATCCGTCTGAGCCGCAGCATCAGCCTGCCGCTGCGTTCACTGGTCGAAGCCGCCGAACGCGTCGCGTCAGGCGACCTTGCCACTCGCGTCGAAATCGATCGGCACGACGAGGTCGGACAGGTGGCCGACTCCATCAACGCGATGATTGCGAAGTTGCTCGAAGTCGTGTCGGAAGTCCGCGCCGGCGCGGCCAACCTCGCCGCCGCATCGGGTCAGGTCTCGGCGACGACGCAGAGCCTGTCGCGAGGCACCAGCGAACAGGCTGCCAGCGTCCAGGAGACGACGTCGAACATCGAGCAGATGAACGCGTCGATCTCGCAGAACGCCGACAACAGCCGCCAGATGGAGCAGATGGCCTCCAAGGGCGTGAAGGACGGCGAGGAGAGCGGTCAGGCGGTGCGGGAGACCGTCACCGCGATGAAGTCGATCGCCGAGAAGGTGTCGATCATCGAGGAGATCGCGTATCAGACCAACCTGCTGGCGCTGAACGCCGCCATCGAGGCGGCGAGAGCCGGCGACCACGGCAAGGGCTTCGCGGTTGTGGCGACAGAGGTCCGCAAGCTTGCCGAGCGCAGCCAGGCGGCGGCTCGTGAGATCAGCGCGCTGGCCGGGTCGAGCGTGCGCACCGCCGAGCGCTCGGGTTCGCTGCTGGCCGAGCTCGTACCCGCCATCCGCAAGACGGCGGACCTCGTGCAGGAAGTGGCCGCGGCCTCACGTGAGCAGGCGTCCGGCATCAGCCAGGTCAACAAAGCCATCGGCCACATGGACCAGGTCACTCAGCGTAATGCCGCAGCCGGCGAAGAACTCGCGTCCACGGCGGAAGAGGTCGCGTCACAGGCGGAGAGCCTGCAGCAGCTGATCGCGTTCTTCAAGGTCGGCAGCCACTACAAGCCAAGCGGCCCGATGGTGTTTCCATCGGCGAACTCACAGCCAGTCCGGATTGCGGCGATGTCGCCACCGACCAACGTGGCGCTGAAGCAAATGCTGGCCGAACGTGCCCGCCAGGCCAACGGCGGCGCGGTCGATCCGACATCCATGGATTCGGAGTTCCAGCGTTTCTAAGGTTGTTATGGAAAACGACGCCGCGAACCAGCGCCAATACCTCACGTTCTTCCTCGCCGACGAGCAGTACGCCGTCGGCGTGCTGAGCGTCAAGGAGATCATCGAGTACGGCATTGTCACGAAGGTGCCGACGACGCCGCCATACATTCGCGGCGTCATCAACCTGCGCGGCAGCGTCGTGCCGGTGATCGACCTGGCCGTGAAATTCGGACTTCCCGCGGTCCCGGTCAGCCGGCGCACGTGCATCGTCATCATGGAGACGACGCTCGTCGGAGAGCGCGCGGTGATGGGCATCGTTGCCGATGCGGTGAGCCAGGTGATTCAGTTCTCGCCGCAGGACGTCGAACCGGCGCCTGCGTTCGGCACGAGTGTTCGACTCGAGCACCTCGAGGGTATGGCCAAGCTAGGCACCAAGTTCGTGCTGGTCCTCAACATGGACCACGTCTTCGCGGCTGACGATCCGGTGGTCTCGCTCGCGGGCCAATCGTTCTCGCAGCCGTCCGAGGGCCTGTCTCTGTCGTGAGCTCGTCGCGGCCAGCGTTCATCGTCGATGCCCACCTGCAGTGGGACGTGAGCGACGAGCTGTTCGCGAAATATCGAGAGCTGATCTACCGCGAAGCTGGTATCGCGTTGACCGACGGGAAGAAATCGCTGCTGATCAGCCGTGTGGCGGGCCGGCTGCGCGAGCTCGGACTGACGACGTTCGGCGAGTACTACCGTGTGGTCGCGGATCCCGCAGCCACCGAAGAGCGCGGTCGTCTGCTGGATCGCATCTGCACCAACGAAACGCACTTCTTCCGCGATCCGCGACAGTTCTTGTTCCTGAACGATCAGGTGTTCCCGAAGTTGGAAGCCGAAGCGGCGCGTACCGGTAAGAAGCGCGTGCGGGCCTGGAGTGCCGCGTGCTCGACCGGCGAAGAGCCGTACTCGCTGGCGATGGCGATGCTGCACCGGTTTCCAACGCCAGCGGGTTGGCAGGTCGAGGTCGTCGCCACGGATCTCTCGAACAAAGTGCTCGCCGCCGCGCGAGCGGCACTCTGGCCGATTGATAAGGCCGAGGACATCTCGCTGCACTATCGCAAGCAGTTCATGCTGCGTGGCACCGGCAGTCAAACCGGGAAGATGAAGGCCGGACCCGAGATTCGCGACGTCGTCACGTTCACGCGTATGAATCTCAACGATGCGGCGTATTCGGTCAGCGGCCCGTTCGACTTCATCTTCTGCCGGAACGTCCTGATTTACTTCGACCGCGAGTCGAAGACCAAGGTGGTCGAACGTGTCATGACGCATCTCGCGCCAGACGGCTGTCTCTTCCTGGGCTATGCGGAAACCGCGGCAACCATTACCGATCGGCTCGTCAGCATCGGTCCCAACGTCTACGCCCGCGTCCCCGAGGGGAACGGTGCCGGGGCGGTGGCGGTCTAACTGTCGGGAGCGGGTGAATCAAGGGTGAGAGAGATACCTTCCGCCGGCACGCTGAACGTTCTCGTCGTTGACGACTCGGCAGTCATGCGGCAGGTGATGACTACGGTGCTGTCACGCGAGATGGGCATCCACGTCGACACCGCAGCGCATCCGCTGATCGCGATGGGCAAGATGAAGCAGCGGCGGCCCGACGTGATCGTCCTCGACATCGAAATGCCACACGTCGACGGCCTGACCTTTCTCCAACAGATCATGGCCGACCAGCCGATTCCGGTGCTGGTCTGTTCCGCGCTGGCGAAGAACGGTGCCGACACCGTCCTCCGCGCGCTCGAGTACGGCGCCGTTGACGTCATCCAGAAGCCGGCCGTCGGCATTCAGGATTTTCTGTACGAGCAGGCGATCATGATGGTGGACAAGGTGCGCGGCGCTGCCGAGGCCCGTCCGAAACGGCGCGCCGCCATTCCCTCGTCAGAGAAGCGCCACTCCGCCGACGTCGTACTGCCGACAGTCCCCACGCGCACGTTGTCCGTCACCACTGACAAGGTCGTCGCGATTGGTACGTCGACCGGCGGCACCGAGGCGCTTCGCGTGTTGCTGATGGCGCTGCCGCTCGACGCACCCGGCTTCGTCGTCGTGCAGCACATGCCGGAAGTGTTCACGGCCGGTTTCGCCGACCGGCTGAATCAGCTCTGCGCCGTGGACGTGCGCGAAGCGAAGGATGGCGATCGCGTGCGTCCCGGTCTCGTGCTCATTGCGCCTGGCAACCGGCACACGATGATCAATCGCAACGGCGCGCAGTACATGGTCCGCGTCGTGGACGGTCCGCTCGTCGCGCGTCATCGTCCCAGCGTGGACGTGCTGTTCCGTTCGGTTGCGCAGGCCGCCGGTGCCAACGCGGTCGGCGTGATCATGACCGGGATGGGCGACGATGGCGCGGACGGACTGCTGGAGATGAAGAAGGCGGGCGCCTCGACGATTGCGCAGGACGAAGCGACGTCGGTGGTGTTCGGGATGCCGAAGGTGGCGATCGAACGCGGCGCGGTCGATGAGGTGCTGCCGCTGCAGCGCATCACGCAGGCGATCCTGATGCGCACCGGTCTTTCCGCTCGAGCCTAGACGGCCGAGTGTACGGTATTCTGCTGTCTGAGCTTTCATGCCACAGACCGTCGAAATCAGTCTTCGAATTCCTTCGCTCCGCGTGAAACGCGAAGATAAGGATGACCTCGAAACCATCAACAACAGCGACGTCCGGTTCAGCAAGGTGATCGAGGTCGACTCGATCCCCAAACCGAGTACCGTGCTGAAGATGTCGATCAGCTCCGGCGAGACCTTCGATTGCGAAGTGGTCAGGAGCGACTGGCATCATGACAAGAACATGTTCGTCGTCGCGTGCCGGTATTCGAAGAGGTCGATCACCCAGGCCGAAAACCAGGCCTTGATGAACGCGTCCGACTGGCAGATCAGGGCGCTGATTTGAGAAGGCCGCGCTTGGCCGTTTCCTCTACACTACGGGCGGAGGCGGATTCCTATGTCGAGGCTCTTCTTTGCGGCGGTCGCACTGATCGCGTCCATCCTGGTCGTACACGCACAGCAGCCACCCGCGCCAGGCCGCGGCGGTGGCGGACGCGGCGGGGGCCAACCCGTTCAGCCCATTCAAATGCTGAAACCGGGACTGTATGTGGTCCCCGGCGGCGGCTCGAACTCGATCGTGCGTGTGACCAGCGAGGGCGTCATCCTCGTGGACACCAAGCTGCCAGGCGAGGCCAACTACAACGCGCTGATGGAACAGATTCGTTCCGTGACGCCGCAGCCGGTCAAGGTGGTCATCGTGACGCATCACCACGCGGATCACACCGGCAACGTTGACCGCTTCATCAGCGCCGGCGCGCAGGTCATTGGCCACGAACAGCTCGCGAAGAATCTCGACACCTACCAGTTCGACCCGCGTCCGGCCAAGCCATCGAAGACATACAACACGGCCGAAAACACCGTTCGGCTCGGCGGTATCGAAGTGCGCGTGCTTCATCTCGGCCGCGCTCACACTGGTGGCGACAGCGTCGTGTACTTCCCGGACGTGAAGGTCGTCGCGACCAGCGATGCGGTGACCACGGGCACGCAGGGGCCGCTGGCCGACTACGCCGGCGGCGGCAGCTTCGCCGAGTGGACGGCCGTGCTCGATGCGATGTTGAAGCTCGATTTCGACACCGCGGTGCCTGGCGCGGGACCGGTGCTGACTAAGGCGGATGTGCAGGCGTTCCGCACGAAGTTCACCACCGTGATGATGCGTGCATCCGAATTGGTGCAGAAGGGCGTGCCGAAAGATCAGCTGCTCATGCAACTGAAGACGGACGACATCGGCTGGGCACCGCGCGCGCCGCAGATCGATCCGTTTTATGAGGAGCTGTCGAAGAAGAAGTGAGCGGCAGCGTCTTGGCCACAGAGAACATCCACTGTCCTCTGTGGCTGATTTCTCGGTACGTCTTCGTGGCTACTTCTGCGGCGCGCCCTTTACATCGATGCTCGTCGCCACATTGATCTGGCCGTCCTTCCGAAACATCACGACGATATCCGAGCCCGTCATTGTGGCCAGACCCGACACGCCTTTCTGCGCACCCGTGACTTTCGTCGCATCGTTGTAGCGGAACGACATCTCCCCGGTCTCGGTCTTGATCGTCAACATGGTGGCCTTGCCATCGACGTCGAGCAGTTCACCCTGCGCGGTCTGCGTCTGCCCCTGTGCTTGCGCAAGCGGTTCAGCGTGAAGCAGCGCGTGCGCGGGCGGTGAAGATAGCCGCAGCGGTTCGGGCTGCTGAGCCCGGGATGACATCTGGGCGGACACGACGAGCGCGAGCGTAGTCAAGGCGACGGCGACGATCGGGCGCTGGCTGGTCTGCATGGAAACCTCCGTCCCTCCTCTCTAGGGCAACCACCGTACCAACATTCCGCTGAATTATTGATGCGACAGAGCTGGAGTCCTTCCGGAAGAGTCGGAAGAGTGACAGCAATCAACGACGTAGTCCTTACTCGCTGTGTAGCATCAGGAAATTAGAGGTAAGCTCGGCAGTAAAAGCCGTGCTATCGTTACCTCGGTTTCCGGCAGCTCTTCCCGCCGGGGGCACCCTACAACACAAGTCCGAAACGCGTTGGTACCTCGCCGTGTGTCAAAAAGACCGGCAGAGGTACGAGGGTTCAACACGTATGCTGCACTCGCGTCGTCGTCCTGGGAGCATTCTGGTGTTTTGTCTGCTCCTGTTGTTGTTCCCAGGTCACATCGCCGTGTCGCGTGCAGCCGGACCCGAGCGCATCATTCCCAACCCGCGCGATCAACAACGCATTCAGGAACTCGTCAACGAGTTCATGGCGAAGTTGACGATGACGCACAAGGTTGCCGTCGCCGTGGTGCCGAAGAATCCGCTCATGGTCTCCGTCGAATACACCGACACCAGTACCGGATTTCTGTTGTCAGTGGAAGAGGACTTTGTCAGCGAGCTGACACAGGAAGAGCTCGAGGCGGCAATCGCGCACGAACTCGGGCACGTCTGGATATTCACTCACCATCCGTTTTTGCAAACCGAGGTGCTGGCAAATCAGATCGCACAGCGCCTGGTACCGCGCTCCAGTCTGGTGCAGGTCTACGAAAAGGTGTGGCGGCGCCAGGGCACCAAGGGCGACCTCACCCGCTTCGTCGGCGACTAAGGACTGGTCCTTAGCCCTTGGTCCTCCGTCCGTCCCTCCTCCAGAGTCCCTGGTCCCTCTCTCCGGACGAAGGACGGACCAAGAACCAAGGCCCAGGGACCAAGGCCCATAACTTTCATCCCCCGCCGCCCGTTACCCTGATCGAGATTCGAGAGACGGGTGAAGGCGAACGCAGACGAGGACGAACGGTCCCTCATTGAAGCGGCGCAGGCGGATCCTGCGCGGTTCCTCGACCTCTACGAACGTCATTTCCATCGGGTCTACGCCTACGCAGCCCGTCGTGCGTCCAGCCGCGCCGAGGCCGAGGACGTCACGTCCGAGGTGTTCGAGCACGCGCTCACTCACCTCGGCAAGTTCGAGTGGCGTGGTGTCCCGTTTCTCGCCTGGTTGTTCCGGATTGCGGCGAATGCGCTGGCCGATCGCTGGCGGCGTGCGTCGCGCGACTCGTACGAGCTGCCGCCTGATGTTCCCGACGGACGCGAGGCCGAGGAAACCGAGCGGCGCGCAATGTTGTTTCAACTCGTCGAGCGGCTGCCGGACACGCAGCGCCGCGTGATCGAGTTGCGGTTCATCGATCAGCGAAGCATTCGCGAGATCGCCAACGCGCTTGATCGTTCGGAGGGTGCCATCAAGCAGCTGCAGTTGCGGGCCCTTGAGACCCTGCGCAAGCTCCTGGAGGGCCGCAATGGCTGACGACGCGCTCGTCGAGCGGTTGGATCAGGCCATCGACGCCGTGCTCGCGCGCCGCGATGCGACATCGGCGCTGACCGACCCCGAGCTGGCGCCGCTCGCAGTCCTTGCGGCACAACTGAGACACGCGCCCAGCGCTGCATTCCGCACGCGGCTCCGGGCGCACCTGACCCGGAGGACGACGATGACGACATTAGTGCTCGAGCCGACGAAGATTCGCGAGGGCTTCACGACCGTGACGCCGTACGTGCGGGTGCGCGAGGCTGGACTTCTCGATTTCCTGACCGCGGTTTTCGACGCGACGGAGACGTTCAGCCTGAAGGGCAGCGGTGGGAGCGTGCACCGCGAAGTGCGCGTCGGGGACTCGATGTTGATGATTGGCGAGGGCGGTGTCGAAGGCGGATTCCCGTTCTCGCCGGCCGCGTTCCATGTCTACGTCCCGGACGCCGATGCGGCGTTCCAGCGGGCGATCGCCGCGGGCGCCACATCGATGGGCGATCCTGCGGATCGTCCCTACGGCGAGCGCGCCGGGTTCGTGAAGGACACATTCGGCAATCACTGGTATATCGCGACCGCGTTCGGGCCTTCGCATGTCCCGGAGGGCCGTCGGTCGGTCACGCCGTTCGTGCATCCGCGCGATGTGCCGGACTTCATCGAATTTCTGAAGCGGGCGTTCAACGCGGACATCGAGCTTCGTGCCGAGCATCAGGGCATCGTGATGCACGCCCGGCTGAAGATCGGCAACGGCGCGATCGAAATGGGCGACACGCAGGGACAAACCGAGCCGATGCGGACCGGGTTCTATCTGTATGTGCCGGATGCCGACGCCGTGTACGAGCAGGCAATCGCCGCAGGCGCGACGCCGCTCGCCGCGCCCAGCGACCAGTCCTCCGGCGATCGCATGGGCAGCGTGATGGACGCGCAGGGCATCACGTGGTTCATCGCGCGGCCCGCGTAACAAGAACAAGGCTCAAGGCTGCATTGAGCCTTGTTACCAACCGACTGGCTGTCCCTTCGTCTGTTCCTGGAGCCACGCCTGCAGCGGCGCGAAGTAGTCGAGGATCGCCGAGGCGTCCATCTCGTTGGAGTCGGTCACCGCGGCTAGCGCCTCGGGCCAGGGCTTTGACAGGCCCATCGACAGCATGTTGTTGAGCCGTTGTCCGGCCTGCTTGCTCTCGTAGATCGAGCAGCGGTGGAGCGGCGTGGTGCAGCCGGCCGTCTTGGCGAGCGCGCGATGGAACTGGAACTGCAGGATCTGCGCGAGGAAGTAGCGCGTGTACGGGGTATTGTCCGGCACGTGATACTTCGCGCCGGGATCGAAGAACTCGTCACCACGTGGCGACGGCGGCGCCACGCCCTGATACCTCAGCCGCAGATCCCACCACGCCTGGTTGTATTGCGCCGGTGTGATCTCGCCGGAGAACACCTTCCATCGCCACTGGTCGATGAGCAGGCCAAAGGGCAGGAACGCCACCTTCTCGAGTGCGCGCGACAACAGCAGGCCGATGTCGCGTGACGCATCGGGCGCTTTGTCGAGCAGCCCGATCTTCACCAGGTATTCCGGCGTGACCGACAACGCGATCGTGTCGCCGATCGCTTCATGGAAGCCGTCATTGGCGCTGTCGCGGAAGATCATCGGCAGCGTGTTGTAGGCGCGCTGATAGTAGTTGTGTCCGAGCTCGTGATGGATCGTCGAGAAATCCTCGGCCGTCTGGTCGATGCACATCTTAATGCGCAGATCGTTCACACTGTCGATGTCCCAGGCGCTGGCGTGGCAGACGACCTCACGATCCTTCGGGCGGACGAAGAGCGATCGTTCCCAGAAGGTCTGTGGCAGCGGTGCTAGGCCGATCGAGGAGTAGAAACGCTCGCCGGCCTTGACCATGTCGATTGCGCTCATCTTGCGGCGCTTGAGGATGTCGGTCAGCGAGTAGCCGGCGTCGGCATTGGCCGGAGCGACCACGTCGTAGACATTCGACCAGTCCTGCGCCCAGATGTTGCCGAGCAGGTGCGCCGGCAGCGGTCCTTTCTGCGGCACGACGTCGCCGTACTTCTGATGCAGCTTCATCCGCACGTAGGCGTGCAGCTGCAGGTACAGCGGCCGCACCTGATCCCACAGCCGATCGAGTTCCTTCGTGAAGGCATCAGGCGCCATGTCGTATTTCGCGCGCCACATTGCGCCGGTGTCGGCGAACCCGAGTTCCTTGGCGCCCTTGTTCGACAGCTCGGCGAACCGCTGGTAGTCCTTCTTGATGGGAGGAGAGATGGTGTGCCAGCCCTCCCAGGCGGCGCGGATCTCTTTCTCATTGCGCGACGTCGCCAGCAGCTTGGTGATGTCGTCGATGTTCATGCACGAGTCGGTCTTGGCCGGATCGGGGCACCACTTGCCCTTGCCGTACACGCCGCGCATCGATGACACCAGATTGGTGAGCTCCTCCGACTCCTTCGGATCGGACGGCGTGGCCAACACCAGCGACACCTTCAGTAGATTGAGCTGACGACGCTGATCGCCGGGGACCTCGACCTCGTCGAAGCGAACGGCCTGCTTCGCCCATCGTGATGAGGCGTCAGAGAACGCCTGCGTGGCCCGCGCGTCCATGGCCTCGGTGTCGACGGTGATGAAGTTCTGGGCGACCCATCCCGCGCGGCCCGCGTCAAGCGCCAACCGGTTGAGCGTCGTGTCCACTTCGTCGAGGAACTGTTTCGCGTCCTGCGCCGTCGGCGCGGCCGTCGAGGCCTGGCATGCAGCGGTGACGACTGCCATCGAGAGCGCGAGACCGGCGGCGACGAATAGGCGATGCAGCACGATGAGTTCTCCTCCAGGTCGATCATATAGCTCACGGGGCGGCGGCGTTCAGTGAGTAATTGAACGCAGAGGCACCAGGGCGCCGGCCTTTGGCACCATTCGGCCGGCGACATGAATCGAGCGCAACCACGATCACAAGTGCCTCGCCCTCGTCCTGTGGCACTTGTGATCGCGGTTGTGCTTTGTGGCCTCTGCGTTGAAAATCTCGTGACAAGCGGCTCTCGATCGACAACCAGGACGTGACCCTGCCCGAGCTGGGCGACCGACTGCGCGATCTCTACGAAGATCGCTGGGACAAGACGATGTCGTGATCGACGCCGCAAAAGGCGCGGTCGTCACGCGGGTTGCCATCGTCACAGAGCGGATGCGTGGCATAAATCGTTGACGTTGGGAGTTGGCAGTTGGGAGTGGTTGGAAGTCGGGAGTTGGACGTCGGGCGTTGATATGATTCCTCCCCTGGGAGGCGTCAATGAAACGACAGCTCGTGCTCGGCATGTTGTTCGCGGCCGGTGCGCTCACGATGTCCGTCAACGCACTGCAGCAGCCGCAGGCCGGAGCCGCCGGTCAGCCCGCACCGCGTGTGGTCGAAGTCGATAAGCTCAAAGACAACCTGTACATGATGCGGGGCGGCGGTGGAAACAGCGCCGTGTTCATCACCTCCACCGGTGTCGTGGTCGTCGATACCAAGAACCCGGGCTGGGGACAGCCGCTCCTCGACAAGATCAAGTCTGTCACCGACAAGCCGGTGACGATGATCATCAATACGCATACGCACGGCGACCACGTCAGCGGCAACGTCGAATTTCCGGCGACGGTGGAAGTCGTCACTCACGCCAATACCGCGAAGAATATGCAGGAGATGCGTCCGGCATCCGGCATAACCCCGGCTCCAGGCACGCCGGCCAATATCTTCAAGGACAACAACGGCCGCGGCATGCCGAAGCGGACGTTCACCGACAACATGAAGATCGGCAAGGGCGCCGATCAGATCGATCTCTATTACTTCGGCCGCGGCCACACCAATGGCGACGCGTGGGTGGTGTTCCCGGCGCTGCGCCTGATGCACGCCGGCGACATCTTCTCGGGCAAGAACATCCCGCTCCTCGACGCCAACAACGGCGGCAGCGGCGTCGAGATCGGCAAGACGCTGGCCAAAGCCGCGAACTCGGTGAAGAACGTCGAGTCGATCATCACCGGTCACAGCACCGTCATGACCATGGCCGATCTGCGTCAGTACGCACAGTTCAACGACGAGTTTGCCGATGCCGTGCGCGAGGCCAAGAAGAAGGGCGGCAGCGTGGACGAGTTCGTCAAGACGTGGAAGCTCCCTCCGCAGTACAACGGCTACGCCGAGCCGCAAGCGGCACGACTGCTCTCGAACGCACGCATCGTCTGGGATGAAGTGAAGTAGAGGCGGGTCTGATGGCCTACGACCGAGTTGAAGAGTAGAGGCCGGTCCGAAAGGTTGAAGAGTAGAGGCCGGTCCGAAAGGACCGGCCCTACCTAGTTGCTGCTTGCTGCCGGTCAGGGACGCGGCGTCGGCGGCTGTGACGGGTCGCCACCAGGCGCGGTCGGACGATCGCCACCAGGCGAGGTCGGCCGCGGTTCAATACCCGTCGGGCGTGAGCTCGGACCCGCACCGGCCGCCGGCTTCACCTCGATGGAGCTCGCCATGTTGGTGGTGCCGGACTTCTTGTAACGCACCACCACCTGCGATCCCGACATCGTCGCGAGACCCGCGGTGTTCCGGGACGCGCCCGACACCTTCGTGTCATCCTCGTACTTGATCGTGACGTCGCCGGTCGCGGTCTTGACTTTCATCGTGCTGTCTTTCGCGTCGATCGACACCAGCTCGCCGGTGGCGGTCAACGTTGACGCGTCGGCCTGTGAGCTAGCTGATGAGGACGCGGGTGGAACGGCCGGGGACGCGGACGGCGGGGGCGCCGATGGCGGCTGTGACGGCGCCTGCTGAGCGAGGGCAGAACCGTACGTCATCAACGTAACAGCGCCCATCGCAACGAGCACTCGTGAAGTGTTCATAGAAAAACCTCCGGGCCGGGTGTGGCAACCACCGTACCAGCGGAGATCAAGTGGCTGATGCATCGGTTGTGGGAAGTTTTGACGGATCGTGTCGCGGAGTCGATGCCGCTCAGTATCGATCGCGAACACAACGATACGTGCGATTTGTGCTCAGTGGCTCAGCCCGAGGATCTGTCGAGCCATCATCGGCGTCGCCACGACGCGGTTGTACTCGGCACAAAGCTCAGCGACGCGCGACACGAGCTCGGCATTTGATCGTGCCAGACGGCTCTTGTCCCAACGCACGTTGTCTTCGAGTCCCGTGCGGCAGTGTCCTCCCATCTCGAGACACCAGCGATTCACGTCGAGCTGGTGACGGCCGATGCCCGCAGCTACCCACGTCGCATCAGGCATCAGGATCTTGAGTTTTCGAACTTCAAACTCGAGGATGTCGCGATCCACGGGCTGCGCGTGTTTCACGCCGAGGACGAACTGTACGTGTAGCGGCGATCTCAACATGCCCTCACGGGCGTAATCGACGGCGTTGTAGAGCATCGCGAGATCGAAGACCTCGATCTCAGGCTTTACCCCGTGATGCGTCATTTTCTCGGCCAACTCGCGGATGAGCTCCGGAGGGTTCTCATACACGCGCGTCGGAAAATTCACCGAGCCGGTAGAGAGCGACGCCATATCTGGACGATGGTGCAGCATGCCGCCGCGTTCGGATCCCACACCTGAACGTCCGCCGGTCGAGAACTGCACGATGATGCGGGGGCAGAGCTTGCGGATGCGTTCCTGAAACTCCGCGAACTTGTCCGGGTTCGACGTCGTGGACTGATCGTCGTTTCTGACGTGCACGTGCACGAGCGCGGCGCCGGCCTCGAAGGCCTCGTGCGTGGATTCGATCTGCTCGCTGACGGTGATCGGGACAGCCGGATTGTTTTCCTTACGTGGCACCGAGCCGGTGATTGCGACGGTGATGATGCAGGGGAGCGGTTCGCCGTTCGTCATCGTGACTATTGGAACAACTGCGGCGCGAACACGTTCAGGTAGTCGCGCCAGTTCTGCCACGTGTGGCCGCCAGCGGTCTCCTTGTATACCGCCGCGAAGCCATGTTTCTTGAACAGGGCGACGGTGGCCACGGTGTTGTCGAGCAGGAAGTCGTCCTTGCCAGTGCTGAACCAGAACAGCTTCAGCCCCTTCTTCATGCTCGCCGAGCTCAGCGCTGCCGCATTGCGCGCCTCCCAGTCCGCGGGGCCGGCTGATGCGGGTGTCGCGTTGCCTCGTCCACCAACCGGAAACACGCCGAACAGCCCAGAGCTGTACACGCCGATGTAGGCAAAGCGATCCGGGTGTGCCATCGCGATGTTCAGCGCCTGGCTGCCTCCCATCGACAGGCCGGCGATGGCGGTATTGGTGCGATCGGCGAACACGCGGTAGTTCTTCTCGATGAACGGCATGACGTCGCTAACGAAGTCGTTGACGAAGGGATCGCCCGGCGCGGACGTGATCGGGTTGCCGCCGCCGCGCGTGTGTCCCGCGGGCATCGCTACGATCATCGGCTTCGCGGATTTCGAGGCGATCAGGTTGTCGAGAATGAAGCCGGCGCGTCCGACGGTGCTCCACGAGTCGTCGCTGTCACCAGCGCCGTGCAGCAGATAGAAGACCGGGTATTTCTTCGAGCTGGTCTCGTAGCCCGGCGGCGTGTAGACGTGCATGCGCCGAAACGCTTTGAGCGCGGTGGAGTAGTAGTGCACTTCGGCGACGGCGCCGTGCGGGACATTCCTGGTGTCGAACGCGTCCGAGCCCTCGACGTACACCAGGCTCCACGAGTTGTTGTTCGATTCGCTGGTCGATGGATTGCGCGGATCGATCGTGGCGACGCCGTCGATCATGAACGAATAGCGATACGCGCCCGCCGGGACCGGGCCGACGGTCGTCTCCCAGACTCCGTTAGCGCCTTTGGTCATCGCTGGGGCATTCTGGCCAAACAGCACGCCGGGAATATCCGACGCGTTCAGCCGCACCGACTGTGCCTGCGGCGCGAGCACGCGCAGCACGATGCGCCGGTCTGCGGTGACCTCCGGCGACACGACCTGCGGCCCTTGCGGCGGCGCCTGCGCCGCGGCGGACACGGCCACGCCGATCACGATGAGCAGTGATGCGCCTGCTAAGAGCCAGTCGATGCGAGCCACTATTCGTTCTCCTTGGCTGCGTAGCATATACATATTCGTGACCTGGGCAGGGTCTGCGTCCTGCAAGTGCCCCCTGCGAGCGGTTGGAATACAATCACGGTTTCGTCCAACGACCGACTAGAAGGAGCGTCGCAAGACCTTATGTGTGCACTGACCAAAGAAGAAGTGATTGCCCAGCTACAAAAGGAGGTCCATATCCTCCTGCACCTCGCCAGCAAGATCGAGCGCGGCCAGCTCGACTACCGGCCTACGCCGAAGCAGCGCAGCACGATAGAGCTGCTGCGATATCTCGTCAACATGGGACCGCTGCTCGTGAAGGCGATCAAGTCGGGCGCGTTCGATGTCGAGGCCTGGCAGGCCGCGACCGCGAAAGCCAACGCGGCGGACTTCGATCAGGTGCTGTCGATGATCCGCGCGCAGCACGCGGAGTACGCCAGCCTGCTCTCGACGTGGACGGAAGCCGACTTCCGCGGCTCGATCGAGATGTTCGGCAGAAGCGCCACACGCGCGGCATGGCTGCTGGAACTCGTGCTCAATGGCTGCGCCGCTTACCGCACGCAGTTGTTCTGCTATCTGAAGGCGTGCGGCCGCGACGAACTGGGCACGTCGAACCTATGGCAAGGGGTGGACGCAGCGGTGCCAGCGTAACGACGCACGTCGCACCGCTTCTGATATTTCTGATATTCTCCTCGGCGTTCTAGAGAGTCGAGGTGCGTATGCGTTACGCCGTGACCCTGGTGGCCTGCGTCGTCTTCCTTGGGTGTCTCTCGGTTCGACCTGCGTACGCGCAGGTCGATCTCTCCGGTATCTGGGCGCCGATCATGCACGAGGACCAGGTCGAGCGGGCGCCCGGTCCTGAGATCGGCGACTATCTCGGTCTTCCCATCAGTGATGCCGGACGGATGCGCGGCGAAACTTGGGACGCCAGCATCCTCACCATGGAGGAGCACACCTGCAAGCCGCATCCCTCCACGTATGGGTTTCGCGGCGTCGGCAACCTGCGCATCACCTACAACTACGACCCGACCAGCTACGCGGTGATGAAGATCGACACGCACATCCAGTGGATGGAGCAACGGCGTGAGATCTGGACCGATGGCCGGTCGCATCCGCCAGACTTCGATCCACATACCTGGCAGGGGTTCTCGACCGGACACTGGGAAGGCAATGCGCTCGTCGTCGAGACCGATCACTTGAAGGCCGGCTGGATCAGACGTAACGGCCTGGCGCTCAGCGACAAGGCCAGGATGACCGAGCGGTTCTTGCGTCACGGCGACATCCTCACGCACACCTACATCATCGAAGACCCGGCGTACTTGACCGAACCGTTGATCAAGACCAACGGGTTCCGCCTCCTGCCGAACGGCGCGATGCAGCCGTATCCGTGTCAGCCGGCGGTTGAAGTCGAGCGAGAGCCGGGGGATGTGCCGCATCACCTGCCCGGGCAGAACCCGTTCCTCGGTGAGTTCGCGAAGAAACACAACCTGCCCGTCGAAGCGACGCGTGGCGGCGCCGAAACCGCGCTGCCCGAGTTTGCCAAGAAGCTGGTGAAGAAGTGAGTGGGCGAGTGCTCGCGGTGACGGTTCTCGTCTGCCTCGTCGCCTCGTCTCGCGACGCTGCTGCTCAAACCCGAGCTGGCAGTGCGGCGCGTCCCGCCGCAGCGCCAGCCGCCGACGTGCGCTCGCGGCTCGTGCAGGGCAATGTCTGGCTGATCAACGCCGGCGTTGTGAACGTCGCCGCGCAGATCGGTCCTGACGGCGTCTTCGTTGTCGACACCGGCACCGAAGCCATGGGCGAGAAGATCCTCGCCGAGATCAAGCACCTTGCCGGCGACAAGCCGATCCGTTACATCGTCAACACGCATCCGCATGCCGATCACATCGGTGGCAACGTGGTGATTGCCAAGGCTGGCAAGTCGGTCATCGCCGGCAATTTCGCCGGGCAGGCCGGCGCCGAGGCGGCAAACGCCGCGAAGATCATCGCGCACGAGAATACGCAGCTGCGAATGGCCGGCGGCGAAGGCGGTCAAGCCGCGGCGCCGGCTGCGGCGATGCCAACCGACACGTTCTTCGTGCGCCGATATGACATGTTCTTCAACGGCGAGGCGATACAGATGCTGTATCAGCCGAATGCCCACACCGACGGTGACATCATCGTCTACTTCCGCAAGTCGGACGTCGTGGTCACCGGCGACGTCTACATCAACACGACGTTCCCGGTGATCAACGTGCAACAGGGCGGAAGTCTCAATGGCATCATCGCGGCGCTGAATCGGATCGTCGAGATCACGGTGCCGAAAGACAAGCAGGAAGGCGGCACCTACGTGATTCCTGGTCATGGCCGTCTCGCTGATGAAGCAGACGTCGTCGAGTATCTCGACCTGGTGACGATCGTTCGCGACCGTTTGAAGGACGCGATCGACAAGCGCATGACGCTGGAGCAGGTCAAGGCAGCGAAGCTCGTTCGCGACTACGAGGGACGCTATGGTGCCACGCAGGGCTTCTGGACGACGGACGCGTTTCTCGAGGCGGCGTACAAGAGTTTGAGCACGCCGGCGACGTCGAGCCGCGCGCGTTGAAGAGGACATCCATGAGATATCCCCGACTGATCGCCGCGTTGGTGGTGTCGTCCGCGCTGGCGGCTACCGTCTCCGCACAACGGGGTGGCGGCGCTACACCGGCCGCGCCACAGACGCCCCAGGCATCGGCGCCGATCGATCTCACCGGCTACTGGGTGTCGATCGTCAACGAGGACTGGCGATGGCGGATGGTGACGCCGCCGAAGGGCGACTACGCCAGCGTGCCGATCAGTCCCGAAGGCCGCAAGGTGGCCGACACATGGGACACCTCGAAAGACGGATCGTGTCTCGCGTTTGGTGCCGCCGGTGTGATGCGCATGCCGATGCGGCTGCACATCACCTGGGAAAACGACAACACGTTGAAGATCGACACCGACAACGGCCAGCAAACGCGCCGGCTGGTGTTCAACAAGTCGATGGCGCCGCCGGCGGGGAAATCGCTGCAGGGGTTCTCGGTTGCTGAATGGGAGCGACCCGCTGCCGGAGGCCGTGGCGGTGGTGGTGGGGGAGGAGGCGGCGGTGGCGGCGGCGGTGGCGGCGGACAGGGTGCACCGCCCGCAGCCGCGCCGCCCGCGCCGCGGTTCGGCAACTTGAAGGTGGTCACCACGCAATTGAGTGGCGGGTGGCTGCGCCGGAACGGTGTGCCCTACAGCGAAGACACGACGATGACGGAGTTCTTCGATCGGTTCGCTGCGCCCGATGGCGGCGAATGGCTCGTCGTCACGACCGTGGTCAACGATCCGAAATACCTCGCGCAGGAGTTCGTCACCAGCACGCACTTCCGCCGCGAGCCGAACGCTGCGAAGTGGGATCCCGCTCCCTGCAAACCCTAGGACGGCTAGTCGTCGCGTCCTTCCTGGCGCTCGTCGGGCTCCCCCTGACGAGCGCCGCCCAAACTCCATCCTCCTGGTTTGGTTCGTGGTCGCTGAACATCGCGCAATCCACGTATGACCCTGGACCGCCGCCATATAAGCGCGCGACCTACACGATCGAGCCATGGGGCGCCGATGGAATGAAAGTGATCTACGAGATGGTGCACCCGCGCGGCGGCGTGACTCATCTCGAATGGCAGGGTCGCATCGACGGCAAGGACTACGCGCTGCAGGGCATCGACGCGTTCGTCACCTATGCCTACAATCAGGTTTCGCCAGGTGTCTACGAGACGATCGTCAAGATGGGTGGGCGGGTCGCGGCGAAGTCCACGGTGGCATTGTCAGCTGATGCCAAGACGATGACAACGACGACAAAGGGCGTGGATTCGTCGGGGCGGGTAGTGACGACCGTCACTGTGTACGAGCGGCAACAGTAGATGCTCGCCTACTCGTTATAGATTGTCCTGGCGCGCGAAGCGTCCCTGGTAGACGGCACTGCCCTCGCAGCGCTGGAGAACGATCTGGAGGAGCCGCACGCCTGCGTGGATTAGCAGCGTCCGGCCGGACACGTTCGA
>Ga0126304_10000102_pt1 | contig 25858 bp, 21 predicted proteins | sample Plot25_FD_92538 | JGI IMG/M metagenome (GOLD analysis project Ga0126304, IMG submission 92538) | Serpentine soil microbial communities from UC McLaughlin Reserve, CA, USA - Plot25 | ecosystem: Environmental > Terrestrial > Soil > Grasslands | place: USA: UC McLaughlin Reserve, Lake County... | reverse complement strand
TCTGCGCATCCAGCGCGCGCGCCAACTGCCTGCGTGTGCGAGTGATGAGCAGTCCGATCTTTTTCAGGGGTATTCCCAGGAACTTCAAGGCGACTGTCGACGTCGCCAGCGGAGTACGCACGGTAGCCGGCCGACGTCCTCTTGGGCTTCAAGGACCAAGCCGGTCGTAGTGCCTAACGCACGCGCCGTCGCGCCGGCTAATTGCGCGAACTCCTGTGTTCGTAATGGTCGGTCGCCGTTGGAGGCCATTCGTCTTTGCTGTGGGTTCTTGGTCAGGTATGACGGTGCGTCAAGGTCAAGACGGTGTCGCTGGTCTACGGTACAATTCCGCCGCCCTCGTCCTTATGAGTGTTGAGTTGACCGGACGGCGCCTCGGTATCTACCAACTTCACGAGCGTGTTGGCGCTGGTGGCATGGGCGAGGTCTATCGTGCGCGTGACACGCGGCTGCAGCGGGATGTCGCCGTCAAGATTCTGCCCGAGGCGTTCGCCGCGGACGGAACCCGGCGGGCGCGCTTCGAGCGTGAAGCGCTGGTTCTCGCGTCGCTCAATCATCCAAACATCGCCACCATTCACGGCATCGAGGACGACGATGGCGTCCATGCCCTGGTGATGGAGTTGGTCGATGGCGAGACGCTCGCCGATCGGATCATGCACGGCGCGATACCCGTATCCGCAGCGCTCGCCATCGGCAGGCAAATTGCCGACGCTCTCGACGCCGCGCACGAGCGCGGCATCGTGCACCGCGATCTGAAGCCGGCGAACATCAAGCTGACATCATCGGGACTGGTGAAGGTGCTCGACTTCGGCCTGGCCAAGGCTATGGCGGGCGACGAGACCGAGCCGGAGACGTCGAACGCTGCCACGATGACCGCCGTCGGGACACACGAAGGGCTGATCGTCGGCACGCCCGCGTATATGAGCTCCGAGCAGATGCGCGGTCAGCCGGTGGACAAGCGCACGGACATCTGGGCGTTCGGGTGCGTGCTCTACGAGATGGTCACCGGACGGCCCGCGTTTGCGCGGCAGACGATATCGGACACGATCGCCGCGATTCTCGAGCGCGAGCCCGAGTGGGACGTGGTGGGCACCGCTGTACCAGTGCCGGTGCGCGCGTTGCTGAAGCACTGCCTCGCGAAAGACGTGCGGCGACGGCTGCGCGATATCGCCGATGCGCGCATCCAGATCGAAGAGATCCTCGCCGAACCGCCAGCAGCCCCGGCGAAGGATGTGCCGCGCGTTAGATCCTTCACACTGTGGGGGAGTCTCGCGCTTGGCGTGCTCGCGGTTGCGGCTGCTGTCGCACTGTATCTACTCGCCACGAGAAGCACATCCACTCCCACGCCCGTGGAGCTGACCTTATCGTTTACCAGGCAGATGAATGAGGTCGCTGTCACCTCGGTGCCGTCGCCCTCCCCGGACGGCGGACGGTTTGTGTTTATCGGCACCAACGAGAAAGGCGCGAGGTCGCTGTGGATCCGTGCCATCGAGTCTTCGGAGACCCGCATGCTCGCGGGCACCGACGGCGCCCAGACGCCGATCTGGTCTCCTGACGGCGCATGGATCGCCTTCTTCGCCGACGGGAAGCTGAAGAAAATCGCGGTCAGTGGGGGGCAGCCGCAAACGATCGCGGCGCTGGACGGATTTCAGGAAGCGTCGTGGGGGTCGCAAGGCGTCATCATCTTCCGGCCGAGCAACCGACAACCGCTGTTCCGCGTTGCTGACACTGGCGGAGAGATGGCGCCGTTGACGCATTTGAAGGAGGCGCTCGGTGAGAACTCTCATCGCGGTCCGACGTTTCTTCCCGATGGTCACCGATTCCTCTTCACAGCGCGTTGCGCGGAGGCCGCCAACAACACGCTCTACCTCGGCTCGCTCGATTCTTCCGAGCCGCAGCGGGTCATGAGTGCGCAGTCGAAAGCGATCTTCCTGACCGGACGCGACGGCACGAGCAGATTGCTCTACTACCGCGACGGCAGCCTTGAAGCGCGAACCTTTGACCCTGATCGCAACGCGCTGGGCGATCCGCGTCCCCTCATCGGCAACGTGGACTACAACTCCGCTGGTATCGGCGCGTTCTTTCAGGCGTCCCCCGATGGTCGCGTCATCGTGATCCGGCCGGCGGGAGCCGCCGGCGCGCAACTGACGTGGTTCGAACGAAGCGGCGAGCAGATAGGCACGGTGGGCACCTCGGATAGTGATTTGTATCAGCCGCGGCTGTCGCCAAAGGGGGAACAAATCGCTTTTACCCGTGCGGATCCAAAGAATGGTAATCGCGACGTGTGGATCATTGAATTGGATCGCGGCATTGCGACGCCCTTGACCCGCAACGCGGCCAATGACTGGCACCCGGTGTGGTCCGCCGACGGCACGAGGCTGCTGTTCAATTCGGATCGCGGGGGAAAGTCCGAAGGCCTTCTCTACATGAAGAGCGCCCTGGACGCGAGCGCCGAAGAAACGCAGGTGCTCGATATGGAGAGCTCGCCGACCGACTGGTCGCCGGATGGACGCTGGGCTGTAGTGTCCGGAGGTCCGCCGCCGGCCGGTGGCGCCGCCGTGCAACTTGTCTCGATGACCGAGCACACAATGAAGCGCCTGCTGGAAACCGAGTCTCGCCACGGTGCCACGCGATTTTCGCCGGACGGAAAATGGGTGGCGTATTCATCAGACGAGACAGGGCGGTTTGAGGTCTTCGTGCGTCCCTTCGCGAATGGCGTCGCGGCGCCGGAGAAGATCCAGCTCTCCGAGGCTGGAGGCGACTTTCCGGTCTGGCGTCCCGACGGTCAGGAGCTGTACTTCATGTCCGAGGACGCGACCATTCACGCGGTAGCGACTACCGGACTACGGATCGGAGGGCCTGTATCTCGCCCGCATGCGCTCTTTCGTCCATGTTCGGGAAGCGCGCCGCAGGCCGCGCCTATGACGGCAAATTTTTGGGGAAATCCCTACGACACGCGCGATGGCAAGCGGTTCATCGTCGACTGCATCGTGCGGCCGTCGCGTGAGTACGTCGTCCTCATGAACTGGCCGCTTACGCAGAAACGGTGAGGGGCACGTCCAAGCGACGTGCCCTCACCTGCATAAGCCTGAGCTTGCACTTCGTCGCGCTTCATTCACAATGAGGCTCGCCTTCGACCCCCAATCACAATCGTCTTCGCACGGAGCGCGCGTGAGCACGAGCATCACGAACTACGACGGCGGAATCACTACGACCCCGCAGCAACACACTCATCCCAAGACCGTACAGGAACTGCAGGAGATTCTGCGCGACAAACACAAGTACCCGAGCCCTGTGCGCGCGATGGGCAGCAATCATTCGCTCACACCCTGCGCCGCGTCCACCGGCACTGTCGTGGGCATGGACGGCTTCACCAGGATCGTGAAGATCGATACCGCCAGGAAGACGATCACGGCGCAGGCCGGCCTGCAACTGGTCGACGCCGCTGCAGCGATCCGCAAGAAGGGTCTGCAGTTCATGCTCAACATCGAGATCGGCAACATCACGCTCGGATCCGCCGCGTGCTGTCAGACAAAAGACAGTCTCGACGGTGTCGAGCTCGGCCAGGTCAATTCGTACGTCACTGGCATCAAGTGGGTGAGTCCGTCCGGCGAATTGATGGAGGCGTCCGAGAACAAGAATCCCGAGCTGCTCCCGTACATTCGTGCGAGCTATGGCCTCGCGGGCATCGTTTATGAGGTGACGTTCAAGCTGAAGCCGCTCGAGATCATCAGCTTCGACTACGACGTCCACGACGTCGAGGACATGAAGGATTCGATGATCAAGAAAGCGATCTCCGAGAACCAGAGCATCGTGATGTGGACCGTCGGCGACGATGTGGTGATCCAGTCGCGCAACAAGGCGAAGAAGCTGAAACACGAATTCCTGGCCGACGCGAGAGAGTTCGGCTGGAATTTTCTGGCCGCTTACACCGGGCGGGGGATCCGCGATCGGTTTGCCGGCGCCGGTATCGGGAAAATCAAGGAGACCCTGGGCGGCGGTGTCGAGCTGGCGTTCTACCGTTTGCTCAGTGCCGGCGGCGGATTCACCCTCGAGGCGCCTGATAAGACGATCAACTACTCCAAGACGCCGCAGTCGGCGCGCTATGCCTTCACCTTCTGGGCGTTCCCACGCGCGGATTATGTGAAGAACCTGAAGGACTACGTGAAATGGGCCGACGCCTATTTCAAGCGGACCGGCTTCCGATGCAACATGCCGCTGGGCTCCTATTTCATCCGCAAGGATCGGAACTCGCTGCTGTCATACACGTGGGACGGCGACATCATCTCGCTCGATCCGATTCACGCGCCAAGCGATCGTGAGCCCGAGGCGTGGCCGACGTTCCTGAGGGCGTTCAACGAGTGGGCCCATCAGCGCGGCGGCCTTCCGCTGCTCAATCAGAGCCCGTTCCTGACGAAGCAGCAGGTCGTGGATGCGTACGGGGATCGGTGGAAGAAGCTGGGCGACTGGCTCAAGACGATCGATCCCGAGCGCCGCATGGTGAACGAGTTCTTCGCGCAGCTGTTGTGACGGTCGGGCGTAGGGGCGAGGCATGCCTCGCCCCTACAAACGTTGCGCGCTCACCGCTGCGCCGAGGAGTCCGGCCTCTTCGTTCAGGATCACGTACACCGGGATCCGCGCGACGAGAGCGCTCAACGGCTCCTTGGCTCGGAACGCATCGATGAAGTTGCCGTTGGTCAGCGCCGGCAAAATCTTGCGGGCGATACCCCCGCCGATGTACACACCGCCGGTCGCCATCGTCCGCAACGCGAGGTTCCCTGCCTCAGCACCATATGCGCTGACGAACATCCGCAGCGCTTCAGCGCAGTGCTGGCATCGTCCGCCGAGCGCCGCCTGTGACACGAGCGCCGGAGCCTCGGGCGCGTCCAAATCGCTGACCACCGGACACTCGCCCCCGCGATGGGTGAACCGATGCACATTGAGCAGCCCCGGGCCACTGATCACCTGCTCCACTTCGGCCCGGCCGTAGCGCTCTCGCAGCATGCGGACGAGTTCAAGTTCGCGATCGGTCCGCGCGGCGAAGTCGGCGTGGCCAGCTTCTGTTGGAACCGGTTGCCAGCCGCCGTCGACTCGATGCAGATAGGCCTGACCCAGACCAGTGCCGGCAGCGATGACGGCTCTCGAGCCGGTGAGATGGGGAACGCCATCCTGCAGCGACGTGAGCTCGTCTGCGGTCAGCACTTCGATCGAGCTGGCCATGGCCTCGAGATCGTTCAGCAGCCGCGTGCGGCGCGTGCCGAATCTCGCGCCGATTTCCATGGCGCCGATCTCCAGGCCGACATTGGTCAGCATCGCGCGATTGTCCACCACGGGACCGGCGACACCGAGCGCGACCGCCTCGACCGTGAGCGGATGATTCACATCGCGCGCAAACGCATCCAGGATGTCGGCAAAACTCGCGAACGACGCGGTCGCGTAGCTGTGCACGGCCTGTGGAGCCGGACGAGGGTTCCCTCGCCCGAAGACGCCAAGCAAAGTTTTTGTGCCGCCGACGTCACCAGCTACGAGCATTGATGTCCGGGTAGATTATATTGGTGGCGCTTGGCTACGCCTGGTACCACCACTGTCTCACGGCGTCAGGTGCTCGAACGCTGCAAGCAACTGCGAGACGATCACCTCCGCTACATGCAGAAGTGGGGTCTTATTCACCCCGCGAAGCGCATACACGGTGAGATGTCCTACGCATTCACCGATGTCACGGTGATCCGCCAGGCCGACGCCGAACTCGCGGCCGGGGCCAGCTTTCGCGCCGTGATGCGCAACCTGCTGGCCTCACGTGTCGGGCAGCTGGCGTTTGATTTCCGTCTCGAGGCGCAGCCGGCAAAAGTGCTGCAACTGAAGCGGCCGGAGCCGCCGCCGCTGGCCGCACTGATGGACGCGTCGCTGCCACGTCTCGGGCCGAGCTCCGCCGAGCGCCAATTCGTCGAAGCCTCATCGCTCGACGATGGTGACCCGGCTCACCACGACGAGGCACTTGCGGGATACCGGCGTGCATTGGGGATCGATCCCGACCTCGTCCCGGCGATCATCAACCTCGCCAACATCCACTATTCACGCAACGAGATCGCCGAGGCCCAGGCGCTGTACGAGCGCGCCATCGCGCTCGAGCCCGAAGTCTTCGAAGCCCATTTCAATCTGGGCAACATCTTCCATGACCTGAACCGCTACTCGGACGCGCGTGTCTGTTACCGCGATGCGCTGCAGCTGAATCCGACCTATGCGGACGCGCACTTCTATCTGGCGGTCACGCTCGAGAAGAACGGCCAGTCGCAGGAAGCGCGGTTGCACTGGAAGGCGTACCAGGAGCTGGCACCCAACGGTGAATGGGTGCATCTGGCTAAGGAATTCTCTGACTAGCTGGTAGTCGGTAGCTAGTAGCGGTACTCGTCCGGATTTCGCTTCTTCGGCGCGCGGCGCAGCTTGTAGTACTGGCAGTCGATGCACCACGCATCGGGATCGAACCCGGTCGTGCCGGCGTACGGCTTGACCTCGCGATGCGTGCAGAACGCGGCGGGGACGCCTTGTTCGACAGGTTGCTGCCACCGGCACGAGGTGAAGCGAACGAATCCGGTTGACTGCGGAGCGGACGGAGTCGGCGTGCCCTCGGTCGTGGTCGGCGTGCCTTCGGCCGGATTGTCGCTGGGTGGGCCCATCGGGCCGTTATTGAAGTTGGACGCCAACGGCTTTCTCCAGCGCGCGAAGCGCGCGAACCTCTTCGGGTGCGACCAGCGTCAACGCGTTGCCCGTTGACTCGGATCGGCCCGTCCGGCCCACCCGATGCACGTAGGCCTCGGGCGTGTCCGGTACCTCATAGTTGACGACGTGGGCGATGCCATCGATATCGAGGCCACGCGCCGCGACATCGGTCGCGACCAGCACGGGATACGTGCCCGTGCGAAATCCTTCGACGGCAGCCATTCGCTGCTGCTGTGTCCGATCGGCGTGCAGCGATGCGGCGCGGATTCCCATGCCGCTCAATCGGCCGGCCAGCTTCTCCGCACCGATCTTGGTCCTGCAGAAGACCAGCACCGGGCCGGTCGCCTCCTCACGCAGCCAGCGGGCGAGCCACTGCGTCTTTTCACCGGCGGCGACGGTTTGCACGTTGTGCGAGATGGTCTGGGCCGGGCCACCGCGCCGTCCCACCTGCACATACTTCGGTTCGTGCAGGAACTCCTGCGTCAACTTCAACACTTCCCCGGGCATCGTCGCCGAGAAGAGCAGCGTCTGCCGCTTGGCGGGCAGCGCTGACAGGATGCGCTGCACGTCGGGCCAGAAGCCCATATCCAGCATCCGATCCGCTTCGTCGAGCACCAGGATCTCGAGGCCGGAATAGTCAATTGACTCGTGCCTCATGTGATCCATCAGGCGCCCCGGTGTCGCGACGATGATGTCGACGCCGGCCTTCAGCGCAAATTCCTGCTGGTCCATCGGCACACCGCCGAACACCGCCACGCTCGATACGGTGGTGTGATAGGTGAGGCCTTGTACCTGATCTTCGATCTGCACCGCGAGCTCGCGCGTCGGCGCCAGCACCAGCGCGCGCGTGCGCGGCGGCTGCGGCTGCGGCTCGTTGAGGAAGCGTTGCAGGATCGGGACGAGGAACGCAGCGGTCTTTCCGGTGCCGGTTTCGGCGCAGGCGATCACGTCGCCGCCGCCGACCGCGAGCGGGATCACGCCGCTCTGAACTGGACGCGTGTCGGACCAGCCCAGATCGCGAATGCCCGACAGCAGACGCGTGTCGAGCGAGAGCTTGTCGAAAGGAATCGGTGCGGGATCAAAAGGCGACGGCTCATACGCCAGTATCGCCGGCTCTGGCCTGGCGATCGGCTGCGGGTGCGATCGCCGGCGCGGAGGTCCGCGGCGGCTGCGGCGTGGTGACGATGAATTAACAGAACTCAATGTTTCGTGGTCTGTGAGATTTATCTGGCCCGGAAAGTGATGATGCCGCGGACCGGGTCATAGGGAGATACGCCGACCGTGACGCGATCACCAGGAACAACTTTGATCCGGAAGCGGCGCATCCGGCCGCTCAACTGTGCGAGCACTTCGTGGCCGGCGTCGCACTGGACTCGATAAAGCCCGCCGGAGTGAACGGCCACGACAGTGCCTTGCATGTCAATCAGATCGTCTTTACTCAATACTCATCCTATTCGCGTGGGCCCAACGCGCCCGAGTCCTAGCAATCAGTGTGCCACAGTGCGAGGCGGCAAGCAAATCCATCATTTTCAACAGTTACTCTGAAGGATCGGTGCCTCAGAGAGAACGGACGGCCTCTTCGACCTGCGCCGCCAGCGCCGCGTAGTCGTCGCCGCGCAGCCGGAGCGGTGCGCCGAAGGTCACCCGCACGCGTCCAGGCTTCACGAACGTGCTTCCCATCGGCATCAGCTTGTCTACGTCGTCGATGCGGATTGGCACGATCGGGATGTCCAGGCGCGAGCCGATCATGCCGATACCGCCGCGGAACGGCTTCAACTGGCCGGTCGGCGATCGCATGCCCTCGGGAAATATCAGGATTGACCAGCCCACCCCGGTCAGCTCGCCGATGTACTTCAACGTCTGGCGGGCGCCGGCCTCACGCTGGGGCAGTGGGAACGCGTTGAAGAAGAACGCGGCGAGGTAATAGTTCAGCGAGTTGGTGAACCATTCCCGCCACCGGTGATCGGCGGGAAAGAAGTGCGCCTTGAAGAACTCCTTCGCCATGGCCGGTGCCACACGCGCTCGCCATCGGCCAGGCAATGCCGAGATGATTACCGGCACGTCCATGTGACTCTGGTGATTCGAGGCGAACACGACCGGACCGTCGAGGTGCCGCAGGTGGTCGAGGCCCTCGACGTGCGCATAGGCGAAGGCGCGCGTCAGGGGTACGATCCACGTCGCTTGCGACAGACGGCGTACGAGGCGCACGGGCCAGGTGCGGTTCCACGACGGGAACTCGACGGGCTCCTCAACGCCGTCGGCCGCCGCCGGTGCTTCGACGAGCCGCTTCAGATCGGCTACGCTCGCCGCTTCCGAGAAGCGTCCCTCGTCGAGGCGCGTCTGAAATCGATCCTCGAGAGCCACCATCAGCTCGACACGTTCGAGCGAGCTCAAGCCCAATTCATCGAGCGTCGTCGTGCCGCTCACCGTACGACCGTGCGCGAATCGGGCGAGCAGCGACTCGAGGGAGTCGCCGGTCGGTGCGCCGACCGGCGAGCCACCCGCTCGCACCCAGTCGCGGATGGCGCTGCGCTTTAGTTTGCGAGTTCCCTCGGTGCGCGGCAGGTCGGAGCCTGGCCAGAGTGATGCTGTGCGAATGCGCTGATGGTCCTGGAGCCGCGCGTTGGCTTGACGGATCACCGTATCGACATCAGTCCCCGGAGCGACGACGAGCACGGCATGCACCCGCTCCTGCGCGCCATCAATCGCGCCGACGACGGCCGACTCGCGGACGCCGGGCTGCTCGTCGAGCACGCGCTCGACGTCCTCGGGAAATACGTTGAGGCCGTCGGGCGTGACGATCATTTCCTTCTTGCGGCCCTTGATGAACAGTCGCCCCTGCGCGTCACGTTCGCCGATGTCACCTGTATGTAGCCACCCCTCACGATCGAAAACGCTATCCGCATTGGGAGTTGGGCGTTGGGAGTGGTTGGGCGTTGGCAGTTGGGAGTTGGACCTTTCGGGTATGTAGTAGCCGGACGTCACGTTCTCGCCGCGGACGAGAATCTCGCCGTCGTCGGCAATTCGGATCTCGACACCCTGTATTGCCGTACCGACGGATCCCTTGCTCATCTTGAACGGGTGATTGAGCGTGACGATCGGCGCGGTCTCGGTCAGGCCATAGCCCTGGACGACGGCAAAGCCAAGGTGGCGCCAGAACTCCTCGACGTCAGGCGGCAGCGGCGCCGCACCAACGACGAATGCCCAGAACTTGAACCCGAACGCCGAGTGCACGCGGCGGTATTTCCACCATCGACCAGGAATCGAGATGCCCGGCGGAGGAGGTTCGGCCGCTTCGGGAAACGCATGGACGATGTGCTCGCGAAGGACGTCGAGGATCTTCGGGACGCACACGAGCACCGAGACACGTCGTGTCTTGATCAGGCGGAGCACGTCATGCGGGTTGAAGCTGCGCGTGAAGATCACCGTGCCGCGCACCATCGGCGGGATGTTGCTCGCCATCGACTGCCCGAACATGTGGCTGAGCGGCAGCAGGTTCACGAAGCGCAGCGGATGGAAGGGCCACGCGTATTTGCGGTACTTCTGCACCTCGCGTTCGACCGGAACGATGTTGGCCAGCACGTTGCGATGGCGGATGACCACACCCTTGGGTTCGGCGGTTGCGCCTGACGTGAAGATGATCTGAATCACATCGTCGCGTGAAATCGGTACGTCGGGTATCGGGCCCGCCTCCGCCTCGCGGCTTCGGCGCGGCAGGCCCTCGGCGCGCCAGTCGAAATCGGCGAACGGCCATACGTGCCGGAACGCATGCCCGGCCGGAAGTTGTGCCACGTCATCGCCGGTGAGGATGAGGCGCGCGTCCACCAGGGCGCGAACCTTCAGGACGAATTCCGCAGACGATCGGTAGTCAACGGGAACGGCGATGATGCCGGCGAGGAGGCATCCCCAGTACGCGGCAACCCACTCCGGACGGTTTTCTCCCCAGAAGACGACCTTTTCGCCCTTGGTGAATCCCGTCGCAACGAGCTTGGCCGCGAAACCTCTCGCCGCGCGGGCCACCTCCTGGTAGGTGTGACCCCGCCGCCGATAACCGTCGTCATAGACCAGGAATTCGCCGCGAATCTCGGCCAAGTCGCGAAAGAAGTCGATCAGCGTATTCCGCTGCACTCGTGAATTATGATCTACTGGTCCGTATAGCCTGAGGGAGTTCCAGTCACACAGGCCCCTCAGGGCAATTTCTCGGCCGCGACAACGGAGCGGCCGACGGTAGTTCACGAGCGACATACCACGAACCGTTGTCTGTTCCCCCTGCGATCGCCGTCGGTGCGTTGTATGACACCGTCCTCCAGTCGGCGTTGCGCCAGTTCTTCGAGCGCGCATCGCTCGACACCGAGGTCACGCCATCAGTGTCGTCCGACGGCCGTCTGTCAATCGAGCCGTCGGCGAATCCCTCGGCGCTGATCATCAGGTGGTTCGGGACGCGCTACACGCTGCGGGTGCCACCGAGGTGGCCGTTCACGGCGCATGAAGTGCGATTGGCGCAGGCCATTGGCGCGGTGCTCGCGGCGCGATACAGCGCCATCCTGAATCCACGGATCATCGCCGAACGCAACGATCTGTTCCGCGGATTCATCGAGGACCGCTACGTCGGCGCGTTCCTCGATCACCGGCCGTACGCCATCGAAACCCGGGAGGCCAAGGCCGATCGCATTGCTTCGGTCATTGAGCTGCTCCGGGTCGCCGCGCTCTCCAGCTACGAAAACCGGCCGATTTCCACCGGTGTCGTGCTGCTCGGTACGTCGAACGATCCGTGCCGGCCCGATACGCCGCTGCCAGCGACAGCCCCCTCGTATACCGAATCCACGACGGCAATCAAAAGCCTGTTTCGCCTCGCCGACGGCGTGCGCACGGTCTTTCTGGCCAATTCAGAAGGCCGGCTGCTCGATATCATCGACATCGAGCGCTGGGCCAACCAGGTGAACCGGCAGCAGGCGTTGCAGGTGCCGTGCGCAAAAGCCTATCAGCCGCACGCCCGCGCGACGCTGCAGCAAGGACATGTCTGTGCGGTGCTCAGCCCCTCGCGTGAGATCAAAATCTTCGCCGAAGGTGCCGAGGTCTTTACATTCCGTGGCGCGGCGTGGCACCTCCTCGACCTGCAAGCCAAGTACAAGCAGTGGGCCGAAGCGGTGGGTGACGAGGCACTGGCGATGCGGATCTTTCAAACGGCGCTCGACTTGGCCGACGCGCGTGAGGGCGCGCTGTTCGTGGTCGCGCGCGATACGGCGAACGCTGTCGCCAAGCTGGTCTCGCCGGCCGATCGTCTCGACGTGCCGCACGACTCTGCCGGTCGTGCCGGTCCCACATCGCGTCGCGATCTCCTCGAGTTGCTCGAGGGCCGTTCACTCACCGATCTGGATCCCAACGTGCTCGCTGCGCTCGCCTCACTGGACGGCGCGATCGTCGTCGACGAGAACGCGCGGTTGCTTGCCGCGGGCGCGATCCTGCGTCATCCCCCGTCGGCTGAGTTGGAAGCCGGCGCCGTCGAGGGTGCGCGCACGACGGCGGCACTGGCTGCCAGTAAATTCGGTCCGGTTCTCAAAGTGAGTGAAGACGGAATCATTACGTTCTTCGACGGCGAAAAGGTCTGGGACATTTAGTGGGACACCGCACTAAATTCAGGCAAACGACATTGAATAGGCAGATCCCCAATAGCGCCTGTTACCCCGACCGAGTATGATCGGCAACTCTTTATGCGGTTCTTTCTGACCGGCGCGACGGGCTACATCGGTTCTGCAGTCCTCGAAGCCGGCCTTCGCGCCGGCCACCAGGTGACTGCGCTCGTTCGCGATCCAGAGAAAGCGGAGCACGTCTCATCACGCGGTGCGAACGCCGTCATCGGTGAGTTGTCGCGACCGACGTCGTACGCGGCAGCGGCCGAAAAGTGCGATGTGTTGATTCACACTGCGTCCGATGCCAAGCGTCGGCAACTCGTCGATCGGCAGGCGATCGACACATTGATGACGGCCGCCGAGCATCGGGCCGAGAACGGCCTTTCGGCCTGCGTCATCTACACGTCGGGCACCTGGGTGCTGGGTCATACGCAGGGTGCGGCGAAGGAAGACGCGCCGATCGATCCGCCGGCGCATGTCTCGTGGCGACCCGACCATGAGGCGCTGGTGCTCCAGGGTTCACCAGCCGGTCGCATTCGTACCGCGGTGATCAGGCCGGGCATCGTATACGGCGGCGCGCGCGGTATCATCGGCGACCTGTTGAAAGACGCCAGAAACGGGTTGCTGCGCTTGGTGGGTGACGGCCGCAATCACTGGCCATGCATTTACAACAGGGACCTGGCGGACGTCTACGTGCGGATAGCGGTGTCAGGGGATGCGTCGGGCATCTTCCACGTCAACGACGAAGCCGACGAGCGTGTGGACGACATCGTGGACTCCATCTCGCGGCACGTCCGGACGCGCATCGACATCCGTCACGTTCCGCTCGAGGAAGCGCGGACGAAGATGGGCACCTACGCGGATGCTCTCGCGCTCGATCAGATCGTCAGAAGTCCGCGCGCCCGCGCGCTCGGATGGTCGCCATCGCTGCATTCGGTGGCCGGCAATGTGGCGCGTCTGCTCGAAGAATTCCGCTCGGCCTGCGAAGCGGCCGCGTAGATGTAGTGTCCGGCTTCAGCCGGACCAATGTAATGTCCGCCTTCAGGCGGACCCGCGGACCCTACGAATCATCGAAATCCCGCTTATCTTCGTCGGTCACCCCAGGCAGAAACTCGAAAAACGCATCCAGGCTGCGATCCAGTGCACGGCGGAGCTGCGGGATCGTGCCATCAATCGTGTGCAAGGTCAGTGCAGCCTCGCCGTCCTTCAATCGAAGACGGGGCTCGTCGGCCGCGAGCAACGTGCCTTCGGGGACGAGCCGTATGCCGTAGACCATCGTGTAGCGCGCCATACGCGTGATGAACCTCTCATGCGCGGCCCCAGTGCACCGCGAGGATGACTGCGAGCAGCGCCGCTCCACTGAGCGCGACTGCCACGTTCGGGACGAAGAGCAGCACGGCGGCCAGCGCCGCGAGCGCGCGCTCTATTGGTGATGCCGCGCGGCGGATCCATCCTGCCGCCGAGACGGCAATGGCCACGACCCCGAGCGACGCCGTGCACACCGACCACACGATCACTCCGGCTGAGGCCTGGAACAGCAGCCCCAGCCCGCGTGGATCGATAGTAAATGCCAGCGGCACCACGAATGCCGGCGCCGTGTACTTCCACGACAGCATCGTCGTCCGCAGCGGGTTGCCTCCGGTGACTGCCGCGGCGGCGAACGGCGACAGCGCCGTCGGGGGACTCACCTCGGAGAGCACTGCGTAGTAAAACACGAACATGTGCGCGGCGACCTCAGCTACGCCGACCTGTACGAGTGCCGGCACGATCATCACGGCGGCAATGATGTACGACGCCGTCACCGGCACGGCGAGTCCGAGCACCCACACCGCGAGCGCCGCGTAAACAATCGTTAGCAGTAGGCTGCTCCCGGCCAGCGTAACGATCAGGCCCGCAACTTTGAGGCCGAGACCTGTCAGCGTGATTACGCCGACGATGATGCCGGCAGTGGCGGTTGTCGCAGCCACCGACAAGACGCCTCGTCCACCGGCAGCGAGCGCGCTGGCGAGTCGGGTTGGTCCGAGCGCCGTCTCACGATTGAAGAAGCTGAGTGCGACGCCCAGCACCGTCGCCCAGAAGACCGCGAGATACGGCGTGAACCCCATGACCATCAGCACGACAATCGCAGCGAGCGACGCAAAAAAGTGCCAGCCCTTCCGGGTCAATGCACCGAGCGTCGGCAGGTCGGCATTCACCGGGCGCAGCGCCAGACGCCGCGAGTCGCCCTCGACCATCAGAAAGATCGAAAGGTAGTACAGGAAGGCTGGGAGAGCGGCCATCACGATGACCTGCAGATAGGAGATGCGCAGGAATTCGGCGATGAGAAACGCCGCCGCGCCCATCACTGGCGGCGCGAGAATCGCGCCGATGCCGGCCGAGGCGAGCACCGCGCCGGCGGTATCGGCGGGGTAGCCGGCGCGCCGCATCAACGGCCAGGTGATCGATCCGAGCATCACGGTATTCGCGACACCGCTGCCTGACACCGCCCCGAGCAGGTAGCCGGCGACGGTGACCGTCCGCCCCGGTCCGGCGCCATCACCCGAGCGGCCGATCGCGGCCATCGTCCAGTCCACGAAGAAGCGTCCGGCGCCGCTGTATTCGAGGACCGCGCCATAGATCGTGAACAGGATTATGTAGGTCGCGGTCACATCGAGCGGCACGCCGAAGATCCCTTCGAGCGTCATGTACAACGTGCCGACCAGACGGCCGATCGAATAGCCGCGATGCGCGACCAGATCCAGGCCGACGCGATCGAGCAGCGGACCGTAGTAACCGTAGGCGAGAAACAGGAGCGCGGTGATCGGGAGTACCCAGCCGGATGTCCGGCGCGTCGCTTCGAGCACGAGGCCGATGGTGACGATCCCGAGCACGATGTCGGTCGTCGTCGGCGTGGCTGCGCGGTGTACGAAGGCGTCGAGATCGACGAGCGGCCACAGCAGGGCTACCAGCGATAACACGATGAGCCCGGCGTTCAGGAACATCGTCAGGCGCGTCCTTTTGGACGCGCCATTGCTCAGGAACGTGATGAGCAGCACCAGCAGCAGAAAGCTGATGCGATACGAGTGTGTCTCGACGTAGGCGACCGCCCAGTAGAGGGCGTACGCAGCGAGGGCGAAGGCGAGAACGGAGGTGACTCGCGACTGCGAGCCGGTCCCTAGTTCGTCCACGCCTGATGATCGCGGTAGTAGCGAATCGCGCCAGGGTGGAAGGGAATCGGCGATCCCGTTGTGGCAGTCTTGACGGACAGCACTTTGGCCTGCGGATGGATTGTCGCCAGTTCCGGCTGCTTCTCGAACAGCACGCGGGTGATGTCGTGCGCCAGATCCTCGGGCATGGTTTCCGAGACGACGAGCAGGACGGCGACGCCCACGACTGGCACGTCGGTGTCCTGCTGATACATGCCTTTCGGAATGATCGCCTTGTAATACAGCGAGGGACCATAGGTTTTCTCGAGCTGCGGCAGCATCGAGTCCGTCGCGATGAAACGTGCGCGGATGCGCGGGCTGTTCACGAGATCGAGCACCGACGCGGTCGGCAGACCGCCGTTCCAGAAGAACGCGTCGATCTTCCCGTCCTTCAATGCATCAACCGATTGTGCGACGCCAAGACTCTGCGGCCGGATGTCTTGCTTGGTATTGAGCCCTGCAGCCTCGAGAATCCGGTAGCCCAATGTCGCTGTGCCCGAGCCGGCTGCGCCCATCGAGATGGTGTGGCCCTTCAGTTGCGCCACGTCGTTGATGCCGGAATCCGCGAGCGTGACGAGGTGCGTGTAGCTGGAATAGAGCACGGCCAGCGTTCGCAGCGGGATCGGGCCGAACGCCTTGAAGTCGTCGCGTGCGAGCACTGCGTCCTGCGCGGCGTCGGACATCGTGAACGCCAGGTCCGATGTGCCCTGCTTCAGGAACTTCAAATTGTCGATCGATGCCGCCGTGACTTCCGCCGTTGCCTCGACGTTCGGCAGGCTTTCCGTGATCACTTTCGCGATGCCGCCGCCGTACGGATAGAACACGCCCCCGGTTCCGCCTGTGGCAATCGACAGGCGACGCTTGCCGCCGTCGGTGGCGCTGCTGGGCGCGCATGCCGACAGCGCGACGAGAACCGCACAGACGAGGCCCAGCCGCCTTCGCGCTGCGCGCTTCGGTGCCCAGGGCCAGTGCCACCGCATGACGGACAACTATACTGGACTCTGATTGATGCTCGTCACACTCGATGACATCCGCGCCGCGGCGACCCGGATCCGCGGCGTCGCGCGGCGAACGCCTGTCCTGGAAATTGATTTGACAGCGCGCGGCCGCGGCGCTCGTAGAGGCGGGTCTTCCGCCTTCGCCGCGGCTACCGCGGACCGCCGTAGCTCGGAGAGCGGTGGCTGGTCAGACCCGCCTGGCGATCTCACGCTCAAATGCGAAAACCTGCAACCGAGCGGCGCCTTCAAACTTCGCGGTGCGTGCAACATGGTGGCGCAGCTGCAACCGGCAGCGAGAGCCGCCGGCGTCATCACCTACTCGTCCGGCAATCACGGCCAGGCTGTTGCGATGGTGGCGCGCTTATTCAGCATCCCCGCAGTCGTGGTGATGCCGGAAACAGCGCCACAGGTGAAGGTAGAAGGCATCACGCAGTTGGGCGGAGAAGTGATCATCGCTGGCCGGACGTCGGCGGATCGCAAAGCACGCGCGGAGGAGCTCGTCGCACAGCGCGGCCTGACCATGGTGCCGCCGTTCGACCATCCGTGGATCATCGCCGGTGCCGGAACAGTCGGACTCGAGATCCTCGAGCAGTGTCCGCGTGCGACGACGGTCTTCGTGCCGATGGGTGGTGGTGGACAGATCTCAGGCGTGAGTGCGGCGGTGAAGGGCATGCGGGGAGGAGTTCGCGTGATTGGCGTCGAGCCCGCGGATGCGGCGCGGATGTCAGCGTCGCTGGCCGCTGAGCATCCGGTCACGCTCGACCGCGCCACCAGCATCGCCGATGGACTGCTCACCCTGCGCCCGGGCGACCTGACGTTTGCTCACGTGCGCGCATTCGTTGACGAGGTCGTCACTGTGACCGATGCCGAGATGATCGACGCGGTGCGCTGGCTATTTCACGAGGCGCATCTCGTCGCCGAGCCGAGCGGCGCGGCCGCCACTGCGGCTGCGCTGCGTGCCGGTATACACGGCGCGGTCGCTGTCGTCTCTGGCGGCAATGTCGATCCCGTCGCGTATGCGGGTTATATCTCACCCGCAGGCTAAGCCTGCGCTCTACTACTGCTGCAGAATCTGCTTCGCCGCATTGATGCCCTCATCGAGGCTCGTGATTTCGCCATCGAGCTGCTTCTCGTAGACCTGCTTCAACACTTCTCCCACCCGCGGCCCAGGCTCGAGGCCGAGCTCAAGCAGATGGCGCCCCAATAGCAGCGGTGGTGGCGGCTGATGCTCGACGCCGAGCGCGCGGGCGCGTTCGATGAACCAGTCCATCGCCGAGCAGTCGAACGATCCGGTCCGGCCGCGGCAATCCGCGCGAGCAAGTCGCGCCAGCAGCTCCAGGTCCACCTTCTGGGCGAGACGACGAAAGGCGCCGTCACCGACGTTCTGTGCCTTGTGAAACATGCCTGGCTTCAGATGCTGAGCGACGAGGCCGAGGACCTGACCACGCACGTCGAAGCCGTCGATGGTGTGCACGTTCAGCCGATCGAGCAGCGATTCGGTGGGTTCGACGCCGGCTTGCTCGTGATCGAGCGAACGGATGCGGCCATCGACGAAGGCCGTGGTCAGAGGCTTGCCGAGGTCATGACACACGGCCCCAAGCATCACGGTGAGAAGCTGCGGACGGCCGAGATCGCCATTCGCCACTCGCGCCTGGTCGATGACCATCAGCGTGTGCGTCCACACGTCGCCTTCAGGATGCCACTCGGGTTCCTGCTCACAGCCGACGAGGGGACGCATCTCGGGCAACAGGCGATCGACCACGCCAAGGTCGAGTGCGAGTGCGAAGCCAACTGACGGTCGCGACGCTTTGAGCAGCAGCTTCTCGAGTTCTCCCCAGATCCGCTCCGCCGGCAGATCGTCGAGCGGAATCGCTTGGCACAGCTCGCGTGTCTGCTGGTCGAGCGTCAGCTCGAACCTGGCCGCGAACTGAATCGCGCGCAATACGCGCAGACTGTCATCGCCGAACGTCTGCGGATCGACGATGCGGAGGACCCGCTCGGCGAGATCGCCACGACCATTGAACGGATCGTCGTAGTCGCCGGTCAGCGGATCCCACGCGATCGCATTGATGGTGAAATCGCGGCGCCGTGCGGCATCCTCGATCGACATCGACGGATCGCCGCGGACCTCGAATCCCTTGTGGCCCCGCCCGCTCTTCGATTCGCGCCGGGGAAGCGCGACATCGATGTCTCCGACAGTCGTGTCGGACACTCTCAGCTTGTAGACAGGAAAGCTGCTACCCACGGCTTCCACTCGGCCGAACTGGTCGAGCAATGATGGCAGCGCATTCTCGGACATTCCGAACACCTCGAGATCGATATCCGAGGCTGACGGTACTCCCCCGGCAAGGATGGCATCCCGTACCCAGCCCCCGACGATCAGGGTTCGGCCGCCAGCCTCCCGCACGGCGCGCGCAAGCTCGCGGACGATCGGGGGAGCTGTAGTACCGTTCACGCGGTCGATTATGGCGTATGAGTCTTGCTGACGACCCGGCGGTGAAACTGCTGCGCGACCTCGTCGCGATTGACTCGGTGAATCCATCGCTGTCGAGCGGTGCGCGCGGTGAGGCCGAGATCGCGCAGCGGATTGCGGGCGAGCTCGAGTCCATGGGCCTCGCCGTTGAAATCGGCGACGCCGCGCCCGGCCGGCCCAACGTTGTCGGCGTCCTGGACGGCCGTGCGCCCGGTCGCTCACTGATGTTCTGCGGGCACACCGATACCGTCGGCGTCAACGGTATGCATCGGCCCTTCACGCCCGAGATTCGCGATGGTCGGCTCTACGGGCGTGGCGCGCAGGATATGAAAGGCGGCGTCGCCGCCATGATCGGGGCGGTGCGGAAAATCGTCGAGGGCGGCGGCCTTGCCCAAGGTCGCGTGGTCGTCGCCGCGGTTGCCGACGAAGAACACGCCAGCATCGGCGCGGAGGCGCTGGTCGCCAGGTGGCGTGCTGACGCTGCGGTCGTCACCGAGCCGACGGGTCTCGATATCGCCATTGTCCACAAAGGCTTTCAGTGGATCGTGCTCGACACGCTCGGCCGTGCGGCGCATGGCAGCCGGCCGCTCGACGGCCGCGACGCGATCCTGCGCATGGGCCGCGTGCTCGCGCGCCTCGAGTCGCTCGACCGTCGTCTTCAGCAGGGCAGGGCGCATCCGTTGCTCGGGACCGCATCGCTGCACGCCTCGCTCATCGAAGGCGGGCACGAGTTGAGCAGCTACCCGGCGCGGGCGACGTTGCAGTACGAGCGCCGCACGCTGCCCGGTGAGCCGTCCGACATCGCCCGCGTCGAAGCAGATGCCATCCTTGCGGAGCTCAAAGCCGAGGATTCCGAATTCGAGGCCGAAGCACGGCTCGTATTCGGCCGCGATGCCTACGAGATCGACGCCTCGAGTCCGTTGCCAGCGCTGCTGCAGGAAGCTGCGAATGCGGCGGGTTGCCGTGCGTCGATCGCCGGCATGACGTTCTGGACCGACGCGGCGATTCTCGGTGCCGCCGGGATTCCTTCGGTGCTCTTCGGACCGGGTGGCGCCGGACTGCACAGCATCGAGGAGTACGTCATCGTCGACGACGTGTGCCGCTGTCGCGATGCGCTCGCGGCGCTCGCGCGCGCGTGGTGCTGATGCAGGTCAAAGGGTAAACGGCAAAGGTCAAAGGTCAGGTCAAAGGTAGAATTCAGGCGAAAGGGCAAAAGCCACGGTCAAGAGTGAACGGTTGACGTGACCTGACCGACTATCCCGTCTTCTCACCAAGCAGCGCGCGAAGCACGAAGCCGATATTCGCGGGTCTTTCGCCAAGCCGGCGCATGAAGTACGGGAACCATTCCTTGCCGAACGGAATGTAGACGCGCATGCGATAGCGGGCGGCGACGAGCGAGGCCTGCAAGTCGCGACGGATCCCATACAGCATCTGAAACTCGAACCGGTCGGGGCCGATGCTGCGCTCGGCGGCGTAGCTGCGCGTTTCCGCAATGATCTCCTCGTCGTGTGTCGCGATCGCTGGATACACGCCGTGATCGAGGAGCAGGCGCATTTGACGGGTATAGGCGGCGTCCACGTCGGCCTTCAGCTGAAAGGCCACTGAGGCTGGTTCCTTGTATGCGCCCTTCACCAGACGAACGCGCGCGCCGAGCTCGTTCATGCGGCGGATGTCTTGCTCGGTGCGAAGCAGCGCCGACTGCAGCGCGATACCGACGTTGCGGAAATCCAGGCTCCACACCGTCTCGAACACATCGAGCGTGAGCTGCGTATAGGGCGAGCTCTCCATGTCGATGCGAACGAAGAACTGGTGGCGGGCAGCCGGCTCCAGGATGCGGCGCAGGTTGTCGACACAAGTCGCCTTGTCGATCGTCATGCCGAGTTGCGTCAGCTTGAGGGAGATGTTGCGCTCGATCCCCGAGGCGACGATAGTCTCGATGAGCTGCACGTATTCGCGTGATGCGGTGGTTGCGGCCTTGATGGTGTTCACGCTCTCGCCGAGGTAGTCGAGCGCGACGTGCATGCCGCGGCCCTGCAGTACGCGAGCTGCATCAATGGCTTCGTTGATGGTCTCGCCGGCGATAAATCGCCGGGCGAAGCCAGTGGGCGTCATGCCGTACTGCGACGCGAGACGCTTCAGCGTGACGCTGCGTGCGAGCAAAGAGAACATTACCGGCGCGGCCGTGAGTCGAGCAGGTGGTCGATCGATCGTGCGTAGTAGCGCAGCACGTTCCGGTTGCGTACCCGCACGCGGCCCCTGTTCACTACCAGAATACCGCGGGACACCAGCGGCTCCAGCGCCGCGTCTAAAGCCTGTGCACCGCTGATGACCCCGAGGTTGGCGCCGGTGGTGCGCAGCGTCTCGATCAGCGCGTCGGCGCGCTGCTCCAGCTCGCGCCGCGTCGTGGACGGCCGCATCGCCGAGGCGACGACCGCCGTCGGCAGCACTTTATAGATGGCGCCGATCGCCCGCATGACAGCGTGACTGAGATCGAGCACCGCTCGACGCGATTCGGGATTTATCCCGGCAAGCGGAATCGGTGTGCCGAAGCTCACGAACGCGCGCGACGTGTATCCAACAGCGTAGCGCACCATCTCAGCCAGTTCGCGGCTGAAGGGCCGCTGCGATCGCTTGACGCGCTGGCGTGCCAGGACGTGGTCCTCGAGGACGAAGTCATAGGCCACCGCGGTGGGGACGATGACCACGTGCGGGTGCTGGGCGTGCAGCGCGGCGTGCATCAGCCCGGTCTTGGCTGCCTTGATCTCGCCGCTGTAGCTGCGCCCGCCTTCCGGGTAGAAGAACAGATCGCTCTTGCGCAGCAGTTCGGCGACATATGCCTTGAGTGTCAGGAGGTAAGCAGGATCCCTGGTGTTGCGACGGATCGGAATGGCGCCCGTCACGTGACGATGGAGAAGAGCGAGCGGGCCGCCGAAGAGATTGATTCCGGCGGCGATGACCGGCGGCCTGACGCGATGGTCGTCGAGCACCAGCGGCTCGACGAGATAGTCGGTATGACTGCGGTGATTCGACGCATAAATGACGCGGCCCGCCCGCGCGGCGGCCTTTGCCACGTCCACGTGCTCGCCGATGCGTTCGATCTTGCGGAGGATGGGGTAGAGCGGATGCTTCAGCGCGCGGTAGATCGAATACCGTTGCGTGGTTCGCAGCTCGTCGAGATAGCCCTCGATACGTTCGCGCGCCGCGCCGCCGCTTTCACCGTGGGTGCCCTGTAGATATTTCGCGATCTCGTCTCTCGAAAGCACGGCGCGCGTGATCTCATCGATCATCGGCCGAGACGCTGGCAAATCGCGTCCGCGTATTCCGTCGTCGAAGCCGTGCCGCCAAGATCCCGTGTGCGCACACCGTCGGTCAGCGTGGCGATCACGCCATTCATGATGCGATCGGCCATCGCGCCTTCACCGATGTGACGCAGCATCAGCAGCGCGGAGAACAACAGCGCCGTGGGATTGGCGATGCCCTTGCCCGCGATGTCGGGTGCGCTGCCGTGCACGGCCTCGAAGACGCCGATCTCTTTGCCCAGATTCGCGCCCGGGACGATGCCCAGCCCGCCAACCAGCCCGGCGCACAGATCCGAGACGATGTCGCCGTACAGATTGGGCAGCAGCAGGACGTCGAACTGCGTCGGGTTGATCACCAGCTGCATGCAGGCGTTGTCCACGATCCGGTCGTCGCAGACGATATCGGGAAACTGCTCGCCGACCTTGCGTACACATGACAGGAACAGGCCGTCGCTCATCTTCATGATGTTGGCTTTGTGGACGGCGGTGACGCGCTTACGCTGGTGTGTGCGGGCGTACTCGAACGCAAATCTGGCGACGCGCGTGGAGGCCTCCTCGGTGATGATCTTCAGGCTCTCGACGACGCCAGGTACCACCTCGTGCTCGAGGCCCGCGTAGAGGTCCTCGGTGTTTTCCCGAACGATGACGATGTCGATGCCTGAATAGCGCGTGGGAACAGCAGGAATGCTCCACACCGGCCTGAGGTTGACGAACAGGTTCAACGCCTTGCGAAGACCAACGTTGACGCTGGTAAATCCGCCGCCAACCGGCGTCGTGACCGGTCCCTTGAGCGCCACCTTGTTGCGTTCGATCGAGGCGAGCAGTTGCGGCGGCAACGGTGTGTTGTGACGTTCGAGCGCGAGAACGCCAGCTACCTGCGGTTCCCAGTCGGCCTGCAGGCCCGCGGCGTCCAGGACCGTGACTACGGCGCGGGTGACCTCTGGACCGATACCGTCGCCTTCGATGAGCGTGATGCGGCGCATCACGCTCGCGTGTTCCAGAGCATCATTCGCGCTCACTCGCGCGCTTCCCAGAACAGCAGGGCCAGGGCGCCGACCAGATTGACCATCATCAGCCGTGTGGACAGCACGTGCAACTCGTCGAAGCGCACCCGACGCGCGTCGCCTTCCGGCAGTCGCGACGGTAATCCTCCGACCTCACGGCGAATGCCGTCCGCGTTCCGCAGTACGACGGCGCCGGAATAGAGCGCGACCGCCAGCATCGCCGTGATTAGCGCGAAGCGCACGGCCAGATGCCGTGGCCGAGGGCCGAGCACCGCCATCAGGGCCAGGGTTAACAGTAGAAGCGCGCCTGCGCCGTAAGCAACGTAGTGAAAGCGTTCGAGAATAGTGGTGAAGACGGCTCCGCCGAGCTCGCGTCCGGTGACCGGCTCACTGGCCTGCAGGACTTGAAACGTCGCCGGCGCGACGACGGCGCCAAGCACGACCATCCCGCCCAGCCAGACAACCAGTGCAAGGATGTACACGTACCGCACCGCCCGCATCGGGTCATTATAATGACCAGCGGAGGTCGTCGTTCGTGCACGCATCTTCGCGCGTCTCTGCGCTGCGCAACATCGCCACTCGCCTGCGGATCGATTCGGTGCGTGCCACGACGGAGGCCGGCAGCGGTCATCCGACGTCATGCTGCTCCGCTGCTGACGTCACCGCCGCCATCTTCTTTTCGGAGATGCGCTACGACCCGCGCAGCCCGCACAATCCCGACAACGATCGTTTCGTGCTGTCGAAAGGGCACGCGGCGCCGTTGCTCTACGCGGCGTGGGCCGAGGCTGGGATCATCAGCCGCGACTCATTGCTGACGTTGCGGCGCTTTGATTCCGACCTCGAGGGACATCCCACACCGCGTCTGCCGTGGGTCGATGTCGCCACGGGATCGCTCGGCCAGGGCATCTGCGCCGGCATCGGTATCGCCTTGAACGCACGGCGCATCAACTCTGATTACCGCACGTATGTGCTCCTCGGCGACGGTGAGATCGCCGAAGGCTCGGTGTGGGAAGCCGCACACGCCGCGGTCCACGAGGACCTCGATTCGCTGTGCGCGATTGTCGACGTGAACGGCCTCGGTCAGAAGGGGCCGTCGCTGTGGAACCACAACATCGATGCCTACGTGGCGCGCTGGCAGTCGTTCGGGTGGCACGTCGTCGCCATCGACGGGCACGACATGGATGCCATCCTCTCGGCGTTCGATGAAGCGCGATCGACCAGAGCGAAGCCGACGATGATCATCGCCAAGACGATCAAGGGCAAAGGTATCTCCTTCGCCGAAGGCAAGCCCGGCTGGCACGGCAAGCCGCTCAAGAAAGGTGACGAATGCGATCGCGCGATCGCTGAGCTGGAGCAACAGTTCGTGCCCGAGGAGCTGCCGGCAGCGCAGCCGCGGCCTCGTGCCGTTTCGCGTCCGGCGGCCAAGGCGCCGGCCCCGCTCGGGCCGCCGTCGTACGCCCTCGGCGACAAGGTGGCGACGCGCGAAGCGTTCGGGACAGCGATTGCCAGGCTCGGTGCCAACGACGAGCGCGTTGTCGCGCTCGATGCCGACGTGGGCAACTCGACCTTCAGCGAGAAGTTCGAGCAGCAGCATCCCAAGCGCTTCTTCGAAGCCTACATCGCCGAGCAGGTGATGATCGGTGCAGCCATGGGATTCGCCGCGCGCGGCGCGATTCCATTTCCCTCGACGTTCGCCGCATTCTTGTCGCGCGCCGGCGATTTCATCCGCATGGCAGCGATCAGCAACAGCAACATCAAGATGGCCGGCAGCCACGCCGGGGTCTCGATTGGTGAAGACGGGCCGTCGCAGATGGCGCTCGAGGATCTCGCGATGATGCGCGCGCAGCCGAACATCACCGTGCTGTATCCATGCGACGCGGTCAGCACCGACCGACTCGTCGAGCGGATGGCCTACCACGGTGGACCGGCGTACATGCGCACGTCGCGGCCGAAGACGCCGGTGATCTACGGTCCCGACGATGCCTTTCACGTTGGCGGTCTCAACGTGCTGCGTGAAGCGGGCAGCGACGTGGCGACGGTCATCGGTGCCGGCGTCACGGTGTTCGAGGCGCTCGAGGCGCACGACCTGCTCGGCAAGCAGGGCATCAGCATCCGCGTCATCGATCTATACAGCGTGCAGCCGATCGACACCGCCACGCTCGTGCGCTGTGCCCGCGAAACTCGAGGCCGGCTGATCACGGTCGAGGATCACTACGTCGGCGGTGGCATCGGCGACGCGGTGGCTGCCGCGGTGGCCGGTCACGGCTTCTCCGTTCATCGTCTCGCCGTTCGCGAGATTCCGCGCAGTGGTGCGCCCGAACAACTCCTCGATTACTACGGCATCTCGGCGCGTCACATCGTCGAAGCGGTGACAGAAGGCAGGCGAGTCTGACTGCCTCCGCCAAGGCTATGGCGGTCCGCCGAAGCGGCACGCGAAGGCGGAAAACTCGCCTCTACGTCGTCCTCGCACTGGTCGCGATTCTCACGCTGAGCCCACGCGCGCAGACGGGGCCACCCGGGATGCGCGATCCGGCGTGGTCGCCCGACGGCAAACG
>Ga0126304_10000100_pt1 | contig 25897 bp, 19 predicted proteins | sample Plot25_FD_92538 | JGI IMG/M metagenome (GOLD analysis project Ga0126304, IMG submission 92538) | Serpentine soil microbial communities from UC McLaughlin Reserve, CA, USA - Plot25 | ecosystem: Environmental > Terrestrial > Soil > Grasslands | place: USA: UC McLaughlin Reserve, Lake County... | reverse complement strand
GGCGTGAAGCCGGCGCTCGGGCGCACTTTCGGAGCCGCAGATGAGGCCGCTGGCAATAACGACGTGATCGTTCTGAGTCATGGTTTCTGGCAACGGCGATTCGGCGGCGATCGCTCCGTGATCGGCCGACGGTTCATTGCCGACTCGACCCCGGTGGAGGTGATCGGCGTCATGCCGGAAGGGTTCCGGTTCCTCGACATGGAGCCCGCCGCCGAGGTGATCTCGCTGATCACCCTCGATCGCAGCCGCCTGCGGATCGGCGGGTTCGGCTATTCGAGCCTCGCCCGGCTCAAACCGGGCGCGACCGTCGCCGACGCGAACGCCGACATTGCGCGGATGCTGCCGATCTGGCTCGAGGCCTGGCCGACACCGCCCAACACGGCCGGGCCCCAAGAATACGAGAAGTGGAAGATCGCACCGGCAGTGCAGCCGCTGAAGGACGCCGTCGTCGGCGGCGTTGGCGACATGCTGTGGATCCTGATGGCGACGATCGGGATGGTCCTGCTGATCGCCTGCGCCAACGTCGCGAATCTCATGCTGGTGAGATCCGAAAGCCGGCGTCACGAGTTCGCCCTGCGGACGGCGCTCGGCGCCCGGCGAGGAGACATCGTGAGAGAGGTGCTGGTCGAAAGCCTGGCGCTTTCACTCGTCGGCGGCGCTTTGGGCGTGGCACTTGCGTATGCCGGCCTCCAACTGGTCGTCGCGACGGCGCCGACTACGCTGCCGCGAGTCGAGGACATCTCGCTCGATCCCCGCGTGCTCGCATTTGCCATTGTGGTCTCGCTGCTCTCGAGCATGCTGTTCGGCACGCTGCCCGCGCTGAAGCACGCCGCGCAGCATGGCGCGCCAATCGTCGGCGCCGCGCGCGGCGCCAGCACCAGCCGCGGACGGCAGCGCACGCGCAATGCACTGGTCGTCGTGCAGGTAGCGCTGGCTCTGGTCCTGCTCGTCGCATCGGGCCTGATGATCCGCACCTTCGTCGCCCTGCTCGACGTCGAGCCGGGATTTGCGGCCGCTGCGGATGTCCAGACGGCACGAGTGTGGGTGCCTCCCCAGCAGGTGACCGAGGCAGAACGTGTCACGCGGATCCAGCACGAGATTCTCGACAAGGTTGTGGAGCTGCCCGGCGTGAAGGCTGCCGCCTTCGCGAGCGCAGTGCCGATGGAGGGACCACTGCGAGTGTGGCTCAATCCGGTGTTCGTCGAAGGGAAGGACGCTCCCGGGACGACGCCGCCGATGCGTCGAATGAAGGTGGTGTCGCCGGGCTACTTCGCCGCCATCGGCACGCGGATGATCGCCGGACGCGACATCACGTGGAACGACATCTACGGGCGCGCAACCGTGGCGATCGTCTCCGAGAACTTCGCCCGTGAAGTCTGGGGATCGCCGGCCGCGGCGCTGGGCCAGCGGATTCGTGATTCCGCTCCTGCGAGCACCGACCTGTGGCGCGAGATCATCGGCGTCGTCGAGAACGTTCACGAGGATGCGTTGTATCAGTCCGCACCGACGTTCGCGTACTGGCCGGTCATGATGGAGAATTTCGGCGGCAACGGGCTGTTCGTGATGCGCGCCGTCAATCTGGTCATCCGCAGCGACGAAGCCGGCCGCGAGAGCCTTTTGAACGGCGTCCGCAATGCCGTGTCGTCGGTCAACGCGAGCATGCCGGTTTTTCTCGTCCGCACGATGAAGGACCTCTATGACGCGTCGATGGCGCGGACGTCGTTCGCACTGATCATGTTGGCCATTGCTGCGACGATGGCGCTGGCGCTCGGGGTGATCGGCATCTACGGCGTGATCGCGTACGTCGTCGCGCAGCGATCGAGAGAAATCGGCATCCGCCTGGCGCTTGGCGCCGCGCCGACCCAGCTCAAACGGATGTTTGTACGTCAGGGGCTGGTGTTGACTGCGGTTGGCGCCGCAGTGGGCCTGGTGACAGCAATCGCGTTGACGCAATGGATGTCGTCGCTTCTCTTCGGCGTCGAGCGGCTCGATCCACCAACGTACGCGGCAGTGCTGGCAGTGCTGGCGATGGCCGCGGCGATGGCGAGTTATGTGCCGGCGCGCAGGGCGGCCACCGTCGATCCCGTTGAAACGCTCACGGCAGAGTGAAGTCGGTGACGCAGATGACTCGACACATTGTTTGCGGCTTGGTCGTGTTGATGCTCTCACTTGCTGCGCTGCCCGGCAATGGTGCACGTGCACAAGCGCCCGCGGGGTTCGAGCTGACGTTAGTGGATGTGGACGGTACGAAAAAAGTTCTCGGCCAGCTTCCGCCATCCGTCTATGCACCGCGCATTTCACCAGACGGTACGCGAGTGGCGTTCGAGACGCGTGACCTGTCGGGCCCCGACGGACCGCGACTCTGGACCGCGGAACTCTCAAACGTCGCCGGACGAAAGCCGCTGCCACTCGTCGCTGGTGCCATCAACTGGGCACCGATGTGGACACTCGACGGCCAGCGGGTCGTCTTCATCGTCTCCGGCCAGCGTGGTGACGCGGTGTATTGGCGGCGAGCGGACGGCAGCGGCGACGCCGAGCACCTGATCGACACTCGCGCCGCCGAAGGTTGGACGCCAGGTGGGCTCCAACTGCGGTTTCTGACCCTGAAGGAGTCGGGTGGCAATCGCGATTACGGAATCGCCATGCTCGACATGGCTTCACGCAAAGTAACGCCGCTCGTCGATCTGCCGGACTCAGCGCAGCATAGCAGTGCGATGTCGCCAGACGGCAGATGGATGGCGTATGCGTCGAACGAGACTGGTCGCTATGAAGTGTGGATCGAGCCGTTCCCGCACACCGGCGCACGTCATCAGCTGACCCGGGACGGCGGCTCGCATCCGCTGTGGCTGCCCGACGGCCAGTCGATCTACTTCGATCGCGACCATCAGATATTCCGCCTCGCCGTGAACGTGAAGGCCTTGTCTGGGCACATGGAGCCGACGCCGCTGCCAGTCACGGGATTCGCGCAGGCCGAGTACCGTCGACAGTTCGACCTGATGCCCAACGGCCGTCAATTCATTGTGCTTATGCCAAGATAGGCAGTTGGGAGTTACACGATCGTCCCGGGCTTTATCACTCCACCTTTGGCCACCACGACAATGCCGCTGCGGATGTAGTAGCCATCGCCATCGGCGTGCTCGATTCGTTGCTCGTTGACCAGACGTGCGCCGTCGCCGATGCGCGCGTTCTTGTCGATGATCACGCGATCGAGCACGACCTCCTTGCCGATTCCGAGCGCCGGCAGGCCCTCGGGCGGCTCACCATATTCGTAGAAGTCGGCACCCAGCAGCACCGATCGCGAGATTCGCGTGCCTTCCCGAACGGCGCTGCGTACGCCGACGACGGATGTATCGACGTTGCAGCCGGCCAGATAACATCCTTCCGAGATGAGCGAGTCCCGGGCCTGCACGTTCGGAATCAGCGAGCCAGGAAGATGACGCAGGTGCGTGTAGATCGGACGATCCTTGTCCCAGAAGTGAAACGGTGAATCGAGCCGTCCGAGCATCACGTTGTTCTCGTAGAACGACTCGATAGTCCCGACGTCCGCCCAGTACCCGCGATACAGATACGACTTCACCTTGCACTTGCCGATCGCGCCAGGGATTAGCTCACGGCCGAAGTCGTGTCCGGTTTCGCGCTCGAGCATGTTGATCAAGACACGCCGCGAAAAGACGTACACGCCCATCGAGGCCATGAACGGCCGCTCGTCGGAATGTGTGGCGAAGGTGGCTCCCTCGGGAATGCTGCGGCCGATCGCCCGCAGTTGTGGCTCTTTCAGCTTCTCGTCGAAGGCGACGATCGTCCCGTCACGATCGAAGCGGAAGATACCCATCTGAGTCGCGGTCTCGATGTCCACCGGCTGCGCTGCGATAGTGATGTCGGCTTTCTGCTGACGATGCGCCTCCACCAGTTCTTCGTAATCCATCCGGTACAGATGGTCGCCGGCGAGGATCAAGTCGTACTTCGCGTCGTGCTGAACGAAGTGCCGCGCAGCTTGCCGGACGGCATCAGCTGTCCCCTGATACCAGTTGGGATTGTCGGGCGTCTGCTCGGCGGCAAGGATCTCGACGAAGCCGCCGGAGAACCGATCGAGCCGATACGTGTTCGAGATATGACGATTGAGTGACGCCGAATTGAACTGCGTGAGCACGAAGATGCGAGAGATGTCCGCGTGCAGGCAGCCACTGATCGGAATATCGATGAGGCGATACTTTCCGCCGATCGGCACTGCGGGTTTCGAGCGCGTAGCGGTCAGGGGAAATAGCCGCGCGCCCTGTCCGCCGCCAAGGATGATTGCCATCGTATCGTTCATAAACCTGGAGGGGTTTTAACACAGTCGTGCCGGTGATGTGATCCGCGCGTCACATCGTCGCCCTAATCTTCGGTCGTATGCACGTGGGTATACCACGGCACATGCTAGGAGGGCGCAGGCGTGATGCGAAGGTTGAGCGTCATTGTCTGCGCCCACAATGAGGCAGATTACCTTGCGCCTGTGCCAAGGCCTGGTGGTGGCGCGCGAAACCGGGCGGCGAATGGCGACGGGCGACGTGCTCGTGTACGTGGATGCCGACTCCCGCGCGCCGCTGACCTGGCTCGAGCGCGTCAAGCGCCGCTTCCAGCGCGACCCCGATCTCATTGCACTGTCCGGGCCATATCGCTTCTATGACTGGACTGGTGGGGCCGACTGCTCATCCGCGCCTATGACTTCACGCTCGCGCCGGCGACAGCAAGCTCGCGGTCGCCGAAGTTGTGGACCTCTACGGATCGACCGGCAAGTTCGACGTGATCGCGATCACATCAATCCGCGAACGCCATCCTGAAAGAGATCCGTCGTCAGGCTGGGTTGAGCATCGCCTTCATCCCCATCATCGGACGACGCGACGGATTGAGATCGGTACGTGCTACCTCTGGGATCATCGCAATGAGCTCTCCGATCTGGTTGACGTCTGGGAGGCCGGCAATCGCGACGACCTCTTCTCGGTGACCAGCCTCAAGCACTTTCCGTATGTCGTCAACAGCGATTTCCACAAACCGAAGCACCTGTACTCGTGGAAGAACGCTCGTCCGCTGCGAGAAGAACTGGCCGGCGGTGAAGCAGGCACTGCGCGCCAACGTCGACATTGCGCTCACGCTGTTCCGACACGGATCCTGGGCAGCGGCCTCACGTGGCATTGAGGTTAGACCTGCCTCACGTCCTGGCTGACCAGGATCGTGTGCGCGTCGACCTCCGTCGAGGCTACTGTTCAATAGGCGCTTCGTCGGCGTTATACCTGTGACGCTCAAGGAGTGCTTGTGCTGCCACGTTTCGGTATGCTGTCGGGCACGCTTGTCAGAACCCTGCGCGACGCCCCGATCGTGCTGGCATTTGCTCCCGGCTACCACGATCTTCAGCACACGCCATCGTCGGGTGCGTGGGATTACATCAGGGCTGCACAGTTTCGCGTGAGACTGGGTTGTCTCTTTGTGATGATGCCCGACGCCGTGACGCGTCCGCTGATGCAGATCAGACCTTTACGATCTCGCCGCGGCGCAGCTTTCGATACAGCTCCAGTGCGTCTCGAATGATCGTTACGGCTTCCCCTGGGCCCAGCAGGTCCTCGACGACGACCTGCTTGTGCTCGAGTGACTTGTAATCTTCGAAGAACCGCCGCAGCTCGAGGAGCAGGTGTGCAGGCAGTTGCATCTTGTCTGTATAGCCGGCAAACGCCGGGTCGTGCACGCTGACGGCGACGATCTTGTCGTCGATGCCTTTCTCATCGCGCATCCGCATCACGCCAATCGCGCGCGCCTCAACGACCGTCAGCGGATACACCGGCTCCTGGCTCAAGACCAGGGCATCGAGCGGGTCGCCGTCGTCGCAGAACGTGCGGGGAATGAAGCCGTAGTCGGCCGGATAGTGCACCGCGCTGTACAGCACGCGATCGAGCTTCAGCAGCCCGGTCTCTTTATCGAGCTCGTACTTGTTCTTGCTGCCTTTCGGAATTTCGATGACAACCGGAAATGCGTCGCTGACGAGCGCATCGTCAACGTAGCTGTCATGCCACGGGTGCATGAAGCGAGTCTACTTGATTTGCGGACGGTACAGCTCCAGATCGCCGTCAGTCCCGACGTGCTCGAGCCGCAGCGCACCGGAGGCGAACGCGCGCAGCGCGTCGCTCGTGCGTGCGCGATCGATCACGACGAAGCCGATCTTCGAACGCTCGGTCCAGACCGGTCCGAGTTCGATCAGCCGAGCCTTCACGTCATCCGGGATGTCGTCGCCCTCGCTGAGGACGAGCAACGCGTCGATCATCTCGTTGCTGCGCAGCAGGCCGATGCGCCGCCGCGACACGCGCGACAGATAGCCGCCGACCAGCGCCTTCTCGTGGAAGGTTTGATAGAACTGCGATCGAGCCGTGAAGTTGCCGATGCTACTCGTGCCGTCGCGCGCACCGACCGGAAGCTCGAGGAGCCGAACGTCGGCCGGCGCGTTCTTCACCTGCTGATAGATGCGCGGAACGGCTGCCGAATAAATCGGACGCGGCGCCGGCAACAGCTCGAAGAGCAGCAGGGCACCCACGGTGGTGACAATGAGCCGCCGTTTCGCCGGATAGCGACGCGTGAGCGCAACCAGTGCCGTCGCGAACAGGATCGCCACGCCCAGCATCAGCACCACGCTGAATCGCGAGGGCGATCGGGTGAGCCCGAGAATCGGTACGTAGCGCAGGAAGGCCCACGGACCAGGCGCGTACGTGTTGACGCCGGCGATGTGAATGAACGGCCCCAACGCGAGGAGACCGAACAGCGCCGTGAGGCCCGCCCACCACCGCGATGGCACCCATCCGGCGCGCCAGGCCACGCACAACGTGACGATCGCGACAAGCGGCACGGAGACGAGCCCTTCGATGTAGCGCCCGGGCCATGAATTGAGCCAGTCCACGAACATCCCTGGCGCCAGCGGATGATTCGGATTCGGCAGGAAGAGCGCGAGCACATCGACGCCGCCCGGACTGCTGCGCCAGAAGATCTGGGACGGATCGAGCGGCCCGTTCTTCAGCCGGACCGCGGTCGCATAGAGCACCGGGGACAGTAGGCAGATCGCCACGACGCCTGCGGCGAGAGAGAAGCGCACGAATCGCCACAATCCGCTTGTCGGCCGCAGCGATGTGCGGAGCTCCCAGGCGACCCGGATCGCCACGAGCATCGTCAGCACCATCATCGGTGTGTAGAGGCTATGGATCGGCAGTGGCCGTCCCATGATGGAGAACTGCCAGCCGCCACTGATGATGAGCGCAGCGATGAAGCCGCCCATGCTGAGAATCAACACGTCGAGCGCCCAGCGCGCCGCAACGCCGCGTCCGGCCAGGGGGCTTCGATGGATAGCCACGATCCGCACGGCGAGGAAGATGACGCCGATGAGGAGGCAGTACACCGCGAAGTACACGTCCGTGCTTGCCGCGAGCCATTCCGTGGCCCCCAGCGCGACCGCGTCACGGAACCGCTCGTGTCCGTCGGCCTTCAAGAGGATCAAGAGGAAGATCGCGAGTGGAGCCGCAGCCACCAGGCTGAAATGTTCAGTGCCGCGCGTGACGAGAAGTGGACTCCAGGCGAACAACGCACCCGCCAGCCACGATTCGGCAGCCTGATTGGTCACGTGTCTGGCCAGCAGGAACGTCGCGTAGGCCGTGAGCACCGTCATCAGCAGGTAGATGACGTTGAACGTCGTCACGACGCCGAGGATGCCGATCAGCGGCAGCGCCAGGAGATTCTGGAACGCCGTGTAGTTGTGAAGACTGAGATTGGTCGGCTCGGTGAGGGCGAAGATGCGGTCGGTAAAGTATGGAAGGTGGCCCTCCTGTACGACTTCATGGCGAAAGACCCACTGATTCCAAACGTACACCCCGGTGTCGCCGCCTGGCACCCCAGTGAGGTGCGTACTCATATTGAGCGGAAGCGGCCATGAGAAAGCGATGGCCACCACCACATACGCAGCGAGGACGGCTGCGTGCGACGACCCCCGCGAGTCGCGCGTCTGCATCTTGAGCGAGCGGAGAATAGCAGAGCTCGCGCGTCAGTAGTGAAAAAAGTTAAGAAAATGTAAAACGAAAGAAATCAGGCCTTATTCGCTGCGTGCGGCGAGGGCGCGGGCGGCCAAATAGGCCTGAGATTCGCGATCGAGGCGGAAGGCGCCGGTTCGGAGGTCGGCAAACTCGCGCGCGTCGATGCTGGCGCGCATCAGCCCGTACGGCGAATGCGCGTTGCTCTGAAGGAGGTAGTGGCCGATCTCGTGGGCGACCGCCCGGCCCAGCACGACGCCCAGTTTGTATTGACGCATCGCGGGCAGATCGACCAGCGGGAGTTCGGGCCGCTCCTCGACGATGCGAAGGGCCGCCGAAATAGACGCGAGGGCAATGGCGCTGCGATCCTCGAATCGCATGAGCTCAGCGACCGGCCACTGGTTGTCTGTCGCAGCCATCATGCGACGCGCGACGATGATGCGAAGCGGACGGTCCTCGTCCGTGCTGCGGTTGTCGCGAATCCAGCGAAGCTGCACGCGGGCGTCTTTCCAGATGGATTCAGTTTCGTTGATGAGCGCGCCTTGGCTGACGGCGGAGAGTTCGTTTGACGTGGTGAACCGGACGCTGAGGACGGTCGGGAACTCGGCGTCGCTTTTTTCGGCCGCGTGGGGGACAGCCCCGCAGAATCCCAGCACGATGCCCAGAACCATCACACCGCGTCGGGATACAGCACTCATCCTAAGTCGGGTCACCATAGCATGACGACCACGTTACATGTGTGTAAATTATTTCGGCTCAATGAGGGAATGGAAATAGGAGGTGAACGGTCTTAGGTAGCAACGAGAAGCTCGGGCTGAAGGGCAGATTTTAAGTAGTGGTTCGCGGTCCGTCATCCTTCGTTTACACCCCCCGCATAACCTGCCTCGGACACGGTGGCAACCCAGTTCATGCGGAGGTGAGTGTGATGACGTTGACGGTACGAGGCTCGGTGAGAGGCCTCATGGCAATGGTGATGGCGATGGTCGTCTCCGGCGCCATGCTGATCGCGCAGGCCGATGCGCGCTTTACGGGCACGGTGCTCGATCAATCGGGCGCGACGGTGGCCGGTGCGACGGTGGTCGTGAAAGATGAAAAAACCGGCCAGGAACGGGCGGTTCTCTCCAACGCCGAGGGGCGCTATCTCGTCACCAACCTGAAACCGTCGGTGTACACGCTGCGGGCGACCTTCAAGGATTTCGCGCCGCTCGAATACCCCGGCATGCAGCTCGTCGCGGCCCAGGAATTCAGCATCGACCTGGAGTTACGGCCGGCCGGTCTCGCCGAGACGGTGACCGTGCAGGCCAATGTCAGCGCCATCGACCTCAGCTCGGCGCGCAATGGCGTCAACGTCAGCGAGCGCGAAGTGCTGAACCTGCCCGTGAACGGCCGGCAGATGTCACAGCTGCTGTTGCAGGCTCCCGGATCGCAGAATGCCGGCACAGGCACGTGGCAGGACATCCGGTTCTCTGGCCGCGCGGTTGAACAGAACGTGATTCGCTACGATGGCATCGAAGGTTCGGCCATCATCGACTCGGCGCCCGGCAACGTGAACGGCGAAAACAATACGCCGTTCAAGCTGCAGGCGAGCCTTGAAAACGTCCAGGAGTTCCGCGTCGAATCGAATAACTACCCGGCCGAATACGGCACCGGCACCGGCGGCCAAGTCAGCGTCATCACCAAGTCGGGCAGCAACGCCTTCCATGGCGCCTTGTTCGAGTACTTCCGCGATGACAGCCTCGATGCCCCTAACTACTTTGACAAGCAACGCAACCCGGACGGCAGCGTGATCGCCGACCTCGGCAAGTCGAAGCTGAGGCAAAACCAGTTCGGCGGATCCTTTGGCGGCCCGATCGCTCGGAATCGCGCGTTCTTCTTCGGGAGCTATGAGGGCTACCGCCTCGACGCCGGGCTGAACTTCATCGAGGCCGTGCCGAGCGCCGCCGCGTGGGCGCGTGCCGTGCCGTCGATTGCGTCGCTCCAGTCCGGATTCGTCTCGCCCGGCGCCGTCATTCTCGCGGGCGCGTCCGCTAACCCGGACTTCGACATCGCGCAGCTCCAGACAACGCAGACGGTTCGCGAGGACGCCTTCAGCGCCCGTCTCGACGTGAAGCTGACTCAGAACTGGTCGAGCTACTACCGCTTCTTCCGCGATGACGCCGACAACAACGAGCCGCAGGGCGTCACCGGACGCCGGTTCAACGTGACTTCCAAGCCGACCAACTTCGTCGCCAATCTGCAGGGCCTCATGGGCACCACTACGACGAACGACCTGAAGTTCGGGTATAACGCCGCCAATTCCACGTCGCACGGCATCGCGGGCACGCCGACCTTCCAGGGTATCGCCTTCAGCCTGAGCGGATCGGTGGCCAACAATGGCATCTCGGGTCAGGGCGCCACGTCCGGCATCGCCAGCCCGGGCGGCCTGGTGCGCGTGAACAGCGCCGGCAACGGCGAGTCGGCTCCCTACGAGCCCTACTCGCTGACGTTCGCCGACACGCTGAGCAGCGTCAGGGGCAATCACTATCTCAAGGTCGGCGGCGACCTGCGGATCATCCGCATGGCCACCGACCAGGTCGGCGGCATCACCTACACCTACCAGAACATCGGCAACTTCCTGAACAACATCCCGCAGCAGATTCAATACTTCGGCGACCTCAGCGAGCCCAGCCCGTTCCACAACGGCGCCACGGGATTGAAGCACACCGCGCAGGAGTACTACGTCGGCTTCGCACAGGACGAGTGGAGAGTGTCGTCGAAGGTGACGTTCAACTACGGCCTGCGCTACGACTACTACACGCCGATGAAGGAGCGCGATAACCGGATCGTCAAGTTCAACATCGACAACGGTGCGCTCGATCCGGACACGACGCCGTTATTCAAGACGAAGAAGAACAGCGTCCAGCCCCGCGTCTCGTCGACCTACGCGATGTCGAACAAGACCGTGCTCCGCGGCGGGTTCGGCATCTTCGTCGGTCCGGGTCAGACGGAGGACCAGATCCAGCCGATCGAGGCCGAACGCATCAGCACCACCGCCACCAGCGGCGCGTTCCTCTTCTTCCCGGTTGACGAGAACGCGATTCGCGCAAACTTCACAAATAATCCGAACAACCGGTCGTATCAGCCGCGCGCCTACGCCAACGACTACACGCTGCCGGAGCGGGTCTACCAGTACACCGCATCCGTTCAGCAGGAACTGCCGGGTGCGACGACGGCGACGATCGCGTATGTCGGCAGCCAGGGTCGGAACCTGTTCCTTCGCAGCGTGGCGAATCGGATCGTCGGCGTGTTGCCGTCGGGCACGGCACTCCGCGAGTTTGACATCATCACGTGCGCGAACGGGGCCGTTCAGGACGGGCGCACGACGCCGAACACCACTTCGAACTTGTGCGCGGGGTCCACGGCGGCCAGCAAGCAATCGCCGTACGCCGAAGTCGACTACAAGACCAGCGGCGGCCACGACGGCTATAACGCGCTGCAAATCGCGCTGCAAAAGCGGTCGGTGAGGGGCCTGGCGCTGAACGGCCAGTACACGCTCGGCTACAGCAAGGGCAACACGGGTGGATCGAACGAGGCTGTCACCGCCGGCAACAATGCGCGGGCGATCGCGGAATTCGACTACGACGACGGTTACAACAATTTCGACATCCGCCACACCTTCAACGTCAGCGCGCTCTACACGGTGCCAGGCCAGGGCGCGTGGGCGGGCGGCTGGGAGATTGGCGGCATCTTGAACGGACGCAGCGGCCTGCCGATTCCGGTGCTCGTCACCCGTCCTGACATCGTCTTTGTTGATGCCGCGGGGAACGTGTTCAACAACGCGGCGGCGGGTCTGACGGCGGTGGTCAACGTTCCGGGCGGCGGCGCCTCGCGCAGCACGCGCCGACCTGATCTGGTGCCGGGCGCGGATCCGTTCATCAAGGACGGCGGTCTGATCTTCCTGAACCCGGCGGCGTTCGCGACCCCGAAGCCGGGGACGTTCGGCAACCTCGAACGCAACTCGATTCACGGGCCGTGGTTCCGACAGGTTGACCTGGTGGTGTCGAAGCGGATTGCGATGGGCGGGGGACGCAACCTGGAACTGCGGTCGGAGTTCTTCAACCTCTTCAACATCACCAACTTCACCAACCCGGTCGGCACGTTACCGAACGCGCTGCCGAACGCCTCGCTGACCGAGGCGAACAAGGTGCAGCCCGGGCAGGCGTATACCACGGGTGCCGCCGGAACGTTCGGCCGGTACACCAGCACGGTCGGCCGCACCGTCGGTCTCGGGACGCCGCGTCAGATCCAGTTCGCGATGCGTCTCTCGTTCTAAAACGCACACGGTCCGGCCCTGGTGACGACACCAGGGCCGGAACCCCACCGCCGATTCAATTCCCGCAACACGTTGTCGCGCAGCATGACCGTGTCACAGCGGGCTTCGTGGCGCGAACGAACGCGCTCATGAACCTGCCGTCGATCTGCTCGACCACCTCGTCACTTTCGAAACCGCTGCCGGTCAGAAACTGCCGGGCGTCCTCAGCCCGATAAACGCGAGTGGGTTCGAGCTCTACGCCCTCGAATCCTGCAGTGGCCAGCTTGTCGCGGTAGCTGCCTTCTTCGAGCGCGCCGGCCACACAGCCGACCCACAGTTCCATGCTCCGGCGCATTGCCTCCGGCACGTCGTCACCTCGAATGACCACGTCGGAGACTGCGAATCGTCCACCGGGCTTGAGCACGCGGAACGCTTCGGCGAGGACCTGGTCCTTATCGGCAGACAGATTGATCACGCAGTTGGAGATGACGACGTCGACGGAGTCGTCGGGCAGGGGAATGTGCTCGATCTCGCCGCGCAGGAACTCGACGTTGGTCAGCCCGGACTTCGCCTGGTTCTCGCGCGCCAGCGCGAGCATCTCGTCGGTCATGTCGAGGCCGTAGGCCTTGCCGGTCGGGCCGACACGTCTGGCCGACAGCAGCACGTCGATGCCGCCGCCGGATCCAAGGTCGAGGACCACTTCCCCCGGCTTCAACTCGGCCAAGGCGGTGGGATTGCCACATCCGAGCGAGGCGAGCACCGCCTCGTGTGGCAACGCCGTCGTCTCGTCGGCGTCGTAGATATTCGACGTGATGGTGTCGCAACAGGACGAACTGCAGCCGCAGGTTGCCGAGCGGCCGGCCTTGGCTCGCCTGGCCGCCTCGCCGTATTTGCTTCGAACGATTTCCTTGATATCGGTCACGACTCACTCCTTATATATTCGCTTAGCCGAATATACGGCCGCCGTGGTATATTCGTCAAGGCGAATATAGGAGAGCGGATGGCGGCGGACCTCAAGGCTATCGCGTCGACATATAAAGCACTGGCGGATCCCACGCGGCTGCGCATTTTGGCGCTGCTCGTCGAGGGCGAGGTCTGCGTGTGCGAGATCCACGACACCCTTCGTTTGCCTCAGCCGACCGCTTCGCGACACCTTGCGTATCTGCGGCGCACGGGTCTGGTCGAGGCGCGGCGTGACGCGACCTGGATGCACTACCGCCTGGCCGATGTCGATCCGGTGGTGAAGGGGATCGTGCAGCACGCGGCTCACGCGATGTCGCACGTCAAAGATGCCACGCGCGATCGGCGGCGGTTCGAGAGCTGCTGCGGCCGAGCGCTGAGCGTCGTCAACGCGCCGCATGCGCCGTGCTGCGCGGGATGACCGGGATGGATCAGCCGATCGACGCGGGTGCGGTCGTGGCAGAAGCGATGGGCACCTCGTTTCTGCTCGCGGCGGTGGTGGGGAGCGGCATCATGGGCGAGCGCCTCGCCGGCGGCAATGTCGCGATCGCGCTGTTGGCGAATTCTCTCGCCACTGGAGCGGCATTGACCGCGCTCATTCTGGCCTTCGGGCCAATCTCTGGCGCGCACTTCAACCCGGTCGTGACGATGGTGGAGGCCGTGCAGGGGCGGCTGTTGCCGAAGCAAGCAGTCAGCTACGTGCTTGCGCAGGTCCTGGGGGCGTTTACTGGCGTCATCGCCGCACAGGTCATGTTCTCGGAGCCGCTGTTGCTGGCGTCGACGCACGAACGCAGCGGCTTTGCGCAGATGTTCAGCGAGTTCGTGGCGACCTTCGGCCTCGTCACCGTCATCTTCACCGTCTCACGCAGCCGTGCATCTGCGGTTCCGTTCGCGGTCGCGGCGTACATCGTCGCCGCCTACTGGTTCACGTCGTCAACGTCGTTTGCCAATCCCGCGGTCACGGTGGCTCGCGGGTTTACCAACACCTTTACTGGTATTCGTCCAGCCGACGTGCCCGTATTCCTAGTCGGCCAGGTTGGTGGCGCGGTCGCATCGATGGTGATGTGCCGATGGCTGGCTGGAGGCGTGGCCCGGGCGAAGGACGAGGTCGAGTCGCGAGTGCCGGTGCCATGAAGTCGATCGTGTTCGCGTGTGTTCACAATGCCGGTCGCTCACAAATGGCCGCGGCATTTCTCAATCAGCTAGCCAACGGCAAGGCACGCGCGGTGTCCGCCGGAACGGACCCGGGCACACGCGTGCATCCGGAAGTGGTCCAGGCGATGAAGGAAGTGGGTGTCGACCTGGCTGTCGCCGTGCCGCAGAAACTCACGACCGAGTTGGCGTCCGATGCAGATCTGTTGATCACGATGGGCTGTGGCGACGAGTGCCCATACGTTCCTGGCGTCATGCGAGACGACTGGCCGCTCGACGATCCCAAGGGCCGAAGCCTCGATGACGTCCGCCGGATTCGCGACGACATCCGCCGCCGCGTCGTCGAATTACTGAACGGGGTCTGACCCGGGGTCAGACCCCGGGTCAGACCCCAACGACAAGTGTCAACGGCGGTTGTCGCGTCGACAATCACGCGACAGGTTTTCCTCACGAACTTCTTGGCTCGCCTATTGAAAGCTCGGGTTCGAGATTTCAACAGGCTTGTCACGCGTGCGGTGTTCGAGGCGGCAGATCCTGCCAAAGTACCGACGTCGCGCCCATCGATGCCGAAATTGGGGTCAGACCCGGGGTCAGACCCCGGGTCTGACCCCGCCCTCACCTGGCAGGGTCACGGTGAAGACGGCGCCGCCGGTGACGGCATTCTCCGCGCGGGCATCGCCGCCGTGCAGCTCCACCAGATGCTTGACGATCGCGAGACCGAGTCCGGTCCCGCCTGGCCGCGCCCGTGACTTGTCCACGCGATAGAACCGCTCGAATACCCGTCCGAGATCCTCTGGCGGAATCCCCGGCCCCGAATCGGCGACCGTGATCGTGTATTTCCCATTCAGACGCGACGCCGCCAGCGTGACATCCGCACCATCGGGCGAATAGTTGACCGCGTTCTCCACCAGATTGCGAACGATGTCGTGCAGCTTGGCCGGATCGCCCTCGACCTGCGTCGCATCCTGCGCCACCTCGATCGCCACACGCTGGCCCTTCGCCTCGATCGACGGCGACAGATCGGCAATGACGCCGCTGAAGATCTGTCGCACGTCACAGCGCGTCATCTCCAGTGCCTCCTGACGGGCATCGAGCCGCGCCAGCCGCAGCAGATCTTTCACCAGCCGCTCCATTCGCGTGGTATGGCGCGCGATGATCTCGAGAAACTTCTGCGTGCCGTCAGCAACGCCTGCGCCACCGGCGCCCTCGTCGAGCAAGGCCTCGACGTAACCGCGAATCGCCGTCAACGGCGTGCGAAGCTCGTGCGACACGTTGGCGACGAAGTCGCGCCGGATCTGATCGGCGCGCCGCAGGTCGGTGATGTCGTGCAGCACGAGCACTGCGCCACCGCCGCCGCTGCCGGAAACAGACGCGGCACGCGCAAAAAACGTACGCCCCGGGTCGCGCGTCAGCGCCACCTCCAGGCTGCCCGCATCCTCACCGCTCAGCGCGCGGGTGAGCTGCGCCGCGATATCAGGGTGACGAATCACCTCGAGATACGAACGGCTCGTCGCCGACGGATCGACGCGCAGCATCTCCTGCGCCGCACGATTCACAAGCTGCAACCGTCCTTGCCGATCGACGAGGAGGACGCCTTCGACCATGCCGGCGAGAATCGCTCCCATCCGCGCGCGATCGCGGGAGAGCTCTTCGAGCCGCCCACCGAGTTCCTGCACGGACGTATCGAGCGCACGGGCGACCGTGCCGAGCTCGTCGTTGCCGTAGTCGTAGGTCGATCGCGAGAGATCGCCGGCTGAATACCGGTCGGCGACGCGGGCGATCGCTTGCACCCGTCGCGCGAGCGGCGCCGACAGGATCCACGACACGATGAGCGCCAGCGGAATCGCGACCGCCATCGCCGTCAACGCCGCGCGTCGAATGGCCGCGAGTTGTTCATCGATGTCAGTGAGCGGAAGAGCGAGACGCACATATCGCACCACCGGATGCGATGCACGAACGGCGACGTACAGCATGTCGGTATCCACAGTTGTGCTGTATCGCTGGCTGGTGCCGAGGCCTCGCTGGCGTGCGGCGACGACTTCCGGCCGTAACGCGTGATTCTCGAGCGAGTCGAGGGTCTCGGCAGGCTGCGTGGAATCGCCCACCACACGCCCGTCCTCGGCAACCAACGTGATGCGAGTGGAGACGAGCTGCCCGAGCCGATCGGCTTCGGCGTCGAGTGCCCGGCCATCGATGGCCGGCGCTTGTGACAGGAGTTCGGCGATGAGCCGCGCTTCATCGGCGAGCCGCTGCTCGAGCGCAGATCGCTGCTGGCTGCGAGCCTGCCACGACAGCAACGCGGCGAGCGCGACCAGCGATACTGCGGCCGCCACCACAGAGGCAACGAATACCTTGGTGCGAAAGCTGGTGCGCATATCCGGGGCAGATCGTGATTCTTGCGCTCGAGGCGTTCACGCAAGAATCAAGACATGACGCCATCTTCCACAAGCTTGTAACCGAACTGTTTCACGGTCACGAGCGCGTCAACCAGGAACGGTAATTTTTCACGCAGCCGCCGGACGTGGACGTCCACGGTGCGTGTCCCTCCCGTATAACGGTAGCCCCAGACGTCACCGAGCAGCAGATCCCGCGAGAGGACACGTCCGCGATGCTGCAGCAAGTACTGCAACAGCATGAACTCCTTGGCCGTCAGCTTCACCTCACGTCCCTCGTCCAGCACGGTATGCCGGCCCAGGTCCATGACCACTGGGCCGAACGCAAGCGTTGAGCCTTCCGGCTCCGTCCGCTTCGATCGGCGCATCAACGCGCGCACGCGCGCGACCAGCTCGTTGGGGCTGAACGGCTTCGAAATGTAATCGTCGGCGCCGATTTCGAGACCGATGATGCGGTCGCTCTCTTCGGCGCGCGCCGTGAGCATGATGATCGGAATCGCCGCAGTGTTCTTGTCCGCCCGCAGCGCACGACAGACTTCCAGGCCACTCAAGCCTGGCAGCATGATGTCGAGGATGACGAGGTCGGCCGGGTTGCGGCGGGCGCTGGCCAGTGCCTCGTCCCCGGTTCCCGTGATGTGTGCGCGCCAACCGGCGCGCGAAAAGTAGTGGGCAATCAGATCGGCGATGTCGCGATCGTCCTCGGCAACGAGTATGTTCACGTCGCCGTCATTATCCCATGCGGCTTACAACGTTCGCCGGCCGCTCCCGCCTTCGCCCCCGGCGCGACGCGGACACGTTGGTGGGACACGTCAGGCGGCGCGGAAGATTGCTCGAATCAGACCATAGGCGATGGCGCCGATCGCCGCTGACGCCGGAATCGTCAGCATCCACGCCCAGACGATCTGGCCTGCGACTCCCCATCGTACCGCCGACAGCCGTTTGGTCGATCCGACGCCGACGATGGCCCCCGTGATCGTGTGCGTTGTGCTGATGCCGGTCCCCATCGCGGTCGCGGTATAGATCGCCAGCGCAGCCCCCGTCTCAGCGGCGAAACCGCCAATCGGTTGCAGCTTGGTGATCTTCGATCCCATCGTCTTGATGATGCGCCAGCCGCCCGACAGCGTGCCAAGGCCAATCGCAGTGTAGGCCATCAGCTCGACCCAGATCGGGATGGGCAGCTTGCCTGCGGCATCGCGGTCCAGAAAACCGCCCGTGAACAAGGCTCCGGCCATGATGCCCATGGTCTTTTGCGCGTCGTTCGCACCGTGCATCAGGCTGAATGCCGCAGCGGAGAGCAGCTGCATACGACGAAAGAACGCATCGACGCGCCGAGGCGTGGCGTTCCTGAATATCCAGTGGCTGAGGGTCATCAGCGTCAGGCCGACGACGAGTCCAATGAACGGGGCGATGACGATGAAGATCAGCGTTTTTGTCCAGCCGGAGACGATGATGGCGGCGAAGCCGGCCTTCGCAACGGCGGCGCCGGCGTAGCCACCGAACAGCGCGTGCGACGAGCTGGTCGGCAACCCGAAATACCACGTGATCAAATTCCACAAGATCGCCCCGGTGAGACCGCCGAAGATGACAGCGAACGTCACCACGTTCAGATCCACCATCCCTGAGCCGACGGTCTGCGCGACGCCCGTCCCGAAGAAGAATGCCGCGGCGAAGTTGAAGAACGCTGCCCACAGCACCGCTTGTCCCGGGGTCAGCACGCGTGTGGAGACGACGGTGGCAATCGAGTTCGCGGCGTCGTGGAAGCCGTTGATGTAATCGAAGATCAGCGCAACGCCAATGAGCGCGAGGACCGGCAGCAGCAGTGGGTTGTTCATGCGTGGGCGGATGTGTCAGCCGTGCTTGACGACCACGCCTTCGAGGAGGTTGCAGACGTCTTCGCACCGGTCAGTCGCAGCCTCCAGGAAGTCGAAGATCTCCTTCCACTTGATGACCGCGATCGGGTCGCGTTCCTCGTCGAACAGCGCGACGATGGCGTCCTGGTGTACGCGGTCGGCTTCACGTTCGAGCTGATTGACGCGCGCGGCGAGCTCCAGCACGCCCTGGCTCTGCTTCTCGAGGATGGACAGTGCCTCGGTGATCCGGTCGCAGCAGTCGCAAATGATGTCGGCGAGCCGGCGGGCGTGCGGTCTGATGTTGGTGATCTTGTAGAGGCGAATAACCGCGGCAGCCGCGTCAATCGCGTCCATCACGTCGTCGAGGGAAATCGCGAGAGCGTGGATGTCCTCGCGGTCCAACGGGGTGACGAACGTCCGGTTCAAACGGTCGATGATCGACCGGGTCCGGCCGTCGCATGCATGTTCGATGTCCTTGATGACATCCGCTTTGGCCATATCCGGCGGATTGCTCGAGACCATCTGCTTGAGCGTCCGTGCGCCGACGCGGATCTCCTCGGAAAGGCCGACGAAGTCGTGAAAAAACTGTTCTTCGCGGGGAATCAGACTGAAACGGGCCATGTCACCTCGACAATCGACGGATCGTAACAGATTTAACCCATCTGTTACATGACCGTTACAGCCTCTTCGGGTGAGGAGCACTCGACGCCGAGTGAGCGCACCCGCATCCACACATGCTCTAGGGAACGCGCAGTCGCGGTTATTGCGTCGAGGAAGATTTCGTTACTTCCCGACCCACGTGAAGTTCACGCCCGCGCCGCCGAGAGCCGCCGCCGGCGACACCGCGAACCGTGCGTTGCCGTGGCCGATCGTGACCGTGCGACCCGCAACCATCCCGATCGCCGCGCCAAAGGCGACGTCGCTGAAGTAATGACGTTGACTCTGGATGCGAGACGCCGCCACATACGACGCGACAGCATAGGCCGGGATGCCCGCCTTCCACCCGAGATGGCGCTGGAGTACCGTGGCCGTTGCGAAGGCCGATGCCGAGTGTCCCGACGGGAACGAAAGCGATGTTCCGTCCGGACGTGTGCGGCCGGTACCGAGCTTGATGACCTGCGTCATCGTTTGCGAGACGAACTGCGCGCGGACGAGATCGGCGCCGATGATCGCCAGGTTCGGATTACCGGTGGCCCGGCCGATCGAGTATGTCGCGAAGGCCGCCGCGAGCTGCGTCGTGGCCGCGCCAACCGTTTGTCCGGCGCCGAACGCCCCGTGCATCGATTGGGCACCCGAAAACGATTGTGACAAACGTGCGTCGGAAGGATGACCGGCGGCTGCAGCCAGCCCGCCAATTCCCAGGATAATCGCCGAGTCACGAGACGGCACGCGTCGGAAATCGGTGATCGTATCGGCGAAAATCCGTCCAAGACTGGGCACGAAATCCGCGGCGGGCCGGGCGTTGAGCGTTGGAGCAACGGGCATCGGCGCAAGTGTTTGCGCCGACAAGTCACGGGGAACGAGTGTGATCCCGGTCCACAGTGTGGTTGTGATCAAGAAGGCGTACGCAGGTTGTCTCATGGAATCGTGCCCATCCGAGTACAAGCGTCGATCGTTGGAACGACGGTTTTACTTTTGGACGACCGACTTGCTGGTTCGGTCGAGACCGACCGTCTCCCACTGCGTGCCGTTGCGGCGGAAGGTAAACGTAACGGGGTTGGACCATGCCGGATAGTCCGCATGGATCGAGCGGATGCTGACGCTGAGAAATGCTGAATCGAGCAAAGCCTCTGGCGTCTCGATGCGAACGCCATGCAAGACGCCGTTCGTACGGCCGACCGTGGTGCCGTCGACGAATTGACTCGTTGCGCCAGTCGCGTTGTCGAAGCGCGACCATGTGAATCGGTATTCGCTGGGAGCGGTGGCAATGCCCGCCTCGACCGCCGCGTTCTCGAACATCAGCCCGCCGTCTACGAGGAGCTGCGCGTTCACGAGAGGATTGACACCAGTCAACCACGCACGCAGGACCTTGTCGCGCCGTTTGATTAATGTGGTGGCAATGTGCTCGGCCGCACCCGGCTCGCTATATCTGGCTTTGGCCACCACGGCGCGAATTACCTCATCGCTGAACTTCGACACCAGCCGCGCGGCCCAGAACGCATCCTGCGGCGTCATGTTGTCGAAGGCCGGGTTCGGATACTCGGGCCGCCATTGGACCGGGTCGAAAAAATCTCCTTCGAACCTGCCGACGGACTTCGCGCCTTCCCAGTAGTCCACCAGGATCCATGGCCGCACATAGATGCCGAGTGTCGCGAGCGTCTTGAACCCAGGTCCCCATTCGAGGATGTACTCGTTGCCTGCACGCGGCACCTGCGCCGTCGTGCTGCCGCTGCCCATGATCGAGCCGAAGTCGAACATGTAGTGGCGGATCCACTGACGACCGGGCGCCTCACCTTCGAGCATGTCGAGGCTGTTGAGGCCGCGCGAGTCGTCATGATTGAGCCACGCAGCGAACACACGGTTGCTACGAAGCTCACGCCGGTGCTCGTGCGGGTGAATGTCGTTGGGGTCGTCCGGTCGCGTGCCGTAGTACTTGAAATATCCGAGCGGCTTGCCATCGGCAAAGCGGCTGAGGGTCGCGCGGTATTTGCCATTGGGCAGCTTCGCCGCCACACGGAGCAGCCGATCGACGTTCGTGCGTGTAATCGGGACCTTGCGACCACGCAGATCCACGGTGGTCGCGTTGGGGGCGATGACGATCCTGGCCGGGTCCACCTCGACGATGTAGCCCTGCACTACGTTGTAACCAATCGCGTGATAGAAGGCGGCACCGATCACTTCGGCCCCGCTCGCCATCTCTGGATTGCTCGGCGGATCGAACTTCACCTGGTACAAACGCCCATCCGGCGCGACGACGCGATAGCCGGGTGTGATGCCGCTGCTCTTGCCCTCGATGACCGGCCAGTCGTCGATATTGAGCGCATCCAGCGTGTTCGGTCCGCGAACGATCTCATCGACCGACATGCCGCGGAGGCGGCCGATCCGGTTGGTGAACCAACTCGAATCCGGGACTTCGTCGATCGTGTTGACGTTGACGGCCTGAATCGGCCGACGTTCGGCGGGCTTGATGAACGTCTGCTCGGCGAAGTCGTAGGCATTGCTGCCTTCGATTCGTACCGCCTTGCTCGCATCGAGGGCGCGGTCGAAGTCCTCCCGCGCCGGGTCGTCGGGGAAGTAGACCGGTGTGGCGCTTCGCGTCGTCAACGTCAAAGCGACACAGGCGATCGCGGCGAGCGGCAGCAGCCACCGCCTAGAACACATGGCCGAACCTCATGATGAAGTGCGCGCCCGCAGAACTGCCGAACGCACCCTCGACACGGAGGAACACGCCGTTGGCGGTGCCGAACCTGAACCCGATGCCGAAGTCGCGCTCGAAGTCGCTCAGGTGGAAATCCTGACGCCGCGGCGCAACCTTGCCGATGTCGTAGAAGAGCGCGCCATCGATGGCGGTGAAGATCTCCCAGCGATATTCGGCCTGGAACAGCAGCGTGTTGCGATCGCGGAATCGGAAGTGGCGAAATCCTCGCAAGTCGTCGGGGCCGCCGAGCGTCGGCTGGAAATAGAACGGGACTTCTGCGCCCGCGTCCGCGTCGGTCATGACCGCACGCGCGTGCAGGGCCAGCACGCGGCGATCGCGAACGATCGGCACATAGTGCTGCAGATCGATGTCCACGCGGTTGAACGAGAACAGATCGATTTCGGTATCGTCGAAGCGATGATAGGTGACCGCGTAGCGGCCGCCCCGGCGCGGGTTGCCGAGCGGGGCGCGATTGTTGACGTCCAACGTGGCCAAGTACCTGAAGAAGTCCGGCTGTACGAGAACGCCGGGCGCATCAGCCGGTCCGAACACCCGCAAGAGGCTGTCCTCTTCGCTGATCGCGTCGATGTCGGGGTTGTAGTACTCGAGACCCGCGGTCAGATTCAGCCACGCCATCGGCCGGTAGGTGCCATACCCGCCAAGCACGGTGTTCCTGAGACCGTAGATGACCTCGTCGTCGCGTGACGAGTCAGGCCCGAGACCGAAGAAGTCCTCCTTCGGAAAGTCGTAGCGTTGCGCGTGCACGCCCAGCCCCACCCTTCCGTTGGCCAGCCGCGGCGCCTGCAGGCGCGCGTCGATCATCCAGTAGTGGGAGAACGACGCGGCGACGAAGCTGCTGAACTCGAGTTGTCCGTCGAACCAGCGCGGATAGCGGTATCCGGGGCCGAACGAGAAGCCGCTACCCGTCGTGATGTTACCGATTTTCGGATAGAGCCCTTCGGCAGGATTCAGGATGCGCTCGAAGACGCGGCCGCTTTCGAGGTCCATCAAGGCCCGCTCGAGGCGGCTCTGTTGCGGCGGCGCGAGGTTCAGCGCCTTCTCTTCGCGCTCACGCTGCAGCGTTTCGGCGCGCGTCTTCGGCTCTTGAGCCTTCGTCGCGGCCGGCGCGACGACGCACACGACGAACGTGAGGAGCCGAATGAGTCCCACCTGTCGCATTACGCCGCGTGGCGCTCTGAGGTTTCAGCGCCCACCATTTTGCGATGTTCGCGCGCGATGCCGACTGCGAGCAACAGCCACACACCCACGAGTACCACGTTCACCAGCGCGAAGCTGCGGAGGGTCAACGAAAGCACTTCGGTGCCGAGGAAGACTACAGCCGCCTGCAGCAGATCGCCGGTCCTGACGAAGAAGGCATCTATGGCCTGCTTGGCGTTGTACTTGGCCTCGCGGCTCGTCGGCAGGAACAGCGCGTGCCGGGTCGTGTTCTGGATCGAGTAGTCGGTGGCGTTCTCGAAAATCTTCGTCCACTGCAGAACGAGCAGCACGGGGACTAGCAGGACGGCGGTGTATCCGCTCAAGGCGATCAGCGGCAGGACGAACAGCGCGCCGCGGACACCGATGTACTTGAAAATTCTCGAGACGGCGAATGTCTGCAAGATGAACGCGAGAATGTTCACCGACGAGAGGACCGTGCCCGAGAGCGAGGCGATGATCGCGCGCCGATCGGCAGCGGCGGCGAGACCGGCCGCGATACGCGCGTCGGCCGTTTTCGTGATGAGGTCGTTGAGCATGAATCCGCCGAGCGTGTTCACGAGATTGAAGACCAGCACCATCAGCGCAATCAGCAGCAGGTAGCGATTGGTCAGCACGAGCTTGAAGCCGTTGCTGCCTTTCGCAAGCGGCTGCTCGCTGACAACCTGCGCGTCGCGCCGCATTTCAGCCTCTCGACGGTTGACGACGATCGTGAGGACTACCGGGACCAGCATGCCAGCGGCGGCGACCAACATGAGCACATAGGGACCGATGCCGCCAAATACCAAAGTCGCCAGCAGTGAACCGAGCGCCGCGCCCAGCGTCGCGCCGACGCCGACCAGCGGAAAGAGTCGCTTGCCCCGCTCGGAGTTGTAGACGTCGTTGGCGAACGCCCAGAACTGTGCGACCGCCACCATGTTGAAGACGCCAATCCAAATGTAGAACGCCACGCCGATGCGCACACCGGCCGACCCGAGCGCCCAGAAGACCAGCAGATGCGACGCGAAGAACAGCGTCACGCCGCAGACCAGCCAGACGCGATTGACGCGCGCCGAGAAAGCGCTGTAGGCAGGGACGAAGATAAAGAGGATCGCCGCCATGCCCGCGGCAGCATAGCTCGCCGCGACAGCGCCCGACTCGCTGAGGATCAGCGCTTCGCGAACCAGCTTCAGGACCTGGTAGAACGCGAGCAGGTAAAAGGCATTGGCCGCGAGCAGCAGGGCGCTGACGCCTTCGCCCGCCCGCACCTCCGTCACGACCGAGAGGGCACGTTCGAGGAGACTCTTCTGCGACGGAGCGGTGTCCAGCATCAGCAGATGCTATATCGTGACGGCCTCCGCTGTATCACGCCGCGGTTCGCTGACCTTGAGCGGCCCCGACAGCTGTGGCAGGTGCATCCGCCACCAGCCCTTGGCTTCGTCCGAGTTCCATTCGTCGCGAATCCGCACGCGGCAGGCCATCTGATACAACTCGCCGGCGTCCTGTGGCCGATGGCGCGGATCTTTCTGCAGGCAGGCGAGGACCAGTTCATCCAGCTCACGCGGAACCGTTTGCTCGGTCCTCTCCGACGGCGGCGTCGGCTGCGCGTGCAGGTGCTGCATCAGCATCTTCATTGAGGTGTCGGCCTCGAACACGAGTTCCCCGGTGAGCAGGAAGTATGCGACGCAGCCCAGGGAATAGACGTCGGCCCGGCGGTCCACTTCGGCGTCGCCGAGGATCACCTCGGGTGCCATGTAGGCCGGTGTACCCGGTGTCGAGTTCTCGCGTGTCGCGAGCGTCTGCGCGTCGCGCCCCTGGCCTGATGATGTCTGTATCTTGACCAGGCCGAAGTCGAGCACCTTGGCAAAGTCGTATTCCAGCCCCATGCGGCAGACATAAATGTTGGCCGGCTTGATGTCGCGATGCACCAATCCTCGCGCGTGCGCATCGGCGAGCGAATGACACACCTGGCGCAGCAAGTAGAGGACGCGATTCGGCGGCAACGGTCCAAACTCGCGGACCAGCGATTCGAGGTCGCGGCCGGTGAGCAGCTCCATCACGTAGTAGAAGGTTCCGTCCTGCGTGATGCCGAAGTCGAACACCTGAATCGTGTGCGGTGAGCTCAGCACCGCAGTGGCCTGCGCTTCGCGCTCGAACCGTTTCAGCGTCAGCCGCGCTTCGTTCTCGTCGCGTGCCCCGAGCACTTCCGGCCGCACCAGCTTGATCGCGGCATCGCGCGCCAGCAGCCGATGCTCGGCGCGCCACACCTCGCCCATGCCTCCGGTGCCAAGGCGTTCGATCAGGTGGTAGCTGCCGAGATCCTGCGCCTCGCGCAAACGGCGGCCGAGCCGCTGCAGCACTCGCGCCGGCACCACCGCGACGAACGCACACGCATAGCTGGGCCAGGTAATGATGAACACGTAGGCCGGGTCCAGCGCCCTGCCGCCCAGCAGCCAGGCGATCGAGTACGCGATCGGATCGAATGACGCGACGATGATCGACGCGATGAACATGCGCCGCGGCGTGCTCGGTGCGATCATCGCGAAGATGAGGATCAGCAGGCAGATCCACGAGATCCGCATGATGTCGGTGCCGGCCGGCGGCACCGCCCACGCATTGAACGCCGCGATCCCGGCGCCGTGCATCAACATCATCGCGACGCC
>Ga0126304_10000099_pt1 | contig 25944 bp, 21 predicted proteins | sample Plot25_FD_92538 | JGI IMG/M metagenome (GOLD analysis project Ga0126304, IMG submission 92538) | Serpentine soil microbial communities from UC McLaughlin Reserve, CA, USA - Plot25 | ecosystem: Environmental > Terrestrial > Soil > Grasslands | place: USA: UC McLaughlin Reserve, Lake County... | reverse complement strand
GCACATCGCCGAGCTGTTCAAGGTCGAGAAAGGACTGCTGCATGAGATCGAGGCTATTCTCGAGCGCGCCCCCTACGGCATGACGTCGGGATGGAGCAACTGGGAAGACGCCATGTTGGACAAGATTCAGTTCGTTCGGTAATCGTCGGATCGTTCTACGGGAGGCAGAATGCGACGCACGATTGTTCTCGGAGTCATCGTTCTCAGTGGCATCATCACATCCGGTTTGCTCAGCGCCCAGCAGGGCGCGGCTCCGGCGGGACAGGGGCGTGAAGCCGGACCGGGCCGCGGCGCCGGTGGCGGAGGCGCGCCAGTCCAGCCGATCGAGAAGGTCAAGGACAACCTGTATCTGATCCAGGGGCAGGGCGGAAACACGGCGGTCTTAGTCGCGCAGAGCGGCGTCGTGATCGTGGACACCAAGAACCCGAACAACGGTCAGGCGATCCTCGATCAGATCAAGACCGTCACCGACAAACCGATCACCCACATCATCAACACCCACACCCACGGTGATCACACCGGCAGCAACCAGTTCTTCCCGGCGTCGGTCGAAATCGTCGTGCAGGAGAACACCAAGGGCTACATGGAAAAGATGCCCGTGTACCAGGAGGCGGCCAACAAGAACGGCCTGCCCGACCGCACGTTCAAGGACAAGATGAGCGTCCTCAAGGGCAAGGACCAGATCGATCTGTATTACTTCGGTCCCGCGCACACCGGCGGCGATGCGTTCGTTGTTTTCAAGGACCTGCGGGTGATGCACGCCGGCGATGCGTTCGCCAACAAGGGTTTCCCACTGATCGATCGCAACAACGGCGGCAGCGGCATCGCCTATCCCGACACGATTCAGAAGGCGGCGAAGGGCATCAAGAACGTGGACTCCGTCATCAACGGCCACTCGCCCATGACCATGAAGTGGCAGGACTTCGTCGAATGGGGAGAGTTCAACCGCTACTTCCTTACTTATACGCAGCAGTCGCTCAAGGCGGGCAAGTCGGCTGAGGAAGCCATGAAGGAGTTCAAGGTGCCCGATGGCAAGTTCCAAGGCTACAGCGTCACACCAGGAGGTGGACGCGGCGGGCCGGCCGGCAACGTGGGGATCATCTACGAGGAACTGAAGGGGAGTAAGTAGGCATCCACATTCTGCATTCGGGGAGGATTGCCGTGAAGCAGCCCGCACTGGGACTCGTCGCCACGGCCATCGTGATCGCGATGGCGTTGGCCTACATCTCACTCTTCTCCGCCGGTACGTTCCTCGGCTGGGTGTCGTTCTTCATGCTCGGCCTGATTCCCATGCAGGTGGTGGCCGTCGTGCTGTGGGGCGCCAACCCGAGCTTCGTGAGCGGAATGAGCCAGCCCATGAAGGGGCTGGTGCTGGTGCTGCTCACGGTGGTCGTCTCGCTTGTCGCAACGGCGATAGTGTTCGTAATCGTCGGGGAGGGCGTCAGCCCTCCTGGCCCGATCCCGTCGCACTTCGCCGTTGTCGTCGTGCCGACGACATTCTGGCTGGCGATCATGATGGGCGGGTGGCCCATGACAAGCCGGATCAAGAACCCGATCAGCGCTGGCTTCGTGGTGGTCGTCGTCGCCTACCTGCTGACGTTTCTCGAATTTCGCCTGCTGTTCAACTACGACTTCATGAAGGGCGCGCCAGTCTATCTGGCCTCGGCGCCACATGGCATGTTCAACGCGGTGCTGGCGCTCGTGTTTCATGTGACGGCGCTCGCGGTGATGTTTCTCGTGCTGTGCTTCGACCTGTGGCCGCTGACGGCATCTCCGGCCATCATGAAGCAGCCAACCCTCGGTCTGGTGTGGAGTCTGATCACACTCGGTGGTGCGGCGGTGGCAATGTGGATCGGCATCGGTCTCTTCGGCATGGACCCGATGGCGTTTCTCACGGGTGTCACGGCGCCGTTCATCTTCGGCACGATCATCATGCTGAACATGCTGCAGAACTCACTGTTCTCGACGATGACGCAGCCGATGAAGGGAATGGCCAACGGGATTGGTGCAGCGGTAGTGGGTGTCGTCCTTGCGCATTTTTACGTTGCACTCGTACCGATCGTCAGCGGCAGGCTCGCGTCGGGCCCGCCCGGATACGATCTCGAAGTGTGGTTGGCAAACGCGCTGCTCAGCGTCACGTTCCCATTTCTCATCTACTACGCAGCCTTCTTTGGCTACTGGCCGCTGACAAAGCCCGCGACATCAGCGGTTGTGGCCAGGACCTGAAGTCAGCTTCGGGGATGAGTAGCATCCGACTTTGTGGACTGAAGTCAACCGGCTACGGGAATGCAAATCTGATAACACGTCGAATCTAACGGCAATTCGATCGCATCGATGCTCACCGCCTACGGCCCACGGATTGTTATCCCTGTGGACGGGCCGTTATGGAACCAGTAATCCGGATGTTCACAAGCGAGATGGGAACTGTCCGGTGGATCACTACGATGGCCGGCGCCGACGGACTCGAGTTCTCGGTGTCCGGTCCTGACAGCTGGCGCAACTCGTCGCTCTTCAGAGACCCGATGGCGCTGGTGCGCTTTCAGTCCGAGTACGAGCGATTCCTGCGTGAAAACGGCTACGCGGTTTCCCTTGTGAACGATCGACGACGGCGCGACGAACGTCGGGCCTTTGCGCGGGGCGATGATCGGCGACGCCCCACCTGAGTTGGGAGTTGATTCAGGCCAAGATCACTTGGCCTGAATATGAATCCCGCACTCCAGTTTTTGGCCATGCCACCGGCCTGAACGCGGGTTGTCGGGATCCGGCGGGAGCTCGGTGCACGGCTCGCAGCCGACGCTCGTGAAGCCGAGTTCGTAGAGCGGCAGCAACGGAATCTGATGCTGCTTGGCGTACGCCCACACATCTTTTGCGGTCCAGCCGGCGATCGGCGCCACGCGTGTGATCGCTTTGCCGCTCGGCAGCTTGAACGGCTCTTCTTCCTTGAGGTTGGCCCGTGACGGCGATTGGTCGCGGCGCAGTGCGGTGAACCAGGTGTCGTAGCCCGCGAGCGCGGAGAACAGCGGTTCCACCTTGTGGCGCTTGCAGCAGGCTTCGGTGCTCTCCGCCTGCCACAGTCCGACGCTCGGCGTGGCCGCGCGCAGGTTGATCAACGTCAGGCCCCATCGCTCGGTGATCTCGTCGCGGTAGGCGAGCGTCTGCGGGAAGTGGTGGAACGTGTCGAGGAACAGCACCGGAATATGGGGACGCACCTCGCGAAGCATGTGCGTCAGCACCACACACTCAGCTTGGAAGCTCGACGTAATGCACGGTCGGTCTGCCTGGCCGAGATTGCGGACGATGACTTGGTGTGCGTTGTCGATCATTCGTGATTCCTCGATCTACGTAAGCATCTCCTCGAGCGCTTTTCTCACCAAGTCCGCTGCCTCCTCATCCGACGCCGCGCGTCGCGCGATGTGCGCCAGCCGTTCGGCAAAACTGAGCGGCGCCGCATGGTGGGCGTCCGCGGCGTCCCGCAATGGATCGGTGATCATCCCTGCGCCGCACGTGAACTGCGTCGCCGGGTCGATGAGGATGAAGCTGCCCGTGGCGCGATTGTCGCCATAGCGATCGAACACCAGTGGCCGGGCGGTCGAGATCTGGACGGTGCCGATCTGATTGAGCACCAGCGCGTGATTGACTTCGGCAGTCACCGTGCGCGTGCTGTGCTTCAGCAGATAGACGCGTGCCGGATCAAGCGGACGCTCGTCCATCCACACGACCTCGGCTTCGAACTTCTGCCCGACGAACGCCGGATCTTTGCTGAGGACGTCGCCGCGGCTGATATCGATTTCATCGTCCAGCGTCAGCGTGACCGACATGGGCGCGAAGCCGAGCTCGAGGTCGCCGTCGAACGTCACGATCCGTTTGATGCGGGCGCTGCGGCCCGAGGGCCAGGCGGTCACGCGGTCACCGGGTTTCACCGTGCCCGACACGATCTGTCCCGCATATCCGCGAAACACGTCGTCTGGCCGGACGACCATCTGGATCGGGAATCGAAACGGCGCGCCCGGCAGATTGCGATGGACTTGCACCGTCTCGAGATACTCGAGCAACGGCAATCCGTCGAAGTAGGGCGTGCGATCGCTGCGCGTGATCACGTTGTCGCCGTTGAGGGCGCTCATCGGGATCGCGTGCACGGCCGCCCCGGTGAGGAACTGGCTGAAGTCGTCCTGAATCTTCTCGTAGACCTCACGGTCGTAGTCCACCAGGTCCATCTTGTTGATGGCCAGCACGAAATCCGTGATGCCGAGCAGCCGCGCGATGCGCGCGTGCCGCTTGGACTGCGTGCGCACGCCGTTGCGGGCGTCGATCAGGAGAATCGCGACGTCGGCCGTGGACGCGCCGGTGGCCATGTTGCGCGTGTACTGCTCGTGACCAGGCGTGTCGGCGAGGATGAACTTGCGGCGCGCGGTGGCGAAGTAGCGATAGGCGACGTCGATCGTAATGCCCTGCTCACGCTCGGCGCGCAGACCGTCGGTGAACAGCGAGAAGTCGATCGGACCGGCGTTGCGGTTCTTCGAGGCTTTCTCGACCGAGGACACCTGATCCTCGTACACCGATTGCGAGTCGTAGAGCAGGCGGCCGATGAGGGTGCTCTTGCCGTCATCGACGCTGCCGGCCGTACAGATGCGAAGGAGGCCCGACGCCATCAGAAATAGCCTTCGCGCTTCTTCAACTCCATCGAGCCATCCTGATCGTGGTCGATGATGCGCAGCTGGCGCTCGGACTGACGCGTCGCGATGAGCTCCTCGATGATTTTGGGAATCGTGTCCGCATCCGATCGGATCGCGCCGGTGCACGGTGAGCACCCGAGCGACCGCATGCGGCAGCGCACGACCTGCGGCTTCTCACCCGGCATCGTCACGACGAACGGCTGCTCCTGGACGATCAACGAGGCACCCCGAACGATCACCTCACGGTCCTTGGCAAAGTACATCGGGACGATCGGGATGTTCTCGACGTGGATGTAATGCCACACGTCGATCTCGGTCCAATTCGAGAGCGGGAAGACGCGAATGCTTTCGCCGGGCCGCAGCTTGGCATTGAGCAGCGTCCACAGCTCGGGCCGCTGACGCTTCGGATCCCACTGGCCGTTCGGATCGCGGACCGAGAAGATGCGCTCTTTCGCGCGCGATCGCTCCTCGTCTCGACGTGCGCCGCCAATGGCGGCGTCGAAGTCCCCGGCCTGCAGTCCGTCGAGCAGCGCCTTGGTCTTGAGCAGACCGCAGCAGCGCTGCGTGCCGACTTTGAACGGCTGCGTCCCGTCGGCGATGGCTTCCTGATTCGTGTGAACGATCAGCCGCGCACCGACGGCCCTGGCCATCTCGTCGCGGAACTGAATCATCTCGCGGAACTTGTAGGTGGTGTCGACGTGCAGCAGCGGAAAGGGGATCGGACCGGGATAAAAGGCTTTTTGCGCCAGCCTCAGCAGCACCGATGAATCCTTGCCGATGGAGTAGAGCATCACCGGCCGTTCGAACTCGGCGACCACTTCGCGCAGGATGTGAATGCTCTCGGCCTCCAGGGCACGAAGGTGATCGAGCTTGAGCGTGGCGGGCGAGTCGGGCGTAACGGCCACGGTGGACATCAGTGTGTTGGACGCTCTGTTAGCTACCATGGGGCCGCCATCGGCGGCCCCAAAACAAAAGGCCCGGGGTTCGTCCCGGGCCTCGATCTCTTTCAGCGTGTCGTTGGGTCGTTCTGGTTCTTACCCAAACAGCCGGACCGTTGCCGCGGGGACCTTACTGGTCCTGGTACAACAACACACGCAGGGACAACAGGTTCGGGCTGACACAGACCCTGATTGTACCCGGGGACGCCCTATCGAAGCAAAACCGCCGCCCGTCCTGCCCCGAGCGAGCGCGATCGAGTCGCGGGGCGCCTGCCCTGAGCGAGCGTAAGCGAGTCGAAGGGTGATAGAACATACGCCATGAAGCACATCCTCGCTGTTCTGCTGGCGCTGGTGGCCATCGCTGCTGGGACCGAAGTCCTCGCGCATCACTCCTTTGCGGCGGAATTCGACGCCAGCAAAGCCGTCCGCGTGTCCGGGACGCTGACGAAAGTCGAGTGGACCAACCCGCATATCTACTTCTATCTCGAGGTGAAGGACGACACCGGTGCGCTGGTGAAATGGACCTGCGAATCGGCATCGCCTGGAGCGCTATCGCGGCGCGGCTTCAAGCGCGGCGACCTCAAGCTCGGCGACACCATAGTCGTGGACGGCTATCGCGCCAAGAACGGCTCGAACATGATGGACGCGCGACGGGTCACGCTCGCCGACGGCCGCATCGTGTCCGGTGGATCGGCCGGTGACGGAGGTCCGCAATGATCGCGCGCCTGTCTCGTTCGGTAGGTGCTCTGCTCGTCGCCGGTGTTGCGGCGTCTGCTGCAGTGACCTCGGCACAGGAACGTCCGCTTCAAGAGCCCGATCGCAAATCCACGAGGCCGGCGCCGCGTACGGCGAGCGGCAAGCCTGATCTAAGTGGCTACTGGAAGGGCACGCGCGAAACGAAGCCGGGCGGCAACATCGGCAAGGATCTTCCTGGGTGGAAGTTGCCACTGACGCCCGCCGGCGAAGCCGCACTCCAACACAATCTGACGGCCACGATCGATCCCGAAAGCCTCTGTATTCTCGGTGGCATTCCGCGACACAACGCCAGTGGTCTGCCGTTCGAGATTCTTCAGGGCGCCGACAAGGTCGCGTTCCTTTACTGGTACAGCTACTTTCGCCTGATTCCTGTCGATCCGAAGCGCAAGCACTCGGACGATCCCGACCCGTCGTTCTTTGGCGAGGAGCTGGGACGATGGGAAGGCGACACCCTGGTGATAGATTCCATCGGGTTCAAGGACGAGAAGGTCTGGATCGACGAGAACGCCAACCCGCACAGCGACGCGCTGCACGTCGTCGAACGGTGGACACGACCTGATTACGACCACGTTCACGTCGAAACACTGATCGAGGATCCGAAGTTCTATACAAAGCCGTTCACGTACTCGCGCACGTGGGTATTGGGTGCGCCTGACGAGGAGCTCCAGGAGTACGCGTGCAGCGAGAACAACGTCGATGCCGCGAATCTGGGCTTTGGACCTGGACCGATCCGTCCGGACGGTACGCGTGGTTACATCGATCCCGCGCCGCTGCCTCCACCGCTTCCACGCGCGCCGAATCCGTCAAAATAGCGGGGTGTCGTCCGAATCGACCGTCTCCTGGAAAGCCCGCTATGCCGCACTCAAGTCGCGGCTCGCCACAACAAGGAGCGCGCTCGATCGCGCTCGCGAGGAACTGCGAGCCTCAATTGAGCGAGAGCAGGCTGTTCGTGCCGAGCTGGCGAGTGCGGGTGGACGGTTACGTCGGCACGAACGGCAGGTGCTTCGGCCCGAAGTGCTCTCCGACCTCATGCCCGCCCGCGCACGACACCGCCGCGAAACCGGTCCCGACGAGGTTGCGCGCCGCCGCGAAGCCGCACATGCGTCGGTATCGGACGCCTACGCTGCTGCACGAGGCGCTGAGGCACCGGCTGGCGCTGACCGCGTTGAGATTGGTGGGCTCACATGGTGGGTGCCGGCGGACGATCGCACGGAAGGGCGGCTCGCCGACCGAATCGTGCGTGGCCACTTGCCGCTCCAGGACATTCTGCGCACACGTGAGGCGGTCTCGAACGGCACGATGCTCGATATCGGGGCGAATGTCGGCCTGACCAGCGTCACTCGGGCGATTCTCGGCGATGCCGCTCTCATCTACGCAGCGGAACCGGCGCCGGACAATTTCGCCTGCCTCGTTCGCACCGTGATCGATAACGGCCTGCAAGGGACAGTGCTACCGGATCGCGTGGCGATCAGCGATCACGACGGCACGGCGACGCTCTGGAGGTCGGGATCGATCGGCGGGCATACGTTGCGCGCGGTTGGCGCGGGCGTCGAAGTGCCGACGATGCGACTGGATTCCTGGATCAGGAAACTGGGCATCGACGCCAATGCGGTGTGCTACGTGAAAGTCGATACCCAGGGCTACGAGTCGCATGTGCTGGACGGTGCGCCCGATCTGCTGGCTCGCGGGGGCATCGTTTGGGAGCTCGAGTTCGCACCCGCGATCCTGTCGCAGGCTGGTCGTGAGCCGGCGGCCGTGATCGCGCAGATACAGGCTCTATTCACGCACTTCATCGACTTGAACGGAAGCGCCGGTGGTCCCCGGCTACGCCCCGTAGCCGAGCTGCCGGAGGGGCTCGCGTACCTGGAGCGTTCCTTCACAAATCTGCTCGCCTACAAAGGCCTCGCTTGACATTCTCCGACGAATGCCGGCAGACTTGACGAGCTTGTCGCGATTCTCTCTCTGCTCCTGTTGTCCCTGTTGCGCGTGCGCATGTCGCTGCACGTGTATGCAGCCGACGACGAGCAGGTGAGATAGCCAGGCGATAGTTCCTACCGGCAAGTTCCCCAGCATCTCTCCTCATAGTCGATCGGCTGACCCTTCACACAAGGCATTGGATTTGGCACGTCCAGAAGGACGTGCCCTACGGGTCTAAGGAGAGAACGGGATGTTTCGCAGAATTGCGCTGGTGTTTGTCGCCGTGCTGACGATGGCACCGGCCACAGTGTTGGGGCAGGCTGGGAGCAGCGCAATCACCGGCGTTGTGAAGGACTCGACCGGCGCGGCACTCCCGGGCGTGGTCGTGAAGATCATCAACGAGGCGACGGGCGTCGCGATCGAGACGGTCAGCAACGAGGTCGGTTTGTATCGCGCTCCGGCATTGGTTCCCGGGAAATACCGCGTGGAAGCGACCCTCGACGGCTTCGAGGCGTACACGCAAACCGGTATCACCGTCGCGGTCGGTCAGACGCTCGCGCTCGACGTGACGCTTGGTGTAGCCGGCCGCTCCGAAACGGTCAGCGTTACGGCCCAGGCACCGCTTCTCGTTGACTCGCAGACGTCGAATATCGGACAGGTAGTGACGCAGCAGATGATCGACGCGTTGCCACTACCCAATCGCGCGGCATCGTCGCTCGTCACGCTGGCTCCGGGCGTGATCATGATCGATACCGGCGCCGGCACGGCGGAGAATTATCCACTGTTCACCGTCTCGGGCGGTCGCGCCCGGAACCAGTACTTCAGCCTGGATGGGGGAAACGCCTCGAACGTCGTCGCACTGAACCGCCCGTCGCAGATCCTGAGCCTCCCTGTCGACGCGATGCAGGAATTCAAGGTCATCACCAACAACTATTCGGCGGAGCACGGTCACTCGACGGGCGGCATCATCACGATGACGACTCGCTCGGGAACCAGCCGATTCCGAGGTACCGCGTTTGAGTCGCTGCGGAACGATGCACTCGACGCCAGGAATTTTTTCGCCAGCGAAAAGCCGGACGTGAGCCTGAATCAGTTCGGTGGCACGTTTGGTGGCCCGATCAAGCAAGGACAGACGTTCTTCTTCGCGACATGGGAGCGGACGCGGCAGCTGGTCAGCGATCCGATCATCTCGACCGTGCCGACGCTGGCGAACCGCTTGGGCGATTTTTCCGATCTGAGAACCGCGTCGGGACAACCCATCATCATCTACGACCCGGTGACCCGTCAGCCGTTCGAAGGCAACGTCGTCCCGCGGGAACGGCTGGATTCTGTCGCACTGGCTGCGCTGCAGTATTTCCCGCTCCCGAATCGTCAGGGTACGACCAGCAACGCGAGCAACTACGTTGGCAACAACGAATCCCGGCTTGATCGCGACATCATTGTCGGCAAGGTCGATCATAAGCCGGGGATTAACGATCTCCTTACCGTGCGCTACTACATCAACAACGCGTACACCGACGTCAGTGGGTCGTATGGCAATCCGGTCGCTGATCCGCTATCCGACGCCACCGATGTGCGTGTGCAGAACGTCACTGCTGGGTACACACATCTGTTCGGCGCACGGGCGGTGAATGAATTCCGTGTGACGCATTTGCGCCGCAAGTTCATCGACCAGCACCCCGGTCTCGGCGAGAATTACGCGCGTCAGATCGGTTTCACTGGCGTCAGTGACCGGGCGTTCCCGGTTTTCAATATCCCCGGGTACGGTCCGTCGCAGTCCGCCACGGCATCAGCGGCGACGACGAATTTCGGCACCGCCTCCCTGAGCAGCCCGACGGTGCTTCGTATTCAGACGCCGATCAAGGACACACAAATTCTCGAATCGCTGACGTGGTCGCGAGGAAAACATGCCTTCAAATTCGGCGGCGAGTATCGGTTCGGTGCCAACGACGAGGAGCGCGATCGCGGCTCGTCCGGCAATCTGACGTTCTCGCCCCTGATCACGAGCAACCTCGGCGCAGCGGGCACCGGAAATGCTCTGGCCTCGTTCCTGCTGGGCGAGGTGAATTCGGCCAACGTGCAGGCCTCCGATCTGATCCAGACGCGGGCATCCTATGCCGCCGTCTACGCGCAGGACGACTGGCGTGTGACCAACCGGTTGACGCTCAACTACGGTGTCCGATGGGAAACCGAGTTCCCACGTTACGAAATCAACAACCGCATGAACTCCTTCGATCCGCTGGCCATCAATCCCGTCTCGGGGACTCCGGGTGTGGTTACCTTCGCGGGGATCGACGGCACGCCGCGGCGAGCATTCAAAACCGATTGGAACAACTTCGGCCCGCGTGTGGGTTTCGCCTATCAACTAACCGACTCTGGACGCACCGTGTTGCGCGGAGGCACCGGCATCTTCTACGGCACGACAATCAGTAATTCTGTCGGCGATCAGGCCGCGCTGGGGTTCTCGACATCCGCCAATTACGTCACCGCGCAGGCCACCACCCAGAGCGTGTTCCTGTTGCGCAACGGCTTCCCGGCGTTCGCCAGGCCAGAGCTGACGAGCGCATTCGGCGCCGTTCCGGTCGGCACAAGACCGACGACATCGGTCTCCTTCTTCGATCCGAACCAGAGGGTGCCAACTTCATATCAGGCGAATCTCGATCTGCAGCACGAGATGGGATCGGGATTGTTGCTGGAGGGCGGGTTCCTCAGCAACGTCAGCCGGCATCTCACCGGGAATGATTTTTCAATCAACCAGGTGGCACCCGAGCTGATGGGGCCCGGCAACACGCAGGCATTGCGGCCGTTCCCGCAGTTCAGCAACGTGCTGCTGCTAAACCCTTCGATCGGAAAGTCCAGTTACTACGCCGGCTTCTTCCGCGTCCAAAAGCGTTTCTCCGACGGGTTTTCCGTCCTTGCGCACTACACATTGTCGCGCTTCATGGACGACGTAGAGTCGGCGAACGAGTATGGCAGTACCGGCAGTTATATGGACCAGTATCATCGCGAGCTGGATTGGGCTCGGAGCGCCAGCGATGTGCCGCACCACTTCGTGCTGACCGTGCTGTACGAAGTGCCGGAATTCAGCAGGAGGCGTACGTTGAACGCCGCCTTCGCGCACTGGCGGATCGGCCTGCTCGAGACAGTGCAGTCTGGTCCGACCTTCACGGTCATCACGCCGGCCAACACAACTAACGCCTTTCCGGCCGGTCCGCTGCGTCCAGATCTCATTGGAGATCCGGAACTGCCATCCGATGAGCGCACACTCAGCCGGTGGTTCAACACCGCCGCGTTCGTGAACCCTGCGCCGTTTACGTTCGGCAACTCGCCGCGGTCGGTCCTGCGCGGGCCTGCGATCGTCACCACTGATCTCACGCTGGAAAAGACGATTGGCCTGTTCGGCCACACCAGGCTCGATGTGCGGGCCGAGGCGTACAACTTGTTGAATCGTGCCAATTTCAATATCCCGTCATTCACGCTCGGCGCCGCCGACTTCGGAGTGATCTCGAGCGCACGGCCGCCGCGCACCGTGCAGCTGGGCGCGCGGTTCCACTTTTAGCCAGACGTAGGGCACGTCCTTTCGGACGTGCCCCCGGGGAAACGAGCCATGGACTACGCACTCCCACTCGCCGCCATCACGTTCGGTGCGGCGATCGTCAACGGCGCGCTCGGTTACGGGTTCTCCTCGATCACCGTGCCGCTCGCGCTGTTGTTCCTGACCAATCGCGTCCTCAATCCGGCGCTGGTGCCGATTGAAGTCGCGCTCAACGCGTATGTGTTGTGGGTGAACCGGGCTGCGCTGCCGACGGTGTGGCGCCGCGTGCTACCAATCGTGATCGGCCTCGCGCCGGGTGTGTTGATTGGCACCACACTGGTGGCACAGGTCAACCCGGGCTGGCTGAAGTTCGGCACGTTCATCGTGCTGCTCCCGCTGATCCTCGTGCAGGCCGCCGGCTATCGTCGTCCGATTCAGTCCGAGCGCTCCGTCGGTCTCGCCTTCGGCGGCGGTGTGGGCGTGCTCTACTCGGTGACGACGATCTCGGGTCCGCCGCTCGCGGTGATGCTGAGCAACCAGGGTCTGACCAAGACCGACTTCCGGGCGGCGCTCGGGTTCGTCCGTCTCGCCGAATCGCTGTTCACGGCGGTCGCCTACTACTACGCCGGACTCTACACGGTCGAAAGCTTCGCGCTCGTTCCATACATCCTGCCGAGCATCGTCGTCGGCGTGCCGATCGGTGCGTATCTCATTCAGCGCATCCGTCCGGAAACCTTCCGCCGCGTGTGTATGAGTTTCGACGCGTGGGTGGTTGGGTTTGGACTGTCCACGCTGCTGCAAAGCCTCGGCCTCGTCGAGAGCAACCTCGCGTTCCTCGTGTTGTTCGGGGTCGGCATCCTCGACTCGTGGCTGCTGTATCGGTTCTTCAGGGTGCTGTTGCCAGGGGTGAAACGCGTCGAAACCGTAGGGCACGTCCTTTCGGACGTGCCGCGTCCCTCGTAGGGCACGTCCTTCTGGACGTGCCGTGTTCCTCGTAGGGCACGTCCTTCCGGACGTGCGCGTTCCTCCGTATGGCACGTCCTTCTGGACGTGCCCTATTTTTTCGTCACCCACTCCATCAATTCACGGATTGACCACGCATCGGAGCCACTGAACGGGTACTCGTCAGGTGACTGTACGAGACCGGCACGTACAGGATTCGCGATGATGTAGAACGCGATCTCCTTTGAGTCTTCCTGATCTCGCAGCACGTGCTCGTAGTAGCCCTTCTGCCACAGCGGCGTCTCTGACGTGAGTGCGTAGGCTGCCCCGGAACGCTGCTTGGCCATCTTGGCGCAGCGACGAAAATCGGATTGGTCCGTCAGCCCTTCCAGCAGCGCGTGCACGTGGTCAGGCATCACGCAGTACGCAAGAAGCGAGAAGCCCTCCTCGCGCGAAGTTGTTCGAAACTGCTCTATGGTCTGAGTCGCGACCTCGTGATCGAGGAACGTCCGTCGGCGCTCAAGCGTGCAGGTTGTGAGGAAATATCGATAACACCCGACGTACGAGAAACCATCGAGGCGTCGTGGGCGAGACATCTTGCGGAGCCATCACGGCAAGATACCTGCCCGGCACGTCCGAAGGACGTGCCCTACGTTCCCTGCCCGGCACGTCCGAAGGACGTGCCCTACGTCCGGCCGGTCCAAAGGACCGGCCCTACCGGTAGGCCGCCGCTTGGATGTTGTAAAGCTCCGAGTACTGCCCGCGCTTGGCCATCAACTCCTCGTGCGATCCGACTTCGACGACCTTCGCGCCATCGAGGACGACGATGAGATCGGCCATGCGTACGGTGGAGAAGCGGTGCGAGACGAGAATGGTGATGCGGCCGTTGGCAGCGCGTGTCGCGCTGCCGCCCCGCACCGCCGCGGCATAGCGTTCAAACAGCGCGTGCTCGGTTTCGGCATCGAGCGCCGCCGTCGGCTCGTCGAGGACGAGCACGAGCGGCTCGTCGCGCATGAAGCCGCGTGCGAGCGCGAGCTTCTGCCACTGCCCGAACGACACATCGACACCACCTGGCCATGTCGGTCCAAGCTGCGTCTCCACACCGGCCTTGAGTTTGACGACCACTTCGTCCGCCCCAGCCCGTCCGACGGCGGCCATCACCGCCGGCAACTCGTCGAGTCGCGGTACGTCGCCCACGCCGATCGTCTGCCGCGCCTTGAACTCGAAGCGAAAGAAATCTTGAAACGCGCCGGCGAGTCGCGAGCGCCAGTGATCGGCGCGCACGCGCGCCAGCGGGGTCTCATCCACCATGATCGAACCCGACCGCGGCTCGTACATCTTGGCCAGCAGTTTCACCAGCGTCGTCTTCCCGGCGCCGTTCTCGCCGACGACGGCAACCACCGCGCCCGCCGGCAGCATCAGGCTCACATCGTCGAGCACCACGCGATCGGTGCCGGGATACGCGAATGACACGTGGTCGAAGCGGATGCCCTTGGTGAGTCGGTCCGGCACCGGCAAATCCGCCGACGCAGCGACGGCGGCGGCGTAGTCTTCAAGCCATGCCAGGCGAATCGCCCCGTACATCCAGAAGCCAGTGAGGAATCCGATCTCGCCAACAGTCGCCCCGATGTACGCGGACAATCGCGCACCTGCCGCGAGCACGAGTAGGACGCTGCTGGCCGGTGCACGCACTATCGACGAGACGAAGACCACAGCAGCAACGTAGGCGCCAGCGAAGATCGCCCAGGCGAGCGTGTGCCACATCGCCGATCGCCAGCGCACCTTGCCGATCGGCCGATAGCCCTGCTCCCACGCGAGCCGCCGGTCGGTGACGAGGCTATTGCCGATGCCGGCAATGCGCACTTCCTTGGCCGGCGCCGGCGTTGTTGCGACAGTGAACAGATGCCGCGCCAACCGACTGCTCTGCGCGCTGCGCTCCTGCACCTTGCGCTCGATCCGTGGGCGCCAGGTCGAGGTGAACGCGGTCGGCAGCGCAAATACCGCGAGCAGGATCAGAGCGGGGTGCACCGACATCAGCAGCGCGACAGTGACGACCAGACGCAAAATCCAGCTGGCCGTCGCAAACACCGACATGTACATGTGGTCCAGCACGAACACCTGGTTCCGCAGCATGTCGAGCAGATCGAGATAGTCGGGTCGCTCCTGATGGGCGATCGTCGCAACCGTGGCCTGCAGTCGTGCGACGTGCGACTCGAGCGCGATTGTGACCTTGTCGCGGAAGCGCCGCTGCACGCGCGTGCCGACGGTGCGCAGGAACCATGTCGCGGCGGCCGACAGTCCCAGGCCAATCGCGGCAGTCATGACGTAACCGGGTCTCTTCTCGAGCACGCCCTTGCCGAGCAGCGCCAGCCACAGCGCGAGCAGAGCGTCCGGCAGCGCACCCAGCAGCGTCAGGACGAACGCGGCGAGCATCAGCCGCGGTTCGTGGCGGAATCCGAGCTTGCACAGGCGCCACATCGAAGGCAGCGCCGGAGGTAGCGTCGTGCTGACGTCCTGGGCAGCGCGATCTGTAGTGTCCGGCTTCAGCCGGACCTTCTCATCAGGAGAGGACGTCATACGTCATGTCCTCCTCGCCTTCGACGACGCCAAAGCGCTGCGCCTGGAGATCGAACATCGTCCGATAGCGTCCATTCATGGCCATCAACTCGTCGTGCGTGCCGAGCTCGATCACGCGCCCGTGCTCGACGACGCAGATGCGATCGGCATGACGGACGGTGGAGAAGCGATGCGAAATCAGGATCGTCGTGCAGTGTCTCGTCGCGCCGAGGATGCGATCGAAGATCTCGGCTTCGCCGCGCACATCGAGCTGCGCGGTCGGCTCATCGAGGATCACGACACCGGCACCCGTCTGCACCGCGCATAACGCCCGCGCGAGGGCCACACGCTGCCACTGGCCGCCCGAGAGATCGGTGCCACCGGCATAGCCGCGCGACAGCACCGTATCAAGCCGGGCCAGCTTCGACGCGCCTGCGGCCTCGAGCGCCGTATGAATCTCGGTGTCGGGCGCGCCGGCCGGCGCGACGTTGTCGCGGAGCGGCAGTTCGAAACGCGTGAAGTCCTGAAAGACCGCCGTAATCCTCGCGCGCCACGATTCGATCTCGACCTGTCGCAGATCGATTCCGTCAACTTCGATCGCACCCGATTGCGGGTCGTAGAACCGGCATAACAGCTTCGCCAGCGTGGTCTTGCCCGCGCCGTTCTGCCCGACGATCGCAAGTGATGATCCAGCGGGGATCGTGAGGTCGAAGTTGTCGAGCACCGGCGCGCCACCGCCTGGGTACGCGAAGGTGACGTTGCGGAAGCGAATCTCGCGGGCCGGGCGGCGTCCGGCGTCATGGTCGCCCTTTGCAAGCGCGCCGATGGGTGCCATTGCCGGCTCGAGCCGCAGCACCGCTTCGACCGGAGCCGAGGCGCCGTCGAGAACCCAGTTGAGTCCGCCGAACGCGATCATCGATGCGCCGATCGCGCACTGCGCGAACATCACGACCCGACCGAGATCGAGCCGTCCGTTCGTGACGTCGAGCGCGAGCGAATAGAACACAAGGACATTGGCGATCACGACGATCAGCAGGCTGAGCGTCACCGGCTGTTCGCGCAATCGTGTGGCTTCGTACTGAAGCTGGTGCAGGCGCGTGCGCCGCGAGACGAAGCGATCGATGACCCAATCGGCAAGGCCGAACAGCCGCAGTTCCTTGCTGGCCGGCGAGTCCACGGCGATGCGATAGGCATAATCGGCGTCGCGTTGTGCGCTGCGCACCTCGTCGGTGTTGCGGTCGCGCCAGACGCCGCTCTCGCGCAGCAGGTAGTGGGTAGCCAGCCAGGCGCCGCCGAGCAGCAGCGCCGCCCACCACGTATAGGTGGCGAGCACGGCGACCGAGGCCAGGCCGCCAATCATCTCCACCAGTCCGCTGCCGATGAAGTCCATCGAGATCGAGAGCGGCGGACCGGTCATGCCCAGGTCGAAGTCGCGTGCGACTGTCAGGTCGGCGGTGAGCTTCGGATCCTCGAGGTGACCGATCCCGGGCGGACGCACGCAGGCCTCGGTGAGCCGGTCGTAGAGCCACGCCGCGGTGCGATCGCCAAGGTTGGCGCTGATGACTTGATGAATAGGCGCGAGGATCTGCAGGAGAACGAACGCGACGCCCACCAACGTGAGCGGCTCGGTGAGGCTCGTGCCCCGTTGCACGGCGGTCACGAGCTGGCCCATCGCGATCGCGAACAGGGCCGGCAGGAGGCCGCGGGCGATCAGGACGACCCACCAGGCGAGAGTCAGTCCGGCATCGGCGCGCGGCAGGACGGCGAAGAACCGCCATTCTTTCCGGGCTCGTAGACTCTGCAGCGTCATGGCCACTTAGACGGTTCAAGAGGATAAACCGTCAGGCGACCCGGTAGGGCACGTCTTTGGACGTGGCGCCGGTCCAAAAGGACCGGCCCTACATGACGTGGCGCCGGTCCAAAAGGACCGGCCCTACATGACGTGGCGCCGGTCCAAAAGGACCGGCCCTACATGACGTGGCGGCCGTATAATCCACGGCCGAGGGTGCCCATGATCCGCGTGTCGGTTCGCCCCCTTTTGTCCGGGCTGGTTGTATTCGCCGCAGCGTTGACGCTCGCGGTGCGCGTGACCACCGCCCCCGGCCCGGCGTCCTGGGCCGACGATCTCACTACCATTACGAAGGCGGACTGGAACTACGACCGCGCCGGGCATCTCCTCGAGCGGGCCGGCTTCGGCGCGACGCCCGAAGAGATCGAACGTTTCGCAGCGCTGACGCCCGAGCAAGCGGTGACGCGGCTGGTGAACTACGAGTCGATCGACAACAGCGCGCTCACGCCATTCGACGAATCAGGCATCTGGGATGCGGGCATGGATCCGTTCCCGCCCAGTCGCGCTGAGGCGGTGCGCCTCGCGCGCGAGCGCGGCGAAGGCCTCGGCGAGAAGATGCTGCCGGCTGGCTCCCCACGACGCCTGCAGCCGATCGTCGACAAGTTCTTCTACGGCTTGTACGCGAACCAGCTCGAGACGCAGCGACTCGGATTGTGGTGGGCGAACCGGATGCTGGCGACGCCGCGGCCGCTCGAAGAGAAGCTCACCCTCTTCTGGCACGGACACTTCGCGAGTGGCGAGAACAAGGTTCGCGATTACCGGATGATGCTCCAGCAGAACCGGATGCTGCGTGCCAACGCCTCCGGCCGGCTGCAGGACCTGCTGATCGGGATCCTCAAGGATCCGGCAATGCTCGTGTATCTCGACAACGGCGAGAACGTGAAGTCGCATCCGAACGAGAACTTCGGCCGCGAGCTGCTCGAGCTGTTCTCGATGGGCGTTGGCAACTATACCGAGCACGATGTGCGTGAAGCGGCGCGCGCCTTCACTGGCTGGACCAACGACGTCCTCGCCTATAAGTTCGACGCCGCGCAGCACGACTTCGGCGACAAGACGTTCCTCGGGCGGAAAGGCGCGTTCAACGGCGAGGACATCATCCGCATCATCCTCGAGCAGCCCGTCACCGCCGAGTACGTCGCCGGGAAGATCTATCGCTATTTCGTGCGTGAGGAGATCTCGCCGGCGGTGAAAACGCAGCTCGGTCGAGAATTCCGGGAGAGCGGCTATTACGTCAAGCCGCTGATGACGCGCATCCTGCTCTCGAAGGACTTCTATAGCCCGGCGTCGTACGCGACGCAGATCAAGAGTCCGGCGCAGCTCGTGGTCTCGACGTATCGCAAGATCGGGCTGCGCGAGGTGCCGACGGTTCCGGACTTCGGACGCATGACCGGCGGCCTTGGCCAGTCGCTGTTCGATCCGCCGAACGTGGCCGGGTGGGCCGGCGGCCGCACCTGGATTACTCCCGCCACGTTGCTGCAGCGCGGCAACATGTTCCGCGATGTGCTGTTCCCCGATGTGAACGGCTTTCGTCCGCCGGACCGCGCCATGTCGGCGACAGATCAGCGCGTCGGCGAGCGCCTCGCGATGGGCATGAACATTACCGAGGCGACCCGCGAAGGTGATGCCGAATCGAACAAGATGGTCGATCGCGACGAGGACTACAACACCCGCTACGGTGGATGGGCCGGCTATCAGCTCGCGTTCAAACGCACGAAGTTGATTCCGCGGCAGCCGATCTCCATCGCCCTGGTGGCGATGATCGAAGCGGCGCACGCCGACACGCCCGATACGGTCGTGGACCATTTCCTCCGCCGATTCATGCGCGTGCCGCTCGCAGCGAAGGACCGTCAGGTCCTGGTCGATTTTCTGAAGAACAGGCGCTTGGACGAAGGGTCGTTGCGCGAGTTGCTGTACTTGGTGCTGAGTACGCCGGAGTATCAGCTTGGGTAGTGGTTGGTGGTTCGTGGTTCGTGGTGGTGGCGAGGATCGTCATGGCTAGACATGTCGATTGTCCGTGTTCGCGTCGCGACTTTCTCGTCCGCGGGATGTACGGCATCGGTGTCGGCGGCATGCTGCCGCTGATCCTCGGCCGCACATCGGCTGCGCTCTCCGCTCAAGCTCTCCAGGGCACGAGCGTCGAGAAGCACCCGAACCGCATCCTCGTCGTTATTGAGTTGTCCGGCGGCAACGACGGATTGAACACCGTCGTACCCTTCGGCGATCCCGCTTACTACCGCGCCCGGCCGAAGATCGGGATCACCCAGCGTGAGGTGATCAAGGTCGCCGACGGCTTCGGGTTCCATCCGTCGATGGTCGGCTTCGAGCGACTCTACAAAGATGGCCGCCTGGCGGTAGTCCACGGTTGTGGCTACGACCATCCGAGTTTCTCCCATTTCTCGTCGTTGGGGTTCTGGCACACCGGTGTGCCGAATGGCGGTGAGCCGCTCGGATGGCTGGGCCGCCTCGCCGATGCGACCTACCCGGCGGCGACCAAGAACGTCATCGTGAACCTTGGCAACTCGCAGTCGCTTGCGGTGAGAGGCCAGCAGCATTCGCCGCTCGTCTTCGACGACCCGAGCCGCTTCCGCCGCGAGGGCACCGATGAAGAGAAGCACGCGCTTGCGATGTTGAGTGCCCCGCGAACGACCGCGAACGCGACGCTGGACTTTCTCGCCAACACGGCCAAGAACGCGACCGAGAGTTCGGAGTTCGTCCGCCGCGCCTCATCCAGCTATCGCACGCCAGTGGACTACGGTCAGGGTGGTGGTCTCGGCGGCAATCTGCAGCGTGTCGCCGCGCTCATCGCCGCGGAGATGCCGACGCGTCTCTACTACGTCACCTACCAGGGCAACTCGTTCGACACGCACGTGCAGCAACCTGACCTGCACACGCGTCTCCTGATGTACACCGCCGACGCCGTACGCGGCTTCATGGACGATGTCGCCCGACTCGGGCGGGGTGATGACGTCGCCGTGATGATCTTCACGGAGTTTGGTCGCCGCGTCGAAGAGAATGGCAGCCTCGGCACCGACCATGGCACCGCGACGCCGATGTTCCTGGTCGGGAAGGACGTGAAGGGCGGCTTCTACGGCCAGCATCCGAGCCTGACCGATCTCGATGACGGCAACATGAAAATGACCACGGATTTCCGTCGTGTATATGCGACTGCAATCCAGGAGTGGCTTGGCTACGATCAGACGCAGGCCGTGCTGAAAGGTACATTCGCACCAATGGGGGTCTTCGCATGACGAACGCCATCGCCGCGAGCGCGGCGGTCTTGCTCGCCGCACTGCTGTCCCAACAACCCGCTGCTCCCGCGCTGGATTACGACTACTTCAAGAAGAACGTGCAGCCGGTCTTTCTCAAGAAGCGGCCCGGCCATGCGCGCTGTGTCGCCTGTCACATCGGCGCCACGCCGATGAACCTGACGCCGCTGGCCAAGGGCAGCGCGACGTGGACGGAAGAGGAAACGAATAAGAACTTCGCGGCCGTGCAGAAGGTCGCGGTGGCGGGCAATCCGAAGAGCATGCTGTTGATTCACCCGCTCGAGGAATCGGCCGGGGGCGACTTCTATCACAGCGGCGGCAAGCACTGGACGTCCCAGAGCGATCCCGAATGGCAGTTGCTGCGCAATTTCGTGATGGGCGGGCGGTAGGGCACGTCCTTTCGGACGTGCCCGGAAAGCCGGTCCGAAACGACCGGCCCTACGAGGAGATCATGAAGACTTTCATTGTTGCAGCCGCACTCGTCTTCTGCACGATCACGATCGCGGCGCAGAATAAGGTGCGGATCATCCAGACCAACAGCGCCGGTGACAACGTGCACCTGATCGACCCGGCGACCAACAAAGTCGTCGGCGAGATCACGGGCATCGAAGCCGGCCATGGCGCCGGCGCGTCGCCGGACGGAAAGACCATCTACGTCAGCAACGAAGCCGAAAGCACGCTCGACATCGTCGATGCGAAGACGCTGAAGGTGACGGCGCACGTGCCGCTGACCGCCCATCCCAACAACATGGCGGTGGGGAAGGACGGCAAGTTCGTCTATGTCGGCATCATTCGAGAGCCCGGCGGCGTGGACGTCATCGACACAACGACGAAGCAGCGGGTCAAGAACGTGCCGACCAAAGGCACGATTCACAACGTCTATGTGACGCCGGATGGCAAATACGCCGTCGCAGGCTCAATCGCCGGCCGGACGATCAACGTCATCGACGCGAAGACCAATGAGACCGCGTGGACAATGGACATGGACCTCGGTGTGCGGCCGATGACGTTCAACTCGAATCCGGACGGCTCAACGAAGTGGATCTTCGTACAGCTCTCCGCCTTCAACGGTTTCGCGGTCGTGGACTTCGCGACGCGGAAGGAAATCCGACGCATCCAGAATCCGGATCTGCCTCCGGGCAAGGCCACAGTGCCGCAGGGCTCTGACCCCTCGCATGGCATGGCCGTCACGTCTGATGGCAAAACGCTCGTTGTCTGCAGCCGGTTGAACAACTATCTCTATTCGTACTCGCTGCCTGACCTGAAGCCGCTGGGCGGCGCAGAACTCAGCGGCAAAGGTGCCGGCTGGGTGACGCTCACGCCGGACGGCAAGACGGCCTACGTCGCCAATCCAGTGACGAACGACGTGTCCGTCGTCGATGTCGCGACGATGAAGGAGACGACGAGGATCAAGGTCGGCTACGTGCCGAAGCGGAATACGACCGTCGTCTTACAGTAGGAACCAGACGTCAGGAATCAGGATGCAGGGCTGGGCCAGGTATAAGGCGCCAGCCCTGAATTCCTGCCTACAATAAGCCGCATGAAATCCTCGTTGGCCTGTGCGGCGGTTCTCCTCGGACTCATCGCGACCGGAACGGCCGCGTCTCAAGCCCCAGCTCCTGATCCTGAAAGCGTCGCCGCGGGCATGCGAATCTTCCGGACCAAGGGCGACTGCCAGGCGTGCCACGGGTGGGCGGCGGACGGCCGCAAGATGGACACGCAGATGCCGGACGGTGCGAACCTGCGGACGACGAAGCTCGATCGCGAGAAGCTGATCATCGCGATCAAGTGCGGCGTGCCAGGTAAGGCGATGCCGGCGTTCGATCGCCTCGCCTACAGCGATGGCCGATGCTACGGCATGACCCAAGCCGCGCTCAAGAAACTCGGCGGTCTACCGGATCCACCCGCGACGCTGCAGCCGCGCGAGATCGAATCGGTCGCCGACTTCCTCTTTGCCAAGGTGGTCGGCAAGGGCCCAATGGATCGCGCCGCGTGCATCGAGTACTTCGGCTCGGAAGTCGAGGCCTGCAAGGACCTGAAGTAGCGGGCTGACGTGGCGCTGGAGATCGGTTCGCAAGTCGGTCCGTACAAGATCAGCGCCGAAATCGGCGCCGGCGGGATGGGTGTCGTGTATCGCGCGCACGATTCCCGTCTCGGACGCGACGTTGCCGTCAAGGTGTCCGCCGAACGATTCTCCGAGCGCTTCGAACGCGAGGCGCGCGCCGTTGCGGCGCTGAATCATCCCAATATCTGCACACTGCACGACGTCGGTCCCGACTATCTGGTGATGGAGCTGGTCGAGGGCGAGACGCTCGCCGGCGTGCTGGCACAACGTCCGCGGTGGTCACCTGGCCTGCCGCTCGATGAGACGCTGCGCATCGCACGGCAGATTGCGTCGGCGCTCGACGCGGCGCATGAGGCGGGAATCGTGCACCGCGATCTCAAGCCCGGCAACATCAAGATCCGCACTGACGGCACCGTCAAGGTGCTCGACTTCGGCCTCGCCAAAATGCACGGCACGTCGGAACCTGCTGGCGGCTTCGTCGAGAAGCTGACCCACTCGCCCACAGTCGTTGCGACACAAGCGGGTCTCATCCTCGGCACCGCGGCATACATGTCCCCCGAGCAGGCGCGCGGCAAGGTCGTGGACAAGCGCGCCGACATTTGGGCGTTCGGCGTCGTGCTCTACGAGATGCTCACCGGGAAGCGGCCGTTCGATGGCGAGGACGCGTCGACCACCGTTGCGGCAGTGATCCAGTCCGACCCCAGTTGGAATGGCGTTCCAGAGTCGATGCTGCGGTTGCTCAAGCGATGTCTGACGAAGGATGCCCGCCGTCGGCTGCGTGACATAGGCGATATCTGGGAACTGCTCGATATCGCGCCGGAACGCGCCGGACAGCACTCGCGTTTCGCAACGACCGGCTGGATCGCCGCTGCCGTCCTGGCGATTGTCACGGCAGTCGCGTTGTGGGCACCATGGCGCGGCGAGGCGCCTGTTGCCGAACGCCCACTCGTTCAGCTCGAGATCGACCTCGGCACGGACGTGACGCTGCCGCCACTCGCGATACCGACGCCGAGCTCGGTAGCGATTTCGCCGGACGGCAGGCGTCTGGCGTATCTCGCCACCGTGTCCGGTGGAACGACAAGGCTCTTCACGCGCGCGCTCGATCAGCCACAAGCGAGCGAAATTGCGGGGACGGAGGGTGCCACGAACCCGTCGTTCTCGCCGGACGGCCAATGGGTGCTTTTCTTCGACGGCAACCGGCTGAAGAAGGTCTCGGTTGGTGGTGGTGCGGTGGTGCCGCTCCTGCAGGCGGCGATCTTTGCCGGCGCGGCGTGGTCCGACGATCGCACGCTGCTGGTGGGTTCCGGCGTCAAGCAAGGATTACTGCGAGCGTCTCTCGACGGAGGCACGCCCTCACAAATCCTCGCACCGGTGGGCAACGAGATGTTTTACGCGATGCCGTCGATGCTGCCCGGTGGCACTGACGCGCTGATCTCCGTGTACTCGGCGCCGCCCAGTGCGGACACGGCGTTTATCGACATTCTGTCGCTGACCGATGGCACGCGGAAGACTGTCGTGCGTGGAGGAACGTCCGCTCGCTATCTGCCGAGCGGCCATCTGATCTACGCGAACCGCAACATCGTGTTCGCCATGCCGTTCGATCTCGCGACCCGGGAGTCACGTGGCGCTGCTGTCCCGGTGTTGACCGACGTGGCCTACGATGCCGCCGCCGGCCTGCCGCAAATGGACATCTCGCGCGACGGCACGCTCGTCTACCGCCGTAACGTGGCGCGAGAAGGCGGCGTGTCCACGCTGGCGTGGCTCGATGCGGCTGGCAAACGGCAGACGCTGCGCGCCAGCGCCGCGCGCTACGCGAGCACGCCGCGCGTATCTCCAGACGGCAAGAAGCTTGCGACGACCGTCAGGGATGGTGCCGGTCAGGACCTCTGGATCTACGACATCGAGCGCGACTCGATGACTCGCCTGACGTTCGGTACGCAGACGTTCGTGAGCCCAGTGTGGAGCCCGGATGGGCGATTCGTCGTCTGCGGCTCGATCGGCAACGGACTGTTCTGGATCCGTGCCGATGGCGGCGGCCAACCCCAGCCACTCGTGCCCGGCAGCAAGGGCATATCGTTCCCGCATGCGATCTCGTCCGATGGCAAGCACCTGGTCTACTACGAGGTGTCCGGGTCTCCACAGATCTTCACCGTCACGCTCGATCCAAGCGAGGCGCTGAAGGCCGGTTCACCCGAGCGATATCTGAGCACTCAGACCGCCGCTGCGGCGGCGGCGTTCTCACCCGATGGACGGTGGCTAGCGTTCGAGTCGAACGAGTCGGGCAGGCCCGAAATCTACGTGCGCCCGTTTCCCGCAACGGGCACCGGCGGGAAGTGGCAGTTGTCCAACAACGGCGGCACGTGGCCGATCTGGTCCTCGAAGGGCCGCGAGATTCTCTATCGGTCCGGCGATCAGGTGATGGCCGTTGCGTACACCGCAGCCGCAGATTCGTTTTCGCCCGAAAAGCCTCGAGTCATTGCGGCCACGCCGGGCGCGATGCCGGGGTTCGACGTCGCTCCTGATGGGCGTCTGCTGCTGATGATTCCGACGGTGGCCGAGAGCGCGAAGAGCGAGCATACGCTGATGTTCGTGCAGAACTTCTACGACGAGCTTCGTCGTCGAGTGCCGGTAGGAAAGTAGCTTATGACGTCCTTCAGGATTCGTCTGCGTGTCACGCTCGCGATGCTCTCGGTGCTGCTGCCTGTTTCGATGTCGGCGCAGAACGCCCCACACGAGGCCCACGCGAAGGAGATTTTCAAGCAGCTCGTCGAGATCAACACGACGCACTCCGTTGGCGACACGACAAAAGCGGCGGAGGCCATGGCCGCGCGGTTCAAGGCGGCCGGCTTCACGGATGCGGAGGTGCGCGTGCTCGGGCCGTCGCCGAAGAAGGGCAACCTCGTCGTGCGCTACCGCGGCACCGGTGCGAAGCGGCCAATGATCCTGATGGCGCACCTCGATGTTGTCGAAGCGAAGCGCGAGGACTGGTCGATGGACCCGTTCGTGCTCACCGAGAAGGACGGCTATTTCTACGGCCGCGGCACCGCCGACGATAAGACGATGGCCGCCGTGTTCGTCGCGAATCTGCTGCGGCTCAAGTCCGAAGGCTACACGCCGTCGCGCGACATCATCCTGATGCTGACTGCAGACGAGGAGGGCGGTCCAGAGAACGGTGTGAAGTGGCTCATCGCCAATCACCGTCCGCTCATCGACGCCGAGTTCGCCATCAACGAAGGCGGCGGCGGAGTGATGCGCAAGGGCAAGTACGTCACCAACGAAGTGCAGGCGGCCGAGAAGGTGTATCAGGACCTGCGCCTCGAGGTGCGTAACAGCGGTGGCCACAGCTCGATGCCGGTGAAGGACAACGCCATCTATCGGCTTGCCGCTGGCCTGTCGCGGCTGGCCGCGTTCGAGTTTCCACCACAGTTGAACGACATCACGCGCCTG
>Ga0126304_10000098_pt1 | contig 25984 bp, 23 predicted proteins | sample Plot25_FD_92538 | JGI IMG/M metagenome (GOLD analysis project Ga0126304, IMG submission 92538) | Serpentine soil microbial communities from UC McLaughlin Reserve, CA, USA - Plot25 | ecosystem: Environmental > Terrestrial > Soil > Grasslands | place: USA: UC McLaughlin Reserve, Lake County... | reverse complement strand
CTCACGTTGATCCCGCACATACGGTTGCGCAATGAAGGGCGCGGCCGGCGATTCAGGGGACGGTCTCGGCCGCAGTCCCCATTCCATGACCAGCAGCGAGGCGATGGCAATCACCGAGAAGGGAAACCCTGAGCCGACGCCGAGCGGTGCGATGGCCAACAGGAACAGCGACGCGCCCATCACGCCGAGCCATCGGGCGTCGCCCGGACGAGACAGCAGGATGGCGATGGTCAGCTGTCCAGCTGCGATCGACAGAATAAAGGGCTGGATGTGCGTGCTGAACCAGCCGGCGATGAAGTCGCGATAGAGGGCGGAGGGTGTCAGCTCTCCATAGGCCAGATAGACCCACGGCTCCCTGGCTGCCGTCATCGTATTGACCGAGCCTGCCCATACGAAGATCGCGACCCAGATCCAGCGAACGATCGCTGGCCGCCAGAACGCGACTGCGAGAATCCCGAACGCGATGAGATTTGCGCTCAGATACGCGACCAGATATTCCTGCGGAATCATGACGACCCTCCGTGTTCACGCGACCACAGGGCAAACCGCGGGCCGGTTCACTCGTGCGACTTTGGGCGCGATTTCAGCGAAGCGTCATTGACGATGCGGGAAAGAATTCGCGCAGCGGGGAAATCATCCGCGCAGGCCGACGATGGCGAGCGCGACGAGCGACACCCAGACGAGCAGCAACGCGAGCGTCTGTACGAGAGTTTCATCCGGCGGAGCCAGCACGTCGCGATAGGGCTCGAACAGGTGGACGAGCTCGGGACGGCCGCGCAAGCGGCTGCTCTCACAGCGGCCGACGGTCCGGCCATCGCGAATCGCCTCGATGACACCAACTTCGCTGCGCTCGCGGACGAGCAGGTACGTGCGGCAGAGCCCCATCGGTCCGCTGGTGTGGAAGTCGGACGAACCAATCGCAGCAATCTCCCGGTTCCGCGCCAGGGCTCGTTGATAGAACTCCTCGAACTGCAGCGCCATCGCTGACGAGAGCGCGTCCCGGTGCGCCGCTTCCACACCGTCGAGATCGGCCAACGCGACGGCGTCGTACCCATCGAACCCGTGCATCGGATGCGCGGCGATCGCCACACCGCCCTGCGCGTGCACATCCGCGATCGCACTGCGAGCAGACTGGTGCCAATCGACGGGCCGCTCGATGCCGATGCCAATCAGATGGTAGTCGCGTCCGGTGATTTCCTCGCCGACGAGGACCAACGGACCTAAACGCTGCGCGGACGATCGACCGAGGCGGCCCGCCAATGTCTGGTTGTGATTGGTGATGGCAATCACGTCGAGCCCGACGCGCGCCGCGTGACGCTGCAGCATCCATGGTGGGATGCCGCCGTCGCCAACGAAGGCGTGCACGTGGAAGTCACCCGACAGCACCTGATAGCCGGCGACCATGATCGGCTGGCGTGAGGGCGTCGTGTCCGTCTGCGTCCCTAGCGCTACGCCAGCCACAAGCCCACACACCGCTAGAATGCGCGCGCCGCTCATGCGCCGACCAGCGCAAGGATGCGCGCCCACAAGCCTGAGAAGAGCAAGACGTAGGTGAAGAACGCCGTCCATGTCATCGCCTGGTGAGCGGCGGTCAGCACGTGCGCTCGTGCAGGCGGGCAGCCGAGGACCGTTCGACAGAACGCCGAGAGGATGACCGTCGTCCACACGGCGGGCACCAGCAGGCCGAGTGCCTGCGCGGCCAGACCGATCGGCAGCCGCGTGAACGTGTACAGCCCAACCATCACCAGCGTCGATAAGGACCACGGGAGGTGCCCGGCAAAGAGCAGCTCGAGACGTCGCGGCACACTCATCGAATCGCCGCGGGCGCGTCCGATGACCGCCAGGCCGATCACACACTGTACGAGTGGCACGAAGCTCCAGCAGACGATCCCCATCAGCACGAGGCCGAGCGACACGCGTCTGGCCGAGGACAGCGTAACCGCGGTACCGACGATCAGCGCGACGAGTGCAGGACGCTCGAGCGCACGAAGCCAGCTGCCTCGAACAGGCTCGGCGATCAGTTCGCGATACGTGTCCAGCGGAGAGAGCGCGACCCGCAGATCACGCGGCAGGCGCACGTGTGACCTCAATCGGACGACCCCACAACTGGGCAATGACTGTCTTCGATTGTTCAACGGGGCCGGTCGTCCAGAATCGCTCAGTTCCGACCCGCGCATCCGGAGCCAACAAACCGCTGGCCTCGAGGCGGCGCCTCAACTCTCTAGCCACGGCGACGGCAGGATCGATTACCGTGACGCCCGACCCAGCCACATCCTGAATGACCGTGCTGAGAAAGGGGTAGTGGGTGCACCCGAGGACGATCGTGTCGGCACCGTTGTCCACGAGCGGCTTGACGTAACGCTCGACGAGCGAACGCGTCGGTGTGGTGGACAACTCGCCCGCTTCGACACGCTCGACCAGACCAGGCGCTGGTTGCGTCACGACGCGCACGCCGGCCGCATGCGTCTCGACCAGCTTCGAAAACCGCTCGCTGGCCAGCGTCTGCGTCGTCGCCAGCACGCCGACGATGCCCGACCGCGTATGCGCGGCAGCCGGCTTGATCGCCGGCTCGATGGCGATGATTGGCATCGCGAACTTCGTACGCAGCGCGTCAACGGCGATTCCCGTCGCCGTATTGCAGGCGACGACGACCGCCTTCACCGCTTCACGCTCGAGCAGCGTGACCATGGCGATCGAGCGCTCGGTGATTACGGCCGCCGGGCGATCGCCATATGGGGTGTAGGCAGAGTCCGCGAGATAGATCAGATCTTCAGCTGGAAGGGCACGACGGATCTCGCGCAGCACCGACACACCGCCAACGCCCGAGTCGAAGACGCCGATTGGCCGATCGCTCGTCACAACGGACGCGCCTGTTCGACGCGCTTCGCTCGTTCAGGGCTGGCGATCTCAAAAATGGTGTGCTCATAGCCGTGAAACTGGACGCGGCGTCCTTCGGTCATGCCGAGCCGAAGCGCCACACGCTGGGAGTTCACGTTCACGGGTCTGATCAGCGAGATCACATGGTCATACCCCCATTGATTGAACGCCGCGTCGCGAACGGCAGCGCCGGCTTCAGTTGCGTAGCCGCGGCCCCAATAGGCGCGATCGAGGAGCCAGCCAATTTCGGGATGTCGCTCGCCTTCGACGTCCTGGAAGGCGAGCCCCACCTGACCGACCGGATTGTCCGTTTCGCGTTCGACGGTCAGCCACAGACCTTTGCCGTCGCGGCGATAGCGTTCGATCTGCCGCTCGAGCCATGTCTCCGACTCGGCGCGGCTGAATCGGCGCTCGTAAAAACGATTCACCTCGGGATGCGCCATCATCATCGCGATGAAGTCGATGTCACGGCGGGTCATTTCCCGCAAGAGCAATCGTGGCGTTTCGAGGATGACCCGGCTCATCGCCCGATGCTAGCGCGCCGCCTTCACCGACTCGGCGAGCCGCTTGAGGCCCTCGTCTATTTCCGTGGGTGACAGCGCACAGAACGGCAAGCGAACGAAGCGCTCGCCGCCGCCGTCCGGGAAGAACGCGAGCCCGTCGGCGAGGTTGAGCGCGCGCGTGGACGCCTGCTGACGTACCGCCGTCGTACTGACGCCTTCCGCCAACATCAACGAGATGAAGAAGCCGCCGTCGGGCCGCGTCGCGGTCGCATCGGGCATGTATTTGTCGAGGCCTGCCAGCGTCGCGTCGAGACGCGGCGCGTAGAGCGCCTTGAGCTTCTCGATCTGCGGCGGTAGCAGCCCGCGCCGGCACCACTCGTAGGTGATCGCCTGCGCCACGTAGCCGGGCGAGATGTAGGTGTCCTCGGCCACCTTGGCCAGGCCGCCGATGATCGACGGCTCGCCAATGATGAAGCCGGTGCGCACGCCGGGCGCAATGAGCTTGGTGAACGAGCTCATATGCAGCGTGTGATGCGGCGCCAGCGAGTAGAGCGTTGGTTCTTCCTTGCCGCGATATCGCAGCATCCGATACGGCGCGTCCTCGACGAGCATGAAGTTGTAGCGATCGGCCAGCGCGGCCAACTGCCGCCGCTTCTCGCCGGAACACGTCGCGCCAGCCGGATTTTGAAAATCAGGGATGACGTAGAAGAACTTCGGCACGGCCTTCTGCAGCGCACCCTCGAGCGCCTCGATATTGGGACCATCGGCCTCGAGCGGAATGCCGATGACCTTCGCGCCGTGCCGCCGTAGCAGATTAATCGTGCGGTCGTAGCTCGGCGACTCGGTGAAGACCAGGTCTCCTGGCTTCAGCATCTGCAGGCACAAAAACTCGATCAGCTGCAGTGAACCATTGCTCGTCATCACGCGATCGACGGCGACGCCTTGCCACTCGGCCAGCCACTGCCGCAGCGGCTCGAAGCCGCGCGCCGGCCCGTACTGCAGCATGGCCGTGCCGTGCGTCTTGAAGACAGCGCTCGCGGCGTCGATCAGATCAGTCGTCGGAAAGGATTCGTTGGCGGGAACACCACGGGTGAAGTTGATTGTGTCCATGCACCTCCTAGTAGGGGCGACGCGTGCGTCGCCGCTGCCTTATTGTGTCGCGAATGCCAGCAGCACGTTGCCGGGAGCTCCGCCGAACCGCATGTAGCCGGAGTTGACAAACACCATTCCACCGGATACGACGGCGCCCGGGCCGTCAATGGCGCCGCCACTCCCCTTCACGCCGTTCACCGTGTCGTAGCTGCGAATCGTGTCCACATCCCAGATGACTGAACCGTCGCGCGACGAATACGCGCGCAGGTGACCGTCGAGTGATCCCGAAAAGACCACGCCGGGTATTGCGGTCAGCGCAGCCGATTGGGCCGGACTGCAGTTCGGCCGGTCCGTGCAAGGCGGTGGTGCCGCGCGCCACGCGGGACTGCCGTCGGCGAGGCGAAGTGCAGTGAGCCCGCCGCCGACTTTGGGATCGAGAATTCGCGCCGTCGCGGTTCTCGTCGCCACGGCATCCGACGACGCGGCGTAGACATATTCGCCGTCGCTGGCCATGCCCCACTGCACGCCGCCGTTGATGCCGCCCTGACCGACGCGGGTCTCCCACATGACTTCACCGTTCTTGTCCGGATCGAAGGCCCACACCACACCGGACTTCTGGCCGGCGAGCAGGAGCTCGCGACTGCCGCCCCCTCGACTATTGCTCGGGGCGCCCTGAGCCTTGTCGAACGGCGTCGTGGTCACGAGGATGGCGGGTGATCCGAAATCGTAGTCGGGACCGTTCCCTTCGGGGCACGTTGCACCAACCGGCGTGGTCGAGCACGCGGAGTTATACACGTCGCTCGGCAGCACCTGCTTCGACCACACGATGCGTCCCGTGTCGAGGTCGAGCGCCATGATCGAATCGCTCGTCGTCGTTGCCGGCTTCGAGTAGTTGTTGCCGGTGGTGATGTACAGCCTGCGCCGGTTCAGATCGAGCGTCGGTGCTCCCCACACGGCGGCACCGGATGGACCGAAGGTGGGCGTGCCAGTCGCGGTCTTTCCAGTTGACGCAGCACGTGTCGGGATCGTGTGCGTCTTCCACACGACGCTGCCGTCGCGAACGCGCATGGCGACGATGCTGCCCCTGAACGTACAGCATGGATACTCAGGGTTGAGCGATCGTGATTCTTCCCACGAGGCGACGGCCACATACGCGATGCCGTCGTGCACCACTGGTGGCGCGCTCAAGCGGACGGCCTCGTGGTCGTCTGGACGCTTCCTCCATACCAGTTGCCCATTCGATGCATCGAGCGCGTAGAACCATCCGGTGAGGTCGCCGAACAGGAGCACCTGCTTGCCATCGCCTGGGGCCGCGACGATTGCCGATCGAATCGGACCGTCGGCCTGAAACGTCCATTGCAGACAGCCGCTGTCGGCGCGCAATGCGTGCACCACACCTCCAGCGCTGCCGATGAACACCTGGTTGCCGATCACCGATGGCTGCGAGAAGGCGGAGATATCGCCCTCGAAGCCAAACGCCCATTTCAATTTCAGTTGCGGCACCTGCACGGCGGTGAGGCCGGCGAGCGCAGCCGGAGCAAAGCGAGCGTTGTCGTGCGCGGGACTCCAGCCGCTCCACGCCAGCGCGCCATCGGCACTCAACGTGACGGACCGATCCCGGCAGAAAGCCGCTGCTGCCGGCGGCGCATCGCCCCCGGGCTTGCCGAGAAATGTCGCCACGGCGTCGCGTTCGTCGCTGCGCAACTGATAGGCAATGGTCATCATCGCGCCGAAGTTCAGGGTGCGCAGGATGCGCGACGAGGTCATCGCCTTCAGCGTGTTGACCCCGGGTGTCCGGCCGTCGGCAGGCGTCTGATGGCAGGCCGCGCAGCGGCGCTGATAGACAGCTTCGCCGGACGGACTCTGCGCCACGGCGAGGGTGGCCGACATGACCAACGCAAGAAGAACGAGAAACGGAAGTCGCGCGGGCATGGCCGCAGATTTTACGTTACCAATCCGTGGGTCCATAGTCCTTGAGGAACTGTCCCCAGATGTGCGTGCCAGTGTTGAAGCCGCTGATGATCGGATCGACGATACGCGAGGCGCCGTCCACGATGTCGAGCGGCGGGTGGAATCGCTGCTCGGCGGTCTTGCGCGCGGCGATCTCGACCGGATCCTCGTCGGTGATCCAGCCGGTGTCCACGCTGTTCATGTGGATGCCGTCCGTGTGGTAATCCGTTGCGGCCGTTCGCGTCATCATGTTGAGCGCGGCCTTGGCCATGTTGGTGTGCGGATGCCGTGTGGTCTTGAAGTTCCGGTAGAACTGCCCTTCGACGGCCGACACGTTGACGATGTGCTTGTCGCGCTCCGGAGTGCGCAGCAACAGGGGCTTCAGACGTGCGTTGAAGATGAACGGCGCGACCGCGTTGACGAGATGAACTTCGAGCAGCTCCACTGACGGGACTTCGTGGAGCAGCAGCCGCCACGAATTCCGGCCGCGCAGATCGAGCTGCTGCAGGTCCTGATCCAGACGTCCGTCCGGGAAGAGATCCTTCTGAGCCGCCATCTCCTCGGGCAGCAGCGGCACTTGTGAGAGCTGCGCAGCGTACGTGAGTCCCGCTACGTCGAGCGTAGCGCCTATCGTCTGCGCGGTAGGGCCCGTCCTTTGGGACGGGCCGATCGCTTCGGCCGCACCACTTTCGGGCAACAAGTGATAACCACGAAGCCCTTCGTACGATCCGACGAGCTTTCGCACGTGCTCGGGCATCTCGTGGAGCGCCGCCGTCTCACCCGCCATCATGTGCGCGTAAAAGTCGGGCGGGCGCCGCACGGTTTGACACGCGTTGTTGATGATGAAGTCGAGACGCGTCCGAGTGGCAAGGAGCTCGCGGCAGAACGCTTCGACACTCGGCGTGTGCCGAAGGTCGAGGCCGAAGACCTCGAGGCGATGCCCCCACTCTGCGAAGTCGGGCTCATTGGCGTACCGGTTCGCCGCATCCCGCGGAAAGCGCGTGGTCACTATGAGGTGCGCACCGCAGCGCAGCAGCTTGAGCCCGGCCTGATAACCAATCTTTACGCGGCCGCCGCTGAGCAGCGCCACTCGCCCACTGAGATCAGCCAGCTCGGTGCGCTTGCGGAAGTTCAGGTCGGCGCATGTCGGACACAGCTGGTCGTAGAAGTGATGAATCAGCGTGTACTTCTGCTTGCAGACGTAGCAGTGCTGCAGTTCTCGGCTCTGGCCTTCAGGATCTGGGCTTTGGGCGCTGGGCTCCGGGCTGTTGATGTCGTGACTGTCTTGCGGATCGAATCCCTCGGCAACCGACACGGTCGGGAACACGTTCGGCGTATGAAACACCGGCTTGCGACGCAGACTGCGGATGCCGGTCCCGTGGAGCACGCCCTGATCGCCCTTAACCCGCGCGGCCTTGCGCTGGCGATCGACCATCTTCGCCATGCGCCGCCGCTCGACGCGGTCGGGACTGTAAACGTTGGCGACCGCCTGCAGCAGCCGCTTGCGTTCTTCCTCAGGTACGCCCGCGAGCACACTGCGATCGGCGGCGATCGATTCGAGCAGCTCGATCGTCTTGCGCAGGCGCTCGCGCGTCAGCTGGTCGGTGGCAGCAGACATAGAACAAACTCATTCAACCACGAACCTGTCAGAGCCACTTCTCGATCAGGATCTCGTCGATGTACTGCCCATCGATCTTGGCCTGGCGCTTCGCGTTGCCGACGACGACAAAGCCCTGCCCGAGGTAGGTTTGTAGCGCGGCGGGATTGTCGGCGCGGACGAAGGTAAAGATCTTCTCGTAGCCCTTCTCGCGCGCGGCGTCGAAGGTGGCGGCAAACAAACGGCGCGCGATGCCCTGGCGCCGCAGGTCGAGATCGACGTAGGTACCGAGAATGCCGACGTGATCGAAGGCGCGCGTGTAGGAAGCGTAGGGCTCCAGCACCTGAAAGCCGACGATCGTGTAATCGGGCTCGCGCACGGCAACTTTCCAGATCCCGCGATCCTGAAAATCGATGATGTAGTCGAACTCGGTCTCGACGCTGACCGGCCTGTCGAGCACGGTGTAGCACCGCGCTTCGATGATCGGGTTCAACACTCGCACGAGCCCTGCCGCATCCGACGGCTCGACGTCGCGAACAGAGAACTCCATCCGACGTTCAGCTGCGCCGGCCGACGTATCCGGTTGGACCGCGCCTGAACCCCGCCGTCTCGAAGAACCGCTCGTTGCCTGGCTGCGCGCCGAGGAACAACACGCCGCCTGGGGACGCCTCGAGCGCCCGCCGCAGCAGCTCGCGCCCGATGCCCTGCTTGCGGAACTCGGGATCGACCATCACCTCGGGCACGGTGCTGAAGAAATAGCCGTCGGTCAACACGCGCACCGATCCGACCAATCGGTTCCCGCTCCATGCGCCGACGTTGATCGTGGACTTCAGCGCCTCCGCGGTCTTCTGCGCATCGTAGTCCCGCTGCCAGATTCGCGTGGCCAGCGCAATAAATGCTTCGACGGACAGTGCCCCATCACCGCTTCGATACTCGACCGACATTCGCTCGCCCTTCCCTCTCGTCCAACGCCGCGAGCAACCGCTTCGGCGCTACCAGACGATATGATCCTTCGAGCCGATCCGCTACTTCGGACCAGTTCGGCCGGCGATCAAGATAGATCCCGAACCAGCCCGACGTGCCGACATACGGCGGCACGAAATACCGATCCGGCCAGCGCGACACGACCATCTCCTGTGTCATGTGTACGGCCTTGCACCATACCGCATCGCGGCCGGCGCCATGATGATTCCGCTTGCTCGCGAACATCGCGAACATGCGCTTATCCACCCAGAACGTCGGCTCACCGTGCGAGATCTTCTCCCACGCTTCGGGCAGCGCAAGGCTCAACGCACGCAGACGATCGAGAGCGCCGACCGGCATAGCGGGAAGAAAATATCACGCCACGCAGGCACGTTCGTAGGGCCGACGCATGCGCACGGTGTATGGGCGAGGCATGCCTCGACCCTACTGGTTGTTGAGCAAGATCAAGATGAGGGCGGCGGTGATTGCCGCGACGATGGCGAAGAAGATCTTCCAGGCACTATACGGACGATTGCCGGCAATCTGCCCGGTGTAGCCGTTGACGATCACCTGATAGGCCTTGGCTCCGTAGTTGTACGACAGCAACCAGATTGGCACGAGGACGTGCTTGAACGTCCGGCTGGCATAGCCCGGGTGAATCTGCAGGTTGCGCTGCGTGTCGCCGGGCACCTGCTGAGCGCACAGCGCCATCAGCTTCGCGTGCATCTGCTCCTGCGACCGCTGGGCGGCATCGAGCAACACCACCTGATAGTGCTCGACGACGTGACCGCTGAGAAATGCCGTGTCGTAGGCGACGATTTCCGGGGTCGGAAACGGCTCGACCTGCCGCAGCAGATCGATCGGCAAACCCTGCGTCCCCGGCACCGGCTCATCGTCAAAGAAATGATCGACGACGCCGGAGGCCGGCTCCCAGCGGATCCGCCGCTCCGCGCGCATGATTGGACGGCCCTTCGCGTCGCGGCCAGGCACCATCACTGTGTAGTAGTGACCGGCCTCCGCCGTCCACGGGCAGTGGACCTGCGCGTCGAAGGTCCAGTAAGGGATGTAGAGACTGCGAATGGTGTCCACAAGCGCCGCGATCGCCAGCCGTCCCGGCGCGAACCAGCGGCTGCGCCACCAGCGGCGAATGTCGTCGCGCACGCGGCTCGCGTCGATCTTGAACGGCAGCACGCCCTGTGGACGAATCGGCGCTTTGATTTCCTGATAGTCAAGGAGCGCCGGCGAGCCGCAGAACTCGCAGTTCTGTCCAACGCGCGCCGGATCGAACACCATCACCGCCTTGCACGACTGACACTGCACGCTGCGGCGCTCGGTCTGCCACCCACGCTCGTCGTCGGGCAGCTCGCGAAGCGCCTTGACGAGATCGAGCTCGACGACTTTGCCGAGATCGCGATCGATGTGGTACGGGGACTCCGTCCCGCAGAACGGACAGATCAACTTCTGCTTGCCGGGATTCCATTCGGCCTGCGCGCCGCAGGCCGGGCACTCATGTTTCTCTAACGCGGAAACTGGAGACGACATCGCGTAATGCAAAATTCAACTTGCAAAATGCAAACAGTACAGCCACGCAGTCTTCGTTTGCATTTTGCCTTTTGCATTTTGAATTACTGAGACATGTAGGCAGTAAGTGCCGCGCGCGAGATCCTCCACGACGAGCCGATCTTCTTGCCTTTCAGATCGCCGGACTCGAGGACGGTCATTACGTCGGCTTCCGACACGCCCAACACCTGCGCCGCGTCTGCCGGGCTGAGCAACTCGGGCACTCCCGCGCCTCCCGCCGCAGCGCCTGTCGGCAGCGGCGGCACGACCGTCGGTGCGGCGTGTCCGCTCATGAAGCCGTCACGCAGCATCTGCTGCGCCAGCCCGAAGCCCACGGCAAGCTCCGCGGCCGTGCCCGCCGCACCGCCACCGCCCGCACCCGTCTCGAGGCCTTTGCCCATCTGATACTTCACGAAGTCGTTCAGGTTGCCGACGGCCGCCATGCTCGCGCGCTTGTCGATCGCCTGCTCCACCTCCGGCGGCACTGACACATTCTCGACGATGAAGCTGGTGATCTCGAGACCGTACTTCGCGACGATGGCGGGGTTGATGAGCGGCTGCAACGCCTCGCCCAGCTCGGTGTAGCGCGATGCGACGTCGAGGACTGGAATCTTTGCCGTCGCGATCGCGTCGGTGAAGATGCTGACGATGCGCGAGCGCATCGTGTCGGCAAACTCGTCGAGCCTGAAATTGTGATCGGAGCCGGCGACCTCGCGCAGGAACGTCTTCGCGTCGACGATCTTGAAGTCGTAGGTGCCGAACGCCCGCACGCGCACCATGCCGAAGTCGCTGTCGCGCAGCATCACCGGATTCGACGTCCCCCACTTGTTGCCGGTGAACAGCCGCGTGACGACGAAGTAGACGTCGGCCTTGAAGGGGGAATTGAAGCCGTACGGCCACGACTTGATCTTGGTGAGGACCGGGATGTTGTCCGTCGTCAGCGTGTGCTTGCCCGGCTTGAACGTGTCGCCAAACTCGCCGACGTAGACGAACTGCGCAACCTGCGACTCGCGCACGATCAGCTGTGCGCCGTTTTTGATCGCCTTGTCGTCATCGGGGAATCGCCACGACAGCGTATCGCGCGAGTCGTCGGTCCACTCGATGATCTCGAGCAGTTCCCCTTTGATGAAGTCCATTATCCCCATTGATCGCTTCGCTCCCTTTCAAGGCTCAATGCGCAATGCCGAATGCCCACGCAGAGCGTGGACGCAAACGCTAGCGTCCGGGTTCCAGCGTGGCCGCGACGCACGAGAAATTCGCCGACTCGTTGGTGCTCCCCGTGCCGTTCCACTTCGCCACCTGGCCGAATGGACAGAGCGGCCGCGTCCGGTCGGTGGTCCCGCTCGTCACGTGCCACGCCTCGATGCGCTTTGGCGCCGCGCCGGTCTTGACCCACTCTTCCATCGCGCCCATGCGATCGAAATTGTCGGTGCCGGGACCGCCCCCGCAGTGATTCATCCCGGGCACCATGTAGAGCTGAATCGACGTGCCGACACCCGCGCCGCCTTGTGAGGCGACGACCTTCTGGAAGAAATCGATGGTGTTGTAGGGCGTAACCTGCGGATCCGACCAGCCGTGATACAGCAGCAGCTTGCCGCCTCGGCCGAAGAACGACCGCAGGTTCGGATCTGTCGAGCCCAGCACATCGTCGGGATCGGCTGACAGCGCGAGGTCGAGATCGGTGGCGGCATTGAATCGCGCGGGATCCCAGTTGCGGTCCTTCGCGATCACGAACTTATAGGCATCGGCGGCGTAGGTGATCGGCTCGGCACTGCCGATGACGTTCCAGCCCAGCTCCGATCCGCGCGCAAGACCGGGCAGCACATTCGCCCGCGTGGACGGATGTGCCGCCCCCGCGTACATCTTCCGAGCCGACTCGACCTGCGCTGGCGTGAGGCATGCGTTGTCCTCGGCACCCGAACACGACAGGACCTTGGGATCGAACGTGCAGGCGCCCGGATTCTCGATCACGTTATCCGCGACACCGTCGCGTGCGTCGCACGCCGCGATCGCAGCCCGGTAGATCGTGGGGTACTTCGATGGCGGAATCACGCTCGCCGGCGTCGCGTTCACGGCGCGATTGATCGCCATGCGCCCCGCGTGGAGATGAATCCAATTCACCGCCGGTGCGCCGGCGATGATCCCGTCGAAGTCGGTTGGATACCGCACGGCTTCGGTAATGCCTTGTCGTCCGCCCTGCGAGCAGCCGTTCCAGATCGAGAGCGTGGGACGTGTGCCGTAGAAGGCGTCGATGACGGCCTTCGCCTTGACCGTCATCTCGTGCACCGATCGATACGCGAAGTCGGTGACCTTCTCGGGATGCCCGAGCGCGAACGCGCCGCTGTTGCCAACGTGGCCGGTGTCGGTGCTGACCGTCGCATAGCCAGCGGCGACCGCCCCGGCGAGCGCCGGATACGAGATGGTGCCTGCCCATCCTCCGTTACCGACAGCCTGGAACTTTCCATTCCATCGCGACGAGGGCAGCCAGATTTCGATCTTGATGTCCGAGTCGCTCGACGGCGTCAGCGACGCCGCCACACGGCAGAATGCCGGCAGCGACGCATAGAGGCGAGGCACTTGCGGCGGTGCGCCACCCTGTCGCGCCGTGCCCGGCGGCGTGAACGCACCAGGGGCGACCTCCTGCGCGATCGTGATCCGGGTGTTATCGAGCGTCAGACGCGCGAGTGACTCGCACGTCGCAGCGTGCGATGCGAGAGGGAAACAAAGACTCACGACCAGGACGCCCGGGAGGACAGACATGATCTGCTGCATATGTCACCTCAACAGAACCACCGAGCCACGCGCCTCAGCCCCTCGACGACAAGATCAGAACCCAACGGATCCAACACCGAAACCCAGAGGTCGTCGTCTCTAAATCCGCGAAACGCATTCTCCGTCTGACGACGGACGCGCTCAAGTTGGAGTGGCAGCGACGGATCAACGGGTTGGCGTGCCCGATCTTCCGCCTTCTGCAGCTGCTCGACAAGCCTTTCTGCCTGCTTCATATCGAGCATGGACAGGGGCGTGCCGCAGTGTGTGCAGGCGCCGCCGATCGCCAGATCGACCGGCGCGCCACAGTTGGCGCAGTTCACACTGCCCACGTTGCGGCGCAACTCCTCGATTTGTTGAGGCGTCAGCGGCCGGATGAAGTCTTTTTCGCGGAGAAAGTCAAAGAACGTCGTCAACCGGCCATGCTCGTGCGGACAGCTCAGATACTCGAACTTCGTCGTCCGCTGAATATCGTGGGTCCGACGCAGCCTGGACTTGCAGCGCGGGCACTTGGCGAGATCCGCGCGCGAACGCTCTGGCCTGGTGATCTTCTCGCCGATGATGCGAAACAGCTTGAGCGTCGAGCCCGGCGTCAGCGTCACGCTTTCGTGCGCGTCGAACCACAACGAGTGACAGGCATGGCAGATGTCGATGAGCGTGCGGCGCCCCAGATGGGCATCGAAGCTCGCCTCCTCCATCTGCGCGGCGCAGCGCGGACAATCCACGGGGAGTCATTCTATGTGACAGAATTCGCCGCCATGCGTCATCTCGTTCTCACCGCTGCCATTTTGCTGGTCGCCGTCACCGCACAGGCGCAGTCCGGCCCCGCCTTGGCAGTGCTGCTGGTCGGTGAGCAGTGGTTCGCCGGTGCACAGGGAGTGGTCGACCCGGGGGAGGCGCCGATCAAGTGCTCGGCTGGGACGCGTTTCAGTAACAAGGAAACGAAGTGCTCGCGAAAAGTGGCGTAACGAACGGATTTCGAAGCCTTGCCCTTTGACCTTTGCCCTTTGATCTGACGTGCCGTCGTAGAATGCTCTGCCTGTGATCAGGAGGATCCTCTCGATGCGTGCTGCGTTTCTTGTCGCTCTTGTTCTCGTCACTATTGCAAGCAGGCCCTCTGTTGAGGCCTCGACGGGACCGATCCCCTTGAACTGCAATCGCGCCTGCCTCGAGGGCGTGATGGATCAATTCCTCGCCGCCGTCGTGGCGCACGATCCGAAACGAGCGCCGTTGTCGAAGGACGTGAAGTACACCGAGAACAACCAGGTGATCGACGTTGGCGACGGCTTCTGGAAGACGGCGCAGGGCATCGGCCGATACAAGCACTACTTCGCCGATCCGGAGTTCGGGCAGGTCGCGTTTATGGGGACGATGATGGAGGCAGCGGCCCCGCTGCTCTACAGTCTCCGTCTTCGCGTCGAGCTTGGACGCATCACTGAGGCCGAGGCGATCCTGTTCAAGCCAGGTGGCGGTGGACCCAACAACATCGCGGCGATGGAGAAGGACGGCAAGGTCGAGGACATGTGGCTCAAGACGATCCCGCCCGCGCAGCGGCTGTCGCGCCAGGAGATGATCGCCGTCGCCGACGGCTACTTCACCGGCCTGCAGAAGAACGACGGCAAAGGGATCGGGAACACTGGAACCTATCCGTTTACCAATGACTGTCACCGGATCGAGAACGGTTCGCCCACGACGAACGTGCCAAAGCCTGCCGACGCCGCACCCGGTGCCATCAGCCCGTTCTGGTACGACTGCATGACGCAGTTCAAGATGGGCCTCTACTACGTAGTACAGAACATTCACCAGCGGCGTTATCCACTCGTCGACGCCGAGCGCGGCATCGTCTGGGCGCATGTCGTCTTCGATCAGGGCACAGTGAATTCGGGTGTGCTCTCTGACGGCACGAAGCACAGCTATCCGGGATTCAACCGTCCGAGCAGCATTCTGGTCAGCGAAGCGTTTCTCATCGAGAACGGGAAGATCCGCCGCGTCGAGATGATCGGGCCCTCGGCCGTGTACCACATGAACTCACCGTGGGGTGGACTGAGCGGAGATTGACACAGTGAAGTAGATGGCGCTGACACCCGGGACGCGGATTGGCACATTCGAGATCACTGGCCGCCTCGGGTCAGGGGGCATGGGCGAGGTCTATCGTGCCCGCGATACCTCGCTCGGCCGCGACGTCGCCATCAAGGTGTTGCCCGAGGCCTTTGCGCGCGACCCCGATCGCCTCGCGCGATTCGAACGCGAAGCGCACCTCCTCGCCTCGCTGAATCACCCGAATATCGGCACCATTTACGGGATTCACGACGGGCCAGCCGACATCGGCGGGCACTCGCGTGCGCTGGTACTCGAGCTCATCGAAGGGCCGACCCTCGCGGATCGGCTGGCGCACGGTGCGGTCCCGCTCGACGAAGCGCGACGGCTCGCGCAGCAGATTGCCGATGCGCTCGACGCCGCGCACGAACGCGGCATCGTCCATCGCGACCTCAAGCCGGCGAACATCAAGGTGCGTCCAGACGGCACGGCCAAGGTGCTCGACTTCGGGATCGCGAAAGCCAGCGTGGCGGCCGGCGCATTCGATCTGCACAACACCATCACGGTCATGGCACATGCCACGCAGGGTGGCCTCATCCTCGGCACTCCAGGGTACATGAGCCCCGAGCAGGCGCGAGGTCAGGAGGTGGACAAGCGCACCGACATCTGGGCGTTCGGCTGCGTGCTGTTCGCTATGCTCACGGGCCGAACACCGTTCGATGGCGACACGCTCTCAGACGTGATTGCCGCGACGCTGACGAACGATCCCGATTGGAATGCGCTTCCGCCTGACGTCCCCGAGCCGATCCGCCGTGTGTTGCACCGTTGCCTCCAGCGCGACCTGCGTCGCCGGCTCCGCGACATCGGTGACGTGTGCGCCGATCTCGATGAACCAATCACACCTCGACCCGCGTCCATCGGAGCCGCCGCAACGAAATCCGTCTCGTTCCAACGCCTGACCGATCTCGTCGGGGTCAACGAATCGCCGGCGCTGTCCCCCGACGGGCGCATGGTGGCGTTTGTCGCACCGGTGGATGGACGTCGCCAGATCTGGATTCGCATGCTGTCGGGCGGCGCGCCGCTCCGCGTCACGCACGATGAGATCGACCACGAGTCGCCACGCTGGACGGCCGATGGCAGTTCAATCGTCTACTACGTCGGTCCAGACGCCACAGGCGAACTGGGCATGCTCTGGGAGGTCTCCGCGCTCGGCGGGGGGCCGCGCCCGCTCGTCGAAGGCGCCGGCGGTGGTGACTGCAGCCGCGATGGCCGTCGCATCGCGATGTTTCACCCCGGCGACGATCGCGCGGAGCTGATGGCCTTCTCGCTTGACCGCGGGAGCACTGAACGTATTGCACTGGGTCCACTCGGATGCACCTGCGAATCGCCGCGCTGGTCACCCGACGACAAGTGGATTGTGTTTCAAACCCGCGGCATCGGCAGATTTAGCGAGCATCTCCACATCGTCCCTGCGGCGGGCGGGCAGGCACCGGTGCTGATCGCGCGCGCGAGCGCCATCAGAGGCGTGTCGTGGCTTCCAGACAACAGTGGCGTCGTCTACAGTTCGTCGGCCGGGAGCACGGTCCCGTATCCGCCGACCTTCAACCTTCGCCGTGTTGCCCGTGACGGGACGGGCGACCGCGCGCTCACGTTCGGCGACGCCTCGTTCGTCGCACCCGATGTGCACTCCTCAGGGAAAATCCTGGCCTCGCGGATACACGGCCAATCTGACATCTGGCGGTTTCCGATCGGGGGATCGCCGGCCGAGAACACGCGCAACGCGGTTCGAGTGACCCGGCAGAGCGGACAGGTGCAGACCCCGTCGGTGAGTCCGGACGGAACCGAGGTTGTATATCTGTCCGACAACGGCGGGCACGGCAACCTGTGGGTAACAAAGGCTGACGGCACGGGCGCCGCCAGGCAGATCACGTTCGAACGCGACCCGGCGACAACCATCGGCGTGCCGACGTGGTCCCCGGTTGACAAACAGATTGCGTTCGTCGTCAGCCGCGACCGCATCTCGATCTTCGTCGTCAATTCTGATGGCCGGAATCTCCGCGAGCTGGTGCCACGCGGCCTGGGGCCCTGCTGGTCTCCGGACGGCGCGTGGATGTACTACTCGCCGCTCGACAACAACGAAGAGTGGCGCATCGAGAAAGTCCCTGCGTCCGGCGGACCGCCCGTCGTGGTCCGTACTGACGTCGACACGAACTCCCCCACCGTTGGGCGGACCACGCTCTACTATGGAGCGCGGTCGCAGCGGACCGTCGGCCGGTGGGAATGGGAAGTCCGCCGCGCAAGTCCCGAGGACGGGCCGTCAGAGGTGCTGACGCACGTTGCTGGAACGCGTATTCCCGTCAATCAGCTCTTCGTCAGCATGACGCTGTCACCGGATGGCGGCTGGCTTGCGCTGCCACTGCTGGCTGGCGCGACAGCCAATATCTGCGTCATGCCCGTCGAGGGTGGCTCATTCACCGCAGTCACTGACTTTGGCGATCGTCCGACGATCATTGCTCGTCAGGTGTCGTGGGCGCCCGACGGGCAATCGATTTATGCCGCCGTCGCCGATGTGAACGCCGACATCGTGCTGCTCGACGGACTCATCTGAGACGAAACATCAGGATCTCGGACGCGAATGTGACCGTCATGCGCGTGAGGGCCGCCACCCGGTCGGCGACGCCGCGGCGCATGCCGCGATAGGTTCCTCTCAACACGCTCAGCAGCGCGTCTCGATCGAGATCCTGCATCTCGCGCACCACGGAGCGTTCCACGAGCTCGAACAGCGTTTCATGCTCGGCCAGCACGATCTCACCGCGATCGCGTTCCACGCGCTGTCCGTGGACCAACTCACGCAGTTGAATCAGATCGTCCGCCGCTGGCACGGCGACGAGAAGACTACCCGTTTCGTGAAGCACACGTGCGACTTCGGGAGGATTGCGTCTGGCGTGCACCGAAGACACCACGTCCACGCTCCGATCCAACAGCGGCAGACGCCGATCGGCATTGGCAACGACCCAGGTCCGATCGGGGAATCGCCGAGACGCGCGCTCGATGGCGGGTGTCGAGAGGTCGATGCCTATGCCGACGCTTGTGCCGTGTGCCGTCAGCGCGGCCAGCGCATCTCCTGATCCGCATCCCAGATCGACGACGATCGGGTCGTCTTCGAGATCGAGTGAACGGATTCGAGTGGTCAGGGCGTTGATGAGGGTGCGGCCAACGCCGCTCGCCAGCAGCGACTCGCGTGCATCGATGGCTTCACTCGAGTCTCCCGCCGCAGCCGAACGCCGATCCTGCGGCTGCAACAGGTTGACGTAGCCGCTGCGCGCGACGTCGTACGAATGCCCGGCCGGACAGACCATCGTACGCTCGCGGCGCACGAGCGGCAGCGTGCAACGACGCACGCTGCAGGCCAGAGGCGGTAGTCGCACTCAGCGGATCGTGTAGAGAATCTTATCCTCGCCGAGAACCTTGATCTTCTCGTCGAACAACTGCACGAGCTTGTCACGGCGAACGAACAACGCTTCGATCTCGTCTTTGGTCAGCGTTTTCGCCACCGAGTCGGTGAACGCCTGCCGGTCGAGAGCGCGCAGCTTCTCAAACAGCGACCGCTCGACGCGCGTGAGGCTCCCGGGAGTCTGCAGGTCTCGGCCCAATCGAAACGCCCGCGTGTGATCGATCAACCACATCTTGCTGTCCGCCGCCCACACGATGTTCCCCTGGTTCCGGTCGCGGTTCTGAATCAGCTCGTCGAACACGAACATGACGTTGTAGTAGTCGGCGGCGCGTGCCGGATTCGACTGCGGTATCTTCTTTTTGCGGCGGTCGCCATCGTCCATGACGCCGTCGAGCCACCACGTCATGGCTACAGTCTTTCCCTCGACATTGCGCTCGACTGACATCGGCACGTTGTCGAGGCCGAGGAGCACGGCAAGGCGATACGCAGCGACGTTGTAGCGGTACGAATCCTTGAAGTTGACCTCTGACTTCTTTGGACCCACATCGAAATACGGCTTCGCGATGTCCACGTTCTGGACCTGCGCGTCGTGCGTCAACGAGCCGTCAGACAAGGTGACGCGGTAGGCGCTCGTCACGCCCTTCGACGATTCCTTCTTCTTGACGATGCGGCCGTCGACCAGGAACTTCTCCATCTCGGCCGCGCTGAGCGTGGCGGGCGGAGAGGCAGGAGCCAGCGGTTGAGCCGAGCTTGGCCATGGTGCAGTAATCAACAGGACGGCTGCGATCAAGAGCCTCATAGGAATCCTCTCCACGTTTCGTGACTTATTGTGACGCAATGGTATTGCGACCTTTGACCTGAATTTCAACCGCCCGCATGGCCCCGTTGAACTCACGATGTTCCATTGCTCCCTACGGTGCGCAGATATACGAGCGAACGGCGCGAATGGCCATGCGCGCACGATGCGACGTATCAGATGGCGCCATGCGCGGACAAGCCTTGCCGTTTCAACAACATGAACCGACGTCTGAGGTTCAGGCCGGGGCTGCTCAGTGATAGGCTGAGCTCCCGCCGTCGCACAAGGCTTCGGCGGGCAAGCGCCCTTCTCCCCGTATGCACAGCCCTAATCGGCCACCGGTCGTGCGCTTTGGTGCCTTCGAGCTCGATCTCGAGGCCGAACGTCTGCTCAAGAACGGCCGTCAGGTCCGTCTCCAGCCCCAACCGTTCAAGCTGCTTCGCCTGCTCACCGCGCAGCCAGGCCGGCTGGTCACGCGAGAGGAGATTCAGGCTTCTCTCTGGACGAACGATACGTTCGTCGATTTCGAACAGGGCGTGAACTTCGCCGTGAAGCAGGTTCGGGAGGCGCTCGGTGACCGGGCCGAGAACTCGATTTACGTCGAAACGGTTCCCAAGCGTGGATATCGGTTTCTCGCTCCCGTGGTCGTCCCGAATCGGGACGAGACCCACGAAATGCGCATGACGGCCGAGCCGTTCCTGCAGCGCGCGTTGTGGGAGAACATCGTCGAGCTGCGCCTGGCCGAAGAGCAGCACCGGAAGCAGCTGCAGTGGATGACGGTCGCCCTCGTGTGTCTGGGCATCGTCTGCGTGGTGTTGTTGTTCCTGAACACGTAGAATCTCGCCGCTATGAGAAGCCGGATCTTGACGCTCAGGGTCGTCGTTGTATTGGGACTGCCGCTTGCCGCCGCGTCGCTCTCAGCGCAGAGCTCACTGCGTGCACCAACATTTGAAGTCGATCCGCGCTGGCCAAGCATTCCCAATGATTGGGTACTTGGTGAGGTGTCCTCGATCTCGGTTGACGCGCGGGACCACATCTGGGTTTTGCATCGGCCACGCTCGATTCCCGAGGCCCAGCGGGCGAAGGCTGCGCCTCCGGTCCTCGAGTTCGATACGTCCGGCAAGCTGCTCTCGAGTTGGGGTGGACCAGGTGAGGGCTACGACTGGCCCGAACGCGAGCACGGCATCTTTGTCGATACGAAGAACTTCGTGTGGATCAGCGGCAACGGCGGCTGGCCCAAACCAACCGGACCGGGCAGCGGCGACGATATGCTCCTGAAGTTCACCACGGCCGGAAAGCTGGTGATGCAGATCGGCAAGCGCGGACAGAGCACCGGCAACACCGACACGGTCAACGTGCACCAGCCGGCAGACGTGTTCGTGCACGCCGACATGAACGAGCTCTATGTCGCCGACGGCTACGGCAATCAGCGCGTCGCGGTGTTCGATTCGAACAACGGAAAGTTCAAACGCACGTGGAGCGCCTTCGGCAACGCGCCGCCAGCGGCGATGGCGCCGAATCCGCCGACGCCGCAGCCCAATCAGGGTGGGCCTGACGGTCCGGCTCAGTTCGGACTGGTCCACGCGGTCAAGGTCTCGCGCGATGGCATCGTCTATGTCGCCGATCGCACAAACAACCGCATTCAGACCTTCACGACCGCCGGCAAGTTCCTGCGGCAGGCACGTCTCTCGCAGCAAGGCACCGTCGTTCCCGTGCCCGCGGGGTTTGCGTTCTCGCCCGATCGCAAACAGCAGTATCTCTACGTCGTCGATTCAGGCCCGATGCAGGTGGCTGTGTTCGACCGCGAGACGATGACGCAGATCGGCACGATCGGGATGCGCGGTCCGAAGCCTGGCGAGTTCGACATCGTGCATCACATGGCCGCTGACTCGAAGGGCAACCTGTACACGGCGGAGATCGTCACCAACCGTCGCGCGCAGCGGTTCGTGTTGAAGTAAGGGCGACGGCAAAGGTTACCGAGGTTACTATTCGGCGTGCCGTTCGAGACCACGCGATGGAGCCTGGTGGTCGCCGCCGGGAGCGGCGATTCGTCCTCCGCCCGCGCAGCTCTGGCGACCCTGTGCGAAACCTACTGGTATCCGCTCTACGCCTACGTCCGTCGTCGCGGCACGAGCGCGGAGGACGCCCGCGATCTCACACAAGGGTTCCTCACCTCATTACTCGAGCGGAGAGATTTCGAGCATCTGCGTCAGGAGCGCGGCCGCTTTCGGGCGTTTCTGCTGGCATCGCTTCAGCACTTTCTTGCCAATGATGCCGCCCGTCGCCGCACGCAAAAGCGTGGCGGCGGCATCACCTTTGTGCCTCTTGCGTTCGATGAGGCCGAAGGACGGTATCGAATCGAGCCGGCAGAGTCCGGAACCCCCGAGACCCTGTACGAACGCCGTTGGGCGCTGACAGTCATCGACCGGGTCCTCGCTGAGATGCGGCGCGAGTGGGAGGGCGATGGCCGCGTGTCGGAATTCGACGAGCTCAAGTCGTGCCTGCTCGGCGTCAATCCGGCCGGAGGCTACGCCGCGATCGCCGCGCGTCTCGGCTCGAGCGAAGGCGCTGTGAAGACTGCCGTACACCGTTTGCGCCGCAGGTTCCAGACGAGGCTCCGACAAGACATCGCCGAAACCGTCTCGGATCCGGAAGACGTGGACGACGAGCTTCGCTACCTCGTGCGGGCGCTCGGCGCGTAACTTCGTCTCGCGGTTCTGTCTGATCCCACCATGGAAGACGTCACGTATTTGCCACGACTGTGTCCCCGATGCGGCAAGGCGTTGGCTGAGGACGCACCAGAAGGGTTGTGTGCGGCGTGTCTATTGGCCGCCGGCACAGAGACGCTGACCCACGCCACGCTGGAAGATGCGCTGACGGTCACGACTCGTGGCGACTCCGCGGCGCAGTACGCTCCTGTCGCCCACCTCACCGATGGTCAATCGTGGGGCCCGTATCGCATCGGCCGCCTGCTCGGCCGAGGCGGCATGGGCGAGGTCCACGAGGCGGAGCACGTGGAGAGCGGACGCCGCATCGCGTTGAAGGTGCTGCGCGGCCGGATGCAGGATGCGGACGAGCGCGCGCGGTTTCTTCGCGAGGGCCAGCTCGCCGCGTCGATCAGCCATCCGCACACCGTCTACATTTTCGGCAGTGAGGAGATCGCCGGCGTGCCGGTCATCTCGATGGAGCTGCTGCCGGGCGGCACGCTGAAGGATCGCATTGCGGCCGAAGGGCCGCTGCGTCCGGCAGTCGCAGTGTCAGCCGTGCTCGACATCGTCGGCGGCCTCGACGCCGCGCAGGCCGCCGGCATCCTACATCGCGATATCAAACCATCGAACTGCTTTGTGGATAGCGACGGTTCAGTAAAGGTCGGCGACTTCGGCCTGTCGATCTCGACGCTCGCTCGCGACGTCGACGAGCAGCTCGCGACCGGCTTCGAGGGGACGCCGCAATTCGCGGCGCCCGAACAGCTCCGCGGTGAGCCACTCGACCTTCGAGCGGACATCTACGCTGTCGGCGCCACGCTCTATTACCTGCTCACCGGCCAGCCGCCGTTCCATGCGCGAGACCTGCGCGAGCTCGTTCAGCGCGCAACGACTGAACCGGCGCCGTCGCCGCGTGCGCTGCGCCCCGAGATTCCTTCCGGACTCGCGACGGTCATTCTCAAGTGCCTGGCCAAAGCGCCGGCGCAGCGGCCCGCCTCATACACGGCGCTCGCCGAAATGCTGCGGCCGTTTTCGGCTATCGGCGAATCGCCCGGCTCACGCCGCTGGCGAGTCCTCGCATTCGTCGTGGACATCATCATCGTGTCGTTGCCGTTCTCGATCTCGGATGCGGCAACCGGTAACGTCGTCATCAACGGGCAAAGCGTCGTGCCACCGGCGAATCCGTGGCGATGGCTGCTGTACGCCCTGTATTTCTTCGCGCTCGAGGCACGATGGGGAGCCTCGTTGGGCAAGCAGCTCTTTGGTCTGCGGCTGTCTTCACCGGGGAGCGCCGGCTGGGTGAAGCGAGTCGCGCGCCGGACGATCGTCTTTCACCTCCCGTGGTTCGTGGTGAGCCTGTTGCTCGTGTCCTTCGGACCGATTGGGCCGACACGCGATATCCGACTGGGAGAACACGGAAGTCTCAATGCCAGGCAAACACGCGATCTCATCGAGAGCGTCCTGACGCTGACGCTGATCGCCGGTCTCTTCGTCACTGCGCGACGTTCCAACGGCTGGGCGGGTCTTCACGATCTCGCCGGAGGCACTCGAGTCGTCTCGCGATCGTCCGCGCGCCTGCGGGCACGGCGGGCCATGCCTGCATCAACGCTGCTCGACACGGCTTCGGCAACGCGAGGACCGCGCTTCGGACCGTTCATCGCGACGCCAGATGTGCCCGGCAGTGACCCGCACCTGGTGGTCGGATTCGATCCGGTGCTGAGGCGGAAAGTGTGGATTCATATCGCGCCGCCGCGCGCGCGGCCGATCGACGCGATCCGCCGGGGCCTATCGCGAACCGGGCGCCTCCACTGGCTCACGGGCCGGCACAATGGCACTGACAACTGGGACGCGTTCGAGGCGCCGGACGGACAACCGTGGCTGACAGCCCTGCATGGTTCCGCGACACCGTGGAGCACGCTCAAGTCGTGGCTCCTCGATCTGTCCGGGGAGCTCGTCGCTGCGGATCGAGACGGTTCCATGCCAGTGCTTCGACTCGACCGCCTGTGGATACGTGACGACGATCGTCTCGTGCTGCTGGATTTTCCAGCCCCTCGACGCGGATCGGGGCAGGCACCTGAAATCGATCAGGATGAAGCGGCACGTGTTTCGACCGGCCTCTCGCCGGTGCAGCTGCTGTCCGCTCTCGCCGAACACAGCATGCGGCCCTCGAGCGGATCGTCCGCATTGATACCACTGTCGGCTCGCACACTGCTCCATTCGTTGTCGCGTCAAACACCGCCATCGTTGTCCGATGCCCACGCCGGACTCGTCCGAGTGGCGGCTGGACCTGATCGTGTGAACCGCGCCCGGCGAGCGCTGCCAATCGTGCTTGCCGCACTTCCGCTTGCCTTTCTCATCGGCTTCACCATGCTCGTCATGATGCCGACGATGACGCGGTTGTTCAGCGCGGACACGACCGAGATGCTCGATTTACTGCAGATGCTGTCGCAGCCGAGCCCCTCGCCCGGAAGCCGACTCGTCGATCCGTCCGTGCGCCAGGCGACGGAGATCTACGTCGCCGGAAAACACAGCGTGCGACTCAGGGACACCCGATTCTGGAACAGCCAGGTCATTCAACAAGGTGTCGGCAAACGGCTGCAGCCGATCGCGGACGCCGTCGCCGCTCGCCACCCGTTTGTCTCGCCAGAGGAATTGGCGCGCGCCACGACAACGATCGCGCCCGAGCTCGAACGCCTGCGGCAGCGCCGCGGCAAAGCGAATTTCAGCGATAACTCCGGCTTCATCGTTGTGATGACTGTGGCCGTGCCGCTGCTGCTGATGCTGCTGCTCAGCGTGATCTCATCGTTGATCGTGCCGGGCGGTCTGTTCACGCGCACGCTTGGGCACGCAGTGGTGACGCGCAGCGGCAGCGAGATCGGCCGGGCGACCTCGCTGATCCGCGCGCTCATTGCGTGGGTGCCGGCCATTGCGTGGCTGTTGTATCTGGCCTCGTCACCGAGGGTGCAGGGCTTTGTGCCGACGCCGCAGAGCCCGGCCCTGAGCGTGCTGGTCACCCTCGCCGCACTCGGTGTCGGAGCGATCTACACGATTGCCCGGCCGGAGCGAGGACCGCACGACTGGCTCCTCGGCACCTGGGTGGTGCCGCGCTAGGCTGACGTGTGCTTTCCTTGACAGCTTAGGAGAGACAGCACTACGCTGTTGCTCACCTAATTGATTTAGGAGAGCGGATGGTGGAAGAAGCGGCGCTGCTGCCAGGAACTCTAGACGTGCTGATCCTGAAAGCCGTCTCACTGGCCCCGGAGCACGGCTACGGCGTGCTGCTGCGCATCGAGCAGATTACTGGTGGCGCGCTACTCGTTGAACAAGGCGCGCTGTACCCGGCGCTTGCGCGTCTCGAGCATCAGGGCCTGCTCGGATCCGAGTGGGGCACGTCCGACAATAATCGCCGCGCCAAGTTCTATCGCCTGACCGCCGCCGGCCGCCGCCGCCTCAAGACCGAAACGGAACGCTGGGACCGTTTGGCGATCGCCATGTCGCGAGCGCTTCGCGCCGAAGGAGTGTGAGCTGTGACCTGGGCGACACTGCGATCACTGGTCGGCGGTCTCTTCCGCCGTCAGCGCGTCGAGGCAGACATGATCGCCGAGATCGAGTTTCACATCGAGACGCGGGCACGCGATCTCGTCGCGCGTGGCATTTGTCCTGATGTTACGGCGCCCACCG
>Ga0126304_10000097_pt1 | contig 26009 bp, 17 predicted proteins | sample Plot25_FD_92538 | JGI IMG/M metagenome (GOLD analysis project Ga0126304, IMG submission 92538) | Serpentine soil microbial communities from UC McLaughlin Reserve, CA, USA - Plot25 | ecosystem: Environmental > Terrestrial > Soil > Grasslands | place: USA: UC McLaughlin Reserve, Lake County... | reverse complement strand
TGTGGCGACGACGCTGCAGGAACATGGCCGCGGCCAGACGGCCACACGCGGCAGTCACCGCGCCCGCCAGCTGCTCATGGGCGGACAGGTCGCCCTGGCGTTGATTCTGCTCATCGCATCCGGGCTCATGGTGCGGAGTTTTCAGAAGCTGCGCGCCATCGATCCCGGATTCGATCCCTCGTCAACGCTCACGTTCACCATGGTCGTGCCACAGGTCAAGTATCCGAGCCGCCAGGCGGCGACCGACCTGCACCTTCGCATTCTCGATCGCCTGTCGGCGATTCCCGGCGTCACCGGTGCATCGAGCTCGAGCTGTCTGCCTCTGGCGGGGTTCTGTTATGGCAACGGCCTGGTCGTGGAGGGCGAACTCTTCGACCCGACGCGAAACAGGCCCTTCGTCGCATTCCGTGCCGTTGCCGGCGGCTATACCGACGTGCTGCGCATGCCGCTACTGCGCGGGCGCAGCCTGACGCGCACTGACGTCGATCGCAAAGAGCTGAACGTCGTCGTGAACAAGGTCATCGCCGATGCGTACTTCCCAGGTCAGGATCCGATCGGCCGGCGCATTCGCTCGAGCGTCCCGCCAAACTCAAAGCTGCCAATTCCACCCTGGTGGACGATCGTCGGCGTGGTCGCGAATACGCCGACGATCGCACTTGCCGAGTCCACACCGATCGGGCTGATGTTCCAGCCGATGTCGATCGCCGGCGGACCCGATATCCCGCGCGAAGCACTGATGGGGCCCGACGTGTCGGGCATGGCCTATATCGTGCGATCGTCGGTGCCCTCCTCGTCTCTCGTTACCGCGGTGCGACGCGCGATTGATGAAGTGGATCCGAACCTCGCCATCGCACAAGTGCGCATGCTCCAGGACATCGTCCATCGCGCCTCGGATCAGACGTCCTTCACGATGATTCTGCTGGCGATCGCCGCGATCGTGGCGCTGCTGCTCGGCGCGATCGGCATCTATGGCGTGATCTCGTACATCGTCACACAGCGAACTGGGGAGATCGGCGTCCGGCTCGCGATGGGTGCCGAGCCGCGAACCGTGGCGCGCATGATCCTGCGGCAGGGCGGACTGGTGACGCTGCTCGGGATCGTCGCTGGACTGATCGCGGCGCTCGCAGGCAGCCAGTTGATTCGATCGTTGCTGTACGGCGTGAGCCCCCGCGATCCGATCGTCTTCTCAATGACGACGGTGGCGCTGCTGGTCGTCGCGCTGCTGGCGTGCTGGCTGCCGGCGCGCAGGGCCGCGCGACTCAGTCCGCTGCAGGCGTTGCGAACAGAGTAGTGTCCGGCTTTAGCCGGACACTACGGGAAGTCAGCTGGCGGTTTGCGATGCTTCGTGGCCGCCTCGTACGCAGACGCGATTCTGAACAGCAGCGGCTCGTCGAAGGGCCGCGCTATGAAATCCACGCCAACCGGAAGGGCCGCCGCGACCGGACCGACCAGTCGAGTGCTGTTGCCGTCGGCGGCACGATCCCACACGTTCTTCGTGAACCCGGCCGGAACGGTCATCACCGGGAATCCCTGCTGACCGATCAGCGACCATCCAATCGGCGCGCGCCCGTTCGACGCCGGCTCGCGCGGTGACGTCAGCTTGCGCGGCGGCACAGTGGACATCGGCGACACGAGCGCATCGAGTTGCTGTTCCTGCATGCACTGCAGCAGCATCGTCTGCACCGCGAAGCGGCCCTGCAGGCGAACGGACGTATCGAGCGTTGTGGCGCGCTCGGTTTGCTCGCGGGCCTGTTTGCGATCGGGAAAGTTCGGGTCTTGATAGAACCGCGCCTTCGCGATCAGGTCCGCGTTGGTCTTGATGTTGGCGTCGCCGCGCTCACGCAGATAGCGATTGAGCATGTACTTGCCTTCGCCGGCCGGCCCGAGGCCTCCTGCGTTCAACGTGCGCAGCGACAGTTGCGGAGGCACACGTGATGGATCCTGTTGCAGTTGGAGCAGCGTGGCAATCTGATCGCCGGCCGACGCATCCGAGGGAAACAGCTGCGGGTACTGTCGCGCGAACGCTGAGTTCATCAACTCGGGGGCGTACCGCGTCAGGCAGCGCGTAAGCAACTCGCCTTCCGCGCCGGGATCGACGATGACCGCCCCGAGCGAGCGCAAGTCGGCAATGGCGCGATCAACGAGAGCGATACTTTCTTCGTCGGCCTTCGTGAGCAGCGACGGGCGCATGTATTCGCGCAGGACGCCGATGCGCACGCCGTCCAGCCGCCGTGCCGATGCAAAGCTCGCATACGGCTTCGACGGCGTGCGGCCGATGCTGAACACCGTCAGCTCGTCTTTCGAGTCGTAGCCTGCGTACGCGTCGAGCACCTTGGCGGTGTCCTCCACGGTCCGGCAGATGGGCCCGACTCGCATCACCAACCCCGCGCCCATCATTCCGTCGCGGCTCACCAGCTCCTGCGTCGGCGCGAGGCCAACGGTACTGTTCACCGAGGCAGGCCATCGAACCGACACCACCGTTTCTTCAGCCATGCCGCAGGTCACGAGGTTCGCAGCGACCGCCGTCGCCGAGCCCGCACTCGACATCCCCGGCTCCCGTTCGGTGTCGTACGGGTTGCAGAAGGTGCCGCCAAACGAGCTGCGAGCGCCGTCAACGGCGTACTCGGCGAGATTCGCCTTCGCCAGAATGATCGCGCCCGCGTCGCGCAATCGCTTGACGAATGTCCCATCGTCGGGCGGGCGATCGTTGGCGTAGTCGGCATCCGCGCCTGACGTGGTGCGCATGTCGAAGGTGTCGTACTGATCCTTGATGGCGAACACCACGCCGTGGAGCGGACCGACGAGACGGCCGGTGCGTGCGAACTGCTGATCCTGCGCCGCCGCCGTCTCGAGTGCATCAGGCATGTTCGCGCCACTGTCGGCCTTGTCGGTCAGGCTGCGAGCCTTGCGCGCGTCGAACTTCCATGCCGCGCGGGCCGCGGGACGAAGATTCAGCGTTGACAGCGCGTTGATCTGCTTCGCGTGGGCCATCGTCGTGACTGGACCCAGGATGCCTTGCGGCTCATTGACGCAGGCGCCGTTATACGCCTGAATGCGCTTCAAATACGCTTCGACGACACCGCGCGTGGTGATCTGCTTCTTCTGGATCGCCTGCTGGATCTTCGCGATCGTCGCTTCCTGAATCTCGAAGCCTGTTGCGCGGCGCTGCGAAAGCAACGGCACCGTACCGATCACGACTGCGAGAAGAGCTGCTGCCGCGAGCGTTCCTGGTCTGTTCATCGTGTGTGGACTTATACGCTCTCGATGCGAGTCCGGTCAACGCGCGACCTTGCTATGCTGACGGAAATGGCCATGCGAATTGGATTCATCGGGCTGGGGACCATGGGCACGCCGATGGTGCGGAATCTGTTGAAGGGCGGCCACGCGGTCACGGTGTGGGCGCGGCGCCGCGAGGTCATTGAACCGCTCGCAGCCGCAGGCGCGATCGCCGCCGATTCACCCGCGGATGTCGCCGCGACGAGCGACATCACCATGACGATGGTCACCGACGCGAAGGCCGTCGAGGAGGTCGTACTTGGCGCGCACGGGATTGCCAGCCGAGCACGCCCGGGATCGCTGGTCGTCGATCACAGCACGATCGCGCCGGATGGCGCGCGGCGGATCGCTGAGGCGCTGGATGTTCGCGGCATCGAGATGCTCGACGCGCCAGTCTCAGGCGGCAGCATCGCCGCCGAGGCAGGCACGCTGGCGATCATGATCGGGGGATCCAAGGCCGCCGTCGATCGCGTGAGTCCATTGCTCTCGTGTTACGCCAAGACCATCGTGCATGTCGGCGCGAGCGGCGCCGGTCAAGTGGCGAAGGCGTGCAATCAGATCTGCACGATCGTCAATCAACTCGGTGCGGCGGAGGCGATGCTTCTCGCCGAACGGGCAGGCGTCGATCCCCATGCGGTGAAAAACGCGTTGATGGCCGGCTTCGCGGCCAGCCGCATGCTCGATCTGCAGGCGCCGAAGATGATCGCCCGCGATTTCGCAGGCAAGGTCGAATCACGCCTGCACCATAAGGACATTCACATCGTCCTGGAGTTGGCGACGAGGTTCGGCATCACGCTGCCGGCCAGTGCGGCGGCTGCCGATGTGCTCGATCAGCTTCAGGAGCGCGGCGGCGCCCGCCAGGATTCCGCGGCGGTGTTCAGTGTGTTGGAATCGCTGCGAGCGCGGTCCTAGGTGATGCGGATGGAACAAGGCCCCACAATCGTGGGGCCCGAGGGGCCGCTTGACGGCGAACACTACATTACAGACTCACACGTCCGTTGCTGTGGCCGATCGACTCGATCTCCGCAGTGGCGAGGTCGGCCATGCCGAGCAGCAGGTTCGCGGTCGGTTCCTTCTTATCCATGACGATCGAGCGGTTGCCCTTGAGGCGTCCGTTCGCACCGCCGACGAGCAGCGCCGGCGGGTTCTGCCGGTCGTGCACGTTGCCGTTGCCCATACCGCTGCCGAAATACAGCAGCGAGCGATCGAGCAGCGTGCCGTCGCCGTCCTGCGTCTCCTGCAGCTTGGCGACGAATTCCGAGAGCTTCGTCACGTGATAGGTCGTGAGCTTCGCGTACTTGGCGATGCCCTCGGCCGTATCGCCGTGGTGCGACACCGGGTGATGCGGCTCGGGGATGCCGATGTGGGCGTAGCTGCGGCCGCTGCCCTCGTGGCCGACCATGAAGGTGAAGACGCGAGAGATGTCGGCCTGGAAAGCCAGCAGCATGAGGTTGTAGGTGACCGACAGGTGATCGTCGATATTGTCGGGCAGGCCGAGCGGCGCAACGGCGCCTTCCGGCACCGCGGCGGCTCGGGCGTCCATGCGATCGAGCTGCTGTTCGACGTCGCGGATGTTGGTCAAGTACTCATCGAGGATCGCGTTGTCTGCCGGACCGAGCTTGCTGCGCATGCGACGCGCTTCATCGGCCACGGAGTCCAGCAGGCTTTGCTTGCGCCGCATGTTGGCCAGACGCCGCTTCGACGATCCCGTCTCGCCGAAGATCCGCTCGTAGGTCACGCGGGGGTTGACCGCAACCGGCAGCGGGCTCTTGTCATCGCGCCATGAAATCGCGTTGAAGAAGACGCAGGGATAACCGTCGCACGCCCCGGCGGAGGTGCCCATGTCCTCGGTGCCCACCTCGATCGATCGCAGGGGCGTATCCTCGGCAACGGCGTCAGCGATGTACTGGTCGATGCTCTTCTTCGACTGCACGACGAACTTGGCCATCACGGTGACCGGACCAGTCCCGTTCAGCCACGCCGCGCTGGCACCCATGTGAACGCCGCCCATGTCGGGGTTGCCGTCCGGCGCCTTCAATCCACTGATCGTCACCACGTGGCTGCGGAACGGTTCCAGCGGCGACATGATCGGCTTGAAATCGAAGTTGGTGCCGGCCGTGTCCGGGTGCCACTGCTGCGGATAGATGCCGTTCGGGATGTAGATCGCCCCGAACCGGAATGGCCGCTTCGCGGCCTGCGCGGAAAGCGCTGGAATCATCGCGTCGAAGAAGGGCATCGCGATGGCTGCCCCCAGGGCGCCACGGAGGAAGGTCCGACGGGGGAGGTGCTTCTTCGTGATGAACATCACTACTCCTTGGCGGCGTCCGCCTTCGCGCTCCGCGCTTCGGCGGGATTGGCACTAGTATCGGACAACTTGGTCCGCATCTGGAATGGGTTGCTTTTCACAATACCGAGCAGAATTGCCTGCATCGCGTAGTTTTGCGCGGCCGCACCCCTGACGATGTTGCGAACGACGGGCATGTCGACGGGCTCCAGCCCGCGTCCCAGGGCATAGATCAGCAGCTTCTCAGTTACGGTCCCGGTGAACACATCGGGCCGTGACAGCAGTGCCTTGCGCAGGGCAGATGGTCCGTCGATCTTCGTGCCATCGGACAACACCCCGGCCGAGTCGATCGACAGCCCTTCCCTCGTCTGTTCACGCCACTGACCGACGGCGTCAAAGTTCTCCAGCGCAAAGCCTACCGGATCGATATTGCGGTGGCATGCCGCACAGGTCGGGCTCGCCCGGTGCCGTTCGAGCTGCTCGCGAACCGTGGACGGACGATCCTTGGTGGCGCTCTCTTCGAGATCAGGCACCACTGCCGGCGGCGGAAGCGGCGGCGTGTTCAGCAGATTCGAGATGATGTACTTGCCGCGCAGTACCGGCGACGTGCGATTCGCCGCTGCGGTCATCGAGAGGATGCTGCCCTGACCAAGCAAGCCGCGCCGGTTGGGATCGGTCACCTGCACGCGGCGGAAATGCGAGCCGTAGATCTTGGGAATGGCGTAGTGGCGAGCCAGGCGCTCGTTGACGAACGTGTAGTCGGCGTCGAGCAGCGTCAGCGTTGACCGATTCTCGCGGACGACACTGGCGAAGAAGAGCTCGGTCTCCTTGCGCATCGCCTGACGCACGTTGTCGTCGAAGTCGGGAAACAGCAGGACGTCGGGCGTGACCTTGTCGAGGTTGCGGAGCTGCAGCCACTGCCCGGTGAACGCCGACATCAGCGCGTCGGCGCGGTCGTCGGCGATCATGCGGCGGACCTGCGATTCAAGGATACTCGGCCCGCGCAGCTTCCCCGCAATCGCGAGGTTCAGCAGCTCGTCATCGGGAATGCTGCTCCACAGGAAGAACGACAGCCGGCTCGCCAGCTCGAGATCGCTGACGCGATGCGGCGTGCCGGACGCAAGCGCCGGCGGATCGTTCTCCGAACGGAACAGGAACGAGGGGCTGGTGAGGATCCGTGCCAGGCCGGCGCGAATGCCGGCATCGAAGTCGCCGCCCGCCGTCCGCTCCTCTTTGTACATGGCCACCGGCGCGTCGAGATCGATCTTCATCACCGGCCGGCGGAACGCACGGCGCGCCACCGCCGAAAGGATCGTGTTCGCGCAGGGCGCTTCCTGCGCCGTCGTCTTCGGCGTGCACACGAACAGCTTCTGACGCGACTCGTTGAGGCTCACGCCGTTGGCGTTGTACGGCCCTTCGATGATGCCGTTGCGCAGCCGCGGCAGCCCGGACGGGTTGTGTGCTTCCTGACTGGAGCGCAGCACCGGCTGCCACATGTTCTGTTCCTGCGTCGGCCGCTCGATGAACGTGAACCCGACCTCGTGCAGACCGGCGGCCACCTTGATGCGCGGCGACGCCATGCGCTTGTCGAATTCTTCACGCGCGACCGGCTTGTTCTCCGTCGCCTTCTCGTGATCCTCCTTGCCGCCAATCGGCGCTGAGAACACGCGTTTGCCGTCGATCGTCACGATGAACTGATGCGGCGTCTCGTGGCCCTCGACACCAACCAGTCCCTCGGCGACCGTCTTCAACAATCGTCCCGAGAACACGTACTCGCCATCGGCGGGGAACGTGTGACGGACGATCATGCCGCCGCGAGTGCCGAGCGGCAGACCCTCGACGTGCTGGGTTTGACTGACGACCGTGCTGATCGTGTAGGTGTAGGTGCCGGGCTCGGAGGTGGCGTCGCCGACGGCGAGCTCGGCGATTCGCAGGCCAGCAGTCAGATAGCGCTCGAGCAACAGCGGGGACGTGGGCAGCGCCGTGGCAATGTTGTCGAATCCGAACTCACCGCTATCGCTCGGCAGCAGATCGCCGACGTCAACCGTGACGCCGAGCAAATCGCGCACTGCATTCGCGTACTCGGTGCGGTTGAGGCGATGCAGCACGTATCGTCCAGGACTGTTCTTCCTGGCGGCCGCCGTATCGAGACTGGCGATCAGCGACGATCGGAACTTTGCAAGTTCGGCGGCGCCTGGCGTCGGCGATCCCAGTGGCGGCATCGCGCCCACACCGAGCTTCTTCACGACTCGTTCCCAGGTGGCGGCGTCGGCACCGGGTTCCGCGAAGTTGGCTTTATCGAGGGCAAGCGGCGCGCCGGCGGGCAGCGGGTTACGGGTGTTATGGCAACCGATGCAGTACTTGCTCACCATCCCCTGGTAAGTACTCGGAACGTCCGGAGGAGTCGCGGTCTTCGCGGGAACGGGTGCAGATGATTGAGCCGCGGTCGAAACAATCGCGGCGACACACAACGCCGCCGCCGCAAACAACACCTTCTTCACTGCTGGGCACCCTCGGCGTTCGTGGATGGAGGCACCGGCGGCAGCCCCATCAACTCCCGCAACAGCTTCGCCACGTCCTGCTGACTCGCGCCACGACCACGTCCGCGGCCTCCTCCGGGAGGTCCACCGGCCCGCGCGCCGGCCCCACTCGCAGATTTCTTGCCTTCCGCCACATCCAGCGCGGTGAACCCATCGTCGTTCTTCTGAGTGAAGTCGACCTTGACGCTTGCGAGCGCCCGAATCATGTCGAGATTGCCGAGCCGCGCCGCTTGGTGCAGCAGCGTCGTCCCATCGGGACTCTTCGCGTTCGGATTCGCGCCAGCCTCCAGCAATACCGCGAGGGCTTCCTCCGGCTTGCGGCTTCCCGGCTCGCGATATGGCGGAGCGCCGTCGCGGATGTACGCCGGTCCGCCGGTCATCGCGGGACCACGACCGCCGGTCATCGCCACGTAGGCCGCCGTGCGGCCGGCGTTGGGATTGGGGCGACGCCCCCCTACCGTGATATCGCCAGGCTTTCTCTCGGGTTCCGCTTCGACCGGCGGCATCTGGTCGAGCTTAGCGCCGTGCCCGACCATCACCTTGAGCGCTTCGACGTCCGCCGCGACGGCGGCGCGGAAGAACGGTGTGTTGTCGAACCGGTCGGTGTTCGGCATGTGCGTGGAATGGAACTGGCCTTGGAACCGCTTGTTCGGATCGGCGCCCTTGTCGAGCAGGGTGCGCATCAGATCGAGCGCGGTGAGCTTGTTCGGATAGTCGGGCCGGCGACGCGAGCCGTCAAAGGCAAACTGATCGGTCGTCGCATCGCGCATCTCGACGGCGACGTAGAGCGACCCATCGTTCACATCGGAGCCAAGCTCGATCAGCGTGCCGGCGACGTCGAAGCGATCGTTGTACATCGCCACCATCGCCGCGGATGCCTCGTCACCGTTCTTCAGATTCACATTGGCGCCCTTTTCCACCAGGCGCCGTACCAAGGCGTCGTTTCCGGAGCGTGCCGCCCACATCAATGGCGTGAATCCACCGGTCGGGTGATCGGCATTGTTCCGATCGGTCAGCGTCGTGATGTGTCCCTGTCGATTGATGTCGGCGCCCGCCTCGATGAGTACGTCGACAACGTCGATGTGACCTTCGGCGGCGGCCCACATCACTGCGGTCGTGTTCTGGACCTTCTCCGCGGCGTTGACGTCAACGCCGCGCGCCAACAGCAGGCGGACGGTCGGAACGCTTCCCGATCGCGCTGCCGCGAGCAACGGTGTCTCGCCTTCGGGATGCGCCTTGTTTGGATTCGCACCCGATCGGAGGAGCAGATCGACCATCGCCGAGTCGCCGACACGGCTCGCCTGGAGCAGCGGAGTAATGCCGAAATCGTTGGCCGCATCGACCGCGGCTTTGTTCGCGATCAGCAGCCGCGCGATATCGACTGAGCCGTTGTTGACGGCCCACAGCAGCGGCGTCGATCCGTCGCCCGACCGTACGGTGACGTCGGTGCCCGATTTCACGAGCACGCGAACGGCCTGCACGTCGTTCGCCTTGACTGCTTTAGTAAGCGGATTGTCTCCATTGGCGCTGACGACCGCGACGAACACGGCCACTGCCAGGAGACCCACCGCAAATCCCTTCACGAGGCGATCCATTCAAGTCACTCCTGATTCGCGTCACGATCCTAACGCATCAGGAGGTGAGGAACGCTCCAATTCGAAGCAATCTTCGCATCGCGAAACACACCGATGCACGGGCTTGCTATCACCCGAATGGGTACGCGTAGCTGATCAGGATCCCTTCTTCCAGCGGCTCACCGAGGCATCCTTGCCGTTGTCGTAACGCGTCGAGAGCCTGAGCGTGCCGTCGGGCTCCAGGGTGTAGTAGCGGACACGCTCGAGCGCAAACGGATTGGCTTTCTTCGCGGCGAGATCGGGATCGAACGCACGCTGCTGGTCGTCCTCGCCGACATACGTAAGCCGGTGGCTGGTCGTATCGATGACCACCTTGCCCGACGTCGTGATCACCGGGTTCGGCGATTTGATGCCGAGACCACCGAGCGTCTTCAGTCCGGTCTCGCTGAGGCGGTACTCGACCTCCATATTGCCGAACGCGTCGGATACGAGTTGGCCGTCGGCATCGATGGGAGCGCTGCGTCCGCCGACGTCGTGCATCGTCAGTGAAAGGAGCGTCCAGCGGCCTTCGAGCTGTTTGCGCACGCCCTCGATCGTGCCGGCCCCCTCGTCAACCGGTTTCGTTTGCAGCGGCCTGGTGCGCGGTGCGCCGGCGCAGGCCGCCATCACGATGGTCAGGCACACCCTGGCAAGCCACAGACTCACGCGATATGCAATTCGGGAACGTGTCACGGCTCTCGCCTCCCAATACGGAAGAGAACCGTGATGCGGTTGGAAGAACGTTGCCAAGACTGAACGGCGAGAAACTGGCGTGTACGCGCGCGCTGCAGCTACACTGGCGCGAGTGGCGGCGGCACCCGCGCTCGACCGTGACCAGGCCGCGCGCCGGCGGAGCGGTTTACTTCGTGGATGATTGCGGGGCCGTTGGCGGAGCCGCCGGCTTGGTGAAGGCGATCCCCTTCGCAGTCATCAGCGATTCGAGCAGGGCGACGGTCTCCGGGAATGGCTCGCGTGACGCCTGACGTACGCCCGCCACGCCGACGCCTCTCGCCAATTCGAGCGCGGTCCGCCCGTTGGCATCCTTCGCCTCGAGATCCGCGCCGTGTTCGGCGAGGAACTTGACGAAGGGTGTGAAGCCGCGCTGCGCGGCACCATGCAACGCCGTCTGGTGCGGCACCGCGTTCGCCGTCGGCACCTGACTCGGACGACGCTGGGCGGCAGCGAGCGATGCCGCCTGGTTCGACAGACCTTCGGCGGGATTGCGTCCGGGCTCTGTCATCATCCGGGCGTTGACGTTCGCTCCCGCATCGATCAGCAGCTTCATTGTCGCCAGCACGCCTTCGGTGGTGCGATTGCGTCCGCGTGTGACGCGGTCCCCGAACTCGGCGCCGGCCGCCGCCATCAGCGGGGTGACGGCTTCCTTGCTCGGCAGATCGACGAGCGCGCCGTTCTTCAGCAGCAGCTCGACGAACGGTGCATCGCCGGCGCGCGCCGCGCGCAGCAGCGGCGTGGCACCCTGCGCGAGAATCGTGTCCCCGCCGCGATCCTGCGGCACGTCGCGGTACGGCGGACGACGCTTCAACTGCAGATTGGGATTGGCGCCTTTCTGGAGCAGGAGGCGTCCGACGTCGAGCGCGGTGACCGAATCCTCGCTCGGGAGCACGGCCACCGCGCCGTTGCCCTTCACCGGCAGCGTGCTGGTATCGGCCGCCATGTAGAGCGGCGAGCGGCCGAAGAGATCCCATTTATCGACGTCAGCGCCCGCGTTGATCATGAATGCCGCGAACTCGTAGTGCAGATTGAGCAGCGCCATGTTGAGCGGCGTGATGCGCTCGGGATCCCCGAGATCGGGATCGGCACCGGCGGCGACCAGATGGCGGGCGCACTCGACACAGCCCTCGCGTGCGGCGTACAGCAACGCCGTGAAGCCGCCTTTGTTCATGTCCTTCGGACGCGGTTCGGTGATGACCTTGCGCTCCCACTGACGAACGACGCCGCGCGCATTCAGGTCCGCGCCGTTCGAGGCGAGGAACTTCACCATGTCGGCCTGACCCTGCGCGGCCGCCCACATCAGCGCCGTCTGTCCACCGAAGTTCTCTGTGGCGTTGACGTCAGCGCCGGCCTCGAGCAGCCGCTTCGCCGCATCGACCTTGCCGGTGCGCGCGACGGCCATCAGCGCCGTCTCACCTTCAGGGTTCTTGGTATTCGGATCCGCACCGGCCTTGAGCAGCGCTTCGACGATCGGCGCCGAGCCGACGATCGCCGCTTCGGTGAGGGCCGTCGTGCCGAACTGATTCGTGAGCTTCACGTTCGCGCCGGCCTTGATCAGCGCGCGCACCAGTTCGAGATCGTCGTTCGCCGCCGCGTACATGATCGCGGTCGTGCCATCAGGCCCCGGCGTGTTCGGGTTGGCGCCTTTCGTCAGCAACCGCGCGACGGCTGCGCGGTCGCCGCGCTCGGCGGCATCGAGAAGTGTGCTTTCCGCCGCGTGCGCAACCGGTACGAGCGCAAGCAACGCCACGCACGCCACGGTCCGCCTGAAGGCGGACGCTACGTTAGCCATACTCAGATCTCCGAGAGGATTCCGCCGCTGTCGCCGAGCTTCTCTACGGGGATGTTGTTGCGATCGAACAGCGTCACCAAGAGATCCGCCAGGCGCGAGTCCTGCGGATACTTCACGTGCTGCCCGCCTTTGATCTTCCCGTTCGCGTGACCGAGGATCGCCGCCGGCAACGGATCGTTGTTGTGCTTGTCGCTGTTGCTCATGTTGCTGCCGAAGAGGATCGTCGAGTGGTCGAGCACGCTGCCGTCCGACTCCTGCGCATTGGCCAGTCGATCGATGAACTTGGCGAACACCTCGGTGTGATAGCGCTGGATCTGCACCAGCTTGGTCATCTTGTCGGCGTTGTTCCCGTGATGCGACAGCGGGTGGAACCCTTCGGCGATGCCGAGGTTGGTATACGTGCGCATGCTCGCTTCGCGGTCCATCGAGAACGTGATGACACGCGTGATGTCGGCCTGGAAGGCCAGCGCCATCAGATCGAACATCAGCTTGAAGTGGTCGGTGAGATCGTTGGGCGTGCCGACTGGCGCATCTGGAATGTCCAGCCGTGACATGTCGGCCTTGGCCGCCATCTGCACCCGACGCTCGATCTCGCGCACCGAATCGAGATAGTCGCCGACGACCACGCGATCGCGGACGCCGAGGCTGGCCTGCAGACGTGAGGCCTGCGCCTGCACACGATCCAGGATGCTGCCGGTCTCGCTCAAGATAGCGGCGCGCTCCTTGTCCGTGTCGCCCTGGCCGAATAGCTTCTGAAACACCGCGCGCGGGTTGCCTTCCTGCGGCAACGACTGCGTCGGCGTGCGCCACGCGACGCGTGCCCCGCCCAGCGCGGTGGTGAGTTCGAGCGAAGGCAGGCGCGTGTCCTGACCGATGTGCCGCGCCGCCAACTGGTCGGCGCTGACGCCGGCGTCAGGACCGGCGACGCCGTGGTCCCACGGCTTCACGCACGTGAGCCACGTCATCTCGATATAGCCGTGCGGCTCGGGTGTTTCACCCGGCTTGTTACGCAGTCCGGAGACGATCGTCAGATGTTTGCGCAGCGGCTCGAGCGGTTGCAGGATCGGCGACAACTCGAAATTTGCGCCGGTCTGCGCCGGCGACCACTTGTCCATGATCGCGCCGTGCGGGAAGCCGATGAAGGCGAACCGCTTCGGCGTCGCGCCCGCTGGTGTCTGCGCCCAGAGCGTGGCTGCAGGGTTCATCGCATCGAGGAGCGGCAGCGCAATCGTGGCGCCCACACCCTTCAACACCGCGCGACGCGAGACGTGCTTCTTGGACAGATACATTGGTCTCTCCGCTACAAATGCAAGAGGCAACATTCAAAAGGATCTTGCATCTTGCATTACACCGTCACTTGTTCTGCGCTACTTTCGTACTCTCACTCACTGGCGCCGGTTGTGGCACCCGGCGCATCCTGAACTGCTCGCTGCGGACCACGGACTGCACGATGTTCGAGAACCTGTAATCGCTCGCCGCCGCCCCGTGCACGATGCGCCGGATGGTCGGCATGTCGTAATGCTCCAGTTTACGCCCGGTCGCATACGTCAGCAGACCCTCGGCGAAGGTCTGCACGAACTGCTCGGGACGACGCAGGAGCGCCGCGCGGAGGTCGTCCGGTCCCTTGATCGGGGTGCCGTCCGGTAGCACGCCTGACGAGTCGATCGGCGCGCCGGCGTAGCGATCGCGGTCGCGCCACATGCCCGTCGCATCGAAATTCTCGAGGGCCAGACCCAGCGGGTCCATCACGGCGTGACATGCGGCGCACGTCGGGCTGGCCCGGTGCTTCGCGATCATCTCACGCACGGTGAGCGCGCGGGTCGTGCCGATGTCCTTCTCATCCAGCGTCGGGACGTTCATCGGCGGATTCGCCGGTGGCACACCCTGAATGTGCTTGAGGACGAACGCGCCGCGCAGCACCGGTGAGGTGCGGTTCGGATATGCGGCCGCCATCAGCACGGCACCCTTCCCGAGCAGACCCCATCGAGCCGACTGCTCGAGCTCGACGCGGCGGAATCGATCGCCCTTCACGTGAGCGATGCCGTAGTGCAGGGCCACGCGCTCGTTCACATACGTGTGGCTCGCCTTCAGCAGATCGACGACGCTGCGGTCTTCCCTGAAGACACTGTCGGCAAACAGCGTCAACTCGGTGCGGAAGTCGTCGCGTGGATCGGAACGGCCCGAGGCGTACGGGAACACGGCGGAGTCCGGCACGATTTCGTCCAGCCGCTTCATGTCGAGCCATTGATGCACGAAGTTGCTGGCCAGCGTGATCGACCGTGGATCGGCGAGCATGCGCTTTACCTGCTGATCGAGCACGCTGGGCGTGCGCAATTTGCCGGCGCTGGCGATCTGCAGCAGCTGCTCGTCGGGGATTGAGTTCCACAGGAAGAACGACAGCTTCGACGCGAGTTCGAGATCGCTGATCGCGTAGGTGGCGCCGGGCCGCAGACTCGGCGGGACGCGCTCACTGCGATAGAGGAAGAAGGGGCTCGCCAGCAGACCGGTGATCGCGCTGCGCACGCCGCCTTCGAAACCTCCGTCCTTCGCGCCGTCGTTGTAGTAGGCCAGCAGCTCGTTGACGTCCTCGGCCGAGACCGGACGGCGGTACGCCTGCCGGGCGAGCGAGCTGACGATCTGCTTCGCACACGTTGTCTGCGCCTCGGCGGTCGCACCCGCCGCCGGCTTGCAGACGAAGACGCGTGCACGGCTCGGCGTCTGGCTCAAGCCTTTGGCGTTGAATGGCCCCTGCAGCTGGAACGACTGCACGCGATAGAAGCGATCCTGACCGCCGCCCTTCGTGAACATCTGCAGCTGGTCATCGGACTCGGCGAACGTGCGGCGTTTGAACGCGACGCCGATCTTGTGAGGGCCCGCAATCGCGGAGAACTTGATGTTCTTCAAACGCGCGTTGACACGATCCAGCGCACCGTTCTGCACCTGATCGTAGAGCTTCATGTCTTCTTCGCCGCCGATCACGGTCTCGTACATCAGCTTGTTGTCGAGCGTGACCACGAGCGGGTTCTCGAACTCCATCCCGTTGCCCCAGATGTGAGTCGCCATGTCGGCGATGTCGATCGAGTACTCACCGTCTGCGGGCAGATCGACGGTGGCCAGAATCCCCCCGCGCGTGCCGAGCGGAAGGCCGGGGACATGGGTCAACTGCGTGCCGGGCTCGGCGCGGAACGTCCACCCGCCGGGACGCGCATCGGCTTTGCCGAGCGCCTTCACAGCAACAGCGCGCGCTGCGATCACGTACTGCTCGATGAACGACGGCGACACCTGAAGGCCGGCCGCAATGTTGTCGAAGCCGTCAACGATGTCGTCGGCGGGCAACACGCTCGTGGCATCGAAGTCAACGGCGAGGAGATCGCGAACGGCGTTCGCGTACTCCTTGCGATTGAGCCGATGCAGCACGATTTTATCCGGCACATGCGCCTGACCGGCTGCCGTGTCGAGCGTCGTCTCGAGCCACGCGACCAGCGCGTCGGCCGTCGCCGCATCGGGCTGCCGCGATCCGGGAGGCGGCATCACTTTGCCGCGCAGCTTGCGCACGGCCTTCTCGAACACATCCGCATGCTCGCTGATGCTCGCCGCCGTCGTGCCTTCGAAGCTCACGCCAGCCGTCTTCGCGCGATCGTTGTGACACGCCACGCAGTACTGCTTCATCGTCGCGAGGTGCTTCTGCGCGTCGGCAGCTGGAACGGCCGCGGGCGCCTGAGTCTGAGGAGCCGTGAACACCTGTGTCGTCAATGAACCGACAAACGCCACGGACGCAAGAATCAGGAGTCTTTTCATCTACGCATCCGGTGACAAGTATGCCCAGAGGCTTTCGAAGGCGCGGCGCACGAATTCATCGGGATTGCCCATTTGCGCATCGAATTCCTTGGTCGGGTTCGCAGCAACGGCTTCGCTCGGGCCGCGTCCTTTATTCAGCATCGTCGTCAGACGATCGTAAATCGTCGCGTACATGGTGGCCTGCGTCTTGAGCTCCGCCAGGCTCATGACCGGCCCGCGTCCAGGCACGATTCGCGTCTGGTCGTTGGCGAGCGTCTGGAGGCGCTGCAGCGCACCCGCAATACCGCCAATCCAGCCGCCAGTTTGCCAGTCCACGAGCGGCCAGCCTTGATTGCTGACCACGTCGCCGACGGCGAGGACGTTCTGGTTCGGGAAGTACACGTACATGTCCCCGTCGGTGTGCGCGGCGTCAGGGATATAGCCGTAGCGGATATCGGGATCCAATTGGCCCGTCGTGTAGAACGTCTTGGTTGGCTGCGCAATCTTCGGCAGCCGCTTGAAGTGCTGCCCATTCCACGACCACGTGATATCGGTCGAGAGCCACAGCCGCGTGTTTTCGTGCGCGATGATCGTCTTGCCCGCCTTCCCAATCGCCTCGTTCAACCCCGTCTGCTCGGGGTGCCAGTGCGTGTTGAACAGCGTTTGCACCGGACCGCCGCCGGGCAGATCGCCGATCGCCTTCATGATTGCGTCTGACGCCTTTGACGAACCACCGTCAACCAGGACGACGCCCCCGGCGCTCGTCCGCGCGACGGTGTTCGCTTCCCCAGGAAGTTGAAGGACGAAGAGATCGTCGGTGAGACGCTGAACGCTTGCGGTGCCCGTTACGCCCTGCACCGCGGCTGCGGTCAGGCGCGATGACGCGCCGAGTACCAGACCAGCGGCGCTGCCAACGACGCCTTTCAAGAGGTGACGGCGACTGAGCGTGAGACCCTGCTGTTCGCGCATTGGTACAGGGTCAAGTTTAGGCGGCCTTACCGCCGGGATCTACCCCCTAAAAAGGGCACGGGGATACGTATCCCCGTGCTCCTCGTGCGGAATTATCCGCGGCGACGCAACAGCAAGCCGGTCGCCATCGACAGCAACCCGAAGAGCCCCGTGAGGGGGAGCGGGCTCGCCGTGCGCGGCAGGTTGCCGCGCGGTTCGGCGGACGTACTCTGCTGCGGCGGTGTCGCCGGCGATGCAGGCCGCGGTGCCGGCGCCGGCTGAGCCGGCGCTGCGGCAGGTGGCTCGGGCGCCGGGGACGCTGCTGGCGGAGCGGGGGCCGCAGCACTCTGCGAGGATGCTACCGGTCGGAACGAGACGACGTCCACTTCGAAGAGCTTCAGGTCCTGCTTGAGCGGATCGAATCCACCAGTCGGCTTCGCCTCTCCTGTCGCCGCGCTCTCCGTCTTGGCTTCCTTCAGGGTTCCGGTGATCTCCACGCGACGGCCGACGTAGCTCGCCAGATCCTTTTCGCGGCTGCCGCCCAGCTCGTACGCCTCGCCGGAGCCAGACGCCGTGACACTCGAACAATCAGTCGATGACGGCGCACTCGAACTGCCAGCCGTGCTCTTCGACGCATTCACAAGCACGAACTCATCGCCGCGACCGACGCCGGTCCCAAGGGGACCTCCCTTCCCAGAGTCATGCGCTTTGCGATAGTCCGTCTCGCGCATCACGCAGCCAACCAGCGTAATCGGCGACTCGGGCTGACGATTCGACTGACTCGCCGAACCATCGCCCGACTGTGAGGACGGACTCGACTGCGTCGTCGACGTCGACGGCGGAGACGGTGACTGACTCGACGGACTGGACGACGACGTAGATGGACTTCCCGATTGCGAAGCGGACGAGTCCCCGGCCGGCGTCGACGGGCTCTGCGATTGAGCGGACGGGCTCGACGACTCGGCGGACGGGTTCGATGTCTGCGTTGACGGGCGCGCCGTTTGCGGCGTCTGCGCGAACGCGGCCATCGATACCAGCAACACCGCGGCCGCGCTCGTGCTGAACACGTGTTGAGTCTTCATGGATGGTTCCCTCCCGGCGCCAGGAGGGTGCAATGAAAAGGCCACGCGCGATGTCATGATTGCCACGCGACATGGACCTGATTTACGCGCGTTGGCAGATGGGGCTGTCGCTCGCCTTCCACATCATCTTCGCGGTAATCGGCATGGCGATGCCCATCATGATGGTCGTCGCGGAAGCCACATGGCTTCACACACAACACGCTGAGTACCTCGACCTCGCGAAGCGTTGGGCACGCGGCACAGCCATCCTCTTCGCCGTCGGCGCGGTCTCCCGCACGGTGCTCTCATTCGAGCTCGGCCTGCTGTGGCCGGCGTTCATGGCCTTCGCCGGTCCTATCATCGGGGTGCCTTTCTCGCTGGAAGGTTTTGCGTTCTTTCTCGAAGCGATTTTCCTCGGCGTGTATCTATACGGCTGGGATCGCGTGCGTCCGACAACCCATGTGTTCGCCGGTGGCATTGTCGCGCTGAGCGGCGCGCTGTCCGGCGCCTTCGTCGTCACAGTCAACTCGTGGATGAACACGCCAGCCGGGTTTCGCATCGCCGATGGTGCGCTGATCGCGGTCGATCCGTTCCCCGCGATGTTCAATCCTGCGGCGGCCCCACAGGTCGTCCATATGCTGCTCGCCGCTTACAGCGCGGTTGGCATCGCGGTGGCCGGCATTCATGCCCGTCTGCTGCTGCGCGATCCGTCTCACCCCTTTCATCGTCGCGCCTTCGCAATCGCGCTGCTCGTCGGCTTGCCTGCGTCACTCGCGCAACCGCTCGCGGGTGACTGGGCCGGCAGAGTGCTCGCGCGCACGCAGCCCGCGAAGCTCGCCGCACTCGAGGGACATTTCGACACCCAGACCTATGCGCCGGTGCGCATTGGCGGCATTCCAGATGTCAATGCGCAAGCCACGCGCTACGCCATCGAGATTCCCGGCGGACTCAGCTTTCTCGCCTTCGGCGATCGATCGGCGCGCGTCGTCGGCCTGAAGGATCTCCCACGTGACGAGTGGCCTCCGGTGCTGCCGGTCCACCTTGCGTTCCAGGTGATGGTGGCGATCGGCAGCTGGCTGGCGCTGCTCGCGCTGTGGGCGGGACTGCTCGCGTGGCGGCGGCGCCTCTTCGATTCACGTGTCTTTCTCGGTGCCACGTTCTGGTCAACCGCGCTGGGATTCATCGCGATTAGCCGGGTGGATCGTGACGGAGGTCGGACGGCAGCCGTGGATCATCCAGGGCGTGATGAAGACCGCGGAGGCGGTCACGCCAATGCCGGGCCTCGCCATACCGTTCGTGCTTTTTACGGTCATCTATCTGGTGCTCGCCGCCTTGGTCGTCGCGTTGATCGGCGCACGATCCTCGAAACCGCGCCAGGTCGAGGCATCCAGTGATGGCGGGCGATTGGCCCGGTGTGGGAAGCGAATCACGTCTGGCTGATCGCGGCCGTCGTCATTCTGTTTACCGGCTTTCCGCGCGCATTTGCGGCAGCGAGCGTCTCTCCCCACGTGCCGCTGCTGGTCGTGCTCGTGGGGATCGTGCTGCGAGGTTCGGCGTTCGTGTTCCGCGCCTATGGTCCGAAGGATCCGCGACACGAACGACTCTGGGGACGCGTGTTCGCGGTCGCCAGCACGTCACCCCACTCTTTCTCGGCGTCGTCGTCGGCGCAATTACTGAGGGGAAGCTGCCCCAGACATTTGTCGGATCGTTTGCCGACGTGTTCGTCACGCCGTGGCTGACACCGTTTGCGATGAGCGTCGGCGTATTCGCGCTCACGTTGTGTGCGCTTCTCGCGGCAGTGTATCTGACGCTCGAGGCCGGCGATCCGACGGAGCGGGCCGCGTTCCGCGCGCGAGCGCTCGCGTCGGGCGTGCTGGTCGGCGTGCTCGCTCTTACGGTCCTGCTGCTCGCTGAGCCGGACCTCCGCCTTGCACTGACCGCGTCAGCGTGGGCGCTTCCGCTGCACATCGCCACCGGCGTCGCCGCGATTGCCGCCTTCGCGTGCCTCTGGGTCGAGCAGTACTCGCTCGCGCGTATCGCCGTAGTTGCGCAGGTCGCGCTGATTCTCTGGGGCTGGACGCTGGCGCAATATCCCTACGCCATTCGCCCGCATCTCACGCTGATGGAATCGGCGGCGCCGGAGAACGTCCTCGTTGTGCTGCTGCAAGTGTTGGGCGTGGGCGCTGTGATCCTGGTGCCGTCGCTGCTGTATCTGTTCGGCATCTTCGGACCGAGAGGCCACGCAACGCATGGCGAAAAGGGATCACCGATTCATTAAACAGAGGGCCGCAGAGAGCTCCGCTTCCGTTATCGAACCGTCGGGTACTTGATACCGAGCTGATCGAGATACGTCTTGTACTTCGTTGGGTCGTAGTAGTACTTCTTCAGCTCCGGCCGATACTTCCCCATCGTTTCTTCATTCAGCCAGATCGCCGGCTGGTCCTGCGGGCGAATGAGCGGCGTGTAGGTGACGTTCTTTGTCTGCACGTTGCGGAAGTACTCCCACGCGTCGGTGACAACTTCGGGCCGCATCAGCACGTCGAGCACCGTCATCGCCTGCACCTTCGCGCCGGCGATCACGCCCTTGTGCGCGATCGGTGTCGCCATCGCGATCGCGTTCGCCCAGTTGTGCCCCGGCCCGGCTTGAAAATTGGCCGGGAAGTTCAGCATGACGGTCGGCACATTCCACGAGATGTCGCCGATGTCGTCTGAGCCCCCACCGCGTTTGTCCTCGTCGGGAATCTCGGCGCGGCCGCGCAGCTCGGGGACTTCGGTTGCCATCCCGACCTCCGGCACCTTGAGTTCGCGCTGAACCGCCTTGGCTAGTGCGACGTCAGCGTCGCTCCACTTCGGCAGGCCCACCGCCTTGATGTTCGCGTACTGCGTCTCGGCCAGCGCCTTGTTTGTGTGGATCGGCCACGCCGAGCCGAGCACACGCGAGGTGACGGTGGTATCGGTCATCAGCGTCGCGCCTTCCGCCATCTTGTCGCCGATTTCCCACAGCCGCTTGATCTCGGGATACGACGTCTCGCGGAAGTAATACCAGACCGAGGCGTTGCGCGGGACAACGTTCGGCTGATCGCCGCCGTTGGTTACGACATAGTGCGAACGCTGCTGAATGCGCAGATGCTCGCGGCGGTAGTTCCACCCGACGTTCATCAACTCGACGGCGTCGAGCGCGCTGCGGCCGCGCCATGGCGCATTGCCGCTATGCGCCGATTCGCCCTGGAATGTGTACTCCACCGAGACGAGACCGTTGCCGAAGCTGTCGCCCCAGCCGGTCGAGAGATTGGCGCCGACGTGGTTGTAGAGCACCACGTCGACGTCCTTGAAGAGTCCCGCTCGCACGTAGTACGCCTTGGTTGCCAGTTGCTCTTCCGCGACGCCAGGCCACAGCACGATCGTGCCGGGCAGCTTGTCGCGCTGCATGATGCGCTTCACGGCAATGGCGGCAATGATATTGAGCGGCACGCCGGAGTTGTGGCCTTCGCCGTGTCCCGGCGCACCGTCGATGATCGGCGCGCGGTAGGCGACGCCCGGCTTCTGCGAGGCCTGCGGAATGCAGTCCACGTCCGAGCCCATGGCGATCACGGGCTTCCCCAATCCGAATCGCGCAACCCACGCCGTCGGAATGCCGGCCACGCCACGCTGAATCGTGAAGCCTTCCTTCGCCAGGATGCCAGTCAGATAGCGCTGGGTCTCGAACTCCTGGAAGCCCAGCTCGCTGAAACTAAAGACGGAATCGACCATCTGCTGTGCGAAGTCGTACATGCCGTCGATGCTCGTCACAGCTTCCGCCTTGTATGTGGCCAGCTTGGGTGGCGCGCTCTGCTGCGTCGCGGGCGCGGCGACGATCGAGGCCAGGAGGACGACAACAGAGAATGCCACTCGTCGTGAATGCATAGGGATGAGGATACCCTGTCCGCGAGGCTGAAGCCTCCGCTCGACGAAGCCGTTGCGTGTAGAGCGACGCGTTAGCGGGCGCGACAGTCTTTTAGCGTGCGCGGCAGTCCGGCGCATCCACGAACGAGCGATCCAGCTCGTTCATCGACGCGCACCCAAGAAGACGCATGGTCCTGATCAGATCGGCTTTCAGAATTCCGATCGCGCGAGCCACGCCCGGACCACCCGCGGCGCCGAGTGCCCACCCGTAGGCGCGACCAATCAGGACCGCGCGCGCACCGAGACAGCGCGCCTTGACGATGTCGGCGCCCCGGCGGATGCCGCCGTCCATCAGCACGTCGACACGATCGCCTACCGCAGCGGCGACTTCCGGAAGCACGCGCACGCTCGCCGCCACGCCATCGAGCTGACGACCGCCGTGATTCGAAACGATGACAGCGTCAGCGCCGGCATCGACCGCCTGCCGTGCGACGTCGCCGGTCTGCACGCCCTTGACCACAATCGGGCCGTGCCACGCGTCGCGAATCCACGACAGGTCCTTCCACGTCACGTTCGTCTCCGCCAGCAAGACGCTGGTGTCGCCGCAGGGCATCGCGCCGATGCCAGGGAGCTCGACGTTCGGAAACACGCGAGGTGCGCCGTCACCGAGATACCCCATCACCCAGCGCGGATGCGTCGCGAACTGCCAGATGTGCGGCAACATCGCTCGCATGTCGCCCTTCAGCAACGGACCCGCGCCGCGGCGAATATCGCGCTCGCGCATGCCGCTGACCGGCGTATCGATCGTGACGACAAGTACCGAGTAACCGGCGGCGCGTGCTCGCGCCATCGCCGCTTCGGCAACAGCTCTCCCACCCGGCACGTAGAGCTGATACCAGAGCGGACCGGTCGTCTCGGCGCGGACCTCGTCGAGCCGTTGCCCCGAGAATGTGGAGAGGATGTAGGCCGTGCCGGCAGCGTGCGCCTCGCGCGCAGCGACGCTCTCGCCGCGCGGATAGAACATGCGACAGAAGCCGAGCGGTGCGAGCAGGAACGGCAGATCGAACGTGGTGCCGAGAACGGTGGTGCGCAGCTCGGGATTCGGCGTCTCCACGCACTGACGTGGACGGAACCTGACGTCGGCGAACGCGCGCTCGTTGTCACGCAGCGTGATTTCGTCCTCGGCGCCGCCGTCGATGTAGTCGAAGACGACGGGCGGCAGACGGCGCTGTGCCATGCGCCGCAAGTCGGCGATGTTGACAGCCTGTGACAATCGCATGTCTAACGATGATATGCCGCGACGTGGAACCCAGTCAGAGTCGTGATAATGCAACGTCAAAAGGCAGGACCCATGCGCATCTACCTTCTCGTGGCAGTCGCGTGTGTGATGAGCGTGTCGCTCAACGCGCAGTGGTTGAACCATCCGTCGCGCGGCGTGCCCCGCATGCCCGACGGCAAGCCCAATCTTTCCGCACCGGCGCCGCGCACGGCCGACGGCAAGCCGGACTTCTCAGGGATCTGGCAACTCGAGCCGGATGCGCCGTGCCCTGCCCTCGGGTGCCAGGTCGACTATCCGGTCGGGATCGAGTTCCGTAACCTCGGCGCAAAGCTCCCGGGCGGCGCCCTTCCCTATCAACCCTGGGCAGCAGCGGTCGTCAAGGAGCGCACCGAGCAATTGGGCAAGGACGACCCGGTCGGATTCTGCAAACCTGGCGGAGCAGTACGAATCCTCACATACCCACCATTTCGGAAGCTCATTCAACTCCCCGATCTCGTCGTGATCCTCTCGGAGCGCGACGTCACCTACCGTCAGATCTTCGTCGACGGGCGATCACTGCCATCCGATCCCGATCCGACTTTCAACGGGTATTCGACCGGACGCTGGGACGGTGACGTGCTGCTGGTGCAGACGAATGGATTGCGCGGCGGGATGTGGCTCGATCGGAACGGAAGCCCGATCAGCGAGGCGGCGAAGATGACCGAACGGTTCCGGCGTGTGAACTACGGCCGGCTCGAGATCGATCTCACGATCGACGATCCCAAGACGTATACGCGGCCCTGGACCGTGACACTCGCGCAGCGGATTGTGGTGGACACGGAGCTTCTCGACTACCACTGCAACGATAACGAGAAGAGCGCTGAGCGCCTGGTCGGCAAGTAACGAGCACGTCGTCAGCCGATCTCGCCGGTCGGCGTTTCGGCCGCGGCAAGCGGCGCCGGGTCGGGCTGATGGGCACCACCCTCGGCCCACCACGATACGAGCATCGCGCCCGCACTCAGCGCGGCGAATCCAACCACGAGCGGCAGCACCGTTCCGTTGTAGCTCTGGCCGATCCACGTGCCCAGCACCAGCGAAATGAGCATCGACGTCGCACCGACGATGGCCGCGCCGGTACCGGCGATATGACCGAGCGGCTGCATGGCCAGGGCGTTGAGGTTGCCAAACAACAGGCCGATGCCGAAGAACGACGTCACCAGATACGCCATCAACCACCAGAGTGGTGGATGACCCGACCACAGACCAGCGACGATGGCGAACGCGATCGCCGCGAGGAAGATCCCGCGAAGCGACCAGGCCGCCAGCATCCGCATGCCGTATCGGAGCACGAGGCTCGCGTTCGCGAATGACGCCGCGCCGATGGAGATGGCCACCATCGCGAAGAACAGCGGAAAGCGCGCTCCAAGCGAGTACTGCTGTTGCAGGATCTGCTGGGCCGAGCTCAGATATCCGAGCAGCGCGCCGAAGATAATCCCGCTCGCCACCGTATAGCCGATCGACTGGCGATGGCCCACCACGTCACGCGTCGCTGCGGCGATGCGGCCGAAGGTAAGGGGCATCCGGCGCTCGCGCGGCAGCGTCTCCTCCTGGCGCAGCGCGAACCAGATTGTGGCGACCAGTCCCGCCGCCAGATACACACCGAAGATGGCCCTCCATCCGGACACGGCAAGAACTGTCTGCCCGATCGCCGGGGCGACCACAGGCACGAGGATGAAGACCATCGTGATGAGCGACATGACGCGCGCCATCTCCCGGCCTTCGAACCGGTCGCGAACGAGCGCGATCGTGATCGTTCGCGGCCCCGCCACGCCAATGCCTTGCAGAAGCCTACCCGCCAGCATGAGTGGGAAGCTTCGCGCCGTGAGGGCCAGCACGCATCCCGCGGAGAAGATCGTGAGTCCGGCAAACGCCGCGGGCTTGCGGCCAACCGCGTCCGACAACGGCCCGTAGAACAGCTGACCGACACCGAATCCGAGGAACAGCAGCGAGACGACCAGCTGATTGTCGTTGGCACGCGCGACACCGAGCGACGTGCCTATGGCAGGAAGTGCGGGCAGGACCATGTCAATCGACAGCGCCGCCAGCGCCGTGAGCGTCGCCATCAAGGCGACGAATTCAAGGAAACCGATCCTGCGATTTGTGGAGACGATGGAAGCCACGGGACAGTGTACCGCGGGCAAGGGAGCTAACCGAGGGGACGGAGTAAGCAGATCAACACGGAGTCACGGAGAAACAGAGACGAACTTAATTCTCTGTTGCTCCGTTTCTCCGTGTGATCCCGTTACCTCTGCAATCTCCGCTCTTCAGATCAGAAGTCGAGCTGCGCGCTGATCTTGAAGAACCGCGCCGACATGATCTGCAACGGGTCGAGATACGTCGACCGCGGTGTCCCCGTGGTCGGAGGTGAGTAGGTCCGCTGGAACACTTCCGTCGTGTTCGAGTTGAACAGGTTGTACACGTCGAAGTTGATCATCGTCCTGCTGTTGCCGTACCTCAGGATCTTGCCGAACCGAAGATCGATGGAGTTCAGGCGATCACCGTACAGCTTGCCGGGCTCGACGATTTGCAGGAACTCGACCGGGATGCCACTCGCGAGCGGTCGCCCGAGGGTTGTGTTGTCCACTCCCGGGATTCCGAGGAACAATCCGGTCGCCGTTGCACCGAGGCTCTGGCTCTGCACAGAGGGAAATTCGTTTCCCGGATATGGCAGGCTGCGGAACGTCCCGCTTAACAGCACGTCGATCTTTGGCACCGTGTACGACACGAGCCCCTTCAGGTTCGTCTGCCATCCCGACTCGCGATGGCAGAACTGCTGCGGCCACTGT
>Ga0126304_10000094_pt1 | contig 26312 bp, 23 predicted proteins | sample Plot25_FD_92538 | JGI IMG/M metagenome (GOLD analysis project Ga0126304, IMG submission 92538) | Serpentine soil microbial communities from UC McLaughlin Reserve, CA, USA - Plot25 | ecosystem: Environmental > Terrestrial > Soil > Grasslands | place: USA: UC McLaughlin Reserve, Lake County... | reverse complement strand
TGAATAAGTCTAAAAAAGCCATGCAAGTTATTAGATGGGCCAGACAGCTTCAAATTTTCAAACCTGCCTGCCGGGAGGCAGGTCTTCAAATTTTCAAATTATCCAACATGTCTTTGGTCATCCGTTGGAGGTCGTACTCCGGTTTCCAATCCCAATCATGCCTGGCAATTGAATCGTCGATGCTTTTCGGCCAACTGTCGGCGATAGCCTGCCGGTAATCGGGTTTATGAGTCAGCAAAAAATCAGGGATATATTTCTTAATTTCATTTCCGATGTCAGCCGGAGAAAAACTCATTCCTGAAAAATTATACGAGGTGCGCACAGAAATTTTATCGGCAGGAGCTTCCATTAGTTCAATGGTTCCGCGGATTGCATCAGGCATGTACATCATGGGCAAATACGTATCCGGTTTCAAAAAGCAGTCGTATTTCTTTTCTTCAATCGCCTCATGAAAAATTTCAACCGCATAATCCGTGGTGCCGCCTCCGGGTGATGACTTATAACTAATAAGTCCCGGGTAGCGAATACTCCGGACATCAACTCCATAACGTTGATGAAAGTAATTGCACCAGAATTCGCCTGCGTATTTACTGATACCATACACAGTTGTTGGTTCTATAATTGTTTGTTGTGGACAATTTTCCTTTGGAGATGTTGGTCCAAAAACAGCGATACTGCTGGGCCAATATACTTTGTACAGTTTTTCTTCACGAGCGATGTCAAGCACATTGAGCAGGCTTTGCATGTTCAGACTCCACGCCAGATTTGGATTTTTTTCGCCGGTCGCAGACAGGATCGCCGCCAATAAATAGATCTGTGTAAAATTCTGACGAATCGCCTGCACATGCAACATTTCCTTATTCATTACATCAAGGGAAACGTAGGGACCAGTTCCTTTTAGCAGATCATTTTCCTCGCGAAGATCTGATGCTACAACGCTTGCGTTTCCATAAATTTTTCGCAAGGCCAATGTCAATTCGACTCCAATCTGTCCGCTGGCTCCAATCACTAATATTTTTTCTCTTATCATTCATAGCTATTAAGTGCCCAAATGTAATTGATAATTAATTGTGGACTGGCAGTAGCATTACGTTTTGAAAAGCTATTGCCACGAATTACAGCGTCTCCCGGGAGATGATTTATGGCGACAACATCCAAATCAGCAGGTCTTGCCAGAATCGCACGAATTGCCACCAAAGCAATTCGTGCTAATTGATGCAATTCGTAGCAAAACCTTCTTTGCACGTAAATGTTGCCTGCCAAAATACTAAAACAGCAAAGTATCTTTGCCGAATGGAAAAATTTTTGCAAGACTTATTCCGCGAACAGTCATTTGATGAAAATAATTTCTTTCTCATAGCTGGTCCATGTGTTGTAGAAAGCGAAGAAATAGTAATGGAGATTGCGGAAAAAGTTTCGGTCATCTGCGCGAACCTTGGTATACCCTATGTATTCAAGGCCTCGTACCGGAAAGCAAATCGTACCAGTGCAACATCATTTACGGGCATCGGCGATGAAACAGCGCTCGCACTCGTCAAAAAAGTCGGCCAGAAATATAAACTGCCGACCACCTCGGATATTCATGCGCACGAAGAAGCAGCGATTGCCGCAAAGCATATTGACATTTTGCAAATACCCGCCTTTTTATGCCGGCAAACGGATTTGTTGGTAGCCGCGGCGCAAACCGGAAAAATTGTGAATGTTAAAAAAGGCCAGTTCCTAAGCGGTCCCTCGATGAAATTCGCCGTTGAAAAAATAAGGAACGCTGGAAACGAAAGCATCATCCTCACAGAAAGAGGAAATAGTTTCGGATACCAGGACCTGGTGGTAGACTACCGCAATATCCCCTGGATGCAGGAACATGGAAAGCCCGTTGTAATGGACTGCACACATAGCCTTCAACAACCGAATCAAACGTCAGGTGTAACCGGCGGTAATCCCCAGATGATTGGAACCATTGCCAGAGCTGCTATCGCTTCCGGTGCAAATGGATTATTTATTGAAACGCACCCAGTTCCGGCAAAAGCAAAAAGTGACGGAGCAAATATGTTGCGACTGGATCTGCTGGAGGGATTACTAAAACAACTGGTAACCTTAAGAAAAGCTATCGCATAACTTTGTTATAGCAGAAAAATACTCGGGAATCTCTCCTTCGCGTGTTTGCGCCTTTGCGCGAATTATCTATCCTACTCGTACCACAGCGGATTCCGGCGTACCGATAAGATATACCGTTTTATATTCAACCAAAAAGCAAGTATAAAATAAACGATTAGTGGCGAGCCCATTGTAAGAAAGGAAATATAAATGAACCAGGTACGTATGCGGGAAGGAGAAATGCCCATTTTTTCTCCAATTGCCGTACACACACCGAATAGCTTCCACTCAATAAAATACCTGAGGCGGTTCATATCACTAATTTAAAATATTTCATTGAAAACAATGCAGATTCATTGCCACATGAAGGCATTTTTAGGTAATTTCGCAGCAAATTTCTGACAGGATAATGTTCGGCCCGTTCAACTGGCTTGTCATTAGAAATCAACCCTAATCCTTGCATTGCTAAAATCTAAAACTGATACTATGGTTTTCGATCTGGATTTAATCAAGAAAGTATATCAAGAAATCCCCGGCAAACTCGCGAAAGCACGCACGTTGATTGATAGACCATTGACACTTACTGAAAAAATTCTATATACTCACCTTTACCAACCAGTAGCCAAAACGTTTGAAAGAGGAAAAGATTATGTGGATTTTGCACCCGACCGGGTAGCGATGCAGGATGCAACTGCGCAAATGGCTTTGCTCCAGTTTTCTACTTGCGGCCGGGCCAAAGTAGCCGTACCATCTACAGTTCACTGCGACCACCTTATCCAGGCAAAAACCGGTGCAGTTGCCGACCTGGCCACTTCACTTGAAATTAATAAAGAGGTTTTTGATTTTCTTTCTTCTATCTCCAATAAATACGGAATCGGTTTTTGGAAACCTGGTGCGGGAATCATTCACCAGGTTGTACTTGAGAACTATGCATTCCCAGGAGGATTGATGATTGGAACCGACAGCCATACACCGAATGCCGGCGGCCTCGGAATGCTTGCCATCGGTGTTGGTGGTGCGGATGCAGTTGATGTGATGGCAGGTCTGGCCTGGGAATTAAAGATGCCTAAGGTTATCGGTATCAAGCTGACCGGAAAAATGAGCGGGTGGACGGCAGCAAAAGATGTGATTCTGAAAGTGGCGGGAATTCTTACTGTAAAAGGCGGAACAGGTGCTATCGTGGAATATTTTGGGGAAGGAGCAGACAGTTTAAGTGCAACCGGAAAAGCTACGATTGGAAATATGGGCGCAGAGATCGGAGCTACCTGTTCGGTTTTTGCATACGACGATAAAATGGCCGCTTACCTCAGGGCTACCGGACGTGAAGAGGTTGCTGCATTGGCTGATGGTATCCGGCAGCATCTCCGGCCCGATGAGGAAATCTACAATGATCCAGCGAAATATTATGATCAGTTAATTGAAATAAACCTGAGCGAACTCGAACCGCATGTAAATGGTCCTTTCACTCCCGACCTTGCATGGCCGATCAGCAAATTCGCCGATGCAGTTAAAGTCAACAACTGGCCGCAAAAATTGGAGGTAGCACTTATCGGATCGTGTACGAATTCTTCTTATGAAGACATCAGCCGGTCTGCTTCTCTTGCGAAACAAGCCGTTGATAAGAAACTAAAAACGCGATCGGAATTTACCATTACGCCCGGCAGTGAATTGGTTCGTTTCACCATTGAACGTGATGGATATTTGAGCACCTTCAATCAGATCGGTGGAGTGGTGCTTGCAAATGCATGTGGACCGTGTATAGGCCAATGGGCACGACATATCGACGATCCTAACCGCAAGAACTCGATTATCACTTCATTCAATAGAAACTTCGCGAAGCGTAATGATGGACTTGCCTCCACGCATGCGTTTGTTGCTTCGCCGGAAGTAGTAACCGCCTTTGCGATCGCAGGTGACCTTACCTTCAATCCCCTTAAGGATAAATTGAAAAATGAAAATGGAGAGATGGTCACGTTGGATGAGCCAGCAGGTTTCGAGCTGCCACCCAATGGGTTTGATGTGAAGGACGCCGGTTACCAGGCACCGGCGGCCGATGGAAGCGGAATCCAGGTTGTCGTAAAACCAGATTCACAACGGTTACAGTTGCTCGAACCGTTTCTGGCCTGGGAAGGAACAGATTTGTTTGGCTTGAAGTTACTCATCAAAGCCAAAGGAAAGTGTACCACTGACCATATCTCCATGGCTGGCCCATGGTTGAAATTCAGAGGACATCTTGATAATATTTCCAATAACATGTTGATCGGTGCGGTGAACTACTACAATGAAAAAACCGATTTTGTAAAGAACCGGTTGACCGGTGATTACGGTCCTGTGCCAGCAACAGCAAGAGCATATAAAGCAGCGAATGTTGGTTCAGTGGTTGTTGGCGACGAAAATTATGGCGAAGGTTCATCCCGTGAACATGCAGCGATGGAACCAAGACATCTCGGCGTACGCGCGATCATCGTAAGAAGTTTCGCGCGCATACATGAAACCAATCTGAAGAAACAAGGTATGCTCGCCTTAACGTTTGTAAAGAAAGAAGACTATGACAAGGTATTGGAAGATGATACAATTGATATCACCGGGCTTTCTTCTTTTACAGCGGGACGACCATTAAAGATGATCCTGAATCATAAAGATGGATCCAGCGACGAGGTGATGTTGAATCATACATATAACCAACCACAAATAGAGTGGTTCAAGGCCGGTGGCGCATTGAATGTGATACGCAGGCAGTTCCAGGACCAGGACTATTGATATTCAAATCATATAAAGCCGAAGTATAAGCGAAGTTTCACTTCGCTTTTTTTATTTCAAAAACGTGCAGTTGGAAAATCACATTCCCCCTATACGATTATTCATTATTCATTGTTCATTGTTCATCGTTCTAGATCAGCCTGTGCAGTTAGAAATAAACCTGTTTCCATTGTGCCTCGACAGCTTTTTGCATTTGTTACTTGATTTCCGTCGTAAGAATGGTTGTAAATATTTTTTACCCGAACGATTATAAAAAAATTTAACAACCGGACCGAACAGTCAAACCCCATTCTTTTTGCAAATTTTTACTAAATGAGTGCCGATTCTCAGGAAACAGAAAGGATGCTTTTAACGTAGTATAGGATGTCAACTCTATTGATGACTCTTAAAAAAACTTACCATGAAACGATTGTCAAAGAAACACCCTCTCCTGCCATTTATATTTATAGCTGCAATATTGTTTTCATTTGCCGCGTGCAAAAAAGATGATGTTCCCAAACCTTCCCAATTAACTCCTGACTCAGATAACGGCACACTCAGACTCAAAGAAGGTTTTGGAGCAATCACTGTTGCCAACGAAACAGGGAAAGCAAGGCATATAGCAGTAAATAAGAACGGCGATGTGTACGTGAAACTAGATGCGCTGAAAGACGGAACAGGTATTCTTATGTTGCGGGATACAAATAATGATGGAAGAGCAGATATGCGAGAAGCATTTGCAAACTATCCTGGAACAGGGATATCGATCAAAGATGGATACTTGTATGCATCTTCCGATGATGAAGTATTCAGGTACAAATTCAATAGTAGCAATAATATCGAAAACGCTCAATCGCCGGAAAAGATAATTACGGGATTACTGAAAGGGAATCAGCATTTCTCGAAGTCAATCACCCTTGATAACAATCACAATATTTATGTAAACATCGGCGCGCCTTCCAATTCCTGCCAGGTACAGGATCGTGTACCGGGCTCGTTGGGACAAAGCCCATGCCCCCTGCTTGAAATCTCTGGTGGAATCTGGCAATTTAAATCGGACCAGCTGAATCAAACACAATCGCAGGGAATACGTTTCGCAACTGGCATCCGCAACACAGTTGGGCTTGACTGGAATGATAAGGAAAACGATTTATACCTCATGCAACATGGTCGGGATCAGCTGTCATTCCTTTTTCCGCAACTCTACACCAATGAGATGAGTGCTGAGCTTCCCGCAGAGGAATTTTTGCGTGTGAGAAAGGGTATGGACTTCGGTTGGCCCTATTGTTATTATGATCATATGCAAAACAAGAAAGTACAAGCGCCGGAATATGGTGGTGATGGAAAAAAAGAAGGCGAATGCGGAACAAAAGAAAAACCGATCCTAGCCTTTCCGGGCCACTGGGCTCCAAACGCATTAATGTTTTATACCGGCAACCAGTTTCCTCTGAAATACAAAAATGGGGCGTTCATTGCATTTCATGGTTCATGGAACAGGGCACCTTTGAGGCAGGGCGGTTATTTCGTAGCGTTTGTCCCGATGTCGAATGGAGCACCATCAGGGAATTGGGAGATTTTTGCAGAAGGATTCACAGGAGTTGATGTACTAAATTCTCCCGACGACGCAAGATACAGGCCAATGGGATTGGCCCAGGGTCCTGATGGGTCGCTATACATTTCCGACTCGAAAGTAGGGCGGATATGGAGGATTATTTACAAGGGATAACACCGTCATTGTCTACAATGATACTGTGTAAAGATGTTTGTTAAATCAAAGTAAAAGCTGTTCCATAGGAATGGCTTTTTACTTGTGAGGGACTTAGATAATAGGGGTCGTTCTCGTGTATACAGGCTTCTGATATTCGAGTAATAAATCTGTTTGATTATATCGTATCCTCAGATTTTTTTAATTGCACGTCTGGGTTGCATTGCCTCTAAACCGACCTCTTAAAAAATATACAAAACTCGACATAAGTACTATTGTACTATTTCCCGCTCTTCAGCTACATGATAGTTTTGAAACAATTATTTTAAAACCTTATAATAATGAAAAAAGAATTAAGGCCTAGAAGGGTTTTCATAAACCCTGTAAACAAAGACAAAGTCACGATATTGAAGAGCAGCCAACAGACAGGTGGTAACTATTCATTGGGAGAGTTGGAGATTTCGCCTGGTGGTGGGAACTCGCTTCATGTACACAGCGCCTTTGACGAAACTTTCACTGCCATTAAAGGGACACTCGGCGTTGCCTTTAAAGGCAAAAAAATCTTTTTGCAACCGGGAGAATCCATTACCGTGACCAAGTTCACGCCACACCATTTCTTTAATAGTACGAATGAGATGGTGGTATGTCATATAAAGTTTACTCCCGGCCATGAGGGATTTGAAAAAGGGATTGCCATCGCCTACGGGTTGGCATCCGAGGGTAAGACGAATCGAAAAGGGATTCCAAAAAGTATAAGTCACCTCGCACTATTGATAAATCTTAGAAATACAAAGCCCGCAGGATTTTTAGCTATGCTAACCCCTGTTTTCAACTGGTTTGCGAGGAGAGCCAGGAATAATGGAACGGAGCAGGAGTTGTTGAAGAAATATTATTATCAGGGAGTTTGAGAGTGCAACATGCAGAACCTATCAGGTCTTTGTAAGGCTGTTGCATTTTGTAAGAACGCTGGCAACACCTTATGGTTTTCGTAAGCAAAAACTCTATTCACATGCCTGCAATAATATAAACGAATAATTCCTGCCCATATATTGATTCACGAGCAAAACATTCTTTACGGGGAACGATGCGGATGCATTATTAAATTGAAGTCCCCAAGGAATCTGTTGCTTTCTTAATAGTGATGCCCCTATCCAAAATCCAAATGACGAGGCGGTACAATACTCACCGCACAAATGCTTAAATCTTAATTCGGGTACCTGTCGAAACGTCTGGGTTGTAAGCGCTGATAAAACTTTATCAGTTTCGACATCGCCACTCAATCCACTAATAACGATATGAATTTCCGCGACGGACAAATTATTATTTGCAAGGAAATTTTTCAACTCTGCTTCCAGGAATTGAACCGATCCTGGCTTAAAGATCATTTTGATTCCTTTCAAAATACACCAGCAATTTCCTCCAGGCCACGATTCGATAGAAAAGAACGCAGCCCCTTCACCTTGCAGAGATCCCGTGGAATTTTGGTTAAAGAGCTGCAGGCTATTAGTATGTTTTGTTTTATAATGACCTACCCTGGAATTCACTTTGTACTGTACTTCATCTGCTTCGTCATAAGCTCCAACCAAAAAACTTTGCATCTTACCTTCATCCAGGTACATCATTGCGTCACGCAATGATGTTTCGAATGAAAATCCTCTGTTCACGTATGTATTGTTATAGCCATTGCATTTAAGCGTTAGTGCTACAAGTCCGGATAAAGCATTGTACGTTCCCTGCATGAAAAATGTAGGAGTAAGATGTTTTTCACCCTGGTCCAGCATTTCGGAGACAAACTTTGCCGTATCATTCAAAAAACCGTATCCTGTAGCTGTGATAATACCGTCGGGCTTTGTGTTTCCAGAATCTCTTGTACAAATTATGGCGGCTGTTAATCCTATCCGCAGCATCCTGCTTAATCTGCGTAATTGAATAGGATTGATATATTCCTTAAATTCAGGGACGATGCAGCTAAGTACATTATTATTGTATGCAACTATCTCGGGGAGGAAGTCAGTATTATCGTAGGTCTTTTGTGGAGATACAATGCCCAGTCCATTTATATAGTAACTCATTTTATTCATGATCTATACAACGGAAAGAATCAATGACGAAGAGTTACCACCAAATCCAAAAGAATTAGACAGAACATTCTTCAACTCCTGCTCTTCTCTGAGTTCTTTCTGCGGCTCAATCCTTAATTCTTCCATCTTCTGTTTGTAATTTATGTTTGGAAAAATCACTCGATTCTGAAGAGCCATCAGGCAGAAAACGGCTTCAACACTTCCTGCAGCTGCCAATGTATGTCCCGTATAAGGTTTGGTTGAACTGAATGGCGGCACCTTATCACCAAATAGCTTTTCGATGGCTAAGCCCTCTGATAGATCGTTGTTTTCGGTTGCCGTTCCATGTGTGTTGATATAACTAATAGCTGATGAAGACAATGTCGCCTTATCAAGCGCAATTCTCATTGCAAGATATGCCCCTGTGCCATCTGGCGACGAAGCAGTTTGATGAAATGCGTCGTTTGTATTTCCATATCCTGCCAATACAGCAATCGGTTTCTTTCCGGAGCGTTGAACCTGCTCTTCCGACTCTAGTACCAGGTATGCAGCGCCTTCACCAAGGTTGAGTCCTTTTCTTGAAATATCAAAAGGCCTGCAGTGTTCCTTGTCTAATATCATCAAAGAATTAAATCCATTGATGGTGAATTTTGATAAAGCTTCCGCACCTCCACAAATGGCTGTATGCAGCTCACCATTGCTGATCAGTCGGGCTCCTAACATAATTGTATTTGCAGACGAGGAACAAGCTGTGCTAACTGTGGCTATATAGTTTTTTATTCCGAACTCGTCTGCCATCCTCTCTGAGTGTTCACCAGGATTTGCCGTGTCTGCATACAGCTCAAAATCTCCATGTCGGTCTTTATTCTGTAACTCATAATAATGGCTTTCTAACTCGCGTATGCCACCAGTTGTCGTGGCTGACAATAGTCCGGCACTTCTAATTTCATCAGTCGTTAATCCGGCCATTTGCAAGGCCTCTTTAGCGGCAATTATTCCAAGTACTACTGTTCTCGTATATCCGTGTTGTGGAGATACTCCTGCTAGTTCGCAGAGCTGCTCATCTGAAAGTTTAATTTCGCATGCCGGAAGATCATGCTTGTGAATTGTGTCTAGAAAGTCGAGACTGCCAAAGCCACATTTCCGCTGAATAAGGGATTGATAATTTTGATCGGCATTATTGCCTATAGAAGTGATGATGCCGTATCCTGTTATAAAAATTCGCCCACTCATTTTTCTCTGTTCTCCTGGATATACTCAGCCATCACGCGAACACTCTGGAAAATTTTCCTTGCCTCCTTAGGATCCCCAATTTTGATCCCGAAGTCGCGATCAATCAAAACGATTAGTTCGAGCGCATCAATTGAATCGAGACCAAGTCCTTCTCCGAACAGAGCCATATCTTCATCAAGTGCATCTGGCGTCATGTCTATATTGAGTTGTTTGATGATTCCTGCTTTTACAATAGGGATTAGCTCTTCAACGGTTTGTGTATTGTTGTCCACTTATACGGTTTTAGTATACTATGAAATAGTTCTTGATTTATGAATGTATATACTGATCAATAAAGTGATCATCGCAAATGCGATCAGCTTTAAAACGTCTGGCAAGATAGCAAGCGTCGGGGCATCCCGCAAAAACAAATTGTTGAACGATTCCAGTCCCCAGTTTAAGGGTGATAACCTGCTGATATGCTGAAGTATCTCAGGCATTACGTAGACTGGAACCCATACTCCGCCAACTGCAGCCAAAATAACCACGGAAATAGAACCAAAGGAAAGCGCCTGCTGAGGAGTCTTGAAGAAAACGGCAATCAGTAAACCATAGCCGGTCGCCGCCATTGCCACTGAACAAGCTGTAACAAGAATACCAGCGATATTGTTTCCGAGAGCAAGCTGCGGTAAGCCGAGCAGCGGCATCACGAAAATCCCCACTAATATCATTAATACAAATTGCAACAGGCAAACGCCGAAGTAAAACAAAAACTTTCCTGTCATTACGGGAAATTCAGATCCTGAGATCAGTCGTAAGCGAAGCATGCTACCTTCTTCCCGTTCTTTAATAAAATTTCCAGCTAGTGGAAATAGAATAAAGAACATTGCGAACATCGTCCATGCCGGCACGTTATGCTGAACTGAATTCAATACGAACTTTTCATTAATATTTTTTGACGCGTATTGCTGCCGTACCTGGATAACATTTGAAAAATCAACTTTCATTTTTGCCTTCGGAGAATTAGTACCGCCTAACTGGTTTTGAAGCTGGTCAACGATCCATTCCGATTGAACATTCGCTACTACTTTTTCAACGGCATTCCCGATCGCCTGCTTGTAGTTCACTTTAATAGCAGGATCAAAAACAACCTCGATCCCTGGAATCGGTATCTCAGTTGAATCGGTCGAAGGACCGGGATAACCAAGATTTGCAAAGATGCGAGCGATGAGCTGTTTATTTTTTATTCTAAGTGACCTACTCGCCCCGGCCGGTACAATGATAGCAGCTTTATACTTTCCAGATCTCACCACTGACCTCGCGGCATTACTGTCTTTTTGCGATATGAATTGAATGTTTGGCGACTGAAGAAAGGCACTCTTGATCTTGGATCCGAGAGAGTCCTTATCGTTATCAACAAACACTACTTCCAGTTTCGTTTCCTGGTAATCGCGAAAGGGAGCATCCTGTATCAGCGCCATCACGATCACCAATCCAAGTGGCATTAGAAAGATGAGTGCCAATCCTCCGGGATCCCTGATAAGGAGCAGCGCCTCTTTTTTTATCGTAGCTATAATCTTCAATCGCGGATATGTTTTCCGGTCAGCTTCAAAAAGAGGGACTCCAGTGTTGCACAGTCCTGTTGTTCTCCGACCAATTCAGCTGGAACACCTTCGGTTACTAATTTACCCTCGTCGATGATCGCCATCCGGTTGCAAATTTTTTCCGCCTCCTCTAGAAAATGTGAAGAGTATATGATAGTAATATTTTTATTTTTTAGCGACATTAAGAATTCAAGGAGGATATTCCGTGATTGAACATCCACTCCGGCAGTTGGCTCGTCAAGAATTAAAAGTGTTGGATCGTGTAAGAGCGCGGCAATCAGGTTAAGCCTGCGCTTCATCCCGCCGGAAAAACTATGCACACGTTTATTTGCTTTCTCGGCAAGGTCAAACTCGTCGAGGTATAGGGCTATTTTTTGATTGATGGCCCTTTCAGGCAGGCCATACATCTCTCCAAAGTACCGGAGATTCTCCGTAGCCGTTAGCATGGGAAACAAGGCAATCTCCTGGGTAGCTACACCGATCCTTCTGCGAATATCGGTACCGTTTTCCTGGGTATCCATTCCAAGCAGTCGGATAGAACCGCTGTCGGGGCTCATCAATCCGCAAAGCATCATGACTAGTGTTGATTTGCCTGCACCATTAGGACCCAACAAGCCAAAAACGGAGCCGGCGGGTATTTGCAAACTCAGAGCATTAATCGCCGGTTGAAGAGCACCCTTATACTTTTTAGTAATGGATTGAATGCTGACGATGGCATCGTTCATTTCGACTTGCTTAATTGATAGAGTTCATTGAAAATTGCCTGTTCATGTTGGGAACAATCTTCCAGCATTGCGGCCAATTCAGCAAATGTGCGGGTATCGGAAGTGCGGTTTTTGCAAACCCTTCCTGCGTAATAGGCAAACTCTCTTAGCTGATCACCGCTTTTTGTAAGTTGCTTCGACAGGTCAAATAAGGTTTCATTTTTTAGAACGGTACTCGCCTGGTCAAGAAACGCGGCATAAATAAATCTGAATCCTGCTCCGCCGGTTCCAATCTCTTCCTGCATACGAATAAGATTTCCCAGCCATTGGATCGCCTTGCGGTTACCAAGCTTATCTGGCCAGTGCCTTAATCGTTTCGAAAGATATTTCATGCCCTTTGCTCCGAATAAAGGAACAGGGATATGTGTCATGTGATCACTTGTTTGCTTGATGCCTGTCCAAATTGCTTTCTCAAGATTATATTCTCCCGGCAACTGAACAGGGTAATACATCCTGCCACTTGGTTCAGGCATACCTTTGGCAAACCGTGCACGGATCAGGTCTTCCGTAGAAATGTCAGTAGTGTATTCCATCACCGGGTCACTTACCAGGTAGCGACCATTTTCTTTTCCGAATACAATTATATTGTGCGCGTTGAAATGAAAGCGATAAGCCGCAGGAAGGTAATCAAGGTAGAAAACAGATGTAAGCATGCCGACCGGTTGTCCTTTATCGAGCATTCGATCGAGTTCATCCATCGCTGCTTCTGGCGTAGAAAACTTCTTCCTTTCGATTTTCACGCCGATGCGGTTTGAGAATCTTTTGAAAATATGGCCCGGCCATATCCGATAAGAAGCTACAGGTATTCCATTCAATTTAACAAAAGGAAGATAGGAGAAGAAAAGGCCGGAACCGATTCCGAAGATCATTGGCTCGTCAAACTCAAGGCCATGAAAGCGTAAGAGATTTGATACAACTCCATTCTCACAATGCGCCGATTGCCGGTGGGTAAAATTAGCTTTCATTTTTAGTTTTCAATTGTTCGATATCCAACAGTTCGTCAACCGTGATTCGAAATGTGTAGGCGTATCTTTCGAGTGTTTTTCTACTGAGTTTATTAAAAAAAATTGGAAGCATGTGCAACCGTACTACGAGACTAAGCGTTCCCATATAGCCCGCCACCATGGGAACATTCATGATATTTTTCTTGAGGTAATAAAGCACAGGACTTGCTTTGCCTTCAATTACTTTCTTGCGTGCCGCTTCTACCTCAGCGTGCACAACATCCCATGCCTGTTCCATCGCCACTGTTTCAGGTTCCCAGCCAATACTATTCACCTTGGTATAATGCCCTTTTGCGTCGGTTGCATAGTATAATTTGGCAAGTTTGCCCTCGTTCAGGTTTTTCTCATCCTGTGGAACTTCATCTTCTTGCATATAAGTATAGTTGAAGAAAGATTGTGTTATACGGTTGTCAGGTGCACATATGCGTAATTGAATCTCGCGCTTTCGGGAACCATCATTAACAAGGTATCTCCTTTTTTGAGTTTGCCCGAATTAAAGATTTCTTCAAGCATGAGGTAAGGCGAACCTGCACCTACATTTCCTACTGTTGCAAGATTGGTGAACCATTTTTCCTTCGGAATGTCAATTCCCAATAACGCATGTTCCTTCTCTATTCGAGGGCCAAAATACTGTGATGATAAATGTGGGAGATAAAAGGTAAGCTTTGAAACATCAAAATTTCTTTGTTTGATGACGTCTACCAGGAACTCCCCGCCTTTCTTGATTATCCACTCACCCAACAGCTTCGTATCCTGCTTAACGGCAAAGACTGATCGTGAAGTCCACTCGTCCTGTTCCATATCACTCCATCCCACGATTGAACCGTCTTCTTTCTTGATTGAACCGGAGTACATACAGGTGGGAAGTTCGTTCGCAAAGGATCTCTGTTCAACCCAATCAATTCTCAGTGACAGACCATCAGCGTTTGGTTCGCTCTGTAACAGTGCTGCACCAGCGCCGTCGGACAACATGAAGCGCAGGAAGTCCTTTTCGAAAGCAATGATACCATCGCCTTCTAACTGCGCAATTTTATGCGCCTCTTCCTTAAAATATTTTGCAAGCATCCAAATAGAAAACCTTTCAGACCCTGCACATACCGCCTTTTCAGAATCGCCTGCCAGTACAGATAGATATCCAAACTTCAAGGCCTGAACGCCGGCACTGCACGCGCCGGTTGAAGAATTGATCTCGATACGATGGCCGCCCAATAGGCCATGAACCATCGCAGCGTGGGCAGGTAGTATTTGGTCGGGACTGGAAGTACCGCATGAGAGAACATCTACGTCTTCAAGCTTAAATTTATCATCGAACAGGTTTTCTATTGCCCGTTTGGTCAATTCTGCGTTGGAGTGAGTTGCGTTTCCGTTCTTATCTAGCGCGTAGTATCTGGTCTTAATCTGGTTGTTTCGGAGAATGAGGGGCTTTGCCTTCGAAGAAAGCCCGTTTATCAACCCTAAAATATCTTCCATCTCTTCATTTGAAACCGGATTATTGGGTAAAAACTTTGACAGGCGAGTGATGTAAACATTCCTCTTCATCTCTACTTCAGGTTTAAAAGCAATATTAAGAAATTTTGAATTTCATTAAAAAAGCCTACTTATCGGGTTTGATGGCCGCCGTCTGACCGGTCCATGCCTTTGCTAAACCTGGTCAGACCGGGACGGTCAAACCAAGTCATCGCAACGAATTTTGTTTGTAATAGGATACTTCAAGATCAAGCTGTTTACGCTTTACAACAAGCATGATCTTTGAAAGAAGCCACAATAATGGAGATAATATGAAAATCGCCGTTGGCAGAAGATACATAAATATGTAGACCCTCAGTTTTCGACCAGTTGAGTGAACGGCTCCTCCCATAGCTACAAACTTTGCCCACACTGAAAAAGCCTTCTGACCACGCTTTTCCATCAGCACCAGGTTCGGTTTTATCTCTATCGCACCCTCCCTGTTTAAACTATCCTGCAGGTTATTGAAATTATTCGCTTGTAACGCGGCATTAATGTGGTTACCAAACACTGCCGCGTGTTGTATGTCTTGCTCAGAAACTCCAGCCGGGGGAAAAAACCAGAAAGGATTTTTATTTCCTGTAAACATCCATCGCAAGATGGTGATCAAGCTGGTAAGGTTGCCTGACCGGTCTACTAATGCCATATGCCCAACCAACCGGGCATCTGCTTCGAGCAATCGCCGTTTCACCTTTTCCTGTGCACCCAGCCACATATTCCGGCATCCCAATACGGTAACCACATTTCTACTTTGAAGAATGCGCTTCCCATCTTTCGACTGCAAAAAAGAACTCACAGGCCTTGAAGGCGTTAGAAACCACGGTTGATAGCCAATGATTACAAGATCGAAGTCCCGATGTGTAATGGCTGACAAAGCCTGTAAAGGGATGGGGTGCTGGTCAAAAGTTTCCGGAAAGGCATTAAAAAATTCATATGCGCTCCACGGAAATGGAAATCGCTCAAGAGGTTTCAGTTCTTCGAGAATCACCTCGTGGCCAGCATCCAAAAAAGGTTTGGTCAAAGATTGAAGAATCCGCATTTGCTGGCCCGACTGAGAAAAATATATTACAAGGATTTTTTTCATTTATGCTGTCAGGATCGCCGGGGTTTTTAAGGTCGCAAAATAGAAAAAGCAATCTATAAATACGAATATTATTTGACCCCTGTGCGGATAGTTCAGTCATGAGCTGATATAATAAATAGCCAATGAGCCGATGTGGAGTAGCCGATATGATGATTAGGCCGATGCTAATGAGCCGATGTGATGATTAGCCGATGTGATGATTGGCCCATTAACCATTTAATTTGAATCAAAATACAACATCCAACTTATCACTGGCTTTTGTATTATTGGCAATTTACTAGCTTCTTTCAGTCGGAACAAACGCCCTTAATCGGGCGAATTGCGGAAGCAATTATTCAGATCATCATTTAGCTCAATAAGCTCTTTTATTTTTACCTGGGGCTCAGTATTCAAAGTATACAGTTCCTCGTTTAAAGATTGTAGCTCCTCGTTGGTGCTTTGAAGTTCTTCATTGGAAGAAACAATTTCCTGGTTGCTTGACTGCAAGTCTTCGTTCGCCGATTCTACGGACCACCGGCCGAAGCGCCAACACCTACGATGTAATCTGTGACAATCTCCTTACTGCCGGATTCAGGGATTTGCTTTTTTTCTAACAGCCATCGAGACGTAAAAAATTGGTTATCAGATTTATTATTAAATTGACCAATATTTCAAACATATAGAATCATGCCAGAGGGTATCCAAATTTTTCTGATAGAAGATGACGCAGATGACATTGAATTACTTGAAGTATCCTTGAAAGACAATAAGATAGAATACAGTATGGATGTCGTAATGGAAGGTGATAAAGTGCAGGATTATATAATGAATTGCAAAAAATTACCGAATATTATTGTGATGGATTTTAATCTGCCGCGAGTGCATGGCAGGGAAATTATCAAACAGATTAAGTCAAATCAGGAATTTAGAAATATTCCACTACTTGTTCTGACAACTTCCACGGCCAGGGAAGATATAGAATATTCGTATAAAATGGGAGCCGACAGCTTTATAACAAAGCCTACGACTATACAAGGCTTTAACGCAACTGTCGGAACCATCGTTCAACTGGCTGGCAATTAAGATCTCCGACGAATACTCTGTCCACTTTAGCTAACGCAAACGAGTGGCTTTGTTTTTGCAGAGCAATTCAAAACCACGAATTTCGACGAACCTAATATTGTCAAAAATCAGCAAATGGATAAGCCATTAAGAATTTTCTTGATTGAAGACGATATGGATGATATAGAATTGTTGCAGGAGTCCTTAAGGGATAATAGGGTATTTTTTACTATGAATATAGTAAGAGAAGGAGATAAGGTATCAACATATCTGAAAGAATGCACAGTTCTCCCGCACGTGATCGTGATGGATTTCAATCTGCCAAAGGTGCACGGAAAAGATATCCTCAAAACAATTAAATCGTTTGATGGATTTAAAGACATACCGTTGCTCGTGCTAACTACATCCACGGCAAAGGACGATATCGATTACTCTTACAAGATGGGAGCTGATAAATACCTCACGAAGCCCAGTAACGTAAAAGGCTTCAATGAAACGGTCTCTGCAATTGTGGAACTCGCTACCCGTTAGATTGTTCCCCGCGAATTTTTTTATGATAAGCATTTTTTTAGTGCGGATTTTGACCTATGTGCGCTAAAGAATCACCAGGCTGCGTCGACACCGGATTCTTGCAGCTCTGAAAATATTGACTTTAACAACTCATTTTGCTCACTAATTGTTTTCGTATCGGTTATTCTCTCCTCGATATTTTGTATTCGGCTTTCGAACACAGGATGGGTGCTTAAAAAACCTGCCGGTTCTTTTCCGTCAGTTTCTTTCTCCAGCATTTTCAACAATCCAAGCATTCCTGCCGGATCAACGTTTGATGAGACCATTAAATCGATTCCGTGATCGTCTGCCTCAGTTTCAAGAGCCCTTGAATACTCGAGTCCTTTCAGATTATCCGCATTATTAACGAGAAAGCCCGCGAGTCCAGACTCATTTCCAAAGATCATCATCAAAAACATTTTCCTGCCCAGGCTCCGGAAAATATTGCGTAAGGAATGCCTTAATTCGATATGTGATACCTCGTGCGATAATAAAGCAACGAGTTCTTCCGGCCGTGTCATTTTATCAATGATAGCACGATACACAACAATATGTCCTCCGGGCACGGCAAATGCATTAGCCTCCTTAGAATCGACAACCGTAATGGAAATAGGGTAATGTACGTCGTAATGAAGTTCCCTGAAAAAAGCGTTAATAAGAGTGGTATGTGAAGAATCAACTTTATAAGCGCTCATCATGGATTGATGCATTCTTTCGCCCATATTGATCTCCCATTCCTTTGACGTATTGCTGGCAATTTTTTCTCCGAGCCATGGTATAAGCCAAAAGTATCCGGCGAGGAATAGTGCAACCACGAACGAGAGAAATATGACAATTTTGTTTCTCGTATTGCCCAGCAACTGATGTTGCCATCCTCCAACAAAACGATGATGACTAAAGTGTTTTCTGATGGCCTGCAACAATTCCGGATCGCTGATCACCAGCCGCTCTTCCTGGCCATCCTTATTCCTGTAACGGAGCACTGATCCGAGGGGTTCTTCATCAAACGAAAAAATGTTGTCAACTAACCAATAAACGTCGCTGGAATTATTGTTTTCATCTTTATAACGGATGGAGAGTGTTATACTTGAAAGAAATATGGTGGCGTTATAAAACCGGCCGGAGGAGAGGTAGTAAACTGCACTGTAAGTTTTGTTCATCGACCAAAATTAGTGCTTCGGAATTTATGATATACGATGTTGTTCTTCCTGCTATTCCTTTGTGTCTGTTGTGAACCTCTGCTCGGGAATCATAACGGAATTGTCTGAAGGGCACAAACGATATTATATCTTCTCAAGAAAATTTAGAAACTCCTGTTTCTTATTTCTCGACACAGGTATATTTTTCCCGTTCGCCATGATTACTTCTCCCCCATCACCACGAACATATTTTTGAACATAGCGAAGATTAATAAGGTAACTGTGATGTACCCGGCAAAATCCCTTAGCCTCCAAAACATCCTCAACCTCTTTCAGCGTTTTAGAAATGAGTGATACTTTGCCATTGGTTAAGTAAAACCGCGTATAGCCGCCTTCCGATTCGCAATACCAGATCTCCTCGCTTTGCAATATTTGTAATCCATCCGACGTAGGCAGCGCGATCCGGTCCCCCATTTTTTGACGCGCGAGGTATTCAACAAAATTATCTACGCGGCTAACTTCTTTAACCGGTTCGATGCTTTGCATACGACCCACGGCTTGAATTAATTCATCCTTATCAATTGGCTTAAGGATATAATCCAGCGCATTATGACGTATGGCTTTGATGGCATATTCATTATAGGCAGTCGTAAATATCACTTCAAAGTTAGTAAAGCGACTCGCTTCCAGCACGTCAAAACCACTCATACCAGGCATCTCTATATCGAGAAAAACCACATCAGGATGATGCATTTCAATCGCCTCGATTGCCGACTGACCATCAGGGCAACTGGCCAGAAGATTTACTGTTGGACAATGTTTTTGCAACAATAAACCCAACACATCGCGACAATGTTTTTCATCGTCTACAATAATTGCTGTCATGATTTTTTTATTTTCATTCTTAATGTAATCTGTGTTCCGCCTGCTTGATGATCCGCAGTTAATAAGTCAACGATTTTGACCGACGCGTCTACGTTATATACCTGGTTAAGGATTTGCAATCTTTCTTCTGTTACTTTAAGGCCATGCGATTTATGCGAAGACAAAGCGTTTTTACCAACTTTTGTGGAAGCCTCGCGGCCAATGCCATTGTCTTCAATCTGGAGGTAAAGCATTTCATCTTCCTTCCAGCAATTAATAGTAAGAGAAGCCGTTCCATCCTTCTTGTGGAGCAATCCATGCCATATTGCATTTTCGACATAAGGTTGAATGATGAGCGGTGGTACATGAACCATCTCCCTGTCGATATCAGGACTCACATTGATCTTTACATCAAATTTGTTTTCGAAACGCAGTTGCTCCAGTTCGATATAAATCTGTAATGCTTTCAGCTCATTGTATAATGAAACCCATTCCGTTCGTGAATTATCCAATACCTGCCTCATAAATCTTGAAAACCTCGTAAGAAGCAGAGAGGCATGTTCTGAATCGTTGCTGAGAATAAAGTTATTGATCGCTGTGAGGCTGTTAAAAATAAAATGAGGATTCATCTGAAGCCTCAACGCAAGCAATTTGGTTTCGGCAATCTTTCGGTTATTCTCCATTAACTGGAATTCAGTTTTGCGAAAGGCTTCTTCAATCTCCACTTTATTGATCTTGCCTGCACAAAGGGCCGCAATCTTTGTAAGTATCCTAAGGTGCTTGGGTTTGAAAAAATTTTTTTCAGGATGTTCAGCATCAATGATCCCGATCACTTTACCTTCGGAAATGATGGGAACCGTAATTTCCGATAGTCGCACCTCATCGTCTGTGATATATCGCTTGTCCTTCGTTGTATCGCGAATAATCTCCGCCTTGCTACTCTTAGCCACGCTACCCACAATTCCTTTACCGATAGAGATTTCTATAGGCTGGAAGATTTCGTAACTGCGTGGATTTTTAGGACCATAAGCTGCCTTTTGCACCAGCATATTCCTCGTTTCATCCACCAGGTAAATGACACAGTCGACGAATTTCAACCTCGATATGCAGTTTTTAGTAACATCCCAGAGGATTTCATCCACTGTATTCTGGTCAACAAGAGAGGTGGCGAAATAATTAATAGCCCGCTCGATCTCGAGTTCCTCTGCAAGCACTGCTACCCGCTTATATTGTGCACTATTAGGCCGCCATAAAAACATAGATGTAATTTATTAACCAAAAGCTGTAACAACAACTGCACTAATCAACAGAGCTATCATTACGATCCACGAACCGGCTTTCATTTGAATGATTGAAACTTAAACCTTGAAGGCATTTTGTTTTTGTTCTTCAAAGTTAGCCTGGAAGAAAAGACCGCCTTACAGCGACTTGGTATTTGGTGGTCTTTGAGCAATAACTAACAATCCTTAGCCGTATCTGGTAAAAAAGAAAAGCGGATTTGTACAATCCGCTTTCTAAAAGTGCAATAACCGACCAAAACTAACTCCTATGAGAAACTATATGAGATTAAATTTAAAATAGCCATACGAGACGGTAAAAACGAAGGTGAAACATGGTTTCCATGTATCACCCCGTTTACGACTAAGTACAGCCTGTTGTTAAACCCATAACCAGGATAATGGCCCCAATTATCGGCTCGATGGTGAAAAACTTTTTGTTCATAGTAGGCTAATGGTTAATTGGTAAATGTTGACACAAATCTATAGAGAAACGTTGCATGCACCACGAATAAATAAGCACTTGGTCGATTTGACTAAACAAATGGTGCCTATTTTCTTACCAGTCACATATCTTTGACCAAACCTTAACTCTGTTTTGAGCAAAAGAATTTCATATTTCTTTGTGGTTCTCCTTTCCTTCCAGCCGTCTTTTGCCCAGCCTCACCATTTTTCTTTCAGGAATCTCACTACAAAAAACGGTTTGTCTTACAACCTCGTCAATTGCCTCTTCCAGGATCGGGAAGGTTACGTTTGGGTGGGAACATTCAATGGATTAAACCGTTATGATGGTTCAAGGTTCGTTGTTTTTAAAACGGATCGGAGTAACCCCCAGGCAATCGTCCATAATAATATCAATGATATCTGCGAAGGAAACGATGGAGATATATGGATTGGAACCGCTAATGGAGTAAGCCGTTATCTTAAATATAAAAACACCTTTGTCAATTACCTGCTCGAACCTCAGTCGAAAGATGCATCCCGGGCAAATGATGTAACCAATATGCTATGTGACCGGAAGGGACAGGTTTGGGTGTCTTCTCTCGGAGGGCTGTACGTGTTCAACCCGGCAAAAGAATCTTTTTTCGCTTACAAAACCAGCCCGTCAGATTCCCAGTCAATCAGCTCAAACAGGATACATCGCAATGCTATGGTTGAAGACCCCGTAAAATCGCTGTTATGGATAGGGTCAGATAAAGGTCTCAATTGTTTTGACCTCGAAAAAAAAGTATTCTATAGTTACAAAAACAATCCTGAAAAACTCCCCGTTTTCAATGAGAGTGAAACATTTCCCGTAACATTTGATCGCAAGAACAGGCTGGTGTTTGGGGATTATGGATTGGTGAAAATCTGTACGTACAGCTTTCCTTCAAAAAGCATTTCTTATACGGAAGATGTTGTCAAAAGGAACGACAAAAATACCTCCGCAAGCCTGGCAGCGCTTTTTTTCGACGAGAGTAACAACACCTGGGCATGTTCCTGGAATAATCTCGTTTATTTCCGGCATGCTGTAACAGGAACGTGGGAGCGCATAAAGTATAATGCTGCAAATCCTTCTGGTATCAATTCAGATTTTTTCTGGGATGCCATCCAGACAAAAGACGGCAGTATTTATATCGGCGGGATGTATGGATTGTCGATCTATAATCCTACAGGATCCTTTTATACGATTTATAAACCGGCAGAAAAATTAGCCGGGTTACAAGATTTTGCCAATATCACCGGCTTGGTGGAAGATGAAACCGGAAGACTATGGTTTAGTGGCTCAGGTCTTTACAACTACGACTTTAAAACCGGGCAGTATAGGCATTTTCCGGTTTCAATGAATGATCCGGATGCAAACTTCGTAAGTAATCTCACTAAAATAAACGATGAGTTATGGCTAAGTACTCCCCGGGGCATCATGATATTTAATTTGAAACAGCAGAAATTTAAACCATTTAAGGGGATACCATCGTCAGAAAAAGTTTCCCAGATGGGAGTTAACTGGTGTTATGGCGACGGGAAAGGAAATGTTTGGTTTAGTGCTGGCACAAGGTACCTGTACCGGTTTGATGCTGTTCGAGAAATTTGCCGCCGGTACAACCCGGACAGTGTTTTTATCGAGGGTGCAAAATTTACATCGGCAAAAGCATTCTGTGAAGATAACAACGGAGATATGTGGTTCGGAACTTTTTCCGGAATGCTGTACAAATATTCGCACGATAGTGATCAGTTCACACCCTATACACCACCCACTGACCAACGGCCGTTAGTTTTTCAACGACCTATCAACGATATGTATGCGGATATGGAAGGAAAGCTGTGGCTCGCCACAGAGGGAGGTGGATTGATTAGATTCAACCCCGCATCAAACAACTTCAGAGCCTGGAGGGAAAGTGACGGACTCGTTATGGATGTATGTAACCGCATCATACCCGATAAGCAGGGAAAAATATGGGTTGGATCGTATGAAGGATTCACTATTTTCGACCCCCATCTCGAAAAGATAGAGCAGTCAAAGATTGACTATGGCCAACGTGAGAATAATTTTTATTCAAGAGGTAAATATCTTCTCCGCAATGGAAAACTCGTGTTGGGAAATGAAAATACTTTCATTGTAGTTGACCCAAAACTGGCGCAGCGGCAACAGGCTCCGATAATGTCCGTAATCAGCAACATATCTGTTTTTGAGAAACCAATGCCGATATACAAGACTATTGACACCATCAAACTTTCTTACCAGGAAAATTTCTTCACCATTGATTTTTCTTCGTTCACTTCTTTGCCCGATAATTCCATTGAATACCAGTATCGCTTAAAAGGATATGACAAGGACTGGGTAAATAGTGGTAACAGGAATTTCGCAGCGTATACTGGAGTTCCGGGTGGTTTCTATGCATTTGAAGTAAAAGCAAAATTCAAAGGGGGAAACTGGAGCGAACCTGCCGTGTTGGGTTTGGATATTAAGCCGCCGTTCTGGGACACCTGGTGGTTTCGCGGAATTGTCATTGCACTCGCAGTGGCCGGAATCATATTGGTCATGAAACTTCGGGAACAAAGACTCGTAAAAGAAGAAAAAATAAGAGGTGAATTTAGGGAGCGACTTACAGCGAGTGAAATGAAAGCGCTGCGCTCGCAGATGAATCCTCATTTTTTGTACAACTCTCTGAATGCGATTCGTCTTTTCGTTTTACAAAACGACAGTGATAACGCTGAAAAATATCTCGTAAAGTTTGCACGGCTGATGCGTCTTATACTGGATAACTCCAGGCAGGAATGGGTGACTCTTGCGAGCGAGTTAGACCAGTTGCATTTATATATTGAGCTTGAACAACTGCGTTTTAATAATGGCTTCGACTTCTCGATCGAGACAGATAAGTCCCTCCGCAGGGAGGATATTGCCATTCCACCGATGATCATCCAACCTTACATTGAAAATGCCATTCTGCATGGCATCGCTCATAAAAAAGAAAAAGGGCATATCCTTATTTCATTGAAGCCTGTGAATAGTCATTTGGAATGTATAGTGGAAGATGACGGCATCGGCCGTGAGCAGGCAGCGCTGCTCAAAAGTAAAAGAATAGCCGCGCATAACAGCGTTGGGCTGAAGGTCACCGAAGAACGTTTGCAATTGATCAGCGAGCGAACAGGGAAAGATGCCAGTGTTTCAGTAATCGACAAATTCAACAACGCTAAAATGCCCACGGGGACAAAGGTTATTGTGCGACTGCCTTTGATGAGTCGTGAGTCAGTCTAGAGTCAGGAGTCATGAGTCGCGAATTGTGAATAGTCACCGCTGAGGTGTCATGGTCAATGGCGAATGGAATGGGCAGCCGGAATCCCTTTTCTACGCAGCGCACTTAAACAGTTCCTTTAAATTTTAACTCTCGGTCATCAGCTTGCGTAACCATCGAACGGGCTAACAAGAGTGATAGCCCTCCAATAGCAACTACTCACTACTCACTATTCACCACTAACCACCTCGCCCCTCCCGATTCCGAACCCAGATTCCCGCCTAAAAAAAAACCCTCTTTAGACAAAGAGGGACTATTTATTCCTATGAAAAACCAATTACATAAAGAGGGTCGGATAACTTGTTTCACGGGGATGTACGATTAGTGCTGCAGATTAAAAATAACGGTCGGGAGTAGGGAAAGACGATGAAATCTAGCAGTCGGTTGTTTTAAGTTAATAATCAGTCCGAAAAAACCAACAACTCACGACGCTCAGATTTTAGACCCAGAGAAGCTTTTCATCGTCCAACAAAGACCAGTAAGAAAATGGAAAGTTTAATCGCGAAAAATATTTTTATTAAGTTTCGCCAACACGATTAGCGTCAATTAGCTCAAATTCGCGGATCCGGTGTAACATCCTACTGCAATATTATCAGTGTTGCAAGAACCATTCTCTAAACTCTCCTGCCTTTTCTTTGCTGATAGCTACCTCTTCCTTTAACGACTTTAATTTAAGTTGCAACTTTGAAGTATGGTCGACGCGGTAGCTTTGGATAGCAGGTAGGTGAACGAGCACCTGGCGATTGGCGCGAAAAAAGACAGACGGATCAACAATCTCTTCTATCTCATCCAGCGACCTGTACTCCGTAATGAATTTTTTGCCATCATTGTTTAAGAGATAGATGATTTCTTCCTTGACAAAGGCTGCCGTATCTGATAACGTCACTAAGGTAACTGAGCGGCCAATGTGGACGGCAAAGCGTTCCTTATACCTGCGCGTTTTACCGATATCATTAAACATTTCCATCATCTGTCTCACATATACATCATTGTTAAACTTCGACTGAAGCAAATGGAATTTCTCAAACGCCTGCCTGAGCTCTTTTTTATCGATCGGTTTCAATAAATAATCAATACTATTTACTTTGAATGCCCGCAACGCGTACTCATTATAAGCCGTTGTAAAAATGATTGGGCATTCCGGTTTATTGCCAGAGAAGATATCCAAACTAACTCCGTCGGCCAATTGTATGTCGGAGAGGATCAAGTCTGGCGGGGGATTTCTTTGTAACCACTCCTTTGTATCGTTAACACTCGCCATTGGGCCAACTATTGTGGACGAAGGCTCAATTTCCTTTACAAGCCTGATCAGGCTTTCAGCCACCAGGACTTCGTCCTCGATAATCAAAATTGTCATAACAGGGGCAGATTCACTTCAAAAATATCTGTTTCATCTTTTATCAGGACTGGACGATCACTCAGGTAAGCGTATAATTGTTGCAGCTGGACAAGTCCCTGTCTGCTGGAATGTTCGATCTGCCGTTTTATTTGCTTGTTATTGCGAATACGAAGATAGCCATCCCCGTCATAAATTCTAATCTCAAGCGGAGATGTTGATTGCAGAATATTATGCTTGATTGCATTGTCGATCAGCATTTGAAGCGTGACCATAACGATTCCTTTATCCTTTGCATCGCCGGCAATATCGATCGATATTTTCAAAGCGCTTTTATAACGTATTGTCAGCAGGGAAATATAATGGTCCATAAAATTCACCTCCTCCTGTACGCTGACGACTTCATTTTCTTTGTGTTCCAAAACATACCTGTAGACCTTTGAAAGATGCTGCACAAAATCGGACGCGAGGGAAGCATTTGATCTGATCAGCCCATCTAAAGATGTAAGTGTATTAAATAAAAAATGCGGGTTCACTTGGTTTTTTAGATGATGAAAC